>Ga0075423_10001340_pt1 | contig 21555 bp, 18 predicted proteins | sample SoiMethybrSBSTD2_FD_80114 | JGI IMG/M metagenome (GOLD analysis project Ga0075423, IMG submission 80114) | Bulk soil microbial communities from a Populus tree surrounding site in Tennessee, USA - Soil MetaG P. TD hybrid SBSTD2 | ecosystem: Environmental > Terrestrial > Soil > Tree plantation... | reverse complement strand
GGCCGCGCTCCACGCGGGCGTCCGTCTCCTGATGGACCACCTGGGCATCGAGAAGGTGGACCGCATCCGCCTCGCCGGCGCCTTCGGCAGCCACATCGACGTGAAGCACGCGATGGTGCTCGGCATGATCCCGGACTGCTCGCTCGAATCGGTCGCCTCGGTCGGCAACGCCGCTGGCGCCGGCGCACGCATCGCGCTCCTCGACGCTACCGCGCGCGCAACGATCGAGGAACTCGTGCGGCGCGTCGAGAAGATCGAGACCGCGATCGAGCCGCGCTTCCAGGCGCACTTCATCGAGGCGATGGCGATCCCGCACCGCACGGCCACGAACCCCGAGCTGCGCAAGGCCGTGACGCTCCCGCCACCGCGCGATTCCGCTGCCCAGGGTGCGGCCCGCGGCAGGCGCCGTCGAATCGCAAGCTCCCCCTGACGAGGGCGAGCGGCGCTTGCTTGGAGGCATGCCGACGCTCGGATAACATCGGGCGACTCTCCCGGGTCCCCATGGCCGATATCTTCGTTTCCTACGCCAGAACCGATAAAGCGCGTGTCGCTCCGCTGGTCGCCGCGCTCGAGGCCGAGGGCTGGTCCGTGTGGTGGGATCCCGCGATGGCGCCCGGGCAGGAATTTGACTCCATGATCGCGGCGGAGCTGGAAGCGGCGCGCGCGGTACTGGTCGTCTGGACGCCAACGTCGGTTGCCTCGCGGTGGGTTCGCGGCGAGGCGCGCGAGGCGGCCGATCGCGGCATCCTGGTGCCGGCGCGATTCGACGACGTAAAGCTGCCGATCGACGTGCGGGCGATCCACACGACGGACCTCGATGCCTGGAAGGAAAATCCGCAAAGCACCGCGTTCCAGGAGCTGCTGCGCGCGCTCCGCTCGCTGGCCGGCGGCGCGGCCGCAAGCGCGGTTGCGAAGGCGCAAGCCGCCGCGAGCGAAAAGCCGCAGCAGATCGCGATATGCGTTCTGCCGTTCGCCAACATGAGCGGCGAGCCCGAGCAGGAATATTTCTCGGATGGGATCAGCGAGGACGTGATCACGGATCTCAGCAAGGTCTCCGCCCTCGCCGTCACCGCCCGCAACACGGCGTTCGCCTTCAAGGGCCAGCGCGTCGACGTATCCCGGATCGCGCGGCAACTGAAGGTCAGCCACGTGCTCGAGGGGAGCGTCCGCAAGTCGGGCAATCGCGTGCGCATCACCGCGCAGCTCATCGACGGAGCGACCGGCAACCACGTCTGGGCCGAGCGCTACGACCGCGACTTGAGCGAGATCTTTGCGCTCCAGGACGAGATCTCGAAGGCGATCGTCTCGGCGCTCAAGGTCAAGCTCCTGCCGGAGGAGAAGTCCGCAATCGAAGCGCGCGGTACCCTGAACCTCCAGGCTTACACGCCGTACCTCATGGCCCGGCAGTTCTCCGCCATCGTCAGCGATCGCTACCGTCCCGTGATCGTCCGCCTCTGCGAGCGCGCGACCGAGATCGACCCGAACTACGCGCCTGCCTGGGCACTCCTCGCGATCGGCCAGGCGAACATGCGTGCGTTGACCAGCAAGTCGGCCGAGAACGGCTGGGACGCGGCCAACCGCGCGCTCGCGCTAGACCCGAACCTCGCCGAGGCCCATGCGGCCAAGGGCCGTGTTCTCGCGGACCAGGCGCGCTATGACGAGGCCGTCGCCGAGCACGAGATCGCGGTACGCCTCGACCCGGAGTCGTACGAGGTCAACTGCGCCGCAGCCCGCTGTTACACCGCGATGCACCGGCACGACGACGCGATACGGCACTACGAGAAGGCAACCGCGGTGAACGAACGCGACGTCTGGGCCTGTGGCATGGCAATCGGATGCTACGAGGCGAAAGGCGACGCCGAAGGCATACAACGCATCGCGCGTCTCACGCTGGACCGCTTCGAGCGAATCATCGCCCAGGAGCCCGACCACTCGACCGCGATGTCGTTCGGCATCACGGCGCTCGCCGCGCTCGGCGAGAAACAACGAGCCATGGACTGGATCGAGCGCGCGCTCCTGCTTGCGCCGCCCGAGGACATCAACCTCCGCTACAACCTTGCCTGCGCAATGGCGGGCTTCGGCAATGCCGATGACTCACTCGACTTACTGGAGGCGATCATCGGAAGGTTCAGGCAAGAGGGGTTGGCCTGGGTGAAGACCGACACGACGCTCGACAACGTCCGCGAGCATCCTCGCTTCAAGGCGATGATCGCGACCGCCGAGGCGCGTCTCGCCGCGGCGAACTGAGGGAGAAACATGAGCGCCCTCGACATCAGCATCCTGTTCGCTTACCTCGCGCTGCTCGTGGGCATCGGCGTGTATGCGCAGCGGCGCAAGCCGGATGTCGACGACTACTTCGTCGCGGGACGGCGCATCGGACCGCTCACGATCGGGTGCATGTGGGTCGCGGCCTGGATCGGCGGCGCCTCGATCGTCGGCACCTCGGCGCGCGTCTACACGCAGGGCCTCACCGGCATCTGGTACATCCTCGGCATTGCGATCGGCTGCTCTTTATTTGGACTGACAGTCGCCCGCCGCGTAAAGCAGCTCGGCGATGGCGACCGTCACCTCACCTACCCCGACTTCATCGAGCGACACTACGACAACCGCACGCGCGCCGTTGCGACGATCACGACCGTCCTCGCCTACACGGCGTACTCGGCCGGCCAGTTCGCCGCGGCGGCGGCGATCCTCCAGGTGCTGATCGGCTGGAGCTATGGGCAATGCCTGCTGCTCGCGGGCGCCATCGTGACGCTCTACACCGCGGCCGGCGGCTACCTGGCGGTCACGTATACCGACCGCGTGCAGGTCACGCTCGTCATCCTCGGGATCGTCGCGGTCGGCGTTCCCGTCGCGATCTCGCAGGCCGGCAACTGGGCCGACATGCGTGCGGTCCTGCCTGCCTCGCACTACGACTTCGGGGCCCAAGGCTGGGACCACGTCGCCGCGCTCGTCGTCTCGATGGTGCTCAGCTTTTTCGTCGCGATGGACAGCTTCTCACGCAGCTTCGCCGCTCGAGACGCTGAAACCGCGCGGCAAGGCGCCCTGCTCGCGCCACTCCTGATGCTGCCGATCGCGCTCGCCGTCGCCTGGCTCGGACTCGCCGCGGCCGTGCTCTATCCCGATCCGGCGTCGAGCGCGAGCATCCTCGCGACGTTAGTGCTCGACCGATTCCCGGCGGGGCTCAAGGGCTTGATGGTGATCGGCATCCTGTCGGCGGTGATGTCCGTCGCATCGATCAGCGTCCTGACCGCGTCGGCGAACTACGCGCGCGATATCCACCAGCGTTACCTCAAGCCTGACATTGCGCCGGCGGCGATGCTGCGGATCGGCACGCTCGCTTCGCTGGGTGCCGGCGGGCTCGGCCTCCTCATGGCCTGGAAGATGCGCGACATCATCGACATCCTGCAGTTCGGCTTCACGATCAACTCGGCGGGCCTGTTCCTGCCGACGATCGCAGCGCTCTGGTCGGATCGCGTCCCGGCGCGCGCCGCATTCTGGAGCACGCTTGCCTCGCTCGCGACCGTCATTGCCTGGCGCGTCGCTGCAGACGCCGGGGCCGGCGGCATCTTCACGATCGACCCACTGTGGCCGGGCCTCGCCGTGTCCCTGCTTTTGCTCGCCGGCCTGACGGCGCTCGGCCCGCGCCGCGCCGAGGGAGTCGCCGCCTGAGCGCATCGTCCGCGGTCATCGTCTTCGCGGAGGCGCCGGAGGCGGAGGGGCGCGACCTCTCGATCGAGCGGCAAAACCTCCCGGAGGGCGCGCGGATCGAGACTTTCACTTACCGCGGGGACAACGCCGCCCTCGTCGCGGCCTGCGGCGAGGCCGATGCGATCCTCACGGACTACGTACCCTTCACCCGGGAGGTGCTCGGCAGCCTGCCGCGCTGCCGGCTCATCTCGGTGGCCGCGACGGGCTGGGATTGCGTGGATGTCGCCGCGGCGTCCGAGCGCGGAATCCGCGTCGCGGCGGTGGGCGAGTACTGCACCGACGAAGTCGCTGACCACACGCTCACCCTGTTGCTCGCGCTCAACCGGCGGCTGCTCGACTACGACCGGCAGGTCCGCGTGGACAAGAGCTGGCGCTGGAACGACGTGCAGGGCGTCAACCGGCTCGCCGGCCGGACGCTCGGCCTCATCGGCTTCGGGCGCATCGGCCAGGCCGTCTGCCGCCGGTCGCTGGGATTCGGGCTCCAGGTCCTCGCGCAGGACCCGAAGCTGAGCCCGGAGGTGGTCGCCCGCCACGGCGCCCGGCCCGCGACCTTCGACGCGATCCTCGGACAGGCCGATATACTCAGCCTGCACTGCAACCTCGAGGCCTCGAATCGCGGACTCCTGAATCGGGCCGCCTTCGCGCGCATGGCGCGGAAGCCGCTCCTCGTGAACGTCGCCCGCGGTGCGCTGATCGTCGAGGCGGACCTCGTCGAGGCCCTCGACCGGGGGCTCGTCTCGGGCGCGGCGCTCGACGTGCTGGCAGAAGACTCGCCGGACCTTGCGCGCCATCCCCTGGCGGGACGCCGCAACGTGCTGCTGACGCCGCACGTGGCATTCTATTCGGATGCGGCGCTGGAGGATTTGCGCCGGATCTCGGCCGCGAACATCCGGGCCTTCCTCGAAGGGCGGCCAGACGACGTGTTCCGGCTGGTCACGCCCCCATGAGGACACCATGAGCACGGCGGTCACGTTCGACGGCGCACCGGAGCGCGGCACGATCAACTTCAGCGTCGGCCAGCCTTCGGCCGATCTCCTGCCGCTGCCGCTGCTCGAGGCTGCCTGCGAGCGCTTCTTCTCGGGCGCCATACCGTTCGAGCTGAACTACGGAGAGCGCCAGGGCGACGCGCGCTTCCGCGACGCGCTCGCGAAGTTCCTGAATGCCTCACCGGGCTGCGGCGCGACGCCCGAGTCAATCATGCTGACGGGCGGCATCTCGCAGGCGCTCGACTACCTGTGCAGCCGCCTCACCGAGCCCGGCGACACCGTGTTCGTCGAGGAGCCGACTTACCCTTACTCGCACGCAATCTTCCGCGATCACGGCCTGACCATCGTCGGCGTGCCGCTCGACGAGCACGGGATGAAGATCGATGCGTTCGAGGGACTGCTCGCGGAGCAACGCCCGCGCCTCGTCTACACGATCCCGTCGTTTCACAACCCGACCGGCCGCACGCTCGACGTCGCGCGCCGCAAGCGCCTCGTCGAGCTGTCGCGCAAGCACGGATTCATCATCGCGGCCGACGAGGTCTACCAGCTGCTCTACCAGGGCGTACCGCCGCCGGCGTCGTTCGGGACGATGATCGACTCGGGCAACGTCGTCGCGCTCGGCACGTTCTCCAAGATCCTCGCGCCCGGCGTCCGGCTCGGCTGGATCCAGGCGAGCGCCGAACCGCTCGCGCGCCTACTCTCGAGCGGCGCGATGGTGAGCGGCGGTAACTTCAACCACTTCGGATCGCACGTCGTGCGCCAGCTCATGGAGAACGGCGGGCTCGCGGCTTTCGTCAATCGGCTTCGCGAGAGCTACGCCGAGCGCGCGAACGCGATGGACGCGGCGCTCCGAAAACACCTCGGCGGACGGCTCAAGTGGCAGAAGCCCGGTGGCGGCTATTTCTTCTGGCTCGAGCTGCCGGCCGGCGAGGATTCCGCCGCATTCGCGGCCGCGGCACGCGCCGCCGGGACCGGTTTCCTGCCAGGCGCCGCCTGCTCCTTCGACGGTGGCCTGAAGAATTGCCTCCGCCTTTCGTTCGCGCACTACTCCGTGGCCGACATCCAGGATGGCATCGGCCGGCTCGCGCGCGCGCTCGCGTGATGAACGCGCCGACCGAGCAGACCGGCACGCTCAAGTTCGCGCTCGCGAATGCGGCGCGCCTGCTCGAGCGGGAGCCGGCGCTCGCGGCGGAGCAAGCCGAGGAAATCCTGAAAGTCGTGCCCGGGAACCCGCAGGCGCTCTACCTCCTCGCCCGCGCGCGCAGCCAGGTGGGCCGGGGGGACGAGGCGATCACGTTGCTGCGCCAGGTGGTCGAGCGCGAGCCTGCTCATCCCGAGGCATGGCGCGTGCTGGCCGACCACCTGCACGCGATCGGCGACGCGGCAGGCGCTGACGAGGCTTACCTCCGCCATGTCCGTGCCAGCACGAAGAACCCGGGACTGCAGCAGGCCGCCATCGCGATGGTCCGGAACGACATTCCGAGGGCCGAGGCGCTCCTGAAATCGCACCTCATGCAGGCGCCGACCGACGTGCCCGCAATCCGCATGCTCGCCGAGGTCGCCATGCGCTGCGGGCGCTTCGAGGACGCCCAGCACCTCTTCGAGCGTTGCCTCGAACTGGCGCCCGGCTTTGCGCCCGCCCGCTATGGCTATGCCGTGCTGTTGCATCGGCGAAATGACCCCGCAGGATCGCTCGTCGAGATCGAACGGCTGCTCGCCACCGACCCGCGAAATCCGGCTTACCGTAACCTGGCCGCGGTGATTTTCGGGCGAGTCGGCGAATACGCGCGCTCGATCCAGCTGTATCGAGAGCTGCTGGACGAATACCCGAAGAATGCCAAGATCTGGCTGAGCTTCGGCCACACGCTGAAGACCGATGGGCAGCAGGGCGAGAGTGTCGAGGCGTACCGTCGAAGCCTTGCCCTCGAGCCCGCCTTCGGCGAGGCGTACTGGAGCCTCGCCAACCTCAAGACGTTCCGTTTTACGGAAGCGGACATGCGCGCCATGCAGGACCGCCTCGCCGATCGGACGATCTCCGGCGCCGACCGAGTCCACCTGCATTTCGCTCTCGGCAAGGCGTACGAGGACGCAGCCGAATATGAAGCGTCCTTCCGGCATTACGCGGAAGGCAATGCCCTGCAGCGCGCGCACGACCGCTATGACCCTGAGCACAACACTGCGCGCACGCGCAAGCTCGAGGCGACCTTTACGCGCGAGTTCTTCGCAGCACGCACAGGCTCGGGCTGCCCGGCGCCCGATCCGATCTTCATCGTCAGCATGCCCCGCGCGGGCTCGACGCTGCTCGAGCAGATCCTCTCGAGCCACTCCGCGATCGAAGGCACCACCGAGCTGCCCGAGATGATCACGCTGGCCCGGGGACTGCGGGCGCAGGCCGATTCAGCGGACCCGGGCGCCTACGCCGACGTCCTGGCGGCGATGGAGCCCGCGGCGCTCCGCGAGCTCGGCGAGCAATACCTGGCGAGCACCCGCATTCACCGCAAGACCGGCCGGCCCTACTTCATCGACAAGATGCCGAACAACTTCATGCACCTCGCGATGATTCACCTCGCATTGCCGAACGCGAAGATCATCGACGCCCGCCGGCATCCCATGGCCTGCTGCTTCTCGAACTTCAAGCAGCACTACGCCCGCGGCCAGCGCTTCAGCTACGACCTCACGGACATGGGGCGCTTCTACCGGGATTACGTCGAGCTGATGGCGCATTACGACGCCGTGCTCCCTGGCCGCGTCCATCGCGTCTTCTACGAGGAGCTGGTCGAGGACACGGAGACCGAGGTGCGCCGCGTGCTCGACTACTGCGGCCTTCCGTTCGAGCCGGAGTGCCTGCGCTTCTACGAGAACGAGCGCGCCGTCCGTACCGCGAGCTCCGAACAGGTTCGCCAGCCCATCTATCGCGAAGGCATGGACCACTGGCGGCACTTCGAGCCCTGGCTCGGAGCACTGGAACGCGCTTTGGGCCCCGCTCTCACTGACTATCCGGCTCGCGCACACCCAAAAGGCTGAAGATCAGGTTTGGAAACGTCCGTTTCCCTTCCCAGGGACACACACGCCGGCGATCGGCCGGCCCCGGTCCGTTGTTTTGCCGCTACAGGGTCTGCGCCGGTTTTGCGTTATCAGGGCTTTGGAGTAGTCTTTGTCGCCACTAGACCCTCTAGGGAGAATGACAATGCCGGTTGTCCATTCGAAGGGCCGCTCGGTCCTGCTCACGCATACACCCGTCGCCTCTGCCGTCCTGCTTGCGCTAGGTAGTCCCACGGCGCTTGCGCAGCAGACGCCGCAGGAAGGCGGCGGTGCCACCGCCCTCGGCGAAGTGATCGTCACCGCGCAGAAGCGCGAGCAAAGCCTCCAGGACGTGCCGATCAGCCTCGACGCGCTCGGCCAGGACAAGATGGAAGAGCTGCACGTCCAGAACTTCAAGGACTACGTGCAGTTCCTGCCGAGCGTGAGCATGCAGCCGTCGATCGGCGCGGGCTCAGGCTTCAACGCCGTGTACATGCGCGGCATCGCGACCGGCGGCGACGGCCAGGCGACGACCTCGCAGCCGAGCGTCGGCATGTACCTCGACGAGCAGCCGATCACCACGATCCAGGGCAACCTCGACGTCCACCTCTACGACATCGCGCGCGTCGAGGCGCTCGCCGGTCCGCAGGGCACGCTGTACGGCGCGAGCTCGCAGGCGGGCACGATCCGCATCATCACCAACAGGCCCGATCCGTCCGGATTCGCCGCCGGTTTTACGGCCGAGGCGAACATGGTCGACGGCGACGACAGCGGCTACGTCCTCGAGAGCTTTGTGAATCTCCCGATGGGCGACAATGCGGCGCTGCGCATCGTCGGTTGGGGCGTCAGCGACGCGGGCTGGATCGACAACAAACCCGCGACGCGGACATACACCGGTGACGTCTCCACCACCGCAGACGACATCACGGTGAACAACGACCGGTACGTCGAGAAGAACTACAACACGGTGGACACGGTCGGCGGGCGCGCGGCACTGCGTGTCAACCTGGGCGAGAACTGGACCGTCACGCCGCAGCTGATGTACCAGCGCCAGGATCAGCAGGGCTCCTGGGGCGACGACCTCAAGGACGTGCTCGCTACAGGCGACTACGCAGTCTCGCACTTCCGGCAGGAGTACACCGACGACGAGTGGTGGCAGGGCGGCCTGACGATCGAGGGCAACATCTCCAACTTCAACGTCGTCTACTCGGGCAACTACCTCGAGCGCGACGTCGACGGCTCATTCGACTATTCCGACTACTCGTACTGGTACGACCAGACGTACACGACCGGCTTTTTCGAGCACCTGTTCGCGACCAACGCCGGCATGTCGACGCCATTCGAAGACCGAACGGCAGCAGACCTGGTCAGTAACCCGGATGCTTCCTTTACGAACAACGATCACTACACGAAGGTGAGCCACGAGCTTCGCATCAGCACGCCTCAGGACAAGCGCGTGCGCGGCCTGCTCGGGTTCTTCTACCAGAAGCAGTACCACGATTTTTACCAGGAGTTCGGCCGGCTCGACGGCCTCGCCCGGGCGATGACGCCCAATGGTCAGGACCCAACCGCCACGATGCAGTTCCCGGGTGTCGTGTACCTCAACAGCATGGACCGCACCGACCGCGACCAGGCGGTCTTCGCGAACGTCGACTTCGACTTGTCGGACAAGTGGACGCTCTCGCTCGGCGGCCGATACTTCGAGCCGGAAGTCAGCGTGCAGGGCTTCTTCGGGTTCGGCATCGGCTTCACGCAGGTGGGCTGGTCCGGCACCGGCGAGAACCAGTGCAACACCCTCGCCGTTGGCCAGGGAGACCGCAAGGACGGGCCTTGCCACAACGTGAACAAGGGTATTTCCGAGAGCGACAGCGTGTACCGCGTGAACCTCTCGTGGAAGGCCACGGACACGACGCTGCTCTATGCAACCTGGTCCGAGGGGTACCGGCCGGGCGGCATCAACCGCAACCCGTTTGCCGGCGATTACATCCGCGACATCCTGACCAACAACGAAATCGGCTGGAAGTCCCGCTTCGCCAATGACCGCCTGCAGTTCAACGGCGCGATCTTCCTCGAGAACTGGGACGACATCCAGGTCTCGTTCCAGGGCGCCAACGGCATCACGCAGGTCGCGAACGGCGGCGAGGCGGAGGTCAAAGGCATCGAGACGCAGCTCGACTGGCTGCCGACCGACAACCTGCGGCTCGCGCTCGCGGTCTCGTACTACGACAGCCAGCTGAAGAAGGACTTCTGCGACCTGGCGGACCTCGACGGGGACGGAGCGATCGACGACTGCGCCTCCATCAAGGCTCCCAAGGGCACGCCGCTGCCGATCACGCCGGACTTCAAGGGCAACCTGATCGCGCGGTACTCGTTCCCGATGGGCGGGTTCAATGCCTACACGCAGGGCACGCTGGCCTACCAGACGAGCGCCTCGTCGCAGCTCGAGCTCGCCGACAACGCGGCCTATGGCGACATCCCGTCGTCGACGTTCCTCAACCTCGCCTTCGGGGCAGAATTCGGCAAGAACACGGCCGAGCTCTTCATCGAGAACGTGACCAACGAGGATGCGCCGCTCGGCGTGACAAGCGAGTGCACCCCGAGCGTCTGCGGCGTGCAGACCAAGGGCGTGAAGGCGCGCCCGATGACGGTCGGCGTCCGCTACACGCACGACTTCTGAGGGAGGCCCGGGCCGCAAGGCCCTGGCGAGGGAGGGGCGCCGCGGGGCGCCCTTTTCTTTTCAGACGTTCGAATCCGGGAACGAGGCCTTGCGCCGGTTCATGTAGTCGAGGAGCGCCTCGTCCACGGCGACGTCGAGCGCCGGCTCGACGTACTCCTCGAGCTGCTTCTTCCAGCGCTCGTTTGCGCGCCGCGCCATGTCCTTGCGCCCTTCCGCATCCCACTGCTCGTAGCTGTTGTTGTCGGCGAGCGGCGAGCGGTAGAAGGCGGTCTCGAAGTTCGCGAGCGTATGTCCGCAGCCCAGGAAATGCTTGCCGGGCCCGACTTCGCGGATCGCCTCGAGCGCCTGGCCGTTCTCGGAAAGGTCGATGCCCGCGAGCAGCGTGTGCATCATCCCCGCCTGGTCCGTGTCCATCACGAACTTCTCGTAGCCCATCGCGAGCCCGCCCTCGAGCCAGCCCGCCGTGTGCAGCACGAAGTTGACGCCGGCGAGGCAGGTCGGCAGCAGCGTCTGCGCGGACTCGAACGCGGCCTGCGCGTCCGGGATCTTGGAGGCGCAGAGGCTGCCGCCCGAGCGGAACGGCACGCCGAGCCGCCGCGCGAGCGCGGCCATCACGTAGAGCACGAGCGCAGGCTCCGGCGTGCCGAAGGTCGGCGCGCCCGACTGCATCGACAGCGACGAGGCGAAGCTCCCGAACACCATCGGCGCGCCCGGATTCAGGAGCTGGATGTACGCCATGCCCGCGAGCGCTTCGGCGAGCGTCTGCGTCGCCGTGCCCGCGACCGTCACGGGCGACATCGCGCCCGCGAGGATGAAGGGCGTCACGATGCAGGCCTGGTCCGCGCGCGCATAGACCTCGAGCGCGCCCAGCATCGTCTTGTCGTAGGTCATCGGCGAGTTGACGTTGATGAGGCTCACGACGGCCGTCCTGGGTCGGCCGGTCTCCGGGTCCGTCCAATTGTCGCCGAACAGGATCTTCGCCATCTCGACCGTGTCTTTCGCGCGCTCGGGATGCGTGACCGAGCCCATGAAGCACTTGTCGCTGTACTTCATGTGGCTGTACACCATGTCGAAGTGGCGCTTGTTCACCGGCAGGTCCACCGGCTCGCAGATGGTGCCGCCCGAGTGGTGCAGCGAGCGCGAGACGTAGGCGAGCTTCACGAAGTTGCGGAAGTCGTCGATGCGCGCGTAGCGCCGGCCCTCGTCGAGGTTCTGGACGAACGGCGATCCGTAGGCCGGCGCAAAAACAGTGTGCGGCCCGCCGATCTGCACGTTGCGCGCGGGGTTCCGCGCGTGCTGCGTGAACTCCCGGGGCGCCGTCGCCTGGATCAGCCGGCGGCACATCCCGCGCGGGAAGTGCACGCGCTCGCCCTGGACGTCCGCGCCCGCGCCGCGCCACAGCTCGAGCGACTCCGGGTCCTCGCGGAACTCGATGCCGATTTCCTCGAGGATGGTGTCCGCATTACGTTCAATGAGGGAAAGTCCCTCCTCGCCGAGCACCTCGTAGAGCGGGATCTTGCGCGTGATGTAGGGAACGGAATGGCTCGCCTGCGCCGCGCGCGCGGTGCGCTTCGCGTCGCGGGCGCTGCCCCGGCGGGCGCGCGCGGGTTGTACCTGCTGCTCGTCCGTCATGCCGCGCCTAGTATGGCGAGGCGGGCTTCGCTGCGGCGGCCGGTTTGCGCCACCGGCTTGCTCATGTGCGCCACGAACGGAGTATGCTTCGAAGCGCCGGATATGACGCTCACGAAGCCGAAACTCGCCGCCAAGTCCATGAATGTGCGGGCCCCCAACCGGGTCACGCACACGTACAAGCAGCGCCTCAACGGCTCGATGGCGAAGGTGTTTTCACTCCTCTGCCCGGTGCGCGAGGCGGAGTGGATCGACGGCTGGAGCCCGGTCCTCGTGCTGACGCAGTCGGGCTTCGCGGAGCAGGACTGCGTCTTCATCACGGACGCCAAGGTCCACGACGCGATCTGGTTCATCTCGCGCCACGACCCGGCGCGCGGCTTCGTCGAGATGATCAAGGTCACGCCGGGGGTCACGGCCTGCAAGCTGACGATCCGCGTGCGGCCGGCCAAGCCCGGCTGCGAGGCCGAGATCACCTACAGCCACACGAGCCTCGGGCCCGAGGGCGACGTCTACCTCGCCGGATTCACGGCCGAGTACTACGTCCAGTTCATGCGCGAGTGGGAGTCGCGGCTCAATCATTACCTGAAGCACGGCAGCGCGCTTCGGAACTCCAGCTGAGGAACCATCATGTCGGAATACAAAGGCACCTGTTTTTGCGGGTCGGTCGAGGTCACGGCGACGGGCGAGCCGGCCGCCATGGGCTATTGCCACTGCGAGTCCTGCCGCCACTGGTCGGCGGGCCCCATCAACGCGTTCACGCTCTGGAAGCCGGAGGCCGTCAAGGTCACGAAGGGCGCCGAAAACGTCGGCAGCTACGCCAAGACGAAGCAGAGCATCCGCAAGTGGTGCAAGAAGTGCGGCGGGCACCTCCTCACGGAGCACCCGGGCTTCGGGCTCACCGACGTCTACGCCGCCATCATCCCGAAGCTCAAGTTCAAGCCGGGGCTGCACGTCAACTACCAGGAGACCGTGCTGCACATCAAGGACGGGCTGCCGAAGCAGAAGGACTTCCCGGCAGAGCTCGGCGGCTCCGGAGTGACGCTCGCAGAGTAGTCCCCGTGCGATGCTGATCAACTGCGTCGCCTACCAGGACGGCAAGCGCCTCGGCGAGATCGCGCCTGGCGAGATCCACAACTACCTGGCGAAGCCGGGCTGTTTCGTCTGGGTCGCCCTCCTCGAGCGCGACCCGAAGGTGCTCGAGCAGATGCAGGAGCAGTTCGGCCTGCACGAGCTCTCAGTCGAGGACGCACAGAACGGACACCAGCGCCCGAAGATCGAGGACTACGGCGACTCGCTGTTCGTCGTGCTGCACCTGCTGGAGGCCGAGAGCGACGGGCTTCGTGTCGGCGAGGTAGACGTCTTCGCGGGCCCGAACTACATCCTGACGATCCGCAGCCACGCGGAGAAGGGTTTCCAGGCGGTCCGCGCGCGTTGCGAGAGCGAGCCGGAGCTCATGAGCCTCGGCTCGGGATACGTGCTCTACGCGCTGATCGACGCCGTCGTCGACCGCTACTTCCCGCTGCTCGACGCGCTCGAAACCGAGCTCGAGGGCATTGAGGACCGGATCTTCGCGGGCGGCTCGCCGCGCGAGAACGTCGAGGCGCTTTATGGCCTCAAGCAGAAGCTCGGCGTCTTCCGCCACGCCGTCGCCCCGCTCCTCGAAGCCGTCAACAACCTGTACGGCGCGCGCGCGTCGCGCATATCCGCGGGCATGAAGGAGTATTTTCGCGACGTGTCGGACCACCTGCAGCGGCTCAACCAGACCATCGAGTCCATCCGCGACACCATCGCCACTGCGATCGCCGTGAATCTCTCGATGATCAGCCTGCAGGAGAACGAGACCATGAAGCGCCTCGCCGCGTACGGTGCGCTCGTCGCGGTGCCGACGCTGATCGCCGGCATCTACGGCATGAACTTCACGAACATGCCGGAGCTCGGCTGGAAATACGGCTACCTGGTCACGATGGGCATCATGATCGCGGTGGACGGCTACCTGTTCTATCGCCTGCGCCGGGCGAAGTGGCTGTGACGGCCGCCGAGCGCAGCTACTTCCTCGGCACGCACGACGAGGAGCTCGAGCGCCTCGGGCTACAGCACGAGGTCTGGCGCCCGACGGTGCTCGACTGCTGGCGGCGCGCAGGCATCGGGCCCGGGTCCCGAGTGCTCGACGTCGGCGCCGGGCCCGGTTTCGCCTCGGCCGACCTCGCGGACATCGTCGGCCCCCAGGGCCTTGTCATCGCGGTCGAGCGTTCCGCGCGCTTCGTCGAGGCGGCCCGCGCAATGCTCGCGAGCCACGGGCTCGCGAATGTCCGCTACCACGAGCTCGACCTCATGAACGACCCGCTGCCCGCGGGCGGCATGGACGCGAGCTGGTGCCGCTGGGTCGCCTGCTTCGTCTCATCGCCGCCGGTCCTCCTCGACAAGATCGCCGCGACGCTCCGCACGGGCGGCGTCGCAATCTTCCACGAGTACATCCAGTACGACAGCCTGCGCATCACGACCGCGGGCCCGCGCATGCGTGAGTTCGTGCGCCAGGTCGAGCAGGGCTGGCGCGAGGCGGGCGGCGAGCCCAACATCGCGCCGGCGGTCGTCGGCCTGCTGCAGGAGCGCGGCTTCTCGATCCGCGATGCGATCCCTCGCGTCTTCTGCGTGCGGCCGGGCGATGCCATGTGGCGCTGGCCCGCGACCTTCATCGACATCCACCTGCGCCACCAGCTCGAGCAGGGCCGCATCGAGGCGTCCTGGGCCGAGGCCGTGCGCGCGGAGTTCCACGCCGCCGAGCAGCAGGCGGCGACGCTCCTCATCACGCCGATGGTGCTGGAAATCGTCGCCGAAAAGCGGCGCTGATCAGTGCGCGGCGGCGGCCGCCGCCATCTTCGCGGCATCGTGACGGTAGCGGAACACGAACGGGAACACGAGCCCGAGCACGAGCGCGTAGCTCGCGAACGCCAGCCAGATGCTGTGCCAGTCGCGCACGCCGCCGACGGTGTAGTGATCGACGATCCCGCCCGCGACCATCGTGCCGAGGAAGGCGCCGAGCCCGTTCGTCATGACCATGAAGAGGCCCTGCGCGCTCGCGCGGATGCGTGCGTTCGCCTCGAGGTTCACGAACATCGAGCCCGAGATGTTGAAGAAATCGAAGGCCATGCCGTAGACGATCATCGACAGCACGAGCATCCACAGGCCCGGCCCCGGGTCGCCGTAGGCGAAGAGCCCGAAGCGGAACACCCAGGCGAAGATCGCGATCAGCATCACGACCTTGATCCCGAATCGCTGCAGGAAGAACGGGATCGTCAGGATGAAGAGCGTCTCGGAGAACTGCGAGATCGAGGACAGCAGGATCGGGTGCTGGACGGCGAAACTGTCGGGCCAGGTCGCGCGGAAGTCCGTCAGGAAGTCGCCGCCGAAGGCATTCGTGATCTGGAGCGCGCCGCCCAGCATCATCGCGCAGAGGAAGAAGACCACCATCTGCACGCGCCTGAACAGGACGAACGCGTCGAGCCCGAGCGCCTCCACGATCGTCCGCTTGCCCGCGTCGCGCGACGGCGGGCAGGCCGGCATCGTGAACCCGTAGAGGCCGAGGAACACGGCCGATCCCACGCTGATGTAGAGCTGGCCCTTCGTCAGCGTCGAGCCCGAGAGGTCCGTGAACCACATCGCGACGATGAAACCGACCGTGCCCCACACGCGGATCGGCGGGAAATGCCGGATGAAGTTCATGCCCTCCTGCTCGAGCACGCGGTAGGAGATCGTGTTGTTGAGCGCGATGGTCGGCATGTAGACCATCGCGTTGAACAGCATGATCCCGTACAGCGTCTCGTAGTCGTGGACCGTCGAGGCCCACAGCAGGAGGCCCGCGCCGGTCAGGTGCAGGAACCCGTACAGCCTCTCGGCATTCACCCAGCGGTCCGCCACGATGCCCATGAGCCCGGGCATGAAAAGCGAGGCGACGCCCATCGTCCCGTAGATGCTGCCGATCTGCAGGCCCGTGAAGGCGAGCGACTTGCTCATGTACGCGCCGAACGAGATGAGCCACGCGCCCCAGACGAAGAACTGCATGAAGTTCATCACCGTCAGGCGGAACCGGATACTCATGGAGCGCGGGTTTCTTCTTCTATTCTTTCTTGAAGAGCGCGGCGCCGATCCAGCTCACGAGGCTCACGAGGATCGCCGCGAGGAATGCCGCCCAGAAGCTCGCGACCGTGAACCCGGGCAGGAAGGCGGCGACGAGGCCGAGCATCGCGGCGTTGATCACGAGCAGGAAGAGCCCGAGTGTCAGGAGCGTCACCGGCAGCGTCAGTAGGACGACGATGGGCCGCACGATCGCGTTGACGACGCCGAGGAGCAGCGCCGCGAGGATCAGCGTCTGCGGCGTCGAAACCGAGATGCCGGGCACCCATTCCGTCGCAAGCCAGAGGCCGAGCGCGGCGATCAGCACGCGCAGGATGAAGTAGGCCATCGCCTCAGCGTACGCGACGCCCGCGCTTAATGACAACATCCACGGACTGCAGCAACCCGGGGTCCCTCAGCACGTCGCCGCGCACGGCGATGATGTCCGCGATCTTGCCCGGCGAGATCGCGCCGGACTCGTGGCCGACCCCCATCGCGGTCGCGGCGTCGTGCGTCGCGGCACGGATCGCCCGAACGACCGGAATGCCGCACTGGCGCGTCCAGAAGTCGATCTCCTGCCAGGTCGCGCGCGAGTGCAGGTGCCCCGGCTCGCCCGCGCCGGAGCCGAGCAGCAGCAGCACCTTCGCGTCGTCGAGCTGCCGCAGCTTCTCGCAGAGCGTCGGCGCCGCGGCCGGCGTCATGCCGGCGGGCTGCAGGCGATCGAGGCTCGCAAGCGAGCCCTTGATGTCCGAGGCGACGAGGTCCGGCAAAGGCTCCGTTGTCCGCGGGTCGTCGAGCGGCTCGTCGTTCTGCTTCAGCGACTCGAGGTTGAGCAGCGCCGAGATCGCCGGCGTCCAGGCGATCGGCCGCGCGCCGGCCTGCGTGAGGCGGCCGGTGATCGCCTGCATGACCTCCGGCGGGAACGCCGTCGTTCCCATCGCGGTGCCGAGGAATCCGTCGAGCTGCGCGGCAGCGCCACGAACGACGTCGTCCGGCTGCTCAGCGTAGGCGTGGACCGCGAGTCCGCGGATTCGCGACTCGGAGACGACCGCCTCGAGCTCCTCCGCCGTCCACATCGCGACGTCGGCAAGCAGCACGTAATCGACGCCCGCGTTCGCGAGTCGCTGAACCTTCGCGCGCACGTCCGGCCCGCCCGAGACTTCCCATTGCCAGGCGGAGGTTTCCACCGGCGCGAGCTTGCGCAGCACCGGGCCCGACACGTACAGGTTCGGGCCGTCGATCAGGCGCTCGCGCACGCGGCCGCGGACGCGGATCGCGGCTTCGAGGGGCGACGCGACGTCTCGCGCGCTCGTGACGCCCGCCTGCAGGAGCTGGCGCGCCGCGAGCGGCATCACGACGCGCTCGGCGAGCGGGCCGTAGGTCTCGTTCCAGCGCCTGGCGTCCCCGTGGCCGAGACGCATCAGCTCGACCTGCATGTCCCAGAGGCCGGGCAGCACGGTCATGCCCTCGGTCGAAATGACCTCGGCGCCTTCGGGAATCACGACCTGTCCCGGTCCGCCGACGGCGAGGATGCGGTCGCCCTCGACGACGATGATGCCGTCGGGGATCGGCGCGTTGCCGTAGCCGTCGATGACGGTGCCACCCGCGAGCACGAGCGCAGCGGCCTGTGCGGCCGCGGCCGGGAGGAGCGCGGCCAGAAGCGCTGCCAGGAGCGCGATTGCGCGCCTCACGGCTTCACCTCGCCGAGCGTGCCGTCCTTCAGCCGCATCTGCAGCTGCGCGAAGGCGAGCGCCCAGCCGGTGCGCAGGCGCACCAGCATCTTCGCGAATTCCTCATCCGGCGGGATGCCGGAGCCCATCACGCGCAGCATGCGCTGCCCTTTCCGCTCGTCGATGATGAAGTCCTCGACCAGGGCGCTGTCGGCCAACGGCGGCCAGTCGGCGTTCGGCTCGTAGAGGAGCTGCAGCCGCGCGCCCGGCTCGAAGCGCTCGATGCTTGCCTCGCGCTTGCCGAACAGGCGCGACACGGTCGAATAGCGGCCGCCCGCCCTCGGCTCGATGATCACCTCGGTGGCAAGCCACGCGCGGATCGCCGCGGGCTCGGTGAGCGCGCGCCACAACGTCGCCGCACTCGCGGCCGATTCGAAGCCCTGCAGGTACCCGCGGTTCTGGCGTCTCATTCGGCGGCCGGCGCTCCGGCCTGGCGCAGCTCGCGGTCGCGGCGGCTGCGGTGGACCGCTGCGGCGACGACGTCGTCCTCGTGTGCGCCGTCGCGCGGGTAGCTCGCCGCGCCCACGCTCACCGTCGTGCGCTGCAGCCGCTCGCCCACGGGGAACAGGCTCTTGTGGACGTGGTTGCGGATGCGCTGAGCGACGTTCTCGGCGACCTCTGCCGTCGCTTCCGGCAGGAAGACCACGAACTCGTCGCCGCCGAAGCGCGCGGCCATGTCCGTGTTCCGGATCGCGCGCTGGATCGCGCTCGCGACCGTCGTGATCGCGCGGTTGCCGGCCTGGTGGCCGTGCTCGTCGTTGAGCGCCTTCAAGTTGTCCATGTCCACCAGCAGGATCGAATAGCCGCCGCGCCCGTCGCGTGCGCGAAGTCCGTGTTCGCGGGAAAGCAGCGACTTGAACGTGCGCAAGTTGAACAGGCCCGTGAGGGCGTCGCGCTCGGCCATCTCCTCGATGCGCCGGCGCGCGGTCATGATCGTGCCGGCGAGCGCCTGCGTGATGTAGGCGACGAGCGCCCACGGCCCGAGCTGGCCGAAGAGGCGCGTGAGGAGTTCCGCCGCCGGCGGCAGCTCGCCCTCGCCCGCGACGAGCGACAGGAAGGCGAGCGACACCGCGCCGAAGATCACGAAGGCGCCGCGCCGGCCGAGCGTCATCGCGACGACCACGATTGGCAGGAGGTACAGGTTCACCATCGGGCTGCCGGCAGCCCCGGTCTGCGTCGCGATCACGGTGATGAAGACGACCATGCCCGCCGCGCCGAGGGCGATGCGGCTGCTGGTGTCGCGGAGCGGGAAGCCGCGCCAGCGGATGGCGATCACGAAGAGCGTGTAGGCCGCGATCGTCGCGTACAGCAGCCGCGAGGACTCCTCCGGCTCGCGCAGCACGAGCGCGTACAGCGCGACCGCGAGCAGCACCAGCCAGTCGACCCGCGCGAGGCTCTTCACGATGCTCGCGTGCTCGTCGCGCTGGACGAGCTCGCGCTGCATGTGGCGCGGCGCCTGCGCGATGCCGGTCTTGTCGGTGGCCTCGGTCATGCCGCCGCCCCGCTCGCGCGCTCGAGCCGCGACTCGATCGACTGGCGCACGGACGGCCCCGCCAGCTCCTCGACCAGCGTCAGCGCGAAGTCGAGCGCGGTGCCCGGCCCGCGCGAGGTGATCACGCCCCCGTCCACGACGACGGCGTCGCCGACGATGCGTGCCTTGCCGGTGTCCGCGAGGAAACCCGGATAGCTCGTCGCGCGCCGCCCGTCCAGCACGCCCGCGGCCTCGAGCACCATCGGCGCCGCACAGATCGCGGCGACGGCCCGCCCCTTCTCATGCATGCGGCGCACGAGATCCGTGATGAGCGGATCTTTCTTCAGGTGATCCGCGCCCGGCATGCCGCCCGGCAGGGCGAGCATGTCGAAGTCCTGCTCGGCGAGCGCCGCGAACGGCGTGTCGGCCGCGAGCCGGATGCCGTGCGCGCCCGTCACCGGGCTCGCGCCCAGTGACGCGACCACCACGTCGATTCCGGCGCGGCGCAGGATGTCGATGATCGTCACGGCCTCGAGCTCCTCGAAGCCCTCGGCGAGCGGCACCAGCACCCGCTTCACGGGCTAGCCGCCGTCCGGCACGGCCTGCGCCGTGGCGAGCGTGGTCGCGCCCGTCTTCAGGAAATCGACCGCGGCGTGTATCTCCGGGTCGTGCTGCCCCTCCGGCTGCGCACCCGGCGCGAGCTCCGGCGGCTCGGGGAGCGCGACGTCCGGCTGGATGCCGCGCTCATGGATCGAGACGCCGGACGGCGTGAAGTAGCGCGAGGTGGTGAGCTTCAGCGCCTGCCCATCCTCGAGCGGCAGCACGGTCTGCACCGAGCCCTTGCCGAAGGTCTTCTGGCCGAGCAGCTTCGCGCGCCCGTTGTCGCGCAGCGCGCCGGCGACGATCTCCGCCGCGGAAGCCGAGCCCTCGTTCACCAGCACGGCGATGGGCGCGCCGCGCGAGAGGTCCCCTTTCATCGCCTCCATGCGGAAGCGCGATTCCTCCGCGCGGCCTTCCGCAGAAACGATCGTCCCCGAGTCGAGGAAGCAGTCCGACACCTCGACCGCGGCGTCGAGGACGCCGCCCGGGTTGTTGCGGAGGTCCAGCACGAGGCCCCGGAGCCGCCCGCTCGACTGCTCCTCGAGCGCACGCACCGCGGCCTGCGTGTCAGGTCCCGTGGTCTCGCTGAACTGGGAGATGCGCAGGTACCCGAATCCCGGCTCGAGCATCTCGTAGCGCACGGAATGCACCGAGACGAGCGCGCGCTCAATCGTGAGCTCGAGCGGCTGCGGCAGCGATTCCCGGCCGATGCCGAGCTTCACGACGGTGCCCGGCTCGCCCCGGATGCGCGCGATCGCGTCCCCGAGCGGCTGGTTGCGCAGCGCCTTGCCGTCGATCGACAGGATGGCGTCGCCCGGCCGGATGCCGGCGCGTGCGGCCGGCGAGTCGTCGAGCGGCGCGATGACCGTGAGCACGTCGTCCTCGATCGTCACCTCGACGCCGATCCCCGAGTAGTTGCCCTCGGTCGCGATCCGGAGGTCTTCGAACTCCTCCTTGTCCATGAACGCGGAATGCGGGTCGAGCTCGCTGACCATGCCGCGGATCGCGTTCGACATGAGCTGGTGGTCGTCGGTCTTGTCGACGTAGTCCGCGCGGACGAGGCCGATGACTTCCGCGAGCAGGTGCGCGTCCTTCGCAGGGATCTCGGCCGGCTCGCGGCTGCCGCGGCCGATCCAGAAAGCGGCGCCGGCGAGGATGGCGCCCGCGAGACAGCCCAGCAGGGCGGCGAGCAGCGTGCGCCGGGACGGATCCATGGGGTTATGGTACCCGCGCGTGCCTTGGCGCGGCATCTCCTGCCGCTCAGTCGGCCGTGGATTCCTGCTGGGCCATCGCCTCATAGAGGGCGAGGTCGCCGAGGACCTGGTCCACGGGGACGGGGCGGCCGATCGCGAAGCCCTGGCCGTAGTCGACGCCGAGGCTCGCCATGCGCGTCCGCAGGTCGTCGGTCTCCACGTATTCCGCAACTGTCTCCATGCCCATCGTGCGCGCGAGCTGCGCGATCGCCCGCACCATCGACTCCGTGCGCTGGTTGGTCCCCGCGTCGCGCACGAATGCGCCGTCGATCTTGAGCACCGAGACGGGAAGCGACTTCAGGTACACGAGCGAGGAGAGGCCGGTGCCGAAATCGTCGAGCGCGAAGCTGCATCCGAGCGTGCGCAG
>Ga0075423_10001338_pt1 | contig 21565 bp, 21 predicted proteins | sample SoiMethybrSBSTD2_FD_80114 | JGI IMG/M metagenome (GOLD analysis project Ga0075423, IMG submission 80114) | Bulk soil microbial communities from a Populus tree surrounding site in Tennessee, USA - Soil MetaG P. TD hybrid SBSTD2 | ecosystem: Environmental > Terrestrial > Soil > Tree plantation... | reverse complement strand
TATGCCTGGAACCAGTCCTCAAAATCGATGAAGAGGACAAGGCCCTCGGGGTGCGCGAGGCGGGCCGAGCGAGCCAGCCGCAGCAACACCCGGGTCTGCAGCCGCGATTGATTGGTGGTGACGTGACGATTGTAGCCCTGTTCTAGCCGCATGGCCGCCGCGATCGAGTCGCGATCGACGCGCACCGCGCCGGGCGGCGCCACTGCCGCGGCCTGGAGCACCACGACTGCAAGTTGGGTGAGGAAGATGAAGCCCTCGGTGGGAAATCCCTGTCCCCGGGAAGGAGAAGCTATTCTCCTGTGAGCATCCGCCGCTTCAATATATTCAAGCGCCGTTTGAGCGAACCGTCGTAGATGCGGTCGCCCACGCGCACCACGACGCCGCCCAGGATGGCTCCGTCGGCGCGGAAATGCGCCCGCACTTCTTTCCCCAGCACCCTGGTCAGTCGCTCGACGATCTGCTTCTGCAATGCGTCGTCCGGGGCCGTGGTCAGGGTGACGCCGGCGTGCACCCGATTCTCCTTGCTATCCACCAACGCCTGGTATTCCTGGGCGATCTCGCCGAGCAATCCCTGGCGGCCACGCCGCACCACCGCCTGAAGAAACCGCACGAATTCGGCCGGGGCCGCATCGGACAGTGCCTCCGCCAACAACGCGGCCTTGGTCGACTTTGCGACTCGCGGCGATTCCAGCACAACGGCGATCGTCGGATCGGCGACGGCGCCGGCCACCGCGTCCATGAGGAGGCCGAACTGGTCGACCCGCTTCATCCCCGCGGCCGCCGTCAACAGCGCCTCGGCGTAGTTACGGGCGACGGTGCTGGTCTTCAATGCTTCGCCTCGAGCGACGCCAGGTAATCCGTCACCAGCCGGCGATTGGCGTCGGTGTCGAGATTGGACCCTACGAGCTTGGTCGCCGCGGCAATCGACAGCTCGACCGCCTCGCGGCGCAGCGCGAGGATCGCCTTCTCCTTCTCGGCCTCGATGTCGCGGCGGGCACGCTCGAGCAGCTGCTCCTGCTCCTCACGGGCGCGGGCCAGGAGCTGTTCCCGCTCCTTCTGCGCCACGTTCTTCGCCACCGCTATGATTTCCTGAGCCTCGGCACGGGCCTGCGCCAGCGCCGCCTTGTGCTGCTCCAGTAGCCTGGCCGCTTCGGCATTCGCCCGCTCGGCGTCCGCCACCTGTTTGGCGATGCGCGCCTCGCGCTCCTCGACCGACTTGAGCAGAGCGGGCCAGCCAAACTTCCACAGGATGGCCATCAGGATTCCGAACACGACGAGCGTCCAGATGATCAGCCCCGGTTTGATGCTGAACGGGGTGATCACCTCGGCGGGGACTTCGCCCGCGACTTCCTGCAGCAGAAACAGGGCGATCACTTCAGCAGCTTGAAGAGCAGCGCGAACACGAGCGCCGCGAGGCCAGCGCCTTCCACCAGTGCCGCCGTCAGGATCATGGCGCCACGAATGTCGCCGGAGGCCTGCGGCTGGCGTGCAATCGCCTCGACCGCCCGGCCGCCGATCTGGCCGATGCCGATGCCGACGCCGATGGCGGCGAGCCCGATACCGATCCCGGCGCCGAGCAGGGAGTTCGTGTTCTTGGCGGCGACAACCACGTCGCTTTGAGCCTGGAGCAGCATCAAAACGTTGAGCATGGATCTTCCTCTAGAGAGGTGTGCGCTTCAATGAGCGTGCTGCATCATCCCGATGAACACCGACACCAACAGCGCAAAAATGTATGCCTGCAAGAATGCCACCAGCAGCTCGAGCAGCATCATGAACAGGGTAAAGCCCACGGCGCCCGCGGTAACCCCAGTCACGATCACCGGGCCCGCCGTGGCAAACACGAAGATCAGGCCGAGCAGCGCCAGGATCACGAAGTGGCCGGCGGTCATGTTGGCGAACAACCGCAGGCAGAGCGCGAACGGCTTCACCAGTTTCCCGATGATTTCGATCGGCGTCATGATCATCGCCATCGCGACGGCGCCGCCGCCCTTCATGCCGGGCGGCACGAACACGATGGTTTTGAGATAGCCCAGGGGGCCGAGGGCCAGGAGTCCCGAAACCTCGATGACCACGAACGCCAGCAGCGCGAGCGCGCCCGTGACCGCGAGGTTGCCCGTCGCGGCGCTGCCGTAGGGCATCAGGCCGAGCAGGTTGCAGTACAGAATGAAGAAGAACAGCGAGAGGATGTAGGGCGCAAAGCGGGCGCCGTTGTGCCCGATGTTGGCGATGGCGACGTCGTTGCGGACGAACAGCACGATTGCCTCGAACGCCGCCCCAAAGCCCGTTGGGCCCTTGCCTTCGCGATGCCGGCGCTGCACGTCGCGGCCGGCCCACCAGACAGAGAGCAGCACCAGCACCGCGGCCAGGATCATGAACACGACATGCTTGGTGGGCGAGACATCGATGCCGAACAGATTCCACCCGGTGGGCAGATGCCACTCCCGCCCGAACGGCAGCTCGATGACATGGCTGTCGCTCGTATGCTCGAAGATCATCTCGCCGATATCGGGTTCCTGCATCATTTCAGAAACCAGGTCTCCGCAAAAAGAAGCGGCAGCAGCACGCCGAGGAATCCCAGCATCGTCGCGAGCGGCGCCAACACGTCTCGGTTGGTCACCGAGAGCACGAGAACCCCACCCAGCATCAGAACCCGGATCCCCATGCCGCCATACCAGCGCCACAGAAACGCGCGCTGCGGGGCGTCCATCCCCGACCGCAGCAGCACCACCGCCGCCGTCTGGGCGAGGAGCGCCGCGCCGCCACCCACGCCGGCCGCCTTCCCCCCGATGCCGCTCGCCGCGGCCACGAGGGCCAGGCCCGCGAGCGCCAGCGGGAGGACCGGCCTCACTTCTTGCCGGCTCCGGTATCGCGCATGACGCGATAGTAGATGTTCATGAAGCCGCCGAAACCGCCCGCGAACGCGCCGATGATGGCGAACAGCGGTCGCGTGTGCAACCAGCCATCCACCAGCCACCCCAGGGCGCCGAACGCGAGGATCGCGAAGGCGAATGTGAAGCCCACCGCGACGTATTCGTAGCCCTGGCCGTAGCCCTTGGCGGTCTTGTTTTCGTCGTCTTGCGGCATCGAACCGGCGAAAAGTATGCCCTTGTGAAATTTTTCGCAAGCAAAGCCCTAACAGTGCAACCTTTTGTGGCACTTGGGAGTACGATGTGCTATCGTACGCGTTCCCATGACCACGACCCCCCGTCCCCGGACCCTCGAGCAAGCTGGCGATGTCGAGCTGTTGGAACGGCTCGCTTCAGCCCGGCGGAGCCTGCTCGAACATGTGGGGCAGCGCATCGTGGGACAGCGAGACGTCGTGGACGGCATCCTCACGGCCGTGTTCTCGGGGGGCCATGCCTTGCTGGTTGGAGTGCCGGGGCTCGCCAAAACCCTGATGGTGCAGACGGCCGCCGAGGCCCTCGAGCTCAAGTTCTCACGCATCCAGTTCACGCCGGACCTGATGCCTTCCGACATCACGGGCACCGAGATCATCGAGGAGGACGTCGGCACGGGGAAGCGGGGATTCCGCTTTGTGCGCGGACCGGTGTTCGCGAACATCGTGCTGGCGGATGAAGTCAACCGCACGCCGCCCAAGACCCAGGCGGCGCTGCTCCAGGCGATGCAGGAGCACCAGGTGACGGCGGCGGGTCAGACGCATCAGCTCCCGGCGCCGTTCTTCGTGCTGGCGACCCAGAACCCGATCGAGCAGGAGGGGACGTATCCCCTGCCCGAGGCGCAACTGGACCGGTTCATGTTCGAGCTCCGGGTGGGGTATCCCTCGCGGGCGGAAGAAGAGGCGATCGTCACCGCGACCACCGCGGACCGGACGGTCGCGATTTCTCCCGTCCTGACGGCGGACGACGTGCTGTCGTTGCAGCACCTGGTACGCCGCATCCCCGCGCCGCAGGCGTTGGTGGCGGCGGCCGTTTCGCTGGTGCGGATGACACGGCCGGACGATCCATCGGCGCCCGATTTCATCAAGGAGTATGTGTCGTGGGGTGCCGGCCCACGGGCGTCGCAATATCTGGTATTGGGGGCCAAGGCCCAGGCGGCGCTCGATGGGCGCCCGATGCCGGACTACGACGATCTGAAGCGGGTGGCGCCGCTCGTGCTGACCCACCGGTTGGTGATCAACTTTGCCGCCGAGGCGGCGGGACGCCACGCGCCGGACATCGTATCCGAGCTGCTCACCGCCGGTCAATGGCAGCGGGCCTGATTCGAGGACTGCTCCTCGTCCTGCAGGCTGCTGGCCTCTCCACCGCAGGGTGTGCCAAGATGAGCTCGCAGGCGACCACGCTGATCGAGTATCGACGCAGCGGGGGCATCGCGGGTCGCGAGGACCAGGTGGTGATCCTCACGGACGGGACCGCGCGCTTGCAGCGCCGCGGCGTCGCGGCGGATTTTCGCATCGCGCCCGATACGCTCGACACGCTGCGCGCCCTGCTCCAGCGGGTTGATTTTCGCGCCATGCGCGAGGAATACCTGCCGGCGCGCCAGGGCGCGGATTTGTATGAATACGTGCTGATCTACCAGGACCGCCGCATCCGGACGATGGATACCGCCGTCCCGTCCGAGCTGCAGCCGTTGCTTCAGCTGCTGAGCGGACTCGCCAACCGCACTCCCTGACCCCCCCCTTCGCCCGCGGCCCAGCGGGACCACACCAGCCAGACGAAGAACGTGCACTGCACGAGTGTCGCCTCCCATATCCAGGTGTGGGCGACCTCGAAGTCACCTGGCCGGTAGTTCCCGATCCAGAACAGGCTCACGAGCCGCAGCAGGTTCACGGCGAGCACGATCGGGACACCCACAATGAGCCCGCGCCGTTTGCCCCGCGGTGATCCGGGCGAGGCGAGAATCGCCACGGTCAGCACGGCGGCCGGCAGGAGGCCGGTGCACCCGATCGTGATGTCGTAACTGAAGCCACCGGGGAGGTAAAGCACGGTGCCGGCGCGCTGGGCGGCGATCCCGATGCCCCGAAGCAGGCTCTGGGTCAGGGACGCGACGAAGCCCGCCACGGTTTCGAGCGCCCCCCCCCGCACCGGCCGACCGCTGTAGCCGTGCGCCCCGGCGATCACGCCAAGCCAGGCCAGCGCCGCACCGAGCCGCAGCGTCGACGCTACGAGAGCACCCTCCGGCGGTGGGCACGCAGCGCCGCCGTTCCGACGATCAGCAGGACCAGGACGATGGATCCGATGAGCGAGAGATCCGGCACGCTGGGGACCCCGCCGCAGTTGTTGACCGGCGGCTGGTACGAGCCGGTCAAGCCTACGGCGTTGAACCCTGTGGTGACGGCCTGCAGCTGAGGGCTCGAGGCACCGAAGAGATCCTGGGCCGATTGCAGCGCCGCGGCGCGCGCGTCCTCGTGCGTGGACTGTGCTTGCAGGTACACGGTGAGCGCTCGATAGAAGATCCGTTCGGCGTCTCCTTTTCCGATGCTCGTCGCCACGTTCACGAAGGCCTTGCTCGAGATGCCGCTGTTCGTATGCACGCCCTCGTTGTCGACGCACGTCGCGACCCAGCCGCTCGTGTTACCGGGCTGCCCGAACGCCCCCGGGTTGGCGAGATCGCGGATGGCGCCGATCGGGAGGTCTTCGCCCATCAACCAGTCGTCGCGGTCCACCATGGCGCCGAAGATGTCCGAGAAACTTTCGTTCAAGGCCCCGGATTGCCAGCGGTACTCGAGGTTGGCCGTGCGCTCCGTTACGGCGTGCGTCAGCTCGTGCGCGGTCACGTCTTTGACGGGGAATCCGTCGCCGTAGACCATCTGGGTGCCGTCCCAGAATGCGTTCTGGTAGTTGACGCTGTAGTGAGCCGTGGCGATCAGGGTGGCGCCGGCGTTGTCGTAGCTGTCGCGCCCGTGCGTGGCCTTGTAATAGTCGTACGTGGCCCCGACGAAGTCGTGGGCGTGATCGACGTCCGCGTCGCCGGTCGGGCCGGCGCCCTCGGCGCGGCGCAGGGTGCCCGGGAGGGTCGTGCTGTTGCCGGCCGTGTAGGTCTGGCGATTGCGCGCGGTATAGAGGCGGTCCAGCGAATCCAGCAGTCTCCCGTTGCGCGCGTCGATCACGTAGTCCTTGCGGGCCGGCAGCGAGTCGTTGCGCACTTCGACGATCCAGGCCAGCTGGGCGTTGGAGTCGCGGCGCCGGCCCGGGTAGATCACGAGGCGCGGAGGACCGGCGATGCCGCGCGGCAGCTGTCGCGCGGCGAGCGTAAATGCCGAGTCCGCTCGTACGGTGGGCAGCGTATCGGACGCGCGCAGGTTGGGCACCAGGTTGCTCGTGATGGCCGCGACGGCCCCGTCGGACGTTGTCTGGTGCACGGTAACGGTGGCGGCGTACACATCGATCCCTTGATAGACCTGCTGCATGGTCGTATGGCGCATGCCGAGCGAATCCACCCGCGCGTCCACGTAGCGCAGATCCTGCGTGCTGCTGTCGGTCCCGAACACGGCGGCGTAGCGACTCATGAAGCCGTAGGGCGCGGCGCGGGTCGTATCGCCGGCCTGGAGGCCGGGGATGACCGAGAGTGGAATGCGGCCGCGGATGAAGCTGGGGCGGCCAGTGTGCGGGTTATACGTCATCGTCATCGGCGCCTGGGCGTCTTGCGTGAGAATGGAGACATTGACCGGCTGCCGAGGTTGGCGACACGCGGCGATACCAACGAGGACGATCAATGCTGGCCAGAGCCGCTTGGGCAGGGCGAACGTCATACGACCTCTCGGGCTGGCGATGAATGCGGGGTAACGGACTGGGCTGTATACCCCTTTGAAAGTGCTGCGCACCCACCACAACTCCTTCCATCTAAATGGTTGCTATTCAAGGCGTTGACATGTTGTTGAATATCGCGCCTTATTGTCCAATCGACCGTCCTAGTAGGACGTGGTCCGTGGTTCATCATTTCCGGTTACTGACCCTTGGTGCCCCACTGCTGATGTCAGCGGCAGGGGACGTCGTTCGCTATCGGACTCGCAAGCACTTCGCGTTGTTGATCAGGCTGGCGCTCGAGCCGGGCCGACGGCTGGCGCGTGATTACCTGATCGACCTGCTGTGGCCGGACGTTCCCAGCGTCCGCGGGCGGCATTCGCTGTCCCAGGCCGTCAGCGTGCTCCGGTCGACTATGGGTCCCCAGTCTCTCCTTGCGCCCCGGACCTCCCTGGCATTGGTCGACGGCATCGTCGACGTCGACGCCCACCGGCTTGAGACGTGTGAAGCAGAAATCCGGGGACGGTTTCTCGAGGGATTCGAGCTGCGCGGAGCGCGCGGTTTTGAAGAATGGCGAGACGCCTGGGCGGCTCGGCTGTTTCCGCGCATCCGCGATTGCCTGGTCAGCAAGATGGACGCCGGGCGGCGGATCGGTGACTTCGCGACGGTCGAGCGCTACGCCCAGGTATTGGAGGACCTCGACCCCCATTCGGAAGATGCGGTGCGGGGCATTATCGAAGCACGAGCCTGGGTCGGCGACCGCAGCAACGCGCTGAAGGCGTTTACGCGGTATGCGTCGCGCATTGCTCAGGATCTGGATGCCCAGCCCACTCCCGAGCTGGTTCGCGTGGTGGATCTGCTGCGACAAGGGCAGCGAGCGGCGCCGCGGCCCACCGCGGACGGCGTCCCGCCGCGCGAGGAGCGTCGCTTCGAAGCGGAAACCATCATCGGCAGGGAGCGGGAATTCTCGGTTCTGTATGATGCCTGGCTCGACGTGCGTCACCGCAGACCTCACGTCATGGTCATGCTCGGGGATCCGGGGATCGGGAAGACCACGCTCGCGAACGCGTTTGTATCCTCGTGCCAGATGGAAGGCGGCATCATTGCGCGCGCGCAAGCGTATGACGCCGAACGGGAGCTGCCCTATGCCGTGTTGGCGGAGCTGGTCCAGCAGCTGACGTTGCAGCGGGCCATCGGCGCAGCCGAGCCTGAGGCACTGGCGGATCTGTCGCGCCTCGCCCCTGAAGTCTATTCCGTATTTCCAGGTGTCCCGCGACCCACGGAGTGGCCACCGGAAGTCGTGCCCCTACGATTGGCGGACGCATTTCTGAAAGCGGTAGGCGCGGCCGCAGAGGACAATCCCGTAGTCCTGGTGATCGAGGATGTTCATGCGGCGGATAACGCAAGCGTCGCGATCCTGCACATGCTGGCGCGGAAGCTCGCCGGCCTTCGGCTGTTGTTGATTCTTACAGCCAGGCAAGGGGATGTGCGTATCTCCTCTGCGGCTCGAGCACTGATCACGGACGCCGGTATCGAGACGCTTGGGACCCTGGAGCTCGATGCACTCCCAGCGGAATCAGCCGCGATCCTGGTCACCCGGGTGAGTGCCAAGGGGCACGAACATTGGGGCGAGCCACCAGTGGCTAGGATCCTCCGTCTGGGAGGAGGCAACCCATTGGCGCTAGAGCTGTTGAGTCGTGAGTGGATTGCGCGCGGCGAGAACTCGTTGATTGGTTCGTTGGACGCGCTCGATGCCCTGCCCGCGCCCGCTTTGAGCCTGCCACAAGCCCTGAAAGTCGTGTACGAGCGGCAAACACAACAGTTGGACGATCCGACCCGTGCCGTGTTGGATCTTGCCGCAGTGCTCAGCCGCCGAATGAGTGACTTACAGTTTTACGAGATCATTGGCTGCACCGAGGGTGAAGCCGTATCACGACTGACGCAGCTCCTCGAGATGCGGCTGCTTCGCGAAGTTGGCGGACAAATTGAGTTCCGCAATGAGCTCGTGAGGGCTCACGCCTACTACGAGGTTCCCAGCACGCTCCGGTTGGAGCTTCATCGCCGGGTTGCCCGTCTGCTGGAACAGGGGGACAAGGGGGAGCGCCAGCCTGAGCTTGAGATCGCCTGGCATTACATCATCGGGCAAGACAACGATCGAGCCACTCCGTTTGCACTGGCGGGAGCCGAGCGCAGCATCAGCGAAGGAGCGCCCCGTGAAGCGGAGTTGATCCTGCGTGCGCTTCGGAGAAGGCCGCTCGATAAGCCTGTCACAAGACAATCCGCACTTCTGCTCAGTGCAGCACTTATGGCGCAGTCAAAAGCTGAGGAGTCTGTACCGTTGCTGGACGAGCTCTTGTCCGACAACCTCCTATCGAAGCACGACATCGCACGGACTGTGCGCCTCTATGCGTCAGCGATGTACTTGCTAAACAGAAACTCCTCCGCCCATAGCGACATGGCTGAGCGAGCACTACAAATTGCTCGCGAATGCGGTGACAAAGAGCTGCTCGCTCGCGCGTTATTTGAATACGCAAGAGCAGGAGTGGAAAGCGGCAGAGTGGAAATGACCGAGGCATGCAGGGATGAGATACATCGAACGTTACTTTCATCAGCAAATGGAGTACCGCCAATAGCCCTCTTCGCCGACGCATACTGTAGTTACCATCTCCTCGACATCCAACAAGCGTTGAAGTCCGCCAAGGGAGCCATTATTGGCCTGACAACCAAGAAGGACATTGGGGAACTCGCTTTGGGTTATAATGCGCTCGGGAATTGTCATGTTGCTTGCTGTCGATTCGAGGAGGCCCGCGGCGCGTACAGCACAGCGCTGGGTCTGTGGGAAAAAGTCGGGGATGATTATAGAAGGTCGCTTACTAGCTACAACCTAGGATCTGCTTACCTGGCCGAGGGCCAATTCGAGAGCGGAATCTGCGCAATCGAGGCGAGTCTCTCCGTTGGTGCCTTGGCTCCCGACCGACCTGTCATGGCCTGGGTTTGGTCAATCCTTGCATTGACACACATTGTCTTGGGTAACCGACTGAAAGCCATTCAGTATTTCGACGCAATGAAGAAGTGGGTACAAAGCGGCCGGAGTTGGGCAATGAGCATGGAGTATTACTGTGCTGCCGCTGAAATCGAGCTTGCACTGGGGAATGAAGGAGAAGCTCTAAAGTACGTTGCGAAGGCCGAGCAGGAGCTCCAAGGACGGAGGAGTCCTTTCATTAGCCAAGGTGCTTTGGAACGTCTTAGGGTTTTCGCCGCCTTTCACACCCAAGGGCCTCAGGCAGCTAAGACGCTGGCCGTGCAATTTGGGGATCGCTACAGAGGCCGCCACGCCCTCGCCTACCTCGAGTCAGTAGCGGCGACGGCATGGCTTGAACGGAAGACAACTGGTTCCCGATCCCCTTCTGTTGAAGCCGACCTGCGTTTATTTGAGGAATGCCGTGCGGCTGGCAGGTACGCAATTTTGAGGGCGCAAGGGTTCCTATGACCAAGTAAAGCCGGAGAGTTCAGCCGACTTTCGCCGGAGTACCTCGCGACACGCGCCAAGGACCGCTGGTGCGTGCAACCCACGCGCCAAGTGCGTGGACTGGAGATCCACCTTGCTCAGCAGTAGCCCCCAGCAGTCTCCGTAGGTTAGCTGATGCGCCTACTAGTTCGACCAGTCTTGGGTCAAACTGTTTGCCAGCAAATTTTCTGAGCTCTTCCAACGTTCTCTCAAAGCTCAGTGCCTTTCGGTAAGGCCTGTCGGTGGTCATAGCATCCATCGTGTCAGCAATCATAATGATACGGGCCGCAAGAGGGATCGCCTCGCCTGCCAAGCCATCGGGATAGCCGGTGCCATCAAAATTCTCGTGATGGTGTCGAATCGCCTGGGACACTGGTCCACGGAATTCCCCGATTGTTGACGCAAGTTCTGCGCTCCTGGACGGGTGACGTTGCATGAGCATACGCTCGTCTGGAGTGAGCTTGCCTTCCTTCCTCAACAGGGGAGCAAATTCCTCGTAAATCTTTCCGACGTCGTGAAGGAGGGCCGCGCTTTCGATTTGATCCACGTGTCTGGATGAGAGGCCGAGGTCACGCGCGATTGAACGAGCGTACTCTGAAACACGCAGGGAATGCCCGGAGGTGTACGGGTCTCTGGCTTCGATAGCCTTTACCATCAACTCGAGCAGTTCCTTGTTGACCCGCTCTAGTTGGAGGTTCATTTGATGCATCCGACGAACGAAGAACAAAGGCACAACGAGGACAGCAAGGCCGACAAGCTGAGATTTGATATATAAGTAGGCAAGCAGAACCGATAGAGAACTCGCCAAGAGGTCGTAGAGTAACGAACTGCCGACGATGCGGCTCCATGCTTCTCTCACCGAAACGCCACTGCTGATCGCTACAGCAAGCGCCACACTGCCCGAATTCACAAAGAAGTAAGTCGCAACCAGACCCACGAACGGCAATCCTCGAAATGAGAAATTGCCGTCGAAAGGCATCCCGCCCAAAAGGCGGTAGACCTCAGCTCCCAGCCCAATTGCAAGCATGTATTGGGCAGTGTTGAAGAAAATGCGAATCGCGGGCTTCTTCCGAACGAACGTATCAACTACAAACGCAGTTGCCCCGCTTATCGCCATCGGCCATGGATGCTGGAACAGCATCACCGATGCGATAAATGGAACAAAGGCAACGGAGCTACCTATGTTGGCAAATGAAAGTCTGAGAAACGATGTGTCACACAGAATCGCCAACGCAGCGAACGCGATTAGGCCATTCCAGTTGGTTGGTGACGATTCCGACGGCATTGTATAGCTGTTCGCAACAAGCAGCCATGCTGCCGCTGTACTGACCGCGAGCAACAAAGCATGGATTCTATATCGCTCAAACACACCACCAGTCGCCAAACTGACTTCCTCGCTGCAGTTGCGTTGCCTTAAGAGTAGGGTGGGCCCCGAGAACAAAGCTACCAGGATACCGTGCCTTGCGCGAAAAACAACTTCGCGATCGACGTGAACAGAACGGCGAGCAATTTGATCAACATCGAGCGTCACCTCCTCAGGGACCTACGGGTAGTAGATCGATGCTGCGAGAAGTGGCACGCCTCGCTATGGCGCACCCGACGCTCCGCTCAATTCTGTCCGCTCAACTCCGCTTTAGGTAACGATGACCGGGGCCCCCATTTGTGTGTTCACGCGATGGTGCATCCAGATCCGACGACTACGCCTTGGCGCGATGCCGCGCCAGCGCCTTCCCAATCGCCTCGAGCACCACGTCGATGCCCGCGCTCTTCTCGATGATCTCCTTCACGCCCAGCCGCTGCAGCCACGCCATGTCGTTCGACGACACGCCGGCCGTCACCACCAGGATCTCGGCGTCCAGCGCCCGCCCCGGCGACAACAACCGCTCCACCAGCTGCGCCGCGTTGATATCGGGCAGCGAGTAATCGAGCACGATCACCGACGGGCTGACGCGCCCGATCTCGATCAAGCCGTCCATTCCGGTCGGCGCCGCCGCCAGCTCCACACCCAGATCCGACTGCTGGATCGCCCGTAGCAACAGTTTCCGGTAACTCGGGTCGTCTTCCACCACGACCACCGCATCCTCGACGCTCCCGCCCTCCTGCTCCAAATCGGGCGGCACCGGCATCGCGTGGTCGTGCAGGAAGGCGATGAGATCGTCCACCTCCACACGACGACGCCCCGTCGGGGTCTTGTGACCCTTCAGGTGCCCGTGATCGATCCAGCTCGCCACGGTCGCGGGTGTGACCTGGCAGAGTCGCGCTACGCGCTGCGTACCCAAGAATCGGCTATTTTTCACGGAAAGCATGGTATCACTAATATCGATAAAACGCTAGATATGCAAGATCCCCCTCCACAGTCGAAGGGGGACCTGGATCACACTTTATAAGTGATTGTCCTGTAGCAGCTTATGCAAGCTAACGGCGGGCGTCAACCCACCGGTTTGTGGCGTCGAGGACCGCCAAGACCGCCCCGCGCTCGGGACTTTCCCGAATCTCGCACGTCCCCGTGAGCAACATAGCTTCCCGTCCGCCCAGTCCGTGGACCGCCACCAGAACGAATCGGCGATCGAACGCGTCGATCACCGCGGCGCCTTCCAGAGCGATCGAGTTGTCGGCCAGGAGGTCGTCCAGGCACAACGCCGTCGCCCGAGCCGCCGTCTCGACCCGGTTGCGGTAGGTGTCCGTGCCTTCCTGCTCGTGCTCGGACTCGCGGTCGCCGTAGGCGAGTTTCACCCGCACCACGACGCGCTGCAGCTTTTCCGAGGGGCGCACCGAGAGGTCCTTGAAGATCACGACGCGGCGCTTGGCGCGGCTCGCAATCGCCTCTTCCTGCAGGGCCTCGATCGGCCGCACGTCGGCGGTCTGGGCCACGCTGATCTTGCGGTGGTCCACTCGCACGCCGAGCTGCGCCATGAGCGCGGATTCGATGTTCCGGACGACCTGCTTCGGGGGCACATCGGGCTGGGCCAGCACGTGGATCTCGCTGATCTCGCCCTGGGGGGTCACGACGATGCTCGCCGAGAGCACGCCGGTGAGTCCCGCGATGAGGTTTTCGGCCCGCTTCACACCCCACGGATCCGGCACCGGCTGGGTGGGGGCTGTCCGGCCCACCGGTGGTTCATGATTGGTGGGGTCCAAGTCCCGTATCGGCCTCGGTGTCGTCACGTCATCCCTCTCCGATCGCCACCCGATTGCGGCCCGCCGCCTTCGCTCGATACAAGGCGCGGTCGGCCGCTACCAGGACGTCCGCTTCGCTACCTGCCTGTGGCACGAATGCCGCTACACCGATGCTGGCCGTGACGAGGTGCGCCGGGAAGTTCAGCTGCTTGCCCATCGCTTCTACGCGCGCCCGTGCTTTCTCCGCTACAACCCGCGCCCCATCGGCTCCAGTGCGGACCAATAGTACAACGAATTCGTCCCCGCCGTAACGGGCGGCGAAATCCGTGGTCCGAACTACGGCTAAGATCTCTTCTGCGGCCCGTTTAAGGACAGTGTTGCCCGATTCGTGTCCATGGCGGTCGTTGACCTGCTTGAAGTTATCGAGGTCCACGAACAGCACGGCGAATGGCTCCCCGCTGCGCTTGGACCGCGCCACCTCCTTCGCCAGCCGGTCGCGCAGCAGGCTCGAGGTCGCGAGACCCGTCAGCCCATCGAGCGCCGCCTGCGAGCGCGCTTCCCGCGCCTCGCGCTCGAGATAGGGAGGACACGACTTCAGCGTCGTCCGGCCCTGCACCGCGGCTTCCGCAAACCGGCGGCACGTAGCGTAACCGCAAGCGCCGCAGTCCCATGGGCGTCCGTTCGGGGCCAGCCCGATACGACCGAGGACAGCTTCCACTTCAGCCGGCGCTGGACTCTTGCCGCCTTGTTCGATTTGAAACACCGCGACGATCTCGATTTTGCGAGCCAGAAGGTCGTCCACCACCGGCGCCGGAGCACGCGGCGGCTCTGCCGCCTCGACAATCTCCCGCCGCCGGAACAACCCTTCCCGCGGTCCCATCAACGGATGGTCGAGGCATCCCTCACATGGCAGGATGTCGACAAATCCCAGACCGATGCGATCCTCGGTTACGGCATGCGCGATCGATTCGAGCGCGGCCAACCCACGGACTTTTCGGAAACGCCGGCTGTTCTGACGCTCCTCGATCAGAACTTCGAGCGGCATGCCCCCGGCCGTACTGAAATGGCGCCGCCGCTCCTCGGGGATGCGCGTGAAGTAGCGCTGCTGCTCCTCGAGCTTCACGCCGCGCTGTACGAACAGCTCGCCCAATTCCTCGAACGTGATGGCGGCGCCGACATCGCCCTGCCCTTCGCTCAGGCATACGCCCGCATACACGATCGGCGTGTCTTCCCCGTAGCCGGCGCGCAGGTAGCGGGCTTCGGCGGCGACGGGAGTGGTGACGGGAGCCAGGTACGGTACCAGGGCGGGATAGCGTGCGCGGATCATGTCGACGACCACCGGACAGGTGCTGCGGATCAGCGTGCCCCAGCTCCGGTCGGCCCAGAGCCGCAGGTATTCGGCGGCGACCAGCTCATCCCCCACCACGCCACGCTGCACCACTCGGAACCCGGCGGCGTAACAGGCGTTCACCACCTGCTCGACACTCGCCGGGTAGAAATACGCCGGTGCTTCGGCGCTGACGATGATGACGGCGCGGCCGCCGGCCAGCAGCTCGAGCGCCCGTCCCAGATCACCGCTCGCCCGGATCGCTTCGTGCGGACACGCCGGCACGCAGACGCCGCAGCGCGTGCAGGCGTCGTCCACGATCCAGACCCGATCTCCCTCGACGCCGACGGCGTCCGCGGGACACACACGGACGCACGCCAAACAGGCGACGCAGAGGTCGGCCTCGATGCGGTAATCCACGTGCTGTCGAGTCGAGATTCCTTAACGCCCGAGAGGACTCTGGAGCCGCCCCAAGATTGGGGATGACGCTCCGGGAGTCAATAGATCATGAGTAACGACAACGAGTTACGTAAGCGTTACTCGGCGATGGCGTACTGTTTCAGCTTACGGTACAGCGTTCGCTCACCGATGCCCAGGACCTCGGCGGCCTTGCGGCGGTTGCCACGGTGCTCCTTCAGCGCCGCCTCGATGGTCGCCCGCTCCACATCCGCCATCGACATCCCGGCGCGGTACAGCACCGTGTCGGGGGCGGGGGGTAGCGGCTCGAGCGAGCCGGCGTCGACGGCGGCGAGCGCCGTGTGCCGAGGCTCCACCTCGATCACCTCGACCCGGTGCGTCGGGTGGTCTTCCAGGCGACGGCGCAGCTCCTCCACCTGCAGCTTCAGCTCCACCAGGCTGCGAAAGATGAACTCCAGCTCCTTGCCGGCCACGTCCCGTGTGGCGCCGACCACGCGCACCGGGAGACCGCGGCCGCGCTCCCGAATGTCGCGCGGGATGTCGGTCGCGCGAATCTCCCCCTCCGGGGCGAGCACGACCATCGATTCGATGAGGTTGCGCAGCTGGCGGACGTTGCCCGGCCAGTCCGCGTTGACGATGATCTCGAGCGCTTCGGCGGTAATCCCCTGGAAGCGGCGGTCGTGCTGCCTGGCGAACTCGGCGATGAAGCGCCGCACCAGGAGCGGAATGTCGCTCCGCCGCTCACGGAGCGGTGGCAGATAAATGAAGAGAACGTTGAGCCGGTAATAGAGATCGTCGCGGAAGTCGCCGACGCTCACCGCTTCCTTGAGCGTCCGGTTGGTGGCGGCCACGACCCGGACGTCCACCTTGATGGGCTGCGTTCCGCCGACGCGGAAGAACGTGCGGTCTTCGAGCACGCGCAACAGTTTCACCTGCGTGGCGGGCGGCATCTCGCCCACTTCGTCCAGGAAGATGGTGCCGCCATCGGCCAGCTCGAAGCGGCCCAGGCGCCGCTCCGCCGCCCCCGTGAACGCGCCTTTCTCGTGACCAAACAGCTCGCTCTCGAGCAGCGTTTCCGGCAGGGCGGCGCAGTTGACCACGATGAACGGGGCGTTGCGCCGCGGGGAGAGATCGTGAATGCCGCGGGCCACCAGCTCCTTGCCGGTGCCCGACTCTCCTTCGATCAACACGGTCGAGCTGACCGGAGCCATCTGCTCGATCTTGACGAGCACTTCCTGGATGGCCGGCGATTCGCCGATGATCCCGGTGCGCTGCTGCAGCCGGCGCCGGTCGACGAGGCGGCGCACGACGCGGGCCGCTTCCCCTCCGTCGACCGGTTTCTCGAGCACCGCGGTCAGCCCCAGCTCCAGGACCAGCTCCTTGGCATCGGGCTCGGTGTCTTCGACCAGGCCGAGGGTGGACACGGCCTGCTCACGCGCCGCCGCGAGCAGTCGGGCTGTGGCGGCCTCGTGCAGCGCTCCCGTGACCACCAGGCACTCGGGCTCGCGCACCCGGAGCGCCTCGCGCGCGTCGTCGAAGGACGTGACCATGCCGGTGTCGAACCCGGCTGCCTCGAGCTCGGCGTTGATGCGCACCGCGTGCTCGAGATCGTCGGTCGTCACTAAGACGCGATCGGCCATCAGCGATCGGCCATCAGCTATCAGCTATCAGCGTGGTCGGTAATACCGCCACGCACCAGGTTAACCGCGTGATCGAGCAAACCGCTCAACACGGCGAGGCCGTCTTTCACGCCACTCGTCGAACCGGGGAGGTTCACGATCAAAGTCTTGCCGCGCGTCCCGGCCAGGCCGCGGGACAGCCACGCGCGCGGGAATCGTTTCGCGGGACCGGCGCGCAGCGCTTCGGCGATCCCGGGCGCGTGACGCTCGAGCACGACCGTCGTGGCTTCGGGCGTGACATCGCGAGCCGCGAGGCCGGTGCCGCCGGTCGTGAGGATCACGTCGACCGAACCGGAGTCGGCCCAGCGCGCGAGCTTGCCGGAGATTTCGGGGCCTTCATCGGGAACGACACTGCGGACCACGACCTCGTAACGTCTTGTGGCAGACCACTTTACGATAGCATCGCCGGACGCGTCCTGACGACGCCCTTGAGCTCCGAGATCCGAAATCGTCAACACGCCGACGCGGATCGGTCCCGCGGCGCTCACCGCTTGGTCCGGTGCGGCACGAACGGCAGCTTCACGACGTCGGCCGGCGCGCGGTGGTTGCGGATGTCGATCTCGATCCGGGTGCCGGGCTGCGCCTGGGACTTGGGGAGATAGGTCGTGCCGATGGCGGCGTTCGTCGTCGGCGTGACCGTCCCGCTGCGGACGCAATCGACCTTCGCGCCGTCGAGCCAGACGTCGTAGCCATGACGTCCCACCTGCTTCGGCTCGGATAAGCGGAATCCCACGAGGCGCCGGGTCGTGCCTTCGAGCTTCTGTTTCTTCAAGGCCGCCTGGCCCGTGAAGGGTGCTTCCTTGTCGAGCCGTACGATGAAGCTGAGGCCGGCCTCGTACGGAGTGGTGGTGTCGTCGATGTCGTTCCCGTACAGCGGCAGACCCGCCTCGAGTCGCAGGGTGTCACGGGCGCCGAGCCCGCATGGCTCCGCCCCGCGCTCGGTGATGGCGGCCCACAGCTTCGGGGCGTCCGCGGCCCGGCAATACAGCTCGAATCCGTCCTCGCCGGTGTACCCGGTTCGCGACACGAAGCACTGCGCCCCGGCGACGGTACCGGTGGTGAAGTGGTAGTAGGGCAGCTCGCGGACCGGCAACGGCGTGAGTCCCGTCACGAGCGTTTCCGCTCCAGGGCCCTGGACGGCGAGCAGGGCCGTTTCGTCCGAGATATCGCGCAGGCGGGCGTTCGCGCCGCCCTTCTGCTCGACGATGTGGTCCCAGTCCTTGGTGATGTTCGAGGCGTTGACGACCAGCATCACCTTGTCCTCGAAGCGGTAGACCAGGCAGTCGTCCACGAACGTGCCCTGCTTGGTCAGGATGCCCGAGTACTGAGCCTGGCCCGTGCTCAGGGCGGCGACGTCGTTGCAGGTGACGCGCTGCACGAACGCGTTGCGGTCGGGGCCCGTCACTTCGAACTCGCCCATGTGCGACACGTCGAACACGCCGACCCGCTCGCGCACGGCCTTGTGCTCGGCCGATATACCGGCGGGATAGCTCACCGGCATCTCGAAGCCGGCGAAGGGAACCATCTTGGCGCCCAGGGCGACGTGCGCGTCGTGGAGCGGCGTGCGTTTCAGGGGTGCGTCGGCCATCGCAAGCTCGTTTCGGGTCAACCCATGAGGGTGGCGAGCAACGCCTTCTGGACGTGCAGCCGGTTCTCGGCTTCGTCCCAGACGCGGGATTGCCGGCCCTCGATCACGTCGTCGGAGACTTCTTCGCCACGGTGGGCGGGGAGGCAGTGGAGGAAAATGGCGCGCGGGTCGGCCAGCTTCATGAGGTCCGTGTCCACGGTGTACCCCTTGAAGGCGTTGCGGCGGGCCTCGGCTTCGCCTTCCTGGCCCATCGACGCCCACACATCCGTGTTCACGACGTGCGCGCCTTCGACGGCTTCTTCGGGCACTTCGGTGACCACGATCCTGGCGTGCCGCGCCGCATCCTCGAACTTCGACCGGTCGGGCTCGTAGCCCTCGGGGCAGGCCAGGCGCAGCTCGAAGCCCAGAACCTGGGCGGCCTCGAGCCAGCTGTTGGCCATGTTGTTGCCGTCCCCGATCCACGCGATGCGCTTGCCCTCCCACGAGCCCAGGGCTTCACGCACCGTGAACAGGTCGGCCAGCACCTGGCAGGGGTGGGAGAGATCGGTGAGGCCGTTGATCACGGGGATCGTGGCGCAGCGCGCCAGCTCTTCGACCTCTTTGTGGTCGAAGGTCCGGATCATGATGCCGTCGACGTAGCGCGACAGCACCCGTGCGGTATCCGGGATCGGCTCACCGCGCCCGATCTGGATGTCCTTGGCCGAGAGGAAGAGCGCGTGGCCACCGAGCTGGAACGTGCCGACCTCGAACGAGACCCGGGTCCGGGTGCTCGATTTGGCGAAGATCATCGCCAGGGTCTTTCCGGCGAGTGGCGTTTCCCGGTAGGTCCGCGCCTTCATGCGGCCGGCCAGGTCGAAAAGCCGAGCGATGTCGTCCCGAGAAAGGTCGGTGACGGTGAGAAAGTCCCGTTTGTGCATGGTTTCCCGCGGGTCGGTCAAAATGACAGCAGACATGCCAGATAGTAGTCGGACCCCCGGAGGGGAGTCAAGGCGATCACGCCGTGATAAATTGCCTCCAGCGCGCCTGACAGGGCGCCTCCCACCCGCGGCAAGGGAAGCATTCCCACCTGTTGCAGGTCTGAAGCGTGGTGCGTTGCACCTTCTTTCAGCCTGATTGCTCAGCGGGTCCAGGCGGTTCTTGAAAGGAGGCGCCATGTCTACGGCCAGAGATCTGCCCGCCCGTCCCTCGCTCGACTCCCTCCGCAAGCAGGCGAAAAAACTCGCACGCGACGCTGCTGCCGGCAACGCCGACGCCCTTGCGCGCGTGCACGCGCAGTTGCCGCGCGCGACGATCCCGCTCACGAACCGGAATGCGCAGCTCGTCATCGCGCGAGAATACGGATTTGCCGGCTGGCCGGATCTCACGGCGGAGGTGCAGCAACGCCTGGGCGGCGCGCTCGAGTGGGCTGCCGCACAAGCCAAGGTCGCGATTCACAACCAGGACCAGGAGCGGCTGCGAACGCTGTTGGCCGAATACCCAGCGCTGGTCTCGTGGCGCGACGAGAATGACCAGACGCTGCTCGACTGCACCACATCCTACGCGATGGACTGCTCGGATCCGGAGCGGGAGCGCACCTACAACCGGCCGGTGGCCGCCGAGATGCTGATCGACGCGGGCGCGACTGTCGACCGTAAGACCTGGGAGCACGTGATCCGGACGGGCGCGGCAGGAATGCTGCACCTGCTCGCGAGAAAGAATGCGTTACCGCCGACCCTTCCCGTTCTCGCCGCGCTGGGCGACGACGAGGCGGTTCGGGCTCGGCTCGACGAACCGCGCCAGCGCGACGACGCAGAGGGTTCTGATGAGCGGATCGTGATCGGCCGCGCGCTGATGAGCGCGTGCCGCTTCCGGCACGCGGGCGTGGCGTTGCGGCTGCTCGAGCGCGCGCTCGCGCTCGATCCTAACCTGGGCCGTCGCATCGATCGCTGGCAGAACCGGCAGGGATTCGTCGAGTTCCTGATCCAGCATCCGGACAGCCTGTGGCAAATGGGACCGGAGATGACGCCGTGGGAGGTGTTCGTTGTTCTTCAGCTGAGGAGCGCGCGCGACACCGACGATCTGCCCGCGTTCCGCCGTTGGCTGAATGACGAGCCGTGGGTGCTCGAACCAGCGTTCGTGAACGCGCAGATTGGGCTGATCGAGGGGGCCAGCTACCGGAAAAACAGGGAACCGTTCATCACCGCGCTGCTGGAGTCCGATCCGGCATTACTACACATCGAGCCCCCACCGCGGTCGTCGGCCTGCGTCTGGGCGCTCGACTACGGCAATGCGCACCTGCTTCCGTTGCTGATGCGCATCTGGCCCCTGCCCGACGATCTCCCCTTTGCGGCGGGCACCGGCAATGCCGCCGCGGTGGCGCGGTGGTTCGACGCTAGCGGGAGGCCCGTTCTGGGATCGCTGGCACACCACCATCCTGGCAGCGATCCGAACTTCAAGGCTGCCGACCTGGGTTGGGGGCCTGTGACCATGCAGCAAGTGCTGGACATCGCGCTCGCTTGGGCGGTTCTGAATCGGCACTTTGAGATCGCATCGTTCCTGCTGGAGCGCGGCGCCGACATCAACACCACCTGGGCCACACACGAGCCGGCGAGCATCCTTCATGAAGCGGCGATTCAAGGGAACGAGGACGCCGTGCGGTTCCTCATCGATCACGGTGCCGACCTGATGAAGAAGGACTACCGCTATCGCTCGAACGCCGAGGGATGGGCGCGGTACGGGTCCCGCGACGAACGGATGGCGGACTTGCTGGCTGCGGCCGCCGCGGGCCGCGGTCGGGAGAGCCCGTAACGATCAATTACAGGATGTAGCGGCGCAGATCCTCGTCGTCCACGATCTTCTCGAGCTTGGCGCGGACCGCCTCGGCGTCGAACACGATCTGCTTGGTGGGATACTCGGGCAGCTCGAACAACACCTCCTCGAGCAGCGTGCTCATTACGGTGTGCAGGCGCCGGGCCCCGATGTTCTCCATGCGCTCGTTCACCTTGGCGGCGATGCGGGCGATTTCCTTGATGCCGTCGGGCGTGAAGCTGAGCGACGCCCCCTCGACCTGACACAGCGCAGCGTACTGCTTGGTGAGCGCGTTCTCGGGCTCGGTCATGATGCGCACGAAATCCGCTTCGCCCAGCGATGACAGCTCAACGCGGATCGGGAACCGGCCCTGGAGCTCCAGAATGAGATCGGACGGCTTGGAGACGTGGAACGCGCCCGCGGCGATGAACAGTACGTGAT
>Ga0075423_10001337_pt1 | contig 21565 bp, 15 predicted proteins | sample SoiMethybrSBSTD2_FD_80114 | JGI IMG/M metagenome (GOLD analysis project Ga0075423, IMG submission 80114) | Bulk soil microbial communities from a Populus tree surrounding site in Tennessee, USA - Soil MetaG P. TD hybrid SBSTD2 | ecosystem: Environmental > Terrestrial > Soil > Tree plantation... | reverse complement strand
TTTCGTCGGCGCCGGTGTCGTCGACGAGATGCCGCAGCGTGCTGGCCACTTTGAACGGCGTGCCGATGAAATGCCGCTGGCGATTCATGTCGACGACGGCGCGTTCCTGCGGCGAGTAGCGGTACGCGATCGCTTCTTCGGGGCTGGGCAGCGGAGCGAACTCACGGCGATGCAGGCGCACCCACGCGAGATCGGTGGACGCGGCGTGATACTCGGCTTCGTCGTCGGTCGGCGCACAGATGACCGAGACGCCAAGGATCACATGCGGCGCAGGAAACTGCGCCGATGGCACGAAGTGCTCGCGATAGGCGCGAATGGCCGGCAGCGGCGGATTCGGACTGAAGTGACGCGCAAAGCTGTAACCGAGACCGAGCGACCCAGCAAATCCGGCCATGGCGCCGCTCGATCCGAGGATCCAGATTGGTGGAAGCGCAACACCGGACGGGACCACGCGGACCGAGGCGAATGGGTGATCCGCGGGAAACGTCTGACGCGATAACGCGATCAGTTCCTGAAGCTGCTGTGGGAACTGCTCGCCGTCGAACGGACGCAACGCGCGCGAGGTCGCCGGATCGGTACCGGGTGCACGGCCGACGCCAAGATCGATGCGATCGGGATGCAGTGCTTCCAATGTGTGGAATGCTTCCGCCACATGAAGCGGCGCATGATTCGGCAGCATGATGCCGCCGGAGCCGACGCGAATTCGCGTCGTCGCCGAGGCGATGTGCTCGATGAGTATCTCAGGGGCCGAGCTGGCGATGCTGGCCATGCCGTGATGCTCGGCGAACCAGTAGCGCGTGTAGCCGAGCGATTCGACCGCGCGCGCAAGATCGACGGCTTCGCGAAGCGACTCGGAGGCGTTCGAGCCGGCGCGCACCGGCACGAGATCGAGCACCGAAAGAGGGATCACCGATCAGATGATCGCACTAAGACCGGCAACCGTCTCCTGCAGCGCCTCGGCACGCGATCGCCCCTGACTGAGCGTCGCCGCCGTCACTTTCACATTGCCCCCGAACTCGGTCATCGACCGCAGCACATTGTCAACGGCGAGCGACTGATCGCGAACGTTGGTCGAGATCTGCTGCGTGTTCTCGGTGGCTCTGCTGATCGCATCGCGCACGCCGATGAACGCCTGCACAGTCTGATTGGCGGTCTGCACGCTCTCCGCCACCGTGCGCGTTCCATCGTCGGTGGCCTTCACGGTGTCGTCGATGGTCTGCAGGATGCCGTTGACGAGCGTGTTGATCTTTCCTGCCGATGTCTTCGTCTGATCGGCGAGCTTACGAATCTCCGCGGCCACCACCGAGAAGCCGCGGCCCTGCTCGCCGGCACGCGCGGCCTCGACCGCGGCATTGAGCGCCAGCAGGTTGGTCTGGCTCGCGACCTCCGTGACCATGTTGGTGATGCTGCCGATCTGCGAGGCCTGCTCGTTGAGATGGGCGGTCATCTGCGCGATCGCGTTGACCTTGTCGTTGAGGCTGTTCATGCTGCGCAGCGTCTGTGCGACCGTGCGCGCCCCCTCATCGGCGAGCGAGAGCACGTGCCTGGCGCCGACCGCCAGATCGTTGGCCTGCGCGGCCGACTGGTTGGTCGACGCCGCCAGTTTCTCCATCGCCGATGTCGTCGCCTGGGCGGCCGCCGCCTGCTGCGAGGCGAGCCGCTGACGCTGATCGACGGTGGCGGCAATCTCCTGCGCCGTTCGCGCCACCGAGTCGCGTGACGAGGCGATGACCCCACCAATCCACGACCCCACCAGACCGGCTATGCCGATGGCCACGACGGCTCCAGCGCCCGCTCCGATCGCGACCGCCAGCAACGGGCTGGACGACGAATAGAGCAGCACCCAGGCCACCAGCGCCCCGGTGAGCACCGGCAAAAGCCCCGCGATCATGCTGGCTTGCTTGAGTTTGAGCCGATTCCCCATCGTCATCAGGCAACCGCCGACGACCGCCCGCGTGCGTCGCGGCACGTTGCGCAAATTGTTATCGGCGCGAGAAATGAGCAGAGTAGGCCGGGCCCCAGTGTAGGCCGAGTCTTTAGACCCGGCGGCACGTTCAAAAGGCCCGTCAGGCGATCCGTTGGCTGAAGCAAAGGATGTAGCCGTCCGGATCTGCGACGTAGAAGTCCCGGCACGACCACGGCCTGTCTTCCAGCGGGCTCGTGATGGTTGCTCCACGAGTGGTCAGCTCGTCGTGCAGCGTGGTCGCATTGGTGACGTCGATGTAGGCGTCGAGATGCTCTTGTTGCTTGCGATGGAGTCGATCGGCTTCGGTCTTCGGTGCGCACTTGAGATGAATCGAACAGCCGTCTCGACTCACGCTTGCGTAGAAGCCCTCGTAGATGAAATCGACTGCGAATCCGAGACGCCGACAGTAGTACTCGATCGAGCGTTCGAGATCGTCGACCAGGAATTGCGGCGCGATCCCGATCAGGTTTCGGATACTCGATGCCATCGCGACGGCCTACACGTTCTGCTTCAGGCGACGGAACGGGCCGCGAGGAACACGTAGAGCAAGAGCGCCGCCGCGAGGACGATATTCACCAGCACGCTGTTCCTCGTCAGACGCGGCGTGTGCCTGGAGTTGTTCAACCACAACAACGTCGAGATCACGAACGGGAAAAACAGCGAGCCGACGATCGTGTACGCGAACACCAGCCACACGGGACGGCGAATCACCAATGCGGAGATCGATGCGAGTGTGAGATATGCGGCCCACGCGCGATAGGCACTCCCCTGCTGCCCGCCTCGCGGACGACTCTGCCACAGATGAAACATGTCGTCGAAGAGAAACGGCACGCCGTGAAAAACGCCGAGCACCGACGAGAACGCTGCGCCCCAGAATCCAAGCAGGAACACGGCGCGGCCGATGGGCCCGATCTCGGCGCCGATGCGATCGGCCAGCAGCAGACACAGCCGCGGGCCTTCGTCGAGGATTTGCCCGGTCCAATCGATCTGCGTCGCCAGGAAAATCATCGAGAACGAGAAGATGAACACCAGTCCGAACGACACGGTGAGATCGGCGCGCGCCATCGGCAGGCGCTCGGCGCCCGACCATCCCGCCTCGCGCATCCAATACGCGTACGAGATGAGCGTGACGGTGCCGCCGACGCCGCCGATGAGTGACAGCGTGTAGGGAATCGAGAATGGCTGGTGCGCGCCGAAGTGCGACCAGTCGGCGCCGGACCAGAACACGATCAGCAGCACTGACCCGATCACCGCCGCGAATTTCAATCCGACGAACCACTTGATCACCGCGAGAAAGCGCTCGTAGCGCCCGAACCACACGAGCGTGAACGCGGCGATGGCGTGAATCACGCCCCACACCGGCAGCGGCACCGCAGGCATGATCGCCGTCGGCACCAGCGCGCTTGCCGCGATCAGCGCGCTCGAAACAAAGTAGCTCCAGATGACGAAATAGATGAAGAACGCGTAGACCGCGACGCGCGGAATGTGATCGCGCCAGCCTTCGAGCAGCGACGTTCCGGTAGCCAGCTGCCAGCGCGCGGCGCCTTCAGTGATCGCGTATTTGAGGACGACACCGGCAGCGAGCGCCCACAGGAGCGTGAGGCCGTACGATGCGCCGGCGATGGTGGAGGACACCATGTCGCCGACGCCGATTCCGGTTGCCGCGAGCAGCAACCCAGGCCCGAGGTCAGAGAATCTCACGAGCCTCGCGCGAGGGTTCTGCAGTGGAGGCCGGGTCTTTAGACCCGGCATGTCTTACGCAGTCCCCCCACGAAGCAGCTCGGGTTTTATCGGCAATTTGTAAATCCGCTTGCCCGTGGCTGCGGCGATCGCATTCACGAGCGATCCCGCTGCGAGCGCGGTGCTCGGCTCGCCGATGCCGCCCGGCGTCTCGGTGCTCGGGACGATGTAGACCTCGATCTCGGGCATCTCGTTGTGACGAAGCACCTGGTAATCGCCGAAGTGCTTCTGCACCACGCGGCCGTTCTGAATCGTAATCTCGCCCTTGAGCGCAGCGGTCAACCCGTAGACGATGCCGCCCTCCATCTGCGCTTTAATCGTGTCGGGATTGATCACCCAGCCGGTATCGACGGTGCACACGACACGGTGCACTTTCACATTCCCGCGCGCATCGACCGACACCTCGGTGACCTGCGACAGGATGCTGCCGAACGCATCCATCACGGCGATGCCGCGAGCGCGTCCCTGCGGCAGCGGCTTGCCCCAGCCTGCCTTCTCGGCCGCGAGCTCGAGCGCGGCTTTGTGGCGCGGCGATTTGCCGAGCAGATCGCGACGGAACTCGAACGGATCCTTCTTTGCCGCGGCAGCGAGCTCGTCGATGAAGGCCTCGACGACGAAGCCCTGGAACGACGCGCCGACCGATCGCCAGAAACCAAACGGGATCCCTGGATCGTGTTCGATGTACTCGACGCGGATGTTGGGGATGCTGTAGGGCAGATTCGCAGAACCATCGACCGAGATGAAGTCGACGCCGTTCGGCGGCAGGCCGCCGATGCGCTTCATCAGCGACTGCTGCACCATGCGCTGCATGAACACCGTCGGCTTGCCCGATGCGTCGACCGCACCCCACATACGCGCGTAGCTCACCGGACGGTAGTAGTCGTGCTGCATGTCGTCTTCGCGCGACCACACGACCTTGACCGGCTTGCCGATCGCCTTGGACGTCTCCACGGCATCGGTGACGAAATCGGCTTCGCCGCGGCGCCCGAAGCCGCCGCCCATGTAGGTCACGTGGACCTTGACCTTGTCCGCAGAAAGACCCGATGCCGCCATCGCTGCCTGCTGCGATGCGGTCTGACCTTGCGTGGGCACGTAGATGTCGCAGCGATCGGCGCGCACATCGGCCGTGCAATTCATCGGCTCCATGGTGGCGTGCGCGAGGAACGGCGCCTCGAACGTGCGCTCGAACCCGTTGTCGGTCTTGAGTGCCGCCTCGGCATTGCCGTCGTTGCGCGCCACCTTGCCCGGCTGCTGCGCGAGATCGATCTGCTTCTTCAGGATGTCGGCGCTCGTGAGCTTCGCCAGCGTGCCTTCGTCCCAGGTGATCTCGAGCGCCTGCGCCCCTTTCGAGGCCGACCAGTAGTTGTCGGCCACGACTGCGATGCCGGTGCTGATCTGCACCACGTTCTTGACGCCCGGCACTGCCTTCGCTTTGTCGGCATTGAACGTGGCCACCTTGCCGCCAAACACCGGGCAGCGCACGACGCGCGCGGTGAGCAGGCCCGGCAGCTTCACGTCGATGCCGAATCCCGCCGTGCCATTCACCTTCTCGGGGACGTCGAGCCGCGGCAGCGACTGACCGAGCACTTTGAAGGTCTTGGGATCCTTCAACGCCACCGTCTTCGGAACCGGCAGCGCCGCGGCCTTGTCGACGAGCGCACCGTAGTTGACCTTGCGGCCGCTGGCCTGATGGATGACGAAGCCGTTGTCGGTGGTGCAGCTGTTCTCCGGAACGTTCCACGTCTGCGCCGCGGCGGTGACGAGCATCAGGCGCGCGGCCGCACCCGACTCGCGCAGCGTCTTCCACATGCCGCGCACGCTGTTGCTGCCGGCGGTGAGCTGTTGTCCGCCGAAGTTGGGGTTGCCGTATTTCGGGTCGGCACCGGCCCATTCGGTCTTGATCTTCTTCCAATCGAAATCGAGCTCTTCGGCCACGAGCATCGGCATCGACGTCATGACGCCCTGGCCCATCTCGAGCATCGTGAGCATGATGCGCACGCTGTCGTCGGCGTTGATGCGGATCCAGATGTTCGGGTCGAAGGTGCCGGCGGCATTCAGCGCGGTCGCGCCTGGCAGCGGCAGATACGCGCCGATCATGAACCCGCCACCGACGGCAGTCGCAGTCTTGAGGAAGGTGCGGCGGGAGAGGCTGGCTGATCGATTCATGTGCGCCTCCCGTTATGCTCGAGCGGCGCGACGGATCGCGCGCTTGATGCGTTGATAGGTGCCGCAGCGGCAGATGTTGCCGGTCATCGCCGTATCGATCTGTGCGTCGGTAGGCTTCGGGGTCTTGGCGAGCAGCGCGGCAGCCGACATGATCTGTCCGGACTGGCAATAGCCGCACTGCGGCACCTGTTCGGCCACCCATGCCACCTGCAGCGGGTGATTCGAGTTCGGCGACAAGCCTTCGATCGTCGTGATCTTCTTGCCGACCGCGGCCGATGCCGCTGTGAGACAGGCGCGTGTGGCGACGCCGTCGAGATGCACCGTGCAGGCGCCGCACTGTCCGAGGCCGCAGCCGAACTTCGTGCCGGTCAAGCCGAGCGTATCGCGCAGCACCCACAGCAACGGCATATCGGGGCTGACGTCGACATCACGCCGCGTCCCGTTGACGTCCAGAGAAATCATGAGAGCTCCTCGCAATCCGCGCAGGCGAAAGCCTGCGCTCTACGGTCACTCGTAGAGCGGAGGCTTCAGCCCCCGCGGCGACGCGCTCATTATCACCCCGTCAGAGGGTTTTCAGGTACTCGAGGAGGTCTTCGCGCTGGTCGGCTGGAAGCTGCTGGCCGTAGACGTGTCCAGTGTTGCTGTTGCCCTTGAGGCTGGTGTCGAACAGCACGCCGTCGCGCTGGGCATCCGGGCCGCTGGTGACGAAGCCGACGTCGTTCCAGTCGTAGACGTCGTACGCCCGGTAGAATTGCGCGGGCCGCGTCTCGGGCCAGAGGAGTGCGCGCAGGGTGGGAACCGATCCATTGTGCAGGTACGGCGCTCGCAGCCAGAGGCCGTCGAGCGGCATGTTGGCGTAGCCGTCGGTCTTGCGGAAATGTGAGAACCGCCAGGGATATCCCTCGCCCAGCGTGTTCATCTTCATCGCCAGCTCGGGCGTGAACGATCGCACGCGCTCGGGGTCGGTGCCGACCTTCGCCACCTGCGTCACCTGTCCGACGTCCTTCGCACCGAAGTCATGACACGACGAACATTCCGTCGCATAGACGGCTTTGCCGCGAGCGGCGCGAGCCTGATCGATCCGCTCGGCCGGATACGCGGGCGCTTTCAGATCCATGATCCACGCTTCGATGCGGCCGAGCGCCGCGACATCGAGCGACTGCGGTGTCGCGCCGGCTCCGATCGCCGCGCTCTTGTTGCGCTCTTCGACGAGGTTGTTGTTCCCGTCCCAGTGCAGCCACAAGGTGCGACGTGGTCGTTGATTCCACAACGACGGCAGATCGACCGTGCCCACGGTGTCGTCCTTGGACATATCGAAGCCGAACATGACCTTGTAGGGATTGAACGTGTCGACGCGGCCTGGCCCCTGCGGCGGCCGCGAATCGAACCATGCATTCCCGCGCGCGCCATCGAGGATGCCGTCCTTCGTACGACGCACGCCGAGCAGGCGATAACCCATGCGATCGAGGAAGCCGAAGTTGGGATTGATCTTCTCGATCGCGGCAATCAGCGTGTCGGCGTTGAACCGCGAGTCCTGCGCGCACGCGGTGAGGAATCGCAGATAGCCCTGCACGTCCATGCCATGCGATGGCATACCCAGCACGACGCGGCGCATCGATCCCGGCGCGTCGCGCACGGTACCGGCGTGACAGGTCGCGCAGTTCAGTCCCACGACCTCTGTCAGCTGGCTCTTGGTATGCGTGGTGCCAATCGGATGATCGTTGTCTTTCGACTCGTAGATGAACCCGAGCTTCTCCCAGCCGTTGCCCGGCCGATTGGGCAGCTTGTCGGCGAAGACGATCGGCAGCACGCGCCAGATCCAGTACGGCACGCCGGCACGCGCCTCGGTGCCGATCGCGCCGTACTTGAAGTGCTCGACGATGTCGCTCGGCTGTTGCGGTCCGCCCCCGCACTGCACCATCGTCACACTGAGCGCGAAGACCGCGCACGCTGCTTTGATCGCTCGTCTCATCGTCCGTTCCTGGGCCGGCTGAAGCCGGCCGCTACGTACGCGCAAACGGTTAAGGCCCGACTTGCGGTGTCACCTGCTTCCATGGCGCGAACGCGTTGGTCACGCCGGCGAGCGCCGGAGCGAGCTGCGGGAAATGACGACGCAAGACCGAGAGCATCGAGTTGGTCTTGATGTAGTTGAGTCCGAACTCGGTGTAGATCTCCGGCTTCCAGTCGTCGGTGAAGAAGCGATCGCTCTTGAGCCGGCGCGAGGCCATCAGGATGAACACGCGGAACGCCGTGTCGCTGAACCCGAATCCTGGCGGCAGCGGCTCGGCATACAAGCCGGTCATCAGATCGACCTTGTCGATGTCGCCGTAGACGTCTTTGATCTGCTTCCGCCACGTCGGGTTGTCGGTGAGCTCGTCGATCGACTTCACCGGATCCTTGTGAAGCAGCCGGCGGAACTGGTTGTAGCGCGGCACACCGCGCTCGCGATCGCGGAAGATGTCGACCGCCGCGAGGTCGAGATGCTCGCCGTTGTCGCGCGTCAGGTTCTGCAAATGCCTCGGATAGTTGTGCAGCGTCACCGCGCCCGGGTGCGAGACGCCGAACGAGTAGAACAGATCCGGCATCGAGTGCCGCTCGGCGACGGCGGGCGTCTTGCGCCCCGTCACATCGGGCAGCTGCAGGGTCTCGACCGCGCGTCCAGTCGCCAGCGCTCGGAACGTGATCTCGTCGGGCATCAGCGGGTGCATGCGATACACCGACACGAACTCCTCGGTCAGCGAATACGGCGCGGTGTGGTGATCGTGCTTCGATCCGACGATGCCGCCGATGGCCTCGCTCTCGTTGAGGAACATCAGCGCTTCCTGCAGATCCTCGCCCGCGAGCCCCGACCAGTTGATGTGCATCGCCTGATACGTGATCGGATTCGGCAGGATGGCCGGCGTCCAGTCGACGGTATGGATTTTGGCCATCAACGCCGAGTTGATCAGTCGGGCCTTGACGAAGATCTGGTCGTCGGTCCAGTTGGGATTCTGATGCGCGAGGAGATCGGCGATGTAGTTGTGCTCCAACGTGAAGAGCGTGTGGAGCATGGCGAGGCCGATCCACCAGTTGTCGGTGAAGCCGCTGAAGCTGACGCCGGTCTCGGGATCAGTGGGCAACAGGCCTGTCGGCTCGATTCGCAGCTTGCCGCCGACCTTGGCGCGCACCTTGGCGGCGACGTCGGCGTTGCAGCCGTACAACATCGACGCGTCCCACCAGTGGCTGTTGAGATTCGCGTACGCGGGCGGACGGGTCGATCCCGCTGGTCCCGGATCCGGCTCGGTCCGCGGAATCGTCATCTTTCCATCGCTCCAGTCGTCGCCTGGCGCGAGTGGAATGTCAACGTTCTGCGTCGCCGATCGCTTGTGGACGAACCAGTCGTGGACCATGAACTGAATCCACGCGCCGGCGAGCAGGTTGAGGATCGTCGCCGGCTGGAACTGCTCGCGGGTCATCAGCGTGCGGCTCACGACACGCGGACTTGGATTCATCAGATTCGCCGTATCGGGCTTGACCTGATCGAGCGCGAAGTTGCGTCCGAAGCGGCGGCCCACCGATCCCATTGCGGGATAGGTGAGGTCGTTGTAGGTGCCGTCGATGGTGCGGCTCGCCCGAACCGTGGCATCGGCCTTGGCCGGATCTTTCTTTTCGAGCGGAGGCTCCTCGGTGTCGTGCAGGTTCTCCTGCCGCAGCTGATTGCGGATCTGTCCGAGCCGCGCCAGCGCGAGGTTGCGCGGCAGCTCGTACCACTGCTTCTTGCGCAGAAGACCAGTGAACTTCTCAATGAGATCGTCAGACATGACAGACGCTCCGATTACTGGCGCACAATTCCAACAGTCGTATGGCCGCTCCGTTGTCGCGGCCATCGGCACTGCACTCAAACGCTCGTTGCGAGACCACCGCCCTCAGTGATGCGCCCTACGTGAAAGGAGGCGGATGGAACACTGACATGATCTGCGTCAGCATCGCCTCTCGTGAGGGGAAGCGCGACTCTTCGTAGCAGCCGAGCGGGTTCTCGACCACGTTGACGAGGCACTTGTTGCAGTAGGTGCACGGCTTGTCCGCGCGATCCTGTCCGCGTTTGAAGTACTGAATCAGATCGTTGTTGGCGATGAGCGGCCGCGCGGCGCTCACCGCATCGCAGTCTCCGCGCTTGATCGCGCCGGCGATGACCGATCCCGTCTGAAATCCGCCCGTACAAATGACCGGCACCGGCACCGCGGCCTTGACCTTGCGCGCATCCGCCAGGTTCTGGCCTTCGATTTCATCCGGCTTCGGCGCGGCATTCTGCCACTGTTTCCGCGCCAGATCCGGAAGCGATCGCATGATTAGATAGTTGCGGAACGCCCGATCACCCGCCGAGATGACTGTGTCGTAGGTCTTGACCAGCTGGTCGACCGGCAGATCGACCCCCGCCGGGTTCCGTGGATGCGGGAAGAAACTGCCAATCGATACGTGGATGGCGTCGACGCCGTCTTCGACGAGCCACTTGCACACCTGCACCGATTCGTCTGTGGTGTTGCCATCGGGCCCGTGGTGGAGCGGGAGGTCGAGGGCGTTGTTGTGCTCCTGCACGCTGATCTTCATCTGCAAATGGAAGTCGTTGCCGACGCGCTTGCGGATGGCGCGGACGATCTCGCGGACGAAGCGTGCACGGTTCTCGAGCGGACCGCCGTACTCGTCCTTGCGATCGTTGATCGCCGAGCTGAGGAACTGAGTGATGAGATAGCCGTTGGCACCGTGCAGCTCGACGCCATCGAGACCGGCTTCACGCGCGCGGCGTGCGCCCTCGGCAAAGTAGTTCACCACCTCGGTGATCTGCGCTGTGGTCATCGCCTCGGTCGGAAACCCATGCTGCGGCTCCTTCTGCGAGGTCGAGCTGAGCGCGGTCTCGTACTCGATGCCGGGGAGATCGCGCTGCCGTCCGCTGTGGCTCAACTGCAGGATGTACTTGCAGTCGTGCTCGTGGACGGCCTTGCCGAGCGCGCGCCAGAACGGGATCTTGTCGTCGCTGTCGATCATCGCGTAGTTCGGCACGATGCGGCCCCGAAGATGGACCGGCACGAACGACGAGATGATGGCGCCGACGCCGCCTTTGGCGAATTTCACTTCCCAGTTGATGCGTGCCTGATTGCCCGAGCCGTCGAAATTGTCGAAGCGGCCTGAGACGTTCGAGCGAAAGATGCGGTTCTTGACGGTCAGATTGCGGAACTGGAGCGGTTGAAAGATCTCATCGAACGCCACGGGGATCCTCCGGGCGGTCTCTCCGACCGATCTAGTGGACCGTATCAACTGGAAGAGTACCGCGCATAACGAGCCTCGACCGCGATCTGCCGGCCGCGACAACGGAGCGGCCGGTCCCGATTTGGGTAGTACGCTCCACTAATCGTGATTGAAGGCGTGCCACCGTATCGTGCGCTCGATGCGGCTGTCAACGACCCCGGTGTGTCGTTTATTGATTGGCTGAGCTAGTGCACACCGTCGGACACTGATCAGTTCAGAGCGGTGAACACGAGATCGCCAAGCTGCTCTGGAGTGTACTGATTGCCTTCAATGGACGCCGCGATCGTTCCGCTGCGATCGATGACGACGGTGCGCAAGGAATGATTCAAGAGCCCTTCGTCGGGGAAGAAGTCGACGCCGAACATCGCGCACACCTTTCGCACGTCTGGCACGGCGCCGGTGAGGAAGTGCCAGGTCTTGGCATCGGCCTTCCACTGTGACGCGTACTCGGCGAGCACCTCCGGCGTATCACGCTCGGGATCGAACGTGACCGTCAGCAGGACGAGATCGCGTCCAAGCTCCTTTTGAAATCGCTGCTGCAACACGCCGAAGTTGTTCGACACGCGCAGGCAGAACTGCGGCAGCGCGCACCGCGTGTAGATGAAGTTCATCGCGATCACTTTGCCGGCGAAGCTCCCGAACGCCACGCGCTGACGCGCCTGATCGGTGAGCGTGAAGTCGGGCACCTTGGCACCGACCTCGAGCCGCGGCGTCGACAGGCCGGCCATCTTCTTCATCACGGCGAGGCGCTGCGCGTTCTTCGGATCCTTCTCGACGCTCTGATACTTGCGCACGACGATGCGACTGGCGTAGGCCGATGTGGACCCGACCGTGAGCGTGAACTCGACCACGGCGCCTGGCACGACGCCGGCCAATTCCTTCGCATCCTTCACATCGAACGGCATGATCATCGAGTCCATCAGCCCGACGATCTTGTCGTGCGAGACGACGAAGGATCCCTTTGTCGCGTCGACGCGCACGACCATCCCTTTGACCGTGTACTCCTTGTCGGCGTGGACGACGGCGAGCGCGACCACAATGAGCACCACGGCGGCCGCGAGTCTATTTCCCACGAGACCCTCCGAGAGGAGCAGGTTTGCGCGTCAAGGGGACGATGCGATCGGAGAGCTCGTGGATCTCGATCGCGCGGTTCTTGGCGACGTTGGCGAAGCGCTGGCGCGTGCCGCTGACCGGCCAGAACACCTCGAGATCGACGCGCCGCGCCACCTTTCCCAATCCGAGATGCTGCTGCAGCGGCGACGCGCCGAACGAGCCGCCGCTGTTGACCGTGCGGTGAACCGATCGTGTGGCGCCCGTGGCGTCCTCGATCGCCGCGGTGATGCGCGCGCCAATCGCGGCGCGGTTGGTCTTCACGCCGACGAGATTGACTTCGAGCCAATCGTTGCCGTTGCCGGGATTCTCGAACAGGCGGAACGCATGCGCATCGCCTGGCGTCGCGCCGCCCACCTTGAACACGATCTCTTCGTCGCCATCGTTGTCGAGATCGGCAAACGCGACGCCGTGTCCTTTGTGCATCTCGCCCGTCCCCGACGACACCGTCACATCGACAAACGACTTCCCGTCTTTGTTGCGCAGCAGCACGCTTGGCTTGAGCGCCGCATACGACGGGCTTCCTGTGCCCAGGAAGATATCGAGGAAGCCATCGTTGTCGATGTCGCCGAAGTTCGATCCCATCGGCATGTAGACCTTGGCGAGATTGGCGTCCGTGGTCACGTCACGAAAACTGCCGTTCCCCAGATTCCGATACAGCTTCATCGTCTGCCCGTTCGGCGGCAGTCCCATGTAGGAGCGCGCGGTCTCTTCGATCGAGAGGAAGTAGCTGCTGACGAACAGATCGTCCCAGCCGTCGTTGTCGTAGTCGAAGAACCATGCCGGGAAGCCGCGATCGGCGCCCGGCACGCCAGCCTTCACGGCGACGTCGGTGAACGTCCGGTTGCCGTTGTTGTGATAGAGGAAGTTGGTGCTGCGCAGGTTCGAGACGTAGAGATCGGGAAAGCCGTCGTTGTCGTAGTCGCCTGCGTGCACGGCCTTGGTGAACGCCGTCCTCGCCACACCCGCCGCGACGCCGATATCGTCGAACGTCCCATCGCCGCGATTGCGGAACAACTGCGACGGCGCATCCTCGTTGCCGACGAACAAATCCAGCCAGCCATCGTTGTCGATGTCGACCCAGACCGCCGTCTGTGTGCTCGTGGCCGGCTTGGCGAGGCCGCTCGCCGCGGTCACGTCGGTGAACGTGCCATCGCAGTTGTTGCGGAGCAGCGACTTGCGTTGCGCCAGCTCCCATCCCCCACGCAGCACCAGCACGTCGCGACAGCCGTCGTTGTTGTAGTCGGCCTGAATGAGATTCAAGCCACCGAGTTGATCCGCGAGCCCCGCTTGGACGGATCGATCGACGAACGTCCCCTGCTCGGTGCGATGAAAGAGCTGCATCTTCCCGCAGCTGTCGAAGTTCGACGTGAAGAGATCGAGGCGGCCATCGTTGTCGAAGTCGTCGACGATGACGCCGCCCGCCGATGAAAACGAATCGATGCCAGCCGTGCTCGCAACATCGACGAAGCGGCCGACGTCCTCCGTCGAGGCGAACGCCTCGGTGGCGATGCGATGGCGCGCGGGCACCTGCTCGGGGTATCCACCGGTCGCCATGTAGGCGACATTCAGCAGCCACTTGGCCTCGATGTCGTTCGGGGTGGAATCGAGCAGCTTGAGAAAGTACCCCGACGCCTTGTCGAGGTCGGCGCTCTTCTCGAGGCTGCGTCCCCCGTGCACGCGCAACAGACATCGATCCCCAGGCGCATGATAGAGCCCGTTCTCCATTTCCGCCTTGTGCAGGTGGGCGACGCCGAGGCTTTGCAGGAGATCGGGAATCGCGCCCGGCATGTCGGTTTGCGCGATGCGATATGCCTGTTCGAACTGCGCGATCGCGCCGGTCATGTCGCCGTCGTAGGCGAGGAGCTGGCCGTAGGCGCTGAACCCCTCCATCACGTCTGACGCCGCAAACCGCGCCCGTGTGTCGGCAAGGTCGGGGCCCAGCCGCCTGGCAAGTGCAGTCTTCACATTGCCGACCGACTGCTGCCGCAGATCGCAGATCATCCGCGGGCTCTGATTCCAATCGTCCGGCTTCTGCAGGCTGTTGAGCGCGGTATTCGCTTCGCCGAACCCATCGACGCTCACGGTCGCGCGAACGGCGCCGGCGGCGGACAAGGCCAGGATCTCGCTGCCGCGCAGCGACGAGCCCCGCGTCTGCTGCTCGCGCTGCACGATCGCAAACCCGGTCGGCAGCGTGATCACGTTGCTCACCGACACGACATCGATCGTGCGCAGGACGTCGCGGAGCTCCTCGCGCAGTTCGGCGAGCGGCACCGGACCAATGAGCCCGCCACGGTCCGCCGACGGGTCGATCGACTCTTTGCGCGCCAGCGCGGCGAAGCTGGCACCGCCGATCAGCTCCTGTCGAACCTGCTGTGCCTTCTCCGCGGTGCTGACGACAATGATCCGAAAGAGGACGGATGCATCGGCAGGAGCCGCCTGCCGCGCACGCACCAGCGCCACGAGGCCGATCGAGACCGCGAGACAGATCGCGATCGATATAGACCGGCGATCTGAACGATTCCCCAGCATTCTCCGCGTATGATAGCCCTGCAAGGCACGGAGTCGACCGAGCAACGGTTTCGCACGGAGACACGGGGAAACGGAGGCCGGACGGAGATCGCCACGCCGACACCCACGATCACAGGCATGTGGCTGATTGATCGTGGGCGTCGATGTGGCGCACTCCGTCTGATCTCCGTCGCTCCGTTGCTCCGTGCGAACCGTGTCTCCGTTGTCTCTGTTTCGGGAGGATTCATGTCGGTCAAAGCACGTGTGATGGCGGGAGCAGTCGTCGCGTTCGCGATTCCAGCGCTCGCGCAGCAGCCGAATGGCGAAGCGGTGTTCAAGCAGTCGTGCGCGAGCTGTCACAACGAGAATCAGAAGACGGCACCGACGCGCGACGTGCTGGCGCAGATGACGCCGGAGTCGATCTTCAACGCGCTCACGCTCGGGCGCATGCAGATCCAGGCGATCTCGCTCTCCGAAGCCGATCAGCGCGCGGTCGCGGTGTTCCTGGCGGGAAAGCCCTTCGGCCCTGTCACGCCTCCCCTCGTCGTCAACAAGTGCACCTCGTCGCCAGCGATGAAAGCACCGGCGAGCTCGGGCGAATGGAATGGGTGGGGCGGCAACCCATCGAACACACGCTATCAGCCGAATGGCGGACTGACGGCAGCCGATCTGCCGAAGCTGAAGTTGAAGTGGGCTTTCGGCTATCACACGGTGACATCGGCGCGCGCGCAGCCGATGCTCGCAGGCGGACGGCTTTTCGTGGCCAGTGAGAACGGCGAAGTGCACGCACTCGATCCGAAGACCGGGTGCACGCACTGGACCTACAAGGCCAAAGCGGGCGTGCGAACGGCGCTCTCCGCCGGTGCGTACAAGAACGCCTCCGGCTCGGGGCAGGCGGTCTTCTTCGGCGACGCGCGCGCCAACGCCTACGCACTCGACGCGAACACCGGTAAAGAGCTGTGGGTCCGCAAAGTCGACGATCACAAGTTCGCGGCGATCACCGGCGCACCGACCTACTACAACGGCAAGCTCTTCGTGCCGGTGCAGGGACTGAGCGAAGAAGGCCAGGGCGGTCAGCCGAAGTACGAGTGCTGCACGTTCCGCGGCAACGTCTCAGCGCTCGATGCCAACACCGGTGCGGTGATCTGGAAGCGCTACACGATCGACGAGCCGAAGCCGCGCGCCAAGAACAAGGATGGCGTACAGCAGTGGGGACCGGCCGGCGGCGGGATCTGGTCGTCGCCTACGGTCGATCCCAAACGCAACATGGTCTATATCGCGACCGGCAACAACTACGCCGAACCGTCGCAGCCCACCACCGACGCGGTGATGGCGCTCGACATGAACAGCGGCGTGATCAAGTGGGTCAATCAGGCGACGCCAAACGACAACTGGACGCTGGGTTGTCAGGCTGAGAATCCGAACAACCCGAACTGCCCGGGCAAGCTGGGCGCCGACCACGATTTTTCGGCCTCGCCGTCACTGGCAACGGTCAACGGCCGCGACCTGATCGTGCTGCCGCAGAAGTCGGGCATGTCGTTTGCGCTCGATCCCGACAAAGAGGGCGAGGTCGTGTGGAAGTACCGCATCGGGCAAGGCAGCGGCCTCGGCGGCCAGTGGGGCGGCGCAGTAGATCGCGAGAACGCATACTTCGGTGTCTCCGATCTGCTGTCGCCAAATCCCGGCGGCATCCGCGCGGTGAAACTTGCGACTGGCGAGCAGGTGTGGAGCGTCGGCCCGCAAGAGCGTCTCTGCGACAAGAGCAAGCCGACATGCCGCGCGTCGCAGGGAGCAGCCGTCACCGTGATTCCCGGCGCGGTGCTCTCGGGATCGCTCGACGGTGGGATGCGCGCCTACTCGACGAAAGATGGATCGATCCTGTGGACCTTCGATAGCAACAAGGAGTTCCCGACGGTGAACGGCGTCAAAGCCAACGGTGGTGGACTCGAAGGCGGCGGCGCGATCGTCTCGGGTAAGATGATCTTCTTCAACTCTGGCTACGGCGGTTTCGTCGGCAACGGCGGCAACGTCCTGCTTGCGTTCGGGATTGATTGATATGCCTCGCGCGCGCATTCTCGTCGTCGCGCTCGTCGTTCTCGGGTTTGCGGCGCCGGCTCCGGCGCAGCTCCCGCTCGCCAAGGACAATCCGATCGTCTACGGGCACCACCACATCGCGACCACCGACGTCGCGGCGCACATGAAATTCTTCGTCGACGCCCTCGGCGGCACGAAGACGACCTTCGGCCCCAACAAGCTCGAGATCGTCAAGTTCCCCAACGTGCTGATCTTCTTCCGCGTCAACCAGAAGCCAACTGGCGGTACGCGCGGCACCACCGTGAATCACATCGGCTTCTCGGTCCCCGATCTCAAGGCGGCAGTGGCGCGAATCAAGGCCAACGGCTTCGCGATGATCACGCGCACCGAGGTCGCCTCGACGCAGCCGGTCGTCGATGACATCGCGCCGGTCAACGCCAACGTCTCGATCGCCTTCGCATTGGGTCCAGACGATGTGAAGGTGGAGCTGGTGGAACAGAAGCAGCAGGACGTGCCGATCAAGCTGCACCATGTGCACTTCTTCGGGCCGCAGAACACTGAGATGCAGGCGTGGTATGCGAAGGTGTTCGGCGCGACGCCGCGCACGGGCGGCAACTTCCCCGCCGCCGATCTCCCGGGCGTCGCACTCAATTTCTCGCCCTCCCCCGATCCCGTCGTCGGCACATCGGGGCGTTCGCTCGATCACATCGGCTTCGAGATCAAGAACCTCGACGCGTTCTGCAAGAACCTCGAGGCGATGGGCATCAAGCTGAACGTGACGTATCGCAAAGCCGAAGCGCTTGGCCTCGGCGTCGCGTTCGTCACCGATCCCTGGGGCACGTCGATCGAGTTGAACGAAGGCCTCGGGTCGGTCAACTAGCGCGTCTCCGCGTCGCGACGCGATGACGTTCGAAAGCCGATCGGGTGAGTTACCATCAGCTCCCGCAGCCGGACGAACGCGCGCATGATCTGAATGTTGGCCTGAATCGCGCGGCGACTCCTCAGGACACTCGAGAGCATGGCCACACCCTGTTCAGTGAACACGTAGGGTGAGTGGCGTCGGCCGCCGCGAGCGCGCCCGTTTGAGATCACAATTTGTGATCTCAACGAGTGGTCTCCATGGCGTCGATCGAAGAACCGATCACAACGAGCTGGCTCGAGTCTTTGTGGCGCCGGGCCTGTTCTTTAGGCCCGGCGTATGCCTGTACCAGCGATTGTCGGCCCGTCACGCGGAACCCACGAACGCGAGGCCGCGGATATGATCCGCGCGGCATGAAAGTGACCACGTCTGCAGCGCTCGGCACACGCATCCGATTTCGCGTGCTCCGCATGGCCTTTACGCTGGCCGTCATCACCTACCTCGATCGCGTCTGCATCTCCATCGCCGCGCCGTTCATCATCGACGATCTCGGCATCACGCTGCTGCAGATGGGCACGGCGTTCAGTGCGTTCACGCTCGCGTATTCGCTGTTCGAGGTGCCCTCGGGATGGCTGGGCGATCGCATCGGTCCGCGGCGCGTGCTCACGCGCATCGTGCTGTGGTGGTCGGTGTTCACGATGCTCACCGGCCTGGCGCGCGGGGTGACATCGCTGGTCGCGATCCGGTTTCTCTTCGGCGCCGGCGAAGCGGGCGCGTTCCCGAATGTCGCCCGCAGCTTTTCCAACTGGTTTCCCGCGCGCGAGCGTGGCATGGCCAACGGCGTGCTGTTCTTCGGCCGGGCGATGGGCGGGGCGCTGGCAGCACCTGCGGTGCTGCTGGTGATTCAGTACTGGGGTTGGCGAGCCAGCTTCTTCGCGTTCGGCACCCTCGGGTTCGCGTGGGCACTGTGGTGGCAGCGCTCGTATCGCGATCGCCCCTCCGAGCATCCTGAGGTCGACGCCACAGAGCTCGCGTGGATCGACGCCGATCGGCGGGCCATCGACGGCACACCGACGCCATGGAGCTCGATCCTCTCGAGCACGAACCTCTACGCGATTTGCGCCATGTATTTCGGGTACGCGTACGGGCTGTATTTCTATTTCACCTGGCTGCCGACCTACCTCGTTCGCGAACTGGGGTTCTCGCAGATGAGCGGCGGGTTCTTCGCCTCGTTGCCGTTCGTGCTCGCGGGACTTGCCAACCTGGCCGGCGGATGGACGACCGATCGGCTCGCGCGCACGCACGGCCTCCGTCACGCGCGAGTGACGCTGGGATGTCTCTCGTTTGCCTCGAGTGCGGCGTTGATCCTCGCCTCGACGCTGGCCGCGGATCCGATCGCGAAGGCCGTGCTGCTCGCGGTCGCGCTCGGCGCCGCCGATTTTGCGCTCAGCGCCTGTTGGGCCGTGTGCCTCGACATCGGCGCTGCGCATGCCGGCGTCATTACCGCCTTCATGAACACCATCGGCAACATCGGCGGCTTCATCGGGCCGATCGTCGTCGGCTACATGGTCGATCAGTGGCACTCGTGGACGATGCCGCTGTATGTGACTGCGGGGGTGTATGCCTTCGGATCGATCGCGTGGTTAGCAATTGATCCGAACAAGCGGATTGCATAGCTGGGCCCTCCTCTTGCCTGGCCCAGCTCTGATTCCTGATTCCTGACTCCTGATTCCTAGAATCGAAGCCGCAATCCGCCGCCGACCTGGAAACCGCCGACTTTCGCGTCGACGTCATCGCCGCCGGCAGACGGCAGCGGAATAGTCGTGCCGGCGTACTGCGCGGTGCCACCGACCCCCACCTGGCGGGTGAAGAAGTACCCGACATCGACGCCGCCGTTGAACCCGACCTTCGACTTGCTCACGTTCGACATCTGTCCCGGCGCGGACGTGATCGAATCGTACGGATACGCCTCGGCGTAGCCGACCCGCGTGAGCACGTCCTGTTTGACGCTGAAGAACGACGGCCCCGCATAGACCGCCACCTGCATGCGTTGACTTTGCAGTGGCAGCAATGCCCGCGCTTGCACGTGCACCGCCAACTCCTCGCGTGTCCCGTTGACCGTGCCGGTGAGCGACCGTGCGCGATTGAAAAAGAACGGGTGCGGAATGGACGCCGTCACGGCGATCGGCGTGGTTCGACTGTAGCGACTGACGCCGACGCCGACGGCGAAGCGCCGCGTCACCAGCCCGCTGCCCGCGACATTGAAGGCCGGGCCAGGTTTTACCTCGTAGGTGCCCGAATACGTCGCCGTCTCCGCGTTCGACGGAAACGACTCGCTGTCGCTGAAGTCTTTGCTTCCCACCTGATACGTGCCGTCGACGGCGATGAAGATGCGCTCGGTCGGCTGCGGACGCGGCCGCACCGGCGGACGGACCTGGGCAGCCGCGGGGCCTGCAAGCCCGACCGCCACGATCGCAAGAACCGGAATGAGGATGACCGATGCGCGTCGCATGATCATCCTCCTCAGTTCACACCAACCGCGGTCCATGCCTGCGTCACCGCATTCACGACCGCCGTGTTGGTTGGATACAGATCGCGCGCGGCTTGAATAGTGGCCGCGCGGGCGATCGAGAACGTGGCGTTCGCCGGCAGCAGCAGCGTGAACCCCCGATAGAAGACCTTTTCAATTTGCTCCCGGTTGGCGCCGCCAACGCCTGTCACCGAAAGACCGGAAGTGCGATTGGTACCGCCTTCGATGGCGAGATAGAACGCATGCGTGGCAATCGTGGCGTTAATGTGCACGCCGCCGTTGTCTTCAGAACCGGTGAAGCGCTTCGAGTAGTGATCCGGATCGCCGAACACGGCCGGGTTCTCCATCGATCTAATGCCGTTGATCGATCCAGGCCTGAGCGCGCGGAACGCATCCTCCCCTATCAGATAGTCGGCCTGCCCGCGACCCGTCCCTGGAGTCTGATAGAAGAACTCGACAGACGTGCCCATCATGTCGGAAAACGCTTCGTTCAGCGCCCCCGGCTCGTTCAGATAAATCAGATTCGATGTGTACTGCGTGACGCCGTGTGTCAGCTCGTGTGCAGCGACGTCGAGGGCTCCAGCCAACGGGGCAACCGTCTGGCCACTCGCGATGAAGAAGACATTCGACGGAACACCATTGCCGAAGTACATCACCCCAAGACTGCCCGGGCCACAATCGCCACACCAGAACGCGTTCACGACGAACGTCCCAATCACGTCTCCTGGCTGCAACAGCGCCCCCTGCGGCGTAATCGCATTGATCAATGAAACGACTCTGCGGTCGCGATTGTCGAGACCTCGTCGGCTGTGCCGTTTGAAATAGTAGTCGTAGGTCCAGCCGATGTGCGCATGCGCGTCCACGGCGCTCACGTCGGTCCAGTTGTTGTCATCGTCGGATGCGATGTCGGATTGAAGCAGCGGCACGAATCCATCCAGCAGGTTCAGGAAGCGCGAGAAGTTCGCGCGCATGTCGTAGGTAGTGAGATCGGGCGGACGCAGCTGGTCGTCGGCGAAATAGGTGCTCCCTGACCGCATGACGCTCAGTTTCTTTTGATCGCCATTCACGCCCAGTCCGGTGCCGATAGCCGACTGCGTTTCGATCGCTGAATACCGCAGCAGCTCGGCGCCGCTGTTCGCGTCGATGAAGATGCGGAAGATGCCGGCATCGCTCCTGGCCACGCCCGTATACGCGAGGCGCGCGTCGCCGGTGTCGAGGCGAAGCACGGTCAACTCGGGACGGCGCAACACCGACGTGTTGGCAGCGGCGAAGATGCGCTGTGCGTCTTCTGACGACAGCGCTGGCGTGGTGCCGATCGCGAGCGGCGGCGAAATGTCCCCGAAGATCGACTCCGGCACGCCGTTCG
>Ga0075423_10001336_pt1 | contig 21568 bp, 20 predicted proteins | sample SoiMethybrSBSTD2_FD_80114 | JGI IMG/M metagenome (GOLD analysis project Ga0075423, IMG submission 80114) | Bulk soil microbial communities from a Populus tree surrounding site in Tennessee, USA - Soil MetaG P. TD hybrid SBSTD2 | ecosystem: Environmental > Terrestrial > Soil > Tree plantation... | reverse complement strand
CTGTCGGACGGCGAGGCGCGGCTGCAGGTCTACGTCCGGGCCGACGAAGTCGGCGAGCAGGGTTACCGCGTCTTCGATCTCGTGGACCGCGGGGACTACGTGGGCGTGGCCGGCACCGTCATGCGCACGCGCAAGGGCGAGCTGAGCGTGCAGGCGAAGGAGCTGACGTTCCTCTCCAAGGCCCTCCTGCCCCCGCCCGAGAAGTGGCACGGGCTGGCCGACGTCGAGGCGCGCTACCGCCAGCGCTATGTCGACTTGATGGTCAACCGCGACGTCAAGGATTTATTCGAGAAGCGCTCTCGCATCATTCGTCTGATCAGGAAATTCTTCGAGGAGCGCGATTTCCTCGAAGTCGAGACGCCGATGATGCAGTCGATTCCCGGCGGCGCCGCGGCGCGGCCGTTCATCACCCACCACAACGCGCTCAATTTGGAGCTATATTTGAGAGTCGCGCCGGAGCTTTTTTTAAAGCGCCTGCTCGTCGGCGGCATGGAGCGCGTCTTCGAGCTCAACCGCAATTTTCGCAACGAGGGCATCTCGGTCCGGCACAACCCGGAATTCACCATGCTGGAATTCTATCAGGCCTACGCGACCTACGACGATCTCATGCGGCTCACCGAAGAGCTCTTCGCCGCGATCGCCCGGGAGATCGCCGGCGGCCTCAAGATCGCTTCCGGCGGCCAGGAGATCGATCTGGCCCCGCCGTGGCGCAGGCTTGCCCTGGCGGACGCCGTCGCCGAGTTCGCCGGCGCGAAGCGGAGCGAGGTCGACGATACGCGCGCGCTCGCGGCGCTGGCGGACGCAAAGGGGCTTAAGATCGAGCCAGGGCTTTCGCACGGGAAACTTTTGATCGAAATCTTCGAAAAGCTGGTCGAGCCCAATCTCATCCAGCCGACTTTCATCATGGACTATCCGCTCGAAGTCTCGCCGCTGGCGCGCAAGAACGAAAAAAATCCGGCGCTGGTCGATCGCTTCGAGCTTTACATCGCCGGACGTGAGCTCGCCAACGCGTTCTCGGAGCTGAACGACCCCGCCGATCAGCGCGAGCGCTTCGAGGGGCAGGCGGCCGCGCGCAAGGCGGGCGACGAAGAGGCGCACGCCGTCGACGACGACTACGTCCGCGCCTTGGAATACGGCATGCCGCCGGCGGGCGGCGAGGGGATCGGTATCGACCGGCTGATCATGCTGTTTACCGATTCGCCGTCGATCCGTGACGTGATCTTGTTCCCGCTGCTCCGGCCGGAGCGCTGACCCTTCGACCATCTTACGGGTGAATAGCCAATTATGAAGTACGAACTCTTTATCGGCCTGCGCTATCTCCGCGGGCGCAGGCGCGAGACTTTCATCTCGCTTATCACGGTGATCTCGATCCTGGGCGTAATGATCGGCGTCATGACGCTGATCGTCGTCATGTCGGTGATGACCGGCTTCGAGGAGACGCTCCGCGATCGGCTGCTCGGCATCAACTCACATATAGCGGTGTTGAGCGCCGGCGAGACTTTGAAATCATACGAGGCGATCACTCTCGCGGTCGCGGCCGAGCCCGGCGTCGTCGCGGCGTCGCCCATGGTTCTCGGCCAGGCTATGCTCACCGCGGGCAACCGGGTTTCCGGCGCGGTCGTGCGCGGCATCGATCCCGACCGGGCCAACCGCGTTCTTGATATAGAATCTTCGCTGCATGGTGCCCGTCTCCAGGACCTTAAAACCGAGCACACCGTCGAGATCGAGGGGCGGCGCGTCCCACTGCCGGGAGTGATCCTCGGCGCACGGCTGGCGCAGCAGCTCGGCGTTGGCATCGGCGATCCCGTGCAGGTCGTCTCGCCGCTCGGGCAGGCGACGGTAATGGGAATGGTTCCCAAGATCCGACGCTTCATCGTGGTTGCGGTCTTCAAGTCCGGCATGCAGGACTACGACGCCACGCTCATGTACATGAATCTCACCGATGCGCAACGCTTCTTCGATGTGCAGAACGCCGTTACCAGCATTGAAGTGCGCGTCAAGGATGTCTACCAGGCGGAAGACATCGCCCGGCGGCTTCAGCAGCGGCTTGGCCCCCCCTATTTCGCCGAGGACTGGTCGAAGCGCTGGCCGAGCCTCTTTTCGGCGTTGCGCCTCGAGAAGACGGTTTATTTTCTCGTCCTGCTGCTGATGATCCTGATAGGCGCCTTCAACATTATCTCGACGCTGGTCATGGTCGTAATGGAAAAGCGCCGCGACATCGCCATCCTGCAGTCGATGGGCGCGCGGCGGGCAAGCATCCGCAATATCTTTCTTATCAAGGGGTGCGTGATCGGCGGCATGGGCACCATTCTCGGCATCGCAATCGGCTATGGTCTCTGCCTTCTGATCCAGGAATACCACTTCATCAAGCTCCCGGACGTGTTTCTCATGGATACGGTTCCCGTGCGCATCTATTTCAGTAACTTCGTCCTCATCGCCGCCGCGTCGTTTCTGATCTGTCTGCTCGCCAGCATCTATCCGGCGCGGCAAGCGTCGAAGCTCGATCCGGTCGAGATCATCCGTTATGAATAGCCTCGTCGCGGTGCGCGATCTCCGTAAGACCTATCTCGATACGGGTGTGGAGATTCACGTGCTCCGCGGCGTCGATCTCGATCTCGCCGAAGGGGAGAGGATGGCGATCGTCGGTGAATCGGGCGTCGGCAAAAGCACGCTGCTGCATATTCTCGGCACGCTCGACAAGCCGACCAGCGGGCAGATCCTCTACCGCGGCAAGGAGATGCCGCTGGATAACGAGGATGTGCTGTCGGAGTTCCGCAACCGCGACATCGGTTTCGTCTTTCAGTTCCATTATCTGCTGCCGGACTTCAACGCGCTCGAAAACGTCATGCTCCCGGCCTTGATCCAGGGCTGGGAGCGTGAGCAGGCCGAGGCGGCAGCGCTTCAATTATTGGAGAAGGTCGGCCTCAAGGAGCGGATCGACCACCGGCCGGGGAAGCTCTCGGGCGGCGAGCAGCAGCGCGTCGCCGTGGCCCGGTCGGTCATCCTGTCGCCGCAGCTGATCCTCGCCGACGAGCCCACCGGCGACCTCGACGCAAAGACCGGCGAGGAGATCCAGGACCTGCTCTTTAACCTCAACCGGGATGCCGGCATAGCCCTCATCGTCGCCACGCATAACCGGAGCTTTGCCGAGAAGATCGGCAGGCAAACCGAGCTCCGGGAAGGTCGCCTTTTCCCCCTTCTTTGATCCTTATCTTTTTGCTTTACAAAAGTGGCCGGATTTGTTAGAAAAAGGCCACTCGGCAAGTCTCCGGAAAAGGAGATCCCGTCGTTATGATACAACCCGCGCGTAAAATGATGCGAGCCATCCGCATCGTTCTGGTTTTTTCATTCTTTGTCTCGGTTGTTCCTTCACTCTACGCGCAAGAGCCGACACGCCTGAAAGACGTCAAGATCCAAGGCAACATCCGCGTCGAAGAGGAGGGGATTCGGCTGCACATCCAGGCGCGCGCCGGCGATGTGTTCGATTCCGACGTCGTCGAGCGCGATGTCAAGGCGATCTACCGCATGGGCTTTTTCGACGACGTGCAGGCGGATCTCACCAGCGACGCGGTGCTGGTTTACGCGATCAAAGAGAAGCCCTACGTCAAGGAAGTAAAATTCCTGGGCAACTCCAAGGTCTCTAAAGAGAAGATCGAGACCGCTTTCGGCATTTCGCCCCGGACGATCCTCGACCGGGACAAGGTCGGCGAGGGGATCGAGAAGGTCAAGAAGCTTTACAGCGAACAGGGTTACGTCAACGCAAAAATCGAATACAACATCGCGGCGATCGAAAACAATCAGGCGGTGATCGCGGTCGATATCGACGAGGGCGCCCGGCTGCTGGTCAAAAAGATTACTTTTCAGGGTAATCGGGCGTTCGCGGAGAATGACCTCAAGGGGCTCATGGGGACCAAGGAAGAGTCCTTCCTCTCTTTCATCACCAAGCGCGGGGTTCTCGATCACGACGCGCTCTCGAACGACGTCTCCATTCTGTCATCGCATTATTACGATCACGGCTATATCAATCACAAAATCACCGAGCCCGTCATCGTGCGCGGCCGCGACGGTATCGACATCGTCATTCGTATCGACGAAGGCGAGCAGTACAAAGTCGGCAAGGTCGAGATCGGCGGCGACATGGTCGAAGACCCCAAGCTGCTGCTGAAGAAGATGCAGCTGACGCAGGGACAGATCTTCCGCGGCAGCCGCCTGCGGGAGGACATCTCCAATCTCTCCGACCTTTACGCCGATAAAGGCTTCGCCTTCGCGCAGGTCGAGCCCGTCACCAACATCAATCCCAAAGAGAAGAACGTCGATATCGCGCTCATGATCACCAAGGGGCCGCCGGTTTATTTCAACCGCGTGCTCGTGCAGGGGAACAACAAGACGCGCGACAAGGTCGTACGCAGGTCGGTCATCCCGGCCGAGCAGGAGCTTTATTCGGCCAATAAGGTGAAGCAGAGCAAAAGCGCGCTCCAGCGGACCGGCTATTTCGAGGACGTTCAGGTGAGCACGAAGAAAACCGATCAGCCCGACGCCGTCGATCTGCTGGTCGACGTCAAGGAGGGGCCCACCGGCTCGTTCAGCCTCGGCGCCGGCTATAGCAGCGGCGATTCCTTCGTCTTCAACGCCGGCGTCCAGGAAAAAAACCTCTTCGGTCGCGGCCAGGCGTTGAACCTAAATGCCAACCTGGGCTCGCGCCGACAAGACTTCACGGCGAGCTTCAACGAACCCTATTTTCTCGACACGCCGCTCGGCCTGGGCTTCGACGGGTTCAATAACCAGCGCTCGTACACCGATTTCTCGATACGGAAGATCGGCTTCGACGTCAACGGCACGTATCCGCTCAACCGGCTCGATGTTCCCTGGCTCGGGCTGAAGAGCCGCTTGAACGATCCCGACGTGAACCTCCTGAACGACCAGCCGCTCTCGTTCATGGACTATTTGAGAGGCGGTCTGGGTTATGAGCTGCTGCGCAGCAAGCTCGGCAACTTCGACACCGGCGGCCAGGTGATTGACGGCTCACAGGTCCTCATCCACAATAAGCTCGTAACGCCCAAAGACCCCTTTGCGGACGATAAGGAGGCCCTCTGGACCAGCAGCCTCGGGCCCAACCTGGCGTACGACAGCAGGGACCATTTTTTCCACACCACCGAGGGAGCCATCTCCAACGCCGGCTTCAAGTTCGCCGGCCTCGGAGGCGACAGCCGCTATATCAAGTCCGATTTATCGGGTAAGTACTATTATCCCGTAGTGAAGAATCCAACTTGGGGCAATTGGGTCCTCGATGTCGGCGGCACGATCGGTTACGGCGCAGGTTTTACAGGCGCCGCCCACGACCTGCCGCTCTTCGATCGTTATTTCGCCGGCGGTATCAGCAGCGTCCGCGGATATACCGACCGCACTCTCTCGCCTCGTGAAGAGCGTGTCATCTGTAAAAAAGTGAAAAACGGGGTCGATTCGAGCCCCAACACCGACGGCTGCGCGATCGGCTTCAACCCGAAGTCGAGCAACGTGCTCGTCGGCGGCAGTAAGCAGGCGATCGGCAACGTCGAGATGACCTTTCCCGTCATGGAACAGTACGGACTCCGCGGCGTCGCCTTCTTTGATATGGGCAACGCCTTCGACACTTTCCGGTTCAGCGAGCTCCGCCGCTCGGTCGGCGCCGGCGGACGCTGGCTCTCCCCCTTCGGTCCACTGCGCGTGGAGTTCGGATTCCCGCTGAACAAGCAAAAGGGCGATGATACTTCGGTGATCGGCTTCGCCCTGGGCGGTAATTGATCGAGCAATCAGCAGCCTGTAAACTTCTCGTAAATTTCGGAGGTATTAGTGCAAAAGCTATTTGCAGCAGTTCTTTTTGTGTTTTTCGCGGTACCGGCCTGGGGACAACAGCTTAAGATCGGGCTGATCGATGTCCAACGCGCCGTCAGCGATTCCTCGGCCGGCAAGGCGGCGAAAGACCGGCTCAACGCACAGGTGAAAAAGGCCGAGGCGGATATGACCCGCGAGCGTCAGGAGATCGAGAAGGCGAAGGCCGATTTGGATAAAAAGGGTCCCTTGCTCAAGGAGGACGACCGGCGGCGAATCGAGGGCGACCTGCAGAAGAGAATGGTCAACTATCAGCGCAGCGCGCGCGATTTGCAGGAGGAGCTGGACGCGAAGGGCCGGGAGGCCCAGGACGGCATTCTCAAGGATCTGATGGGCGTGATCGCGGAGATCGGCAGGAACGAAAAATTCACCTTTATCTTGGAGAAGAGCCAGCTTCTCTACAGCGATCAGGCGATCGATATCACCAACAAGGTCATCGAGGTCTATAACAGCCGCACCGGCGGCGGCACCGCCAAGGCTCCGCCGCCTGCCAAGGGAAAGTGACGACGGCTAGCAAAACTCTTGCGCAATTATCGGAGCTCGTTGGCGGTAAAGTCATTGGTGACGGAAACGCTGAAATATCGAAGGCGGCCTCGATCGAAGAGGCCGGTCCCGGCGACATAACCTTTCTCGCCAACCCCCGCTACAGCGCGCATCTCAAGGCCTGCAAGGCGAGCGCCGTCATCGTCGGCGAGACGGTACCGATCGAGGCTCCCGGCGAGGGCCGGGGTTTTCTCCAGGTTGCCGAGCCGTACCTCGTCTTCGCCCGAGTTTTATCCCTATTGAATCCGCCGCCGCGTTACCAGGCAGGCGTGAGCCCGCTCGCCAGCATCGATCCGACGGCGTCGCTCGCGGGGGGCGTCACGGTTTTTCCGTTCGTGTATGTCGGCCGGGACGCGGCGGTCGGGCGCGACACCGTGCTTTTCCCAGGCGTGTTCTTGGGCGACGGCGTCTCGGTCGGAGAAAGCTGTGTGCTGCACCCCAACGTCGCCGTGCGCGAGCGCTGCCGGTTGGGCGATCGCGTCATCCTGCACGCCGGCGTAGTCATCGGCGCCGACGGCTTCGGCTATGCCGGAGAAGGGGCGGCGCGAACCAAAATACCGCAGATCGGGACTGTCGAGATCGGCGACGACGTCGAGATCGGGGCGAACAGCACGATCGACCGCGCGACGCTCGGGAAGACCTCCATCGGGCGCGGCACCAAGATCGACAACCTCGTGCAGATCGCCCATAACGTCTCCGTCGGCGAGCGCACGGTCATCGCAGCGCAGGCGGGCGTCGCCGGGAGCACCCGCATCGGCAACGACGTGATCCTCGCCGGGCAGGCCGGCGTCGTGAACCATGTCGTGATCGGCGACGGCGCCAAGATCGGTCCGAAATCAGGCATCGCTCGGCGGGTTCCCGCCGGCGCGACGCTTTCGGGCGGACTGGAGGCCGGGCCGCATCATGAGTGGATCAAGGTGATGGCGCTGGTCCCCCGATTGCCTGAACTATGGAACGCCGTGCGCGACATCAGGCGCCGGCTCGGACCTGAGCCGGAGGACAAAAAGGGGAGATGAAGGCCATGCTCGACGTCAGAGAAATCTTCAAACGGATTCCGCATCGATATCCGTTTCTTCTCGTCGACCGCATCGTCGAAGTAGACGATCACCGCATCGTCGGCATCAAGAACGTCACGGCGAACGAAAGTTTTTTTCAGGGTCACTTTCCCAACCACCCGGTCATGCCGGGCGTGCTCATCTGCGAAGCGATGGCGCAGGTGGCCGCGATATTGGCATACATCTCCCGCGGCGGCGGCAACGGGGAGAACATTTTTCTTCTCACAGGTCTCGATCGAGTGAAGTTCAAGCGTCCGGTCGAGCCGGGCGACCAGCTGCGCCTCGAGCTCGTCGCCGTCAAGCGGCGCGGCTCTTTCTGGAAGATGAAGGGCACCGCCACCGTCGAGGGCAAGACCGCGGCACAGGCCGAGCTTTCGGCGATGGAGGTGCCGCGGGAGTGATCCGCGGCCGGCGCCGATGAATAAGATCCATCCGACCGCCATCGTCGATTCGCGCGCCGAGCTGGATCGCGATGTCGAGGTCGGCCCGTACAGCATTATCGGGCCAGGCGTTCAAATCGGCAGGGGGACGCGCGTCAAGGCTCACGTCGTCATCGAAGGGAACACCAGCATAGGCCAAGACAACGTCATTTTCCAATTCGCCACCGTCGGCTCGATTCCGCAGGACCTCAAATATCGCGGCGAAGACAGCCGGCTCGTGATCGGCGATCACAACACGATCCGCGAGTTCGTCTCGCTCAATCCCGGAACGACCGGCGGGGGGATGGTGACGCGCGTCGGCAGCCACAACCTCCTGATGATGTACTGCCATATTGCGCACGACTGTCTGCTCGGTGACCATAACGTGATCGCCAATGGCGCGACACTCGGCGGCCATGTGATCCTAGAGGACTACGTGATCGCGGGCGGCCTCATCGGCGTTCACCAGTTCGTCAAAATCGGCACCGGCGCGCTGCTTGGGGCCGGATCGATGGTCTCGAAAGACGTGCCGCCCTTCTGCAACGCGGCCGGCGACCGCGCCAAGCTCAAGGGGCTGAACATTGAGGGGTTGAGGCGCCGGGGCTTCAAAAAGGAGCAGATCGAGACGGTTCGCAAGGCCTATCGCATTATTTTGCAGTCCGGTTTGACGATCAAGGCGGCGCTCAGAAAAGCGCGTAAAGAGCTTCCCGGATCGCCCGAGGTGGAGCGCATCGCGGTTTTTATCGAAAACTCGGCCCGGGGGATATGCCGCTGAAAGGCAGGACTGAGGAATGAGTGCGGAGGGCTGAGAGAGGCGACTCAGCACTCAGAACTCAGCACCCAGCACTCCGATGCGCAAGCTCGGGCTCATCGCCGGCAACGGCAAGTTCCCGCTGATCTTCGCCGCACAGGCGCAGCGCGAAGGCGTCGAGCTGGTCACAGTCGCTCATCGGGGCGAGACGCTCGAAGATATCGAGCGCGTCACCGGGGGCGTCACCTGGGTCTATGTCGGAGAGCTGGGGAAAATCATCCGGACTTTCCAGCGCGCCGGCGTAACAGAGGCCGTCATGGTCGGCGGCATCAAAAAGATCAAGCTGTTTTCCAATTTCCGGCCCGATCTCAGGGGTGCTGCTTTTCTCGCCAAGGTGAGGAGCCGCGAGGACGACCAGCTGCTTCGCGGCGTCGCGGACGAGCTCGAGAAGGACGGGATTCGCATCCTCGAATCCACGTTGTTTCTCTCCGAGATCATACCCTCGGAAGGAGTGCTGACCCGGCGCCCTCCGACCGCGGAAGAGTGGGAGGACATCCGGCTCGGCTTCGAGATCGCTAAGGAGATCGGCCGCCTCGGGGTCGGCCAGTGCGTCGTCGTCAAGCGCCGGGTCGTTCTCGCCGTCGAAGCGGTCGAAGGAACCGACGCGGCGATCCGGCGCGGCGGGGATCTCGGCAAGAAGGGTTTCGTCGCCGTCAAGGTCAGCAAGCCGCAGCAGGACCTTCGCTTCGATGTGCCGGCCGTCGGACTCGATACGATCCGGACCTTGCGCGAGCTCAATGGCGCGGCGCTCGCCGTCGAGGCGGGAAAGACGATTCTCCTCGAAAGAGTCGAGCTCATCGAGGAAGCGGAACGGGCCGGCATCGCGGTCGTAGCGGTTAGCGAGAAGATGCTCGCCGAAAGAAATAGAACGAAATGACAGGCGCAGAAAAAATTCCCGTCGGCGTAGTCGGAGTCGGCTATCTCGGCAGGTTCCACGCCGAGAAGTATGCGCTCTCGCCCAAGGCGGAGCTCGTCGCGGTGGCGGACATCGACGCGGGGCGCGCCCGCGAAGTGGCCGCGTCGGTCGGCGCGGAAGCGGTGACCGACTATCGCGAGCTCGTCGGGCGCGTGCGCGGCGTGAGCGTCGCCGTGCCGACCAAGCTGCACCGTCAAGTCGCGGGGGATTTTCTCCTCGCGGGCGTCGACGTGCTCGTGGAAAAGCCGATGACCGCGACGATCGAGGAAGGACGGGAGCTCGTCGAGCTGGCGCGGCAAAACCACCGTATGCTGCAAGTCGGCCACCTCGAGCGCTTCAACCCAGCGATCCGGGCGTTGGAGAAAGTGATCCACGATCCCAAATTCGTCGAGTGCCATCGCCTGGCGCCGTTCGTCGAGCGCGGGACGGACGTCGACGTCGTGCTCGATCTGATGATCCACGACATCGACGTGATCGCGAGTCTCGTGCGCTCGCCGGTCGATCGCGTTGAGGCGGTCGGCGTGCCGGTCCTCACGGACAAGCCCGACATCGCCAACGCGCGCATCACCTTCGCCAACGGCTGCATCGCCAATGTGACCTCGAGCCGGGTCTCGATCAAGCGCGAGCGCAAGATCCGCTTTTTCCAGCCCGACGCCTACATCTCAATCGATTACGATCAAAAGCGCGCGCAGGTTTTCCACCGTCCCGCCAAGGGCGCGTCCTGGATGGACATCCGCGGCGAGACCGTCGAGATCTCCGAAAGCGATGCGTTGGCCGACGAGATCGAATCGTTTCTCGACTCGATCGCCGGGCGCTCCGACCCGCTGGTGAGCGGCGAAGAAGGTCTCCGGGCGCTGGAGATCGCCTGGATGATCAGCGAGCGGCTTTGAGGCATGCCGAGCGCCGATGATACGGCCGAAGCATATCATGCTCGTGGTCGGGGAGGCCTCGGGCGACCTTCACGGAGCGCATCTCGTTCGCGCCCTACGGGAAAAAGAGCCCGGCGTGGAGGTTTCCGCGGTCGCCGGAGAGGCGCTCAAGCGGGAAGGCGTGAACGTGCTTTTCGACGTCGTACGCATCGCCGGCATGGGCCTGACGGAGCTTGCCGGCAACTTGAGCAACCTGTGGCGCGCTTATGTGCTGCTGAAAAAATTTTTGCGCGAGCGGAGGCCGGACCTTCTGATCCTGATCGATTTTCCCGATTTCAACCTGCGCCTTGCATCGGTCGCGAAGCGTCTCGGCGTGCCGGTCCTCTACTACATCACGCCACAGGTCTGGGCGTGGAGAAAGCGGCGGGTTAAAAAAATAGCGCGCGCCGTCGACCGGGCGGCCGTTGTGTTCCCGTTCGAGGCGGAGTTCTACGCCGGTGCGGGGCTCAGGGCGGACTTCGTCGGCCACCCGCTGCTGGACGTGGCGCGGGCGACGCGGCCGCGCGCAGAGACCCTCGATCGTCTCGGCCTGGATCGGTCGCGGCGCACGATCGCGCTGCTCCCGGGAAGCCGGCCGCGGGAGGTCGAGTATCACCTGCCGGCGATGCTGCGCGCCGCGGATATTTTGCGGCAGGAAATGGACGTTCAGTTCGTGCTTGTCCGTGCGAGCACCGTCGATCTTAAGGATTTGATGGCGCGCGTCGCCGCCTTTTCCGTGCCGGTTTCGCTCAGCGACGGAGACGCCTACAATGTGTTGGAGGCGGCGGATCTCGTCTGGACCGCCTCGGGCACCGCGACGCTGGAGACCGCGTTGATGCTGCGGCCAATGGTCATCGTGTATCGCATGTCGCGGACGACGTTCGCGCTGGCGCGCCGCCTCGTGCGCGTCGATTATATCGGGATGGCGAACATCATCGCGGGCGAAAAGGTCGTCCCCGAGCTGATTCAAGACGATTTGACGCCGGAGCGGATCGCCGCAGAAAGCCGGAAGATCCTCGGCGACACCGGCCTCCGCGACGCCATGACGGCGAAGCTCGGCGAGGTGAGAAAGCGCCTGGGCTCGCCGGGCGCCGCCGCCAGGGTTGCAGCGATGGCGTTCGACATGATGGAGTGATCGAGGAGGAGAATACGTGAAAGTCTATCGACGTCTGCTCAACTACCTGAGGCCGTATTGGTGGCCCTATTTCACGATCGCGATGATCTGCATGGCGCTGTTCAGCGCGACCAACGGCGCGCTGCCTTTTTTGCTCAAGCAGGTCATGGACGACATTTTTACCCGCAAGGACGAAGTCGCACTCGCCTGGCTGCCCTGGGAAATCATCGGGCTGGCGGTGTTTCGCGGCTTTTCCAACTTCGGCCAAAACTATCTCACCGATTACGTCGGGCTGCGCATCCTGAACGACATCCGCGACAGCATGAACCGCCACCTGCAGTTTCTCTCGTTGTCATATTTCCACCGCAACCCGACCGGAACGCTCATTTCGCGCATCACGAACGACGTTTCCCTCGTGCGCTCCGCACTGACCGATTCGGTCGCATCGCTGATGCGCGACTCGATGTCGCTCGTGGCGCTCATCGGCGCCGCATTCTATATGGATTGGAAGCTTGCGATCATCGCTTTCGTCGTCTTCCCGGCCTCGGTCTACCCGCTCACGCGCATGAGCAAACGGATCAAGCGCTTCACCAAGCGCGGGCAGATCGCCAAGGGAACGTTGACGAGCCTGCTGCAGGAAAGCATTCAGGGCAACCGCATCGTCAAGGCCTTTGGGATGGAGGAGTACGAGATCCGGCGCTTCGAGCGGGAAAATAAGCGGATTTTCAAGCAGGCGATTCGCAGCACCCGAACGCAGGGCTTCGTCAGCCCGGCGATGGAAATGCTCGCGGCGTTCGCGATCGGCGCGGTCGTATGGTACGGCGGCATGAGCGTCATCGCCGGCGGCCGCACGCAGGGACAGTTCATGGCCTTCATGATGGCGATGTTTCTTTTGTATCAGCCGTTTCGCAGCCTAGCGAAGACCTACGCCGTCATCCAGCAGGGCATCACCGGCGCGGAAAGAATCTTCGAAGTGCTCGACAGCGAGCCCGAAATCAAAAACTCCGCCGACGCGAAAATCGCGCCGCGGTTTTCACAGGCGATCGAATTCCACGACGTCTCGTTCGGCTACGGGCGAAAGCTAGTGCTGAAAAATATCAATCTCAAGGTGCAGGCCGGAGAGATGGTCGCCGTCGTCGGCATTTCCGGCGTCGGCAAGAGCACGATGGCCGATCTCGTGCCCCGTTTCTACGATGTCGCCTCCGGAGAGATCACGATCGACGACGTCGACATCCGGGAGGTGACGCTCGAATCGCTGCGGGCGCAGATCGGCATCGTCACCCAGCACACGTTCCTTTTCAACGACACCGTGCGCAACAACATCGCCTACGGTGACCCGGCCAAGGGTATGGATCACGTCATCGCCGCGGCCAAGGCGGCGCACGCGCATGACTTCGTCATGGCGATGCCGCAGGGCTACGATACGGTCATCGGGGAGCTGGGCCTGAAGCTTTCCGGCGGCCAGCGGCAGCGGCTCGCGATCGCGCGCGCGATTCTCAAAAACGCCCCGATCTTAATTCTGGACGAGGCAACCTCGTCGCTCGACAGCGATTCGGAGCGCTTGGTCCAGGAGGCGCTGGAAAATTTGATGGTGCAGCGCACGACGCTCGTTATCGCACATCGCCTGACGACGATCCGCAACGCGACGCGGATCATCGTCCTCGTAGACGGCAGAATCGCCGAAGAGGGGACGCACGACTCGCTGCTGGCGGCGAAGGGCGAATACAGCCGTCTCTACACGCTTCAGCTGCTCGAAGAGCACGGCGTCCCGGAAGACAACCTCTTGCACTAGGCGATGGTCTATTGGATCTACAACGCCGTTCTCACGCTGGCGCTCATTCCCGGCTTCTTATTGCTACCCGTGCTGGCGCTGTTGGGCGAGCGGTTCCGCAGCGGCTTGCCCGAGCGCCTGGGCTTCTATCGCCGCAGCGTGCGCGACGCGCTGTCCGGCGCCCGCCCGCTGTGGCTTCACGCCGCGTCGGTCGGCGAAGTCGTCGCCGCGAGAGAGCTCATAGGGGCGCTTAAAGCGCGCTTCCCCGGCCGAAAAATCCTCCTCAGCGCCTTCACGGCAACGGGGCGCGAGGTAGCGCGGCGGAGCGCGGGCGCCGATGCCTGCATCTTGCTGCCGCTCGATCACCCGTGGATTGTCCGGCGTGCGCTTAAGGCTATCGATCCCGCCGCCCTGGTTCTCCTCGAGACGGAACTGTGGCCTAATTTGCTGCGGCTCTGCCATTCCCGGGGCGTGCCGACGCTGCTTGTGAGCGGCAGGCTCTCGCCGGGATCTTTTCGCCGCTATTTTTTTTTCCGTGTACTTTTCTCCTCCGTCGTGCGCCGCCTGACGGCCCTCGGCATGCAGACCGACGAAGACGCCGAGCGGATCAAGTGTCTCGGCGTCGATCCGAGCCGCGTTTCGATCACCGGCAACTTGAAGCGCGCGGCGCAGTCCTATGCAAAGGAAAACAAGGCGCAGCAAAGCGGGCTCGCGCTTAAGAAGGCCGGGGCGGCGGGCGTATTCGTCGCCGGAAGCACGCACCGCGGCGAGGACGAAATCCTCATCGACGCCTTCCGGGAGCTCAAGCAAAGCTTTCCGGCGCTCGTCCTCGTGCTGGCGCCGCGCCATCCGCAGAGGTTTGCGGATGTTGAGAGGCTACTCAAAGAGAGCGGGCTCCGGTATATCAAAAGGACGGAAATGAACGGCCAGGCGCTTCCCGAAGTTCTTTTTCTCGACACGCTGGGAGAACTGCCGGAGTTTTATTCGATCGCCGACCTCGCCTTCGTCGGCGGCAGCCTTGTCGCCGCCGGCGGTCACAACGTTCTCGAGCCGGCGCGCTGTCGAAAGCCGGTCTTTTTCGGGCCGTACACGGCGAACTTCTCCCATATCGTGAAGGAGCTGAAGCTCTGCGGCGGCGGCATCGAAGTCGCCGGCAAGGATGATCTGGTGCGCCAGGCAGCGCGGCTTTTGAACGACCCGGCCGAAGCGCGGAAGGTCGGCGAGCGCGCCTACAGCATCGCCCGTGGAGATCGAAAAGTCGTCGAAGGGAGTATGGAACTCGTCTCACGCTATTTCTGAGCCGGGATAAACGATCTGGAAATGAGCAGCGCGGTATGGGCTCGCAGAGTGTGGGCGAGAAAGGGCGTCCTTTCGTTTTTTCTATGGCTGATCGCGGTGCCGCTCTCGCTGCTCTACGGCATGGGCGTACGCGCCCGGAACGCAGGCTATCGCACGGGCCTGTCGCGCGCGCGGAGCCTGCCACGGCCGGTCGTGAGCGTCGGCAATCTCACCGTCGGCGGCACCGGCAAGACGCCGACGACCATCTGGCTCGCGCGTGAGCTGGGAAAGCGCGGCCACAAGGTCGCGATTCTGAGTCGAGGATATAAAGGCGACATCAAAGACACCGTCGTCCTTAACCCGGTGCCGGAAGCCGCACCCCCCGCCGATAGCCCCAGTGAGATCCTCGCCGGCGACGAGGCGGTCATGATGGCGCGGCTCTTCGGCCAAAGAGTCGGTATCGCCAAGCAGAGATACGCCGCCGGCGAGCGCATTCTGGCCGAAGGCGACGTCGATGTCTTCATCCTCGACGATGGTTTTCAGCACCGCGAGCTTGCGCGCGATGTCGATCTCCTGCTCCTGGGCGAGGATTGCAACGGCTGGCTGCTGCCGGCCGGCGCGTTTCGCGAGCCGCGCGCTGCGCTCAGGCGCGCGGATTTTTATCTCGTCACGGGCGCGCGCGAGCGCTGGAAGAAGATTCTCCGCAGGCGGCCGCAGGAGGCGGTGTTTTTCGGCGCGCTCGAGCCGCGGTCGCTGCTCGGCTCCGAGCACGGCCGCTGGCGGGAATATCCGATGACGCTGCTCGATCGGAACAAAGTGCTGGCGGTGTCGGCGATCGCCGACCCGGCGCCGTTTTACCGGATGATTTACGATTGGGAAGGGGAGATCGTTGACACCATGGAATTTCCCGATCACCATAGGTATTCGGCCCGTGATTGGCAGAGGATCACGCGCGCGTCGCACAACGTCGATATGATCCTCACAACCGAGAAGGATATCGTCAAGCTGACGCGCTTTCCGTTCGCTCGGGAGAAGCTGATGGCGCTGCGCGTCGAGATGGCGGTGGAAAACGGCGATGCTTTGGTTCAGGGAATCGAAAGAGCGATTAGACGTGATAAGTAGAGACAGAGATGCGAGACGGCCAGTTATTCTGTCTCTGTCGGCCGTGGAGCAGAGGTGAGCGGCCCGGGCGTCCTTCTCGACCGCGACGGCACGCTGATCCGCGACATCGGCTATCTGACCCGGGTCGAGCAGATCGAGCTGCTGCCGCACGCGGCGGAGGCAATCCGGCTGCTCTCCGCGGCTGGGCTCAAAATCGCGATCGTCACGAACCAGTCGGGGGTGGGCCGCGGCATGATGGACGAAATAGAGCTCGGGAGAATCCATAGCGAAATCGAAAAGCGGCTCGCCGCGGGCGGCGCGAAGGTCGACGGCATCTACTACTGCCCGCACCATCCGACCAAGGGGATCGGCAGATACCTGACCAGCTGCGATTGCCGCAAGCCCGGCGTCGGCATGGCGCGGCGCGCCGCAGAAGATTTAGATCTCGATCTTCGTCGTTCTTACGTCATCGGCGACAAGGAGAGCGACATGGAGCTCGCCGCGGGCGTCGGCGCGTGCGGAATTCTTCTGCTCGACGGGGCGCCGCCGGCGTCGGCTCCGTACCTTGCGGCGCAGCACATCGGCGAAGCCGCGCGGCTGGTGATTCAAGACCTGCGGCACGCTGAACGGAGGAACGCATGATTTATCTCGTGACGGGCGTCGCCGGTTTCGTCGGCTCGCACCTGGCGGAAAAGCTGCTCGCGGCCGGCCACAGCGTCTGCGGCGTCGATAAATTCCTGGACAATTATCCGCGCCGTTTCAAAGAGTGGAATCTGGCGCAGGTCTCGCGCCACGCGAATTTCGAATTCATCGAGAAAGATCTCGTCGATCTCGATCTCCCGGCGCTGCTCCGCGACGTGACCTGCGTCTTTCACCAGGCGGCGCAGCCCGGCGTGCGCTCGAGTTGGGGCGAGGAGTTCGCCGCCTATACGCATAATAATATCCTGGCGACGCAGAAGCTCCTCGAAGCAAGCAAAAAATCCTCGATCCAAAAATTCGTCTACGCCTCGTCGTCGTCGGTGTACGGAGATACGCAGGACCTGCCGACGCGCGAGAGCGGGATGACGCGGCCGGTATCGCCCTACGGCGTCACCAAGCTTTCCGCGGAGCAGCTCTGTTATCTCTACTGGAAAGAATTCTCGGTGCCGACCGTGTCGCTCCGCTACTTCACGGTCTACGGCCCGCGGCAGCGCCCGGACATGTTCTTTCACATCCTGATGCGTGCGCATCTCCGCGGCGAAGAAATCCCGATCTACGACGATGGCAAGCAGAGCCGCGATTTTACGTTCTGCGCCGACATCGTCGACGGCAACATCGCCGCCGCCGAATATCCCGGCGCGGGCGAGGTCTTCAACCTGGGCGGTGGCTCGCGCACGACGGTCGAAGAAGTCGTGCACATGGTCGAGCAGATCTCCGGGAGAAAGGCGAAGCTCAAGATGCTCGCGCGGCAGCAGGGCGACGTGCGCCACACCGCGGCCGAGCTGAAGCTCGCGCGCGAGAAGCTCGGCTTCAATCCCAAGGTCAAACTTTACGACGGCCTGGCGCAGGAATGGGAATGGATGCAGAAAATCGGCGCCTAGCCGCTTCTGATCGCCGCGCGACGCGCTCTCAAATTCACTGGTTCTAAGCCTGCTTTCCTGGTATGATTGGCCCCGGAGAACATTGGGGATGCCGATCAGTCAGGAGCTTCTGGAAATTCTCGTTTGCCCGAAGTGCAAAGGCGAAATTTCCCTGAATCCGTCCGGCGACGGACTGCTCTGCGACGCGTGCCGGCTGATGTATCCGATACGGGACGATATCCCGATCATGTTGATCGACGAAGCGATCAAGCTCGACTAGGAAATCTCATAGCCAGGTCGGGCGCCGGACGAACCCGCCGCCGCTCATGCGGAGTCTAACAGCGAATCTCGATTCCCCAAACCGATCGATGACTGCTGCGGAAAGAATTCTCGTGGTCCAGACGAGTTTTTTGGGCGACGTCGTTTTGACCACGCCGCTGATCGCGGCGCTGCGCCGGCGCTTCCCGGATGCGCGCCTCGCGGTGTTATGCACGCCGCGCGGGCGCGAAATTCTCGCGGGAAACGGCGATATCGATGAGATCATCGTGCTCGAAAAGAAGCGCGACGGCGGGCGGCACGCGAATCTCTTGAAAAAAGCGGCGGAGCTCAGGGCGCGCGGCTTCACGATCGCGGTTTCGCCGCACAAATCGTTTCGCACCGCGCTGCTGCTTTTTCTCGCCCGCATCCCGCTTCGTATAGGGTTTCGCCAGAGCGCCGGCTGGTTCCTCTATCACCGCCGCGTCGAGCGTGACGCGCGGCTCCACGACGTCGAGAGAAACCTTTCGCTCCTCGACGCGCTCGGCGTCGATCCCGGCGACTGCGCGCGTGCGCCGCAGATCGAAGCGACGGCGTCGGCGCGTGAGGCGGTCGCGCGTGTGTTTCAAGAGCTCGGTATCGAGAGCGAGCGCATGATCGTGGGCGTCAATCCCGGATCGGTCTGGCGCACGAAAAGATGGACCATCGAAGGCTATGCCGAGCTCTGCCGGGCGCTCGAGCGGCGCTACAACGCGCAGATCGTGCTGTTCGCCGGGCCCGAGGACCGCGACATCGTCGACGCCATCGCGGCGCGCGCGGACTGCGGCGCGGTGAGCCTCGCCGGCCGCGTCGGCTTGAGCGAGCTGGCGGCTGCGATCGAGCGCTGCCGCGTTTTCGTCACCAACGACAGTGGCCCGATGCACGTGGCGGTGGCGCGCGGCGTTCCGGTCGTGGCGGTCTTCTGCGCGACGACGCCCTCGCTCGGCTTCTTTCCCTATTCTTCGCGCGCGGTGGTGGTGGAAAAAGAGCTCGCCTGCCGTCCCTGCGGCGCGCACGGCGGCCGCCGCTGCCCGCTGGGGACAGACGACTGCATGCGCTTGGTCAAGGCCGAGGACGTGCTCGCCGGCGTGGAGCGACTGCTTGGGGAGTGCGGAATGCCGGCGGCCGAGACCTACCGGCCGCAGTCGATCGCCGTATAGCTTCGCATGGCTACGCTCGGCGTCGTCGTCTTCAGCTTCGATGGAATGAAACATCTCGCGCAATGTCTGGAAAGCGTCGCCTGGGCCGATCGCGTCATGCTGCTTCACGCGGGTAACTGCAATCCGGAAGTCGGCAGAGAATTTCCCGCGCTCAGCGTCCGGCGCCTCGACTCATGGGGCGAAGCGGAAGGTTACTGCGCGGAGATCGGCAGCGATTGGGTGCTCTACCTCTGGGGCGACGAGCGCGTCGACGATGCCCTCGCGGAGGAATTGCGCGGGATTAAAAGCCGCGTCGAGCCGGATTCGGCGCGCGCTTATAGGCTTCCGGTGCGCTCGTATATTTTGAATCGATGGGTCGAAGGCGGTCTCACCGGGCCAAGCCCGGCGCTCCGGCTTAGCCGCGGCAATGCCATGCCTTCCGGCTGGTGGATGAGCGATTCGGACGCCGCGGAAATTTCCCGCGGCTGGATCGAAGACCGCGGCAGCGGCGAACTTGCCGCCGCGGTCGAGCGCGTCCAGGCGCTGTCGGATTTTTGGGCGGCGCGCCTGATCAAAGTCGCCGAGCCGCCGCGCCCGCTCAGGACGATTTTCGCCGCGCTTGGCGTCAAGATAAAGATGCTGTTAGGGAACCGTATCTTCGGGCGCGGCCTCGCCGGCGTCGCCTTGGCCGCGCTCGCGTCCTACAGCGTGCTTTTGAGCGGTGCCAAGCTCTGGGAGGCGCGCCGCACAAAAACCCAGCGCGCCGCGAAATAGCGATGGCGGGGGATGCGTTACGGGGAGAGATCCCGGATGGCTTTAAAAAAATCCGCATGGATCATCGGCGCACGCTGGTGGTGCGCGCAGACATGGAAAGATCTGTCGATTTATCACAGCTTGAAAACCTGCAGTCGCCGGAAGCCAGCAGCGGATTGTACGGCCGCGGCGCGCTCGCCCTTCTCCGTCTCGACGACGGCGGCGACGCGCTCGTGCGTCGCTACCGCCACGGCGGCGCCTTGAGGGCGGTAACGGGAGATTGCTTCTTTACGTGGCCGCCGCGCCCGTTCCGTGAGCTGGCGCTCATGCACGAAGCGCGCCGCCGCGGTGTTCCGGCGGTCGAGCCGCTGGCGGCGCTAGTGGAGCGTCAGGGCGGTCCGTTCTATCGCGGCTGGCTCGTGACGCGGCGGCTCGAGGGCGCGCGCGATATGTGGGCTGTCGCCCAGGCGGAAGATTTCGCAGCCGGCGACAGGGCATCGTCGCTCGAAGCCGCGGCGCGCGCCGTACGCATGATGCATCGCTGCGGTATCGATCACCGCGACCTCAACCTGAAGAATATCCTACTGCGGCGCGAAGCGGGGAAGGCGCGGGCTTACATTATTGACTTCGACAAGTCGCGCCTCTTTCCCGGCGAGGTACCGCGCGAGCGCGCGGCGAAAAATCTCGCGCGGCTCGAACGCTCGATCCGCAAGCTCGACCCCGAACGGCGGTTCGTTTCGCCGCTTGACTGGGAATACTTCTTGAAGTCTTATCGCGAGGCCGGATGAGTTTCTCGCCGAAAAGGATCCTCATCGTTCTGCACGGCTCGATCGGCGACGTCACGCGCGCGCTGCCGGTCGCGAAGCTTTTGCGGCGCGGTTTTCCCGGCGCGCATATCGCCTGGTCGATCGAGCCCGCGGCGCTGCCGCTGGTGGAGCGCCATCCCGCCATCGACGAGGTGATTCTCTTCGAGCGGCATGATTGGCGGAGGAGTCTACTGCCGTTTCTCCGCCGCATCCGCGGCGGCCATTTCGATCTCGTCCTCGATCTGCAACGCCACTTGAAGAGCGGCCTCATCAGCCGCTGGTCCGGCGCGCCGCGGCGCATCGGCTTTCATCGGAGCGACGCGAAGGAGCTTAACTGGCTGTTTAATAATCAGCAGATATCTTCGGGGTCAAATCAATCAAAGCTCGATCACTACTTGAAGTTTCTCGAGTTTCTGTACATCAGCACGGCTCCGGTCGAATGGGACATCCCGCTGACGCCGGCGGAGAGCGCCCACGTCGAAAAGCTCGTGCGTGAAATCGGCGGCGCCTTCGTCGCGTACTGCGTCGGCGGCCGCTGGGAGAGCAAGCGTTGGTCCGCCGATGAAGCGGCGAAGAGCGCGGCCGAGGTCAAGCGCCGTTACGGCCTAGCCGCGGTAATTTTGGGCGGCGAAGAAGATCGACCCTTCGCCGCCGAGATGGAACGCGTCGCCTCGGCGCCGCTCGCAAATCTCGCGGGCCGCACATCGCTCCGCGAATCGGTCGGAATCCTCGCGCGCGCCGAATTATCAGTCGGTCCCGATTCGGGATTGATGCATCTATCGGCCGCCGTCGGGACGCCGGTGGTTTCTCTGTGGGGGCCGACCGACCCGAAGCGCACCGGCCCTTACGGCTTTCAGGAGCTCATCGTGCAGGGGAGCGCCCCGTGCGCGCCTTGCTACGTGCGGCGCTGCCCGATCGGACGGATGTGCATGGAGAGCATCAAGAGCGAGGACGTATTGACCCAAATCGGCGCTGCGCTCGCCCGGAAAGATCAAACCCGTGGCGCCGCCGGTTAGCTTTGAAATCCGGCGCGAGGGACGATGGAAGCTTTTGATCCGTCCCGAATCGTGGAGCCGCGAGCTTTGGGCGGAGATTCGCGAGCGGGTCGCGGCGGCGGCGGCCCGGAAACACCCGCAAACGTGTCGACTCGCGGCGGGTTACTACCTGAAAATCTATTCGCCGCCGCGCGGCGCCGCACGCCTCAAAGACCTGCTCAGAAACTCCAAAGCGCTG
>Ga0075423_10001335_pt1 | contig 21573 bp, 13 predicted proteins | sample SoiMethybrSBSTD2_FD_80114 | JGI IMG/M metagenome (GOLD analysis project Ga0075423, IMG submission 80114) | Bulk soil microbial communities from a Populus tree surrounding site in Tennessee, USA - Soil MetaG P. TD hybrid SBSTD2 | ecosystem: Environmental > Terrestrial > Soil > Tree plantation... | reverse complement strand
GCAATTGCCAGGACGGTGCGCGCCTTTAGATCGCGAGGATCGAGCATAACTGCTTGCTGAAAGTGGTCGATCCCCTGCTTCGCATTGCCATTCGCTAATGCGATCTCGCCCAGAACGTAACGTGCCGCCGGCTCGTGGTAACCGGAACGCACCAACCACAGCAGTTGATCTTCTGCTGCTGGCGTCCGGCCCAACGCGCGTTGCACAAGCGCCAGATAGTAGTGAGCGTCGCCCGCATCTTTGTTTCGGACGAGTGCGGCTTCGAGATGTTTCGCCGCCGTCTCGTACTCACCGCTACGATAAAACGACAGGCCGAGAGCGGTATGCGCCGCTGCGAAACCTGGGTCACGCTTCAACGCTTCGACGTAAGCGGCACGTGCTTCACGTTCCTTACTCTTTTTGTCGAGCGCAAGTCCTTCAACATAGCTTTGCTCGGCACTGGTGGGGTTCTTCGAATCTGCAATCGGCCGCGTAGCGGGTTTGAAGTCGGGATTGTTATCGACTGGCGCATCCGTTCGATACCGCAGCAGGACGCGGCCTTCCTTGCTCTTCAGCGTCAACTCGAGCGGTTGACGCGGGGACGGCACTTCGACGGTGGTTGTAAAGAGCTTCGCCGGATCCAGATCCACGTGTGTCGTGTGTAGGTGGCGACCGCCATTCGCCACCGTAAACTCAGCCTGGCTGAATCGTTGATTAGCAGCCACTGAAATCGTTGCGCGATCGCCGCGCAAGTTGACCGTGACCGCGGCGTCACGCGTCGCTTCATTCCACGCGCCACCCATCTGGTTCACGCCATACCAGTATTCGAAGAAATGTTCGACGCGATGCGGCGCGATGAACTGATGCTCCATCTGAGTCTCAAAACGCCCGCCTTGAAACTCGACGTACTGTCCACCACCATCGGTCAGCTTATCGATCCAGACGTCGCCGTTATCGTCAGTGCCCCACGTCCACGTTTTCTTGCCTGGTAACTCTCTATGGTCTGCAACGTGAACCACTCCCCAGTCAGATTTTTCGTAATAAATGCCGAAGTAGTCTCGTTTGGAGTCGCGTGCAAACAAGGAAAGAAAGTTTGGCACCTCGCTGAACCGGCCAATATCAACATCTTTTTCGAGCGGGAACTTGAAGACCGGCCAGAACGCGTGCGGGTAAGCTTCACGCATCGGATAGTTAAAGCGTAAATCGGGTGCGGCAGGTGCACCGGCGGTGGACCAGTACCAGTAGCGTCCCGGCACCACGCGGCGGTTATTCAAAGTTACTTCTGATTCGAGCACTCGCGTTCCGGGTCGTAAACGCAGGATCACTTGCCACTGCATTCCCTGAACACGTTCCGTATCGCCAACCGCAACTGCTGCACTGCCGTCAGCTTCGGTCCGATACACATAATCGACCGGAGCAACGGTGGTGAGTGTGTGGCCATCGGGAAAATTCCACTCGATGCCACCCGAAACCCACGCTCCACGTAGCGCCACCATCGCGTATTTCATTACCGGGTTCGAGTAAATCAGGTTGCGGTTAAGTGTCTTGTCGAAGATTTGATAGACGTGGCCGCCGAGCTCGGGAAGTACAGTGACCTTTAAATACTTGTTTTCGAGATAGACCGCTTTCCAGGTCTTATCCTTTTTCTCTGTGCCCAGTGAATCCAGGAACGGATATGGATACACGGGTCGCCACTTGCGTCGTTGCCAGTCCAACAACGCGGGATATGGATTGGGCGAATTAAGTTCGTAGGTCGGAATGACCAGAGGCGCTTCCCAAACGCGCGGGATATCCTGCGCCGCCTGGGCAAGCGCCTGGCTGACGATCGCCAGCGTCAAAAGCACTGGTGACAAACAAATGAAGAAACGTTTCATAAGCTAAAACTTTCGACCGCGGGTGGTGTAGCGCTCAACCTTTTCGCGTGACACTTCAAATCCGGTTCCTGCACCAAACGGGACTTTAATAAACCCGGTTTCCTCGATCTCGATCGCGGGTTCGATGACGTCATCAACATACCAACGCGCTGACGCCTCAATATCGGTGGGGAAGGTAAAACCATCGTGCATCGCGAGGTGCAAGCCTTGTGCGGATGCAATGCCCAGTTCCGGCATAGTCCCGACCCAACACTGAAGCCCGGAGGCACGGGCAGTGCTCAGCATCAACAACGCTTCACTAAGTCCACCCACTCGCTGCACCTTGATGTTTATGACTCGCGCTGCCCTGTGCGTTATCAGTTCGTTCAGCGCAGCCATTGATTCTGCAGATTCATCAGCGCACAAAGGTGTCTTCAAATTCGCTTGAAGTTCGCCCGCCTCAGCGATCGCGTTGGACGCGAGCGGCTGCTCGATCATCAGCAACTGAAAACGATCCAACTCACGAAAGATCTCTAAGTCGCTAATCGCGTACGCCGCATTTGCGTCAACCATCAAAGGAAGCTGAGGGAACGCCTCGCGCACGGCCACCACCGGCTCAACATCCCAACCGGGTTGAATCTTTATCTTCACGCGTTGATAGCCTTCGCCAACGTAACGTCGCACGCGTTCGATAAGCTCGTCCGTGCTGTCAAAGATTCCGATTGCGACGCCCGAACTTACGGCACGGCGTTGAATCCCAAAGAGTTCACACAACGGCATTCGTTGAAGGTTTGCATACGCGTCCCACAGTGCTCCTTCAAGACCGGCTCTCGAGAATTGATCGCCCGGCTGTGCGCGCAGGAATTTGTAGCACCGATTTACATCGACCGGACCCAACGAAAACAATGCGGGCACGATCTGGTCATTCAGAACTGCCCACGAGCTGTCAGGAGTATCGGCAGAGTAGAATGACCCGGACATGGGTGACGCTTCACCCCAACCAACGATTCCGCCATCCGTCGTTAGCTCAATGAGAATCGCGTCCTTCTCTGCGACCACTCCGTTGCTGATACGAAACGGCTCCACGAGCGGCACACGCACACGATGGAGCGCAACGCTCTTCACGACAATCGACTGATGAACTGCAAACGAAGTCGTACTCAAGCTCCCTCTCAACAAGTCCTCACGTCATCGTCGCCAGCATTTCCCTGGTAACTCGGTTAAGCGGCGGCTGACCTTTAGTAAACCGAACCACTTCTTCAACCGCCAGAGCGCCGATCTCCCTACGCATCTCAATCCCACCCGCAGCGATGTGCGGAGTCAGAATTACGTTCCGCAAACGCCGAAGTTCGTGATTTGGCGGCAGCGGTTCCAACGGGTCTGTAACGTCGAGTGCGGCCGTCAATCGTCCGTTGCGCAACTCAACTAACAACGCTTCCATGTCGATCAGGCCCCCGCGCGCAACGTTGATTAGACATGCCCCGTCACCGAGCAGCGAAAGACGACGCCTGTCGAACATACCTCGCGTCTCCGATGTCAACGCAGCACATAGAACAACGACGGAACACGAGCTCATTAGCTCGTCGAGATCGACGAGCGCTGCCCTGAATGCAACCACGGCTGCAGCTTCTGTGAAAGGATCGCTCACGAGGATCTCCACACCCAATGGTTGCAACAGCTTCGCGAATGCGCGGCCGATGCGGCCAAACCCCACAATTCCGACGCGACGCCCGAATAATGTTTCGCCTTCGCTAACCTCGTCGTTCGTTCGAATGACTCCTTTGCGCATTTCCGCGGCGTAGTCCGGAATGTGGCGCACGAGTGTCAACGTTAAAGCCAATGCCATTTCCGCAACGCCCCGGGCCATCGGATCCGCGGCGTTTGTAATTGTCGCAACTTCAAAAATCGGCTCCGCAACACGCGACTTAACTTCTCCGCCACAATGCGCGATCAGCTTCACGCGCGGCGGCTGGCCCAACATCTCAGCCGTGAGAAACGGCGCGTGCCACGTAGTGACCAGCACGTCGGCGTTTGCAATCTCGCTGCGCAATTCAGGTGAATCATCGCGTAAGGCAGATCTGGTCCAGCGCGCTACCGCACTTAACTTCTCTAAAGATGTTTCATTAAAGAAGTGGCTGAACAAGCTGTCACTTGCCAACACCAGTACAGTGGGTCGTGTCACTTAGATCCCCAATTAGTTTACGAATCGCACTGCTGAAGTCAGGCAGCGCAATCTGCGGTTCTTCGATTTCCGGATGCCAATACTTTTCCCACTCAAAACTTACATAGCCCTTGTAATTCAACTCTCTCAGCACAGACAATGCCTTCGCGAACGACACGCGCCCGCCGCCCGCCAATACAGGCAGCCAGTGTTCTGTGCCGGCAACTGGTTTTGCGTCTCTGAGGTGAACATGAGCGAGATGCGGTTGAATGATTGCGCCGGCCTGTTCAATCCTGTCACCCGCGGCTACTGAATTTGCGATGTCCCAAATCAGTTTGACCTTGGAATTATTGGCGAGCCGGACGATTTCCGTCGCCGCTTCAGCAGAAGCAAAATCACCATGTGTCTCGAGTCCCACGTCCACATCGTCCGGCATGCGGTCAGCGACGACGCGAAGACACTCCGCTATCCAGTCACGAGTCTCATCACGCTGCGCGCCAGGTTGAACCTTGTCCGGGAAAACACGAATCAGCGGCGCACCGAGAGTCGCTGCCAATTCTCCGTAAGCCAGCGCGACACTTACGTGATTCGCACGCTCATTCACATCCGGCGCATGAAATGCACACGACGTATCAACACAACATATCTGAACGCCTTCATCCGCAAGATATGCACGCGTTATGGCAATTTGCGGCGGGGCAAACTCCGCGCGACTGAGTAGATCCAAACCTCCGCCGAGCGCCCGCAACTCAACACCGTCATAGTCCCATTTACGCGCAGCCTCAGCGACTTGCCGAAGATCCCAGTCGGGACAACCAAGCGTTGAAAAAGCCAGCTTCACTGCGTGCAAGTCGCCTCTCCTTTGGAGGGCGGCGTTAAGCCGCCGCACTCCAGGGAGGCGCCCTTTCTACGAGATCTTTATCTACGGCGTGAACTCGTATGCTCCTATATCGATCGCTCCAAACACCGGTCGCGCCTGCGCGGTTCCCACTGCCAGAGCAGTATGAAGCGGCGGAATAAACACCGGTGGAAACAAAGGACTAATGAACGGATGTCCAGCCGGACTCTGCGGATTGCCATCGCCTGTATTCACCAGCGGACTGGTCGAAATCGGACGCACATCATACGTCGTAATATCAGTGAAGCCCGGGTTGGTGCCGGTGATCGTTCCCGTCCATGCCGTCGGAACCAGCGCCGAACCAGTCGGGATCCAGTTGTTGCTACCGGTACTTACACGACCTGAGACCCAACGCACACGAGTCTCTAACACGACCTTGTCAATCGGTGCGCCACCAACGCGGAAGAACACGTTGTTATGCATCTCGAGGCTCTCAATGCCCTCGAAGATCTCAACCCCCGGACTCATTTGGCCCTGTCGCAGGATGAACGTGTTGTTCACAAATCGATAGCGACCATCCGTGTGGCCGGTGCCGTCACCGCCGACCCGCGCCATTCGCGTCCCCTGTGTTGGAATGTGCTGAAACACATTGCCCACGACGTCAGAATCTTCGCGAGCCGTGTCAGTGCCGACGTTTTTGTTTCCGTGTGGATCGGGACCAATCAATTCGATCTCGCCATAGAAACCGCCGGAAACCCAGTTGTAATAGATCTCGTTACGCTCCGCGCGACTCTTGATGTTGTTGCCACCGTTTTGATCGTGCAGGTAGCAATACTGCATGCGGAAGACTGAGCCCGGATGCGCAAACTCGTCGGTGGCCATGTACACCGGATGTTGACCGGTGCCGTTACCGCAGTGATAGACCTCTACGTATTCCATCAACAACGAGCCTGAGTCAGTATCGGCGCCCAAAATTCCATGCGCCGGGCAATCGTGGACCACGCAGTCGCGAAGTGTAATGTCGTGCGCGTGGTGGTAGATGCCGCGGAAGCTGCCGCCGGTAACGTCGAATCCCTCGAAGACGTAGTGGTCTGACAAACGAAATTCCACCGTGTTCGTGCCACCTGAGATCACTGGCCGCAACCCGTTAATGCGAATCCCTCTGATCGTGATCTTGTTTACGTCGGTGCCCGGTCGAGTGAATATCAGATCGCCCGGGTACGTCGCATTCCCGTCAACTTCTACCAGGTCGCCAGGATTAAGCAGCGGTGCGACGTCCTGCAATTTCTTGAGTGTTCTGGTCGGGCCCACTTGATATGTGACGGCAAAGCCGGTGCTACAGCAAATAGCAATCAGAAAAAGTGTGGCTATGAGGTATTTCATGGATTCTCCCTTCGTTCGCGAGGTCATGAGCCGGTTTCCCTGAGCGACGCGGTTCCAATCAAGCGATTGAAGCGCCCTTCGCTCCTTATCTCCCACTCTGCTTCGCAATCGCCTGCGCGAGTTTGTAGCGAGCACGTTCATAGTCATTTCCAGCTTCCGAAAAACCCACGGCTGGACCTGAGTCGGAAAAAACACGGGGGACCACTGATTGAAGAACTTCGTTAACTAGCGGATAGAGTTTTAATTTCCTTGCGAGCATCAAATATTGGTGGTCTTGCAGACCGCGACGAAAATTTGCGAGCTGAATCGTGGAGATTGGTCCACGGATACCGCGATCTTGTTCCGGATGCAGCTTGTCTTCACCGGGATAGATCAGAACGCCGTCACCGTTTATGTAACCCTGATCAGCGACGGGTTTGTTTGGTTGGCCGCGATTGTCGAAGGTGATGGGATTGGCCCATACGTTTTGTTTGCGTTCACCCACCTTCTGCCGGTTGTGCTGCCAATGAACGCCATGCCAGTAAAAGTAATTGTCAATGCCGTGTTTGAAGCACGCCCAAATGGTGGCACGCGGATCTGTGGCCGGCGCATCGATGACAATCGCGCCCGCAGCGGGACGGCCGCCGTTGTAGATCCAGTACCTGTGTCCGTGCTGACGCTCCTCGTTGGCGCGGGCGATGTCGTATCCGAGCGGGCCTGTATCCCAAATATCGATCGCGCCGTCGAGCTCCTTGACGTAGTGTTTAGTGACGAAAGTCGGTAATGCTTTACCCGGTCCTGGATTTGAATGGATGTTGTCCGCCAGCTGGCGAATGTAGTTGTACTCGGAGCGACCGGGTTCGTCCGGCAGGTAAAGAAAAGTAATTGCGTTGGGAAGCTTCTGTCGAAGGAATGAGATCCAGCTATCAGCGTCGCGCCACGCACTGGCTCGATCATCGAAAGTTTTTCCCGGACCGTAAAATGTTCGCGGAATGATCTGGTTACCGACGCCCAAACCCGGTCCTTCATAGCCCTTCGCTTTCGTGAAATCAGTCCCGTTAAAGCGGCCCAGCGCGGCCTGTACGGCGTCGATGTCGTAAGCGTGGACCAACTCGATGCGGTTACGATGTGCAAAGCGGTGATACTCCGCATCCAAATCGCGTCCCTGGTAAAGTCTCGGTTGCAAACTCTCGTAGTAGACCATCGCTTGCATGCTGTTTTGATCCGGCAAGGTGAAATCAAACAGCTCCAGCTCGATCGGGATCGTTTGTTTCCGGCCATCTGCGTCTACTGCGATTGTTCCGGAATACAGACCGGCGGGCAGATCTCGATCCGTGTAGATTTCGAGCCAAACAGATTGGTTCTGATCTCCAGCCACACGAAGTGGAAACCCACCCAGACCGGCGCGTGCATTCTCGGGAACCAGTTGTACCGGTTTCCATCCAGTCGGGTCCTTTGGCGCTGCCGGAGAACCGACTTTGTAGACCCATTCCGCGTGAGACGGAACTTCCACATTCATGTAGTTGACGGAAAAAATTTGAAGGGGCCGGCCCTTGTAATCCGTCGGATCCAAAGTGGGCGCGGTGTAGTTAATTTTCGACTTGCCGCCCTTTTGTGTTAATTCCGGCAGCATGACCGCGAGACGCTCGATGCCTTGTCGATCCGCTTCGACGATCAGTTGGAAAGCGATAATCTCGTTACGTGCTCCGAAGATCTTTACCTTGTGTCCATCCCATGCCGAATTCTCACGCTTGTTAGGATTGTTTAGATCGTCGCGTTCAACTTTCTCGCTATCGTTTACCGCCCAGACAGTGCGCACCGAGCTCAGTGCGGCGGGACTGCAGAGCAGGTAACTGAGAAAGAGAAACAAAACTGGTCTGAATTTCATTTGTCCAGCACCGAGACCGGCTTGACCGCAACCGTTTGCGCTCGTGTCTTGTCTGATTCAGTCGGCACGCGCCCGGCTCCGATAAAGGCGAGTCCGATTAGTGTTGTTACCACCGCGTAAATCCCAACGATGAAGCGATCGCGGCCCGCTGCACTCGCAGCTACCAGCAGAAAACATGCGATGCCCATGCCGGTCGTCACTTTTCCGACGAGAGCTAGTTGGCCTCGACCCGATACACCCGACGCGCCCAACTCCGTTGCCGGATCGATTGGCGTCTTCAATTTCTCGAAGAACGCATCGACTCTGCGGCCAAACTCTCCTTCGGGCGCGATTAAAAGTACCGGCACAAAGAAGGCTATCGTCGTCGTCACCGCCGGAATACCGATCAGGTACGTTTCGTTAAGACCCATCCCCAAATAACGATTCAAATAGAGATTGACGAATAACGACGTGATCGCGCCGACAACATAGGCGCAGACCGCCGACCACCATGGTCCACCCCTGGCGATGAATCCATAGAGAAGCGGCAGGCCGAGCGGAATAAGAAACATCGACTCGAGAATGAAGAGTAGAGTAAAGATGCCCGTCGCGCCCTGCGCAAAAAGAAGCGCGACGCAAATCATCACTAAACCAACCCCAAGCGACGTCAGGCGACTTGCCGTTAGCATGTGCCGGTCCGACGCATCCCGGCGCAGGTAACCCTGGTAAAGATCCTTCGCGAAGATTCCGGTGATGATGTGGTTATGGGCTGACAGTGAAGCCATCGACGATGCGAGCATCGCCGCCAGCAACACGCCGACCATGCCCGGTGGTAACACGCGCAAGCCCATCGCGATATAAGCAGCTTCGGAAGGTTGCTTGAGTCCGTTCGCAGCAGTGCCCAGATCCGGCAGCACAACGCGTGCAATGAGCGGCGGCAAATAAAAGATCAGACTGCCAATCGTGAAGAGAGTCATGCAAAGGACTGCGATTCGCTTTGCTGATTGCTCGGTATCAGCGCAGAAGTATCGTTGGGCGTTGCCAAAGTTGTTGTAACCAGTCGTTTGCGAAATCGTGTAAACGATCAGAAACAACCACCCATACTCACCGGCAAACGGATTGAAGTAGCCGACCGGAGCGTGGGAGACAAAGCTGCTCAAACCGCCAACATTCGCCAGCGACAAAACCATCAACACGCAAGCAATCGGAAACAGAAACATGAACTGAAACATGTCCGTGAAGCAGACCGCCCAGTAACCACCAAGCACCGTATACGCCAGGACGACTAAACCGCAGATAACCACGAGGTATTCGACCGGCACGCCGAGAGCTATCGACATGAAGCTCGACAACGCGAACAGCCGAACGGAGCCAAACATCAACTGGCTGGGACCAGTCAGCCACGAAAATGTTTTGTGAGTGCCTTCCCCGAAACGACTGCGAATGTATTCGACGACGGTGGTTACACGAGATCGGCGCCAGGCTTGAGCGAAGAAAACATAGCCAAAGAAAAACGCGGGCACCGCCAGAAACATGAGGAAGACACCAATGAACCCTTGCCGGTACGCGAACCCCGCTCCACCTGTGAAGGTCCAGACCGAAAAGCCGGACATGAACGAGGCCATGCCTGCTACCCACCACTCGACCCGATTACCACCTTTCAGGAAGTCAGCTCCTACACGCATGAATCTCATGAAGTAGGCGCCGATGCCGGCCATCAGCAACAAGTAACAGACAAGCACAACGTAATCGATTACGTGAACTGAACTGTGCAATGCTGTTCTCCTTTGCAGGCGACTTGGTGAACGTGGGGGAGAGTTATGCGATCACATCATTTGTTAATGGTCCAGGTACTCCGCCGATATCGCGTCGATGAATAAATGAGCGTTCGGGTGCGTGCGCAAGATCGATGCGGGGCACGTTGTACTTATGGGCCCTTCAACGGTGTGCTTGATTGCCAGGCGCTTTGCGGGGCCGGGCGCGATCGCGAAGAGTTTTGGTCTGGCCATTAACGTCGGTATGGTCAATGAAAGGGCATTTCCAGGAACGTCGTCGATCGAAGCGAACGCCCCATCGTTAACCTGTTGGTTTCGGCAGATCTCATCGAGTTGGACCACCTTCACGGGTTCGGGATCGTTGAAGTCGCAAAACGGCGGGTCGATGAAAGCCAGGTGTCCATTCTCTCCAATTCCGAGCACCGCGAAATCAGGCGGGTTCGTTGCCAACAGTTCGGCATATCGCTTTGCCTCTGCCGTGCCATCCGGCGCATCGCCACGGAGACCATGAAACTGGCCCAACGGCACTTTGCTCACGAGGCGATCTATCAAGAACTTTCGAAACGACTGCGGCGCTTGATCGTCCATGCCCAGGTATTCATCGAGGTGAAAAGCGGTGACCTGCGACCAGTTGATATCCGGAGCTTCCGACAAACTCGCCAGGAACTCATTTTGCGAAGGCGCCGAGGCGAGTATCACCACGGCCTTGCCACGTTCTTCAATCGCGCGCCGAATTTCCGCCGCGATTACTGATGCGGCAGCCCGGCCCATTTTTGGTCGTGATTCGTAAATGTAGACGTTCAGCTCGTCAGCGCGGAAGTTTCGCCGCAAGCCGTCCTGTACCGTTGCTGTTGATTCCATGTGCCTACAAAACCCCTCTTTGAGTTTCCCGCGTTAGCCGATTTCGGGACCCGCGATTGCGAAGACCAGCGGCGAGGTTTTCATACCTGAATTGCGACTGCTCATTCGAATCAAGTCGCGTTCTTTGACGAATCCACGATCGGACAACACCCTCGAACCAGCGCCACATTGTGTGTTCAGGTCGATGTAAACGCGCTCACCGCCCAGTTGACTTAAAACCTGATCGAGCAATGTCTCAACCTGTAGCGGATCTTCCGTTACCACGGGTCCGACATAAGCTGCCTTCGTCCCGCGTCTCGCCAACGCATAACCATTCACCGCACCGTCTGTAGCTCTCCCGAAAACAGGTGGAACAGAAGTGTCTTCAATGAGCTTATCGATCAACCGCGAACGATCTGCATTGAATGCGCGTCGATCCAGAATTAGTAAGTCACGAACGTCGTTGCGATCGGTATGAGCTTCGATGTTGGCGGTCATCGAGCCCCCGGTTCCACTCCATCGTTCGATCATCGACTCAACCTCGAAACCAAACTTCGCGTAAACAGCTTTGCCCTGGGGTGTCGCGTCCAACTTCACCGTGTGAACTTTGCCGTTTAAATATTCGAGTGCTACGGTCATCAACTTTGTCGCGATCCCTTCACCGCGATGCTGCTGGTCAACCAGCACCATACCGATCCACGCCAGGTCATTACCGTACGTTGTTGTCGTGGTCGTACCGACCACACGGCCATCTTTGACGGCGCAGAAACAACCGTTCGGTTCAAGCAACAGTAGCCGTCGCCAATCAGCTTCAGTCTGGTTCCAGCCGGCTTCGTCCTTCAATCGCATCGCTGACGTGATATCGGATTCAAACAACAAGCGAATCTCTAATGCCGCCCTCGCTCCCATCACTCAGCTCAACGCCGGCGCGTGCTCCATCCAGATGTTGTTCGCCGGCTCCATGAAAAAATCGGCCATTCGTTTTATGTTCCAATCGACCGGCCAACCTAACAGGCGCCTCAAATGCAACAGCCAGGCGAGCAGACCTTCCTCCGGATGAAAGTAAAGCTCGAGCAATGCTCGCGCGGTCTTGCCGCCGGTCTTCATGCTGTACTCACCGCTCGGTAATTTAAAGAAGGTATGAATCTGGAAACTGCTCGCACCGCGTAGCAGGTATTCGGCCGCGATTCGTCCCGAGACGATGTTGCCCGTGGCGCTGATTGGCAACTTGCACGCAGGAATTAGTCCTTGTCGTTCGAGTAACCGCAACTGCGCCAGCACACTTAGATTGCGCGCACTCAGATCAGGCCCACCATAGGCAATGCCGCGCACTCCGTCGAATTCACGGTCGGGATCGAATAGTCGATTCGCGTAAACGAGAAAATCCGGAACGGCATCACCCGAACACTTCTCGTTGATCGTGCGCAACATCTCCAGTTGAAACGCATCGTCAAGAATTGCATTGAAAACTTTCAAACCAATCCTCACCGTGGCCGGAGCTGCGCCGCGTCTGATCAATGACGTCACTCGTGTTAGCCATTCAATGATCATTTCGGCCTGGGCCGCCCGATCTGAGCCGGCCAAAGTGGGACTAAAATCTTTCTCAATCAACATCGGCGCATCCGAATGATGCTTTTGCCAGACGTCGATCAAACAGCGCGTGGTGTACTCGTACTCGCCCACCTTCCAAAGCTGTTCGGCAGCGCTCGGCAAGTGATACTTACACGAAGGCACTACAAGCACCGAAGCGGGTCGCGCACACGACAACGCTTCATCGAAGAACTCGAGATACTTTGCGAACGTGTCGTACCATCCACGTCCTTTCCAGGAAACAGTCCAGCCTTCGGTCTTATCCTGACCGACGATTCGTTCGACAACCATTCTCGTTTCTTCAATGGCCCATTCACTCATGGACTGCGCGCCTGAAGTATCTTCAGCAATGATCGACTTCAACACGATAAAGCCGAGTTGCTCTTCACAGTCGCGCCGCACCTGCGACAGATTTAATGACAGTTGGCCAGACGCTTTGCCGAAAGGGTTCTTAATGAAATGTCCGCCGTACTCACTGCTTAAATCGAGCTGGTATTGCTGACGAACATAGTCCTCGAGGTCTTCGGGTAGACCAGCGCGAAACCGTTCGTAGTCACGCACTAGTGACGAATGATCTTTTGAGTCGACGTTTGGCTGTCCCTCGATTGCGAACATTATTCCACTTGAACGTACAGCGTATTGAGTAGCCGATCGATACTGTCGAACTCGCGTGTAGTCAACGCAGGTCCCCACGGATCGTTCGCACCTTCAGCCGGTATGATTCCGAGCTTTGCCAAGGCATAAAGAATACGGGCGATGTAGCCTTCCATCGGGTCGATGAAGAGTACTTCCGCAAGTCGATCGACCGCGTCGGACAACTCGAGAAATCGCTCCGCACGCCCTGCGAAATGGGCCGCCAACAACTCGGCTTGCAAATCCGAGCACAGCGCGCCCATGCCAATGAGTGCTGCCTTGGCTCCGCGGCGTAAGCTGTAGCCGAGAAAGCGATCTTCGCCCGTTATGAGTAGTTTGTCTGGATACCGAGAGCTAATGTGACGAGCGATATCCTGGTAAGTCATTACACTATCAAGCGTCGCCATCTTGATGCCGATCACATTTGGCAGTGTTAAGAGCTCATCCAACACACTGGTTTCGTAGCGAATACCGCCCGCAGCTTCGTACAGATAGAACAACACAAGTGGCAGGCCCAATCTTGAAAGCTGTTGGTGGTGTTCGACGATCAGTGAGTCACAGTGTTCGTTATGCTTCAACCAGAAGGGCGGATAAACGAGCAATGCATCTGCGCCATCAGCGGCTGCGGCTGAGGCCATTGCTAACGCCTCCCGTGTCGCCTCCGGCGGACTGGATTGTTGATGTCGAGCACCAACACCGGCGATCAGCGGTTTATCCGGAATCGCTTCACGCCACCGCCGCAGTACACGCGTTCGGATCTCTTCGTCAAGCAGCAGTCCGCGTCCCGTGTGCGCCCAAACCGCCATGCCGGCGATCGGCTGCGAGCTCATGAATGAAACGTAAGCGTCATGCGCGCGTTCGTGAAAACGACCTTCACGATCGAATGTCACGGGCAGCGCAGGAATCAGACCTCCTGCAAGCGTCGTCTTCAGTTCGTCGGGACTGTAGCTCCGTTGGGACATGTTGAATTGCCTGTTAGCCCATGTGCGGCACCGACAACAAACTATTCTGAATTAACGTCAATGCACCTTTGAGACTCGGGCGAACTTCAAATGCTGATGGTCTAATCGCAACGCGGTGGGCGCGAGGCGCCAGCAAATTGCGTTTCGTTTCCTCGACAATGATCGGCTCGATCACTCCCCAACCCTTTGTGATTTCGCCTCCGATCACAACGACCTCAGGATCGAGTCCATTGATGAGCCCGGTAATTCCAATGCCGAGATAGCGGGCCGTTTCCCGCACAGCTTCTGTCGCCGCGGCGTCTCCAGTTTCGACAAGCTCCATCAATTTGCGCATGGTCGAAACTCGTTTGCCATTCGGGCCGCGCAATTCAGCGTACCGCTTCAAGGTTGCTTTGTCTGAAGCATAGAGATCCCAACAACCTCGCTGCCCACAGCGGCAGTCTGGTCCATTTATATCGATTGGGATGTGTCCGAATTGACCGGCAGTGTTATTGCCACCACGGTAAAGACCCCCGTCGATAACGACACCGCACGCGAGACCGGTACTCACGCCGACATAGAGCAAATCGCGAACGTGTGCGTACTGCGCTTTGCCGTGCCAGATCTCGGCGAGCGCCGAACACCGGGCAGAGTTATCAATTATCACCGGTAGACTGGTGGCTTTCTCCAGCAGACTCACCACCGGCACATCGCGCCACGGCAGGACCACTGAGAGGAGAAACTTTCCGCTCTGATTGTCCACCAGTCCCGGCAGGCTGACACCGATGCCTGGAAACTCGATAAATGAATCATGTTGCGAACGAAACTTGCGGATCTCCTTCGCAATCTTGTTCAAAAACGACGACGCCACGGAGCCCGTCTCGAAACTAACGCGTGAGACGATCCGATTATTGAAATCGCAGAGCGCAAGCACTGTCTCGTCCGCGCGAATGTCGACGCCGAAGAGGCCAAAGCGTTTGGCATTTAATCGTAACGGCGTCGGAGGTTTCCCTCCGATTGGCGTAGTTCGTCCGGAGCCCTCTTCAATGATGCAAGCGTCTTTAAGTAACTCCCCGGTAATTGTCGAAATTGTCGCTTTGTTTAGACCACTTATCTTCGCGATTTCCGCACGTGAGATTGGTTGCCGGTCCGACAATATGCTAAGCAGGATGCGACGATTAACCAGCCGCAGCATGTCATGTCCGGCGGCCGTGACATCGGCAAGATTCGGTTTGCGGGTGAAGCCATGACGCCTTTGAAGCGTCTGATTCTTGGCGAGCTGTTGCGTCAATGTTTTTGACCTGTCCACTTCGGAGGGAACCACATATCGCTTACGCGAAGGAGAGAGGTTGAAGCCTCCCTCCTTCACATCGTTTCCTCATGTCTACAGCTAGAAGCTCAAACGCAATCGAATTCGCACAGATCGACGGTTATCAATCCCTTCCTGCGTGTAGCTGATGTTGTTACGCCCGAAATCTGGATTCAAATTGACGTTTACAATTTCAAGCTGGCCCGCAGGCGTAACGGCGACATCGAAGTCGCCTACATTAGCAAAGAACGTGTCGAGCGGAGAAAACAACGGGTGGTTGAAGACATTGTTAAAGTCAGCACCCACCTCGAGTCGCGTCGTCTCGTTAAACCTGAAGTACTTGCGTACGCCGAGATTCACGCCCCACGTTCCTGGCCCAACCAGATGATTCCTTTTAGCGATGGCGGGATTGTCAAACAAATCTGCTCCGAGTGGCGGTAAACCAAAGGCAGCAGGATTGAAGACTTGATCCCCTGAAAGATTGGCGTACGGATCGCCCACTACAGGCGGCCTGTAAGTGTTCGAGGAAAAATCGCCTACCGCATCGATAAAGCCGCTGCCGACGTTTCCTGGGCCCAGGAAGCCGAAGTTGCCGCAACTATTACACACCCAGAACGGAGTGAAACCAGTTCCGCTCTTGGCGAACATGTTCCAGCTCAAATCCCAGCCCCCCGCTACACCTTCCGCCCACTTGGACATGCTCTTGCCGTATGTACGATCGCGGCCAACCGGCAATTCATAGGTTCCGTAACTTATCAAACGATGCCGCGAAACGAACGAGTCGCGCCCGAAATCGACGTCGGGAGCAAACTGGTTGTAAAGAGTTCCGCCGAGTGACGAATTGCCTACGTCTGTACCACTCGATTTCTGGTCCAACAATGTATAAGACACATTGAACAAGAGACCACGTGCGAAGCGGCGATTTACTTCAACCTGGAACGCGTGCGATCGTCCGTGTCCCGTATTGCCATAAGTGGCTAAGAAGTCACCAAGGCGGGGAAAGGGCCGGCGCGCAGCGTCCGCCGGTGAGACCACACAGTCACCTTCATCGATAGGATCGCAAAGGTCACCGTCCTCATTGTGAACTCCAAAGGGGATGTTGTTGGCAGGTAGTTCGTTCAGGTCACGACCGGCTATCAGTCCATGTTGTCGCGAGCCCACGTATGAAACGCGTAAGCCAATATTGGCCATGAACTCTCGTTCAAAGGTGGCATTGAACTGTTCGTAACGCGGGTTCTGCAAATCAAACGGAATCGCGTTCGCGGCCAAGGCAGTGAAGTCAGTTGGATCGCCAACACTGATTGTGCCGCCACTAAACGGTGTGATGCCACGCGGATTTATCCCGCCCGGAAGACCCTGAGTACCACGCTTCTGTACGCTTTGATTGAACGCGTTGGTTGCCAGAGCATCACGCATACCCTGAGCGGCGGAAGTTGGATAATAAATCCCGTACCCACCGCGGATGACATTCTTATCGCCAAGACGCCAGGCTACGCCGATGCGAGGAGCAAAGTTGTTCTTGTCGGTCTTTATTAAACCCCGCCCCACGCCAGCCTGATCGGCGGTGACGACACCATAGGAAATAAAACGCGGATCCAACAGTGCCCTGGTTTTGTCACTGGGAATTACGAAACGTCCCTGAAAGCCGGGATTGACGGACATATTCGGATCAAAGTTCACCATCAGATCGTTTTTTTCGACGAACGGCGTTATCAGTTCATAACGCAGTCCGAGGTTGAGAGTTAAGGAGGGGCGAATCTGGTAATCGTCCTGGATGAAGAATCCATCTTCCCAATTCGACACATCTAAATCGCCTCTACGAGTTGCACCAACGTAGGTCGCTGAAGACGGCGGCAAACCAAGCAGGAAATTACTGTAAGCTGACATCGAAGTCCCGTAATTGAGGAACCCGCGCGGATTACCCCTGGTGGCAGTGAAACCGTCAACGGCCTGGTTGCGCACAATGTCAGCTCCGGCCTTAATCGAGTGATTGCCGGTAATCCAACTCACACTATCTCCAAACGTCACGAGATGTTGGTCCAAATTCCGGTTGATGCTGCGTCCGCCATTCCCGATTCCGGTGAACGGAGCCATAGTGATTCGTAGTGGACCAGCAGTATCGAGCAAATCCGGACCGAGGATCCCAGCCATCGTATTGATCTCACCGTCGTTGAATCCCACATTCGACAAGTAGTCTCCATAGGCCTGGTTGCCGCGGCGAAAGAGATTTTGAACGTTGAAACCACCTCGCAGCTCATTCACGAGCGTGTTGGAGAATAGATGCGTAAACGAAAGAGACAGGGTGTGATTGGTTTGATGCTGGGAGAGCAAGCCGTACGCGGGCAGCGGACTCACGGCCAGTGTCCGGCGATTGCCTGGATTGTCCTGAAAATTGTAAACGGCAAAAAACTTGTTGCGCTCGGAAAAGTCGTGATCCAATCGCAGGGTCGCAAGGTCTCTGGTGAGCAATCCGGGTACGTTCCTGACAAAACTTCGCAGCCTGCCGTTGGCCGCGTTGAAAGGAGTCGCAGGATTCGTGTGCGGATAAAATCCGCTCATGATGTTCAGGGCGATTGGATTGAGAAGCCGCGTGGGGATGCTGAGCCAGCGCCGCGTACCGCCCGTGACGATGGTGTTGTTGAGCAACTCAGCCGGCGTCAGTAAAGGCAGGACGGCGGCCGCCACTGTCGGTCTGCTGTTTGGCGCAATCGCATTGAAATCTCCGCCGAGGATCAGCGACGTTGGCACCTGGCTCGATCTCAGTTGTACGACGTTCAGGTCCCAACGACGCTCGTACGAAAGAAGAAAGAACGTCTTATTGCCGAACTTGGGCAGTGGGCCGCTGAGCGAGCCGCCGACTTCATTGAGATTAAACCTTGACTTTGGAAATTCCGGAGTGTCGACCGTGGGCAGAAAGTCGTTCTGCGCATTTTTGTCCTGGACAGTCCAGGCGGCTAGCGCATCGTTCTTGTTGTTGTAGAACAATGAACCGTGGTAAGCGCTGCCGCCACGCTTTGTCTCCACGCGGATGTTCGCAATGCCGGAATACTCGGCTGTGAAATTCTTGGATAAAACGGTCAGTTGGCCGATTGTTTCGAGAGAGGGTTGACTACTTGTTGGCTCGCCAAAGATTCCTCCATTGGTCCTTTGGCTATCGAGCGAGAAGCTGGCTCCGTAGCTTTGTCCACCAATAAACTTGAAGCTCCCGTCTCCATTCGGACCCTGCGTGATATCGGGGTTCAGATAAAGAAACTCGTAGATGTTGCGACTGTCGCGCGGTATTTCGAGTAGCTGTCGATTATTCAGGGTCCCGGCAATCACCGGTTGTTCTTTTTCGATGACGCCGGCTTCAGTGCCAGCGACAAGCACATTCTCGCTTTGCGCTCCCACCTCCGTGCGCACGTCGGCGCGCACCACGTCGGAGCCCTTCAAAACAGCATCTACTTCTGTGGTCTTGAACCCGGAAGCAGTGACACTGATTTTGTAAGTGCCGGCTTTTAAGGCGACAACTTCGTAATTCCCTTCAGCGTCGGTGACGACGTCGCGGGAAAGCCCCGTGGTTTGATCCGTGATTTTAACGGCCGCGTTCGGAATCACGGCGCCATTGGGATCGGTGACCGTACCGCGAAGAGTCCCGAGGTTCGTTCCCTGGGAATAGATCGTGACACTAACGCAGAGGATGATTCCAAAGGTTAATGCACTGCTGGTGATTGTTCGTACGATTCTCATATGCGACTCCTTAACTGAAAGCTGACGGCCACGCGACCGCTGGGAGAAGTTGCTGCCGCAACCTTAGGCACCGGGGCGGTTAGTTCATGTTATTAACGAACTATCCAAAAATCTGACGAACCTGTTTTCTTTTTTACGGTTTGTTTGCGTTTAGAACTAACCTGCTTATAGCACTCGGCTGCGACCCAATGCAAGCGGAAAACAATTCAACGATGTGGAATTATTGGTAGCACCAACGCCGAGCTGCGGTCACCACCGTGATAGATCGTCTGATGCGCCCGGACGGACCGTGATGCCGAAACTATATCTTCGCCCGTATTCAGATTTCGATTGAACCGCGGGAAGTTGCTGCTGGAAATGTACAGGCGGATACGGTGACCAGTCTTGAACACGTTCGCCGTTGCCCATAGGTCAATTGTGTATTTGTAGATCTTGCCAGGAGTAACTGCCGCAGCCTCTTTCGTACTCGCGCGATAACGAGCGCGGACGATGCCGTCCGTGAGAAAACGCGCATAACCACTCTGATCGACATCGACCAGCAAGGCGGTGAAATCGGTATCGACAGCCGACGTCGCGGCGTAAAGCTCGAGCGTAATGAAGCCAGTCACTTCAGTGTCTTCAGCCAGGGGTGGGGTCGAAAAAACCAGCACGTCTGAGCGCGACTCATTTGGTCTTTGATCCGCCGGACCCGGCGGAATCGGCTGCCCGCAGCACAACCTGCCGCCAATGGTCGGCACGGGGTTCTGCGGGTCGTAATCAAACTCGTCTTTTGTCTCAACGTCGGGCGGCGTCAAGCCTAATGAGCCATCTCCGGCAACACTGTTGGCGCCCTTTGTTGAGTGAAGGTAGTACCGGGTGTAGCGAGTACGAGCGAGTGGAAACTCCTGTTCATCACGCCAGACATTGTCCCCCATAATGAAGAGACGAACCGGCGCCCCATCTGAATATTCATTCTTTAATCCTTTAAGAGAGTAGTCGAACCACTTGAGCGCGGTCGCCGTCATGGGCAGCACAGCATCTTTACCAAACACAACGTCCCCTATTTTTCCGGCGGGTGAAGTTGGCGCGTGAGCCCATGGACCGACAATCAGTCGTTGCCCGGCCCGAGCTGCTGCGGTTGCGGCCTGTTGTCGTAAGCCGGTGTAGTTCTTGATCGAGCCTTTGAGAAATAGATCGTGCCAACCACCTGCGTGCAATCCCATCACAGTCATTTGCGGGTAATGATCGGACACACGCCACTGCTGCCAGTATGCGTCGTCTCGCTCATGTGATAACCAGTCGCGAAAATACGGTGCAAGTGATAAGGGCGGCGGGGCTTTGAGTAGCGGATAGTCCTGAAGGGGCAGAGTCTTTACCCATTCCTTTGGCGCTTGAGTTGATTCTGCCTGGCGGCGCAGCGTGTCGACGGCAAGACCAGAGGTCCACGAACTGCTGAACCATTGCATCAAAGCCCCGTTTTGATAGGTCCAGCCATCGTAATACTCGGATGCAGTCACGTAAGGAAAGATCGAGACGAGATGAGGCGGCACCGCCATCGCCGCGAGCATCTGTGTTGCTCCAACATAGGAGCCGCCAAACATTCCGACCTTCCCGTTGGACTGGTCCAGGCCGGCAGCCCATTCGACCGTGTCAAAGCCGTCTGCGCTCTCATTCCGAAACGGGTAGAACTCTCCGCCGGATGCATATCGCCCGCGAGTGTCCTGCGAGACGACGATATACCCGTGCGAGGCCAGTTCGTTGGCCATTCCTGTCTCACCCGTGCGGTTATACGGAGTCCGTACCAGCAGGATCGGAAACTTGCCATCACTGACAGGACGATAGATATCGGCGACGAGCGACACGCCGTCGCGCATCTTCACACTGACACTCTGCTGGATGCTGACTCGGTAAAGTGTTTGAGCACTGATTCGGGCTTTGTCGTTATTGAATAAAAAGAGGATCGCGAGTAGCGGTAGAGCAGTTGCCAGCCGTCGTCGATGGATCATAAACGCACTCCCTCGCCTTCGTGCTGTGCGAAATAGACAAGCTGGCTGGTGAATTGAAACGCCCAGTTGAAGGCACGGGCAGGACGGTTCATGTCGAGTTGAACAGCCAGATCCAGCAATCTTTTCAAACGTCTTTGGTAGATCTGTTTGCGTCGAAGGTCCTTAGTGAAGAAGAGACCCAACGCGAAAGTGTAGGCCATTTCGGTGTTGTGCATTTCCATGTCTGGCCCAATCTCACCAGGCGCTTGTTTTGGGTCGTCCCGAGCAAAACAGTTGATCACGTAATACGCTTTGGAGCCGTCCGGTACGATGCCTTGTCGATCCAGAAAGTCGCACCATTTTACGACCATCCCGGCGATACGGCGGTCCTGGGTGAGTGTCCAATAATGAAATAGAGGATCGAGTAACAACGCCATCATCCACGCCGATGTCGCGCCGGGAAATATTGCTTCATTCGGGTCGTACAACTCCCAGTTCTGGCGCAGTGATCCGTCCGGCGGCCGGCCATCAGGAGGTTGTTGCTGGTGTTTGTAGTAGGCATCGATACACTGCCGAGCCCTGGTCCAATACTTTCGATCGCCCGTCATTTCCCAGCCGTGCAGGATGCCGAGTAATCCGTATCCCTGATGACGCAGTGTCCAGAAGTTTCGCCCGCGTTCCGGATCAACGCCACGTGCCACCGGCTTGATGAGATCAGGACGGTAAACCGGG
>Ga0075423_10001332_pt1 | contig 21587 bp, 13 predicted proteins | sample SoiMethybrSBSTD2_FD_80114 | JGI IMG/M metagenome (GOLD analysis project Ga0075423, IMG submission 80114) | Bulk soil microbial communities from a Populus tree surrounding site in Tennessee, USA - Soil MetaG P. TD hybrid SBSTD2 | ecosystem: Environmental > Terrestrial > Soil > Tree plantation... | reverse complement strand
TCCGGGTGGGCATGTCCTCCGCGCGGGACTCCAGGCGGAGCTTCTCTTGCGGATAGAGGGGCGTCAGGTTGTCGAAGAGAATCTTGTCCTTCGCGGCCTCGGGCGGCTCGAAGTTGACGGCCTCCACGCGAAGCAGCGCGAAGTAGCGCTCGCCATCCTTGGGCGGGCGAACCTGGCCCGAGACCGTGTCCCCCGTCCGGAGATCGAACCTCTTGATCTGCGACGGCGAGACATAGATGTCGTCGGGGCCGGGTAGATAGTTGTAGTCCGGGGACCGGAGGAACCCGTATCCCTCGGAGAGGATCTCCAAGACCCCTTCCGCGAAGATGAGACCGTTCTTCTCGGTCTGGCCCTCGAGGATCTTGAAGATCAGCTCCTGCTTCCGGAGACCGCTCGTTCCCTGCACGTTGAGCGAATGAGCGAGCTCCATCAGCTCGGCAATGGTCTTGCTCTTGAGCTGGATGATGTCGAGGCCCTTCTGGGAGGGCGACGGCGGAGCGCTGCTCGGAGCGGGAGCGGGTGGCGCTTGGGTTTGCTGTTCCATGTCGTTCTGCGGCTCCTCGGTGTTGATCGTCGTGGCGTCGGGCGCGTCTACGCCGCTGGGCGCATCTGCGCTGCGTCGCCGTGTGGGGGTTGTGGTTGTGCGGGACATTGTGCCAGCCGAACTGGGGTCCTCGAGGTAGAGGGAAACTAAAACACTTCGTACTTCTTAAGAGGGTTGTGGTGACTACCGGGTGTGGCTCAGTGCGTGACCGCACACAGGCGATCCAGCATCGGGGAACTGACCTCAAGGGCTCGTAAACCTATCTGGCCCTAGGACCCCCTGGTTGGTCCGTGACTCTTAGACTACCGATCCAGCCAATCGGTGTCAAGGTCAATTCGGCTTTGAGCTAGCTGGACTTCTTCGGAGGGAACGCGCCTTGCGCGAAAATCTGTCCCTCCAAGAAGGTGACCGATTTCCCCTTGGACCAGAAGAACCAGGTCTCGAACATCTTGTTCTCTTCGCTGTAGGTGTAGACCTCTTCGGGGTAGCTCTCAGCCTTGAGGACCGTTTTGCACTGGTTCTGGGGCCCCAGACGGTTATCGGCGGAGTCGACCCATGCCTTGAGGTTGGTTTTCTTCGTGCCCTGGGAGAGCGCCTTGTAGATGGTGTACTCGGCGACGGAGTTCTTCTTGTCCCCGGTCTGATTCAGCGCCAGGAACAGGAACTGGTGGTTGGTCGCGTCCGTGGGATCCAGCTCCAGCGCGTGCTTCAGGGCGGTGATCGCCCCCGGATAATCCTTCGCCTGGAATTTGGTCTGGCCGCCGACGGTCCAGATCTCCTGGCTCTTGGGGAACGCGGCGCCTGCCTTGTCGAACATCGCGATCGCCTTGGGATAATCCTCCTGATTCGCGTAGATCACGATCGCGTTGTACATCGCGTTCTCTTTGATCGAGTCGGACGCGGCCGGCATCCCCAGAACCGTCGCGAAATCCATCGCGGCGCTGTCGTAGGCTGCCTTCCGCTCGGGCGACCCCTTGGCCAGCTCCTCGGCGTGCTTGAGGCGCGCGTCGGCGATCCGAAGCTGGTACTGCGGCGCCACCTTGGTGTCGGGATCCTGCTCCATGGCGTGCTTGAACTCAGTGATGGATTCGGCGTATTTGCCGTCGTTGTAGAGCTTCAAGGCCTTGCTCATCACGGCCGCACGCAGGTTCCGGAGAAGCTTCTCGTCTCCGGGCTTCACATCCAGGCCGCGGCGCGCGGCGCGGATGGCGTCGTCCGTGCGCCCGAGCCCACTCATGACATAGGCGAGATTCTGATAGGTCTCGACCGAGGTCGGGTCCACGTACGACGCCAGCTCGAAGCTGTACGCCGATTCCTCCAGGCGGGAGGCACCCGTGTAGGGCGCAAAGACGGTCGTGTCGGTGATCCCGGTCTGGGGATCCGGAGCGCCGGAATAGGACTTCGCCAGATACGCCGAGCTGTCCGAAGGGGCTTCGGCGCTTGCCCCCGCGCCGCTCAGCGCCTTGACCCCGGCGTTGAATAGCTGCGCGTTCACCGCGAGACGGTTCCGCTCGAGGTCTTGAATCCTCTTTGGATCCTTTTTCTTCGCGGCGATGTCCAGCGCGATCTTGAACGCGGCGCCCGCCGAGACGTACTGGCGCTGCTGCGCGCGCGCGACCGCCAGCAGGGCGAGGGCATCGACGTTCTCCGGCTCTCCCTTCCGGGCGCACTCGAGGAAGTAGGCGGCCTTCTCATAGACCTTCTGCTGCATGTAGACCTTGCCGCTCGTGAAGCAAATGCTCGCGGAGGCGGGCTGGGAGACGAGGAGCCCGAGGGCCGCCAAGGCCATGAGCGCCACGCCCGTACTGCGACGAACGGTCGAGAATTCCATCAGCCCCTCCGGGAAAGTCGGCGTCCTAGGAATCGCGCTTCTTCCTTCTATATACCCGCGGGCGGGCGCGCGCGTTCCTCACCTTCTCTCGATTAGAGCCTTCGATGCGTGCACTGTCAAGCGGGTTCGAGGGGAAGCCTGGCTGCCGTTTGGCCCGTTAACGTATTGCTACCATTTGCCTTACAGAATATGCCTCGGATCGACGTCCACGGACACTCGAAGGCCGGAGCTCTTGCGGCCCCGAATCGTGGAGAGCGCGCCCTGGAGGAAGGACTGGACTGAGGCGCGCGACCCCCCGCGGACCAGGATGTGCCAGCGCTCGCTGCCCTGAATCCTGGAAATGGGTTTCGGCGCGGGCCCGAGAAGCTCCACCCCCACGCGGCGCGCGAACGGCGCGAGCGACTCGCGCAGGGCTCCCGCTTCCGCGACGACACGCTCCCGCTTCGAGCCGCGAATCTCGATCTCCACGAGATGCCCGAACGGCGGATAGCGGAGCTCGCGGCGCTCGGCGGCCTCGCGCTCGTAAAACATCTCGAAGTCCTGGGCGGCCGCGCATCGGAGCGCCGGATGCTCGGGATCGTAGGACTGCAAGATCACCTCGCCGGGTCGGTCCCCTCGGCCGGCGCGTCCCGACACCTGGGTCAGGAGCTGGAACGTCCGCTCGGCCGCGCGAAAGTCGGGCAGGTAGAGCTGCAGATCCGCCACGATGATCCCGACCAGGGTCACGTTCGGGAAATCGAATCCCTTGGCGACCATCTGAGTGCCGAGCAGGAAATCGGTCTGCCCGGTGCGGAACTTACCCAGGATCGAAGCCGCCGAGCCTCGCTTCCGGGTCGCGTCGAAGTCGAGCCTCGCGATCCGGGCGAGGGGAAAGCTTCGCTCCACCTCGCGCTCGATGCGCTGGATCCCCACACCCCCGAACCAGAGATTCGACGCGCCGCAGCCGGGACAGGAGGGTCTGAGCTCCCGCTCGGCGCCGCAGTAGTGGCAGAGAAGGGTCTGGTCGGCCAGGTGCACCGTGTAGGAGACGTCGCAGCGGTCGCAGCGGGCGACCTGGCCGCAGCCGCGGCACTGGAGATAGGTGGAATGGCCGCGCCGGTTCAGGAAGAGAATCGCCTGCTCGCGCCGCTCGAGCGTGCGAGCCATGGCCTCCACGAGAGGGGCGCTCAGGAATCGAGACGGAGCGGGAGCCTGGGGCGCCGTCGCCGCGGGCCGGACCCTGAGGTCGCTGACCCGTACCGTCGGGAGCGGCCGGCCGTCGATCCGCTTGGGCAAGCGCAGGAGACCGCAGCCGCCGCGCTTGACCCGGGCGAAGGTTTCCAGGCTGGGCGTCGCGGAAGCCAGGACGGCGACGGCCCCCAGGCGCTGCGCCCGCACCAGCGCGACGTCGCGCGCGTGGTAGCGCGGAGCGTCCCCCTGCTTGTAGGCCGAGTCCTGCTCCTCGTCCACCACCACCAGCCGGAGATTCCGGAACGGAAGGAACACGGCGGAGCGCGTGCCCACGACGAGGTCGACTTCCCCCGCCGCGGCCGCGCGCCACACGTCCGCGCGCTGGCGGGGTCGGAGGGTGCTGTGGTAGAGGGCCACGCGCTCGAAGCCGGCGCGCCGGAAGGAGTCGAGGGTCTGCGGCGAGAGCGCGATCTCGGGCACGAGGATCAGGGTCTGCCCCGATCCCCGGAGCGCTTCCGTCGCGGCGTGGAGATAGACCGCGGTCTTGCCGCTCCCCGTCACGCCGAAGAGAAGGAACGACTGGAATGTCCGCGAGCGGATGGCTTGCTCCATTGCCTCGAGAGCGGCGCGCTGCTCCCCGTTCAACGCCTCCCGCTTCGGGGGAGCCGCGGCCAGCCAGGCCGTGTCGTCCTCGTCTTTCGCGCGCGTCGCGCGCCGCCTGAGCCCGCCCGGCGACGGCACCGCCGCCTGAAGCACGTCGCTGAGGTTGGCGGCGTAGTAGTCGGAGACCCACCGGCAGAGGTCCAGGAGCTCGGGGGTGACCACGACACGGGGCTCGGGGATGCCGGCGATCTTTCGGACTCGAAACTCCGGAGGCCGGGACTCGAGGCCGAGCACTGTCCCCCAGACGCGCCTCGGGCCCACCGGCACGAGCACGCGGAGCCCTACTTCGGGGGTCTCCTCCTCGGGGATCTCGTAGACGAGCGCGTCTTCACGGGCGAGCGGGATGGGAACGGCGACGCGGAACAAGGCCATGGCGCGCGCATGGTAGCACTCACTTGAGGATCGTGAAGCGGCCGTTCACGGGACCATCGGGGGTCTCGATGCGGTAGAAGTAGACGCCCGAGGAGAGCGGGCGGTTCTCACCAAGCGAGCGCGCCTCGATCGCCTGCTCGTGATCGCCGGCTGGAAGGAACGTCCTCCGGAGGATCGGGCCGAGCCTCCTTCCCTGGGCGTCGAAGAGGTCGATCGCGACGCTCCCCGGATGGAACAGGGTGAACGTGATCCGGGCGCTCGGGTTGAGCGGATTGGGCGAGACCTCGGCACAGCCGTCGCGGCAATCGCGGTGCTTCTGGATCTCGCACTCCACCTCGCCTCGAACGCGCGCCCCGGAGCGCAACGAGCCCTCGAGCCGGAGCGTGACCTGGGATCGACCCGGGGGAGCCGCGGCGAACAGGGTGCGCAGCGAGGGCACGCTGAAGCAGGTCCGGATCTCGGAGGCCCCGTTCTCGTCCGAGTCGGCGACGAGATGCGACCTTTGGGGCGAGGGCGAGACCTGGGCCTCTCCGAACTTCGCCACGAACGTCGAGGGGTCCACATCGCTCGAGACGAAATCCGACGCCATGGGCTCCACACCAAGGCAGACGGGATCCCCCTCGCGCTCCAGCTCGATCTTCTTGTCTTTGAGCTGGAACACCCTCGCCGCAAGTGCTTCCTGGATCGTGGCGTCCACGCAGGTGGAATCCTCGAGCGAAGGGCACCCCTCGTCTCGCACGCTCAGGCAAACCCGGTAGACGCCCGCGGCGCCGTACACGTGGGGGACCGAAGGCCCGCGCCCCTGGATCGCGTCGCCGAAGTCCCAGGCATACGCGAGCCGGTCTCCGTCCGGATCGGACGATCGGGACGCGTCGAAGCTCAGCATCTGTCCCACCGTGCCGGAATAGGGTCCGCCCGCGTCGGCGACGGGCGCGTGGTTGGGAGGCGCGATCTCGCCGGAGGCGACCCGCAGGTCGAACGATGCGGGATCCATGTATCCGATCCGGGGCTCTGCCCCATCCGCGAGCGCGATCGAGGGAGCCTCACCGAGGCCACCTACGTCCACGAATTGCTTCCACCAGATCCCGCGGTCCTTCCACGCGATCTTGAGCATGCGCGCGGTCTCGTCGTAATAGCACAGGAAGGGCCTCCCGAATCGGTCCAGCGCCAGGGACACGGCCCGATCGCCTCCGACCTCGGCCGAATCGACCGTCTCGATGCTCCAGGTCCCATTCAGGCGCGTTCGGTATTGGACCACCGGGGGCGAAACCAGGTGCGCCGCGAGGTGCGGAATCCCGTCGGCGCCTACGGCGAGCGCCCCGACTTCGGCGGAAGGCTGGCGGTCGATGACCCATCCCGTGCCGTCCCGGACCAGATGCAACGGAACCTGGCGGACCTGCGCGGTCACGTGCGGGCGCCCCTCAGGGTCGAACGCGAGCGAGAATCGCCCGGCCCCGGATCCCCCGGTGGCGAAGGCGGTCTCGCGCACCCAGCCCTCCGGGGTGCGCGTGGCGTATCGGATCACGAAGGCCGGAATGAAGGCGAAGTACACGGCGTGAAGGACGCCGGCGGGATCGAATCCGATGGAGCACTCGCCGGGAAACGCGTCCTCCTCGATCCGTTCGGTGGTCCAGATGTCCCCGATCTTCCAGGCGATCTTGGCGGAGGTGACGATCCCGAACGGCGTCTGCTCCTGGGCGCCGTAGCCGATGTAGGGGACGCCGGTGGGATCCAGGGCCAGGCTCAAGCCGTGCGACGCCCCGCGCTGGGGGAGGAGCTCGATCGTCCACTGACCCGCTTCCTGATGCGCGTACCGGATCTGGCTTCCCGTCGTGTTGCGGTAGGCGACGTGGGCTGAGCCTCGAGGATCGGTGACGATCGAGGTCTGCGCCCCCACGGCCCCCAGGGTGTCGACGCTCTCGAGCTGGAACGAGACCGGGCACACGGGATCGAGCTGGGCGTGGACCGGACGGGGCGCGCCGACGGCGAGCAGAAACAGGGCGGGAACGATGCGTGAGCGGAGGCGGGGGACCATGCAGAAGCTCCGGAATCCACGGGATCACCGCGGGCGACAACGATCCGAGATGCGCGGCCGGTTCCTACTCTACCAGGGCAGGCCCGAAAGGGGAACGGACGGCGGTGCCGTCCGCAGCTGCGGGTCGATCCGCGGTTACGCCGAGGGAGCGGGGCGTTCGGAGACGGTCTGGCCCAGGAGCTGGTTGATCCGCTCGACCAGCTTTCTCGGGCTGAACGGCTTCGTGATGTAGTCGTCCGCGCCCACGTCGAATCCCAGCTTCTGGTCGACGTTCCGGCCCTTGGCGGAGAGGAGGATCACCGGAATGTGCTGGGTCGCGGCGCTGGACTTGATGTTCTTGCACACCTCGTAACCGTCCAGTTTCGGCATCATGATGTCCAGAACGATGAGGTCCGGCTTTTCGCTCTTCACCTTCTCGAGAGCCTGTTCCCCGTCGAGGGCGGTGACGACTTCGTATCCTTCCATCCCCAGACTGAAGTCGAGGATGTGGACGATGTAGATCTCATCGTCGACGACGAGGATCTTGCCTTTGGACATCCGATTCACCTCCCCTTGCCTGATGCCAGGATTCCTATCGGCCGGTTAGGCCGCTTCTCCAGCACGAATTAACTTCCCATTCTCCGATGGCTCAAAGAGTTGCGAGAAAGCGTCCACGACCTTGGGGTCGAACTGCGTCCCCTTGCAGTGCTCCAGCTCCCGGAGGGCCTCCACGTGCGTCATGGCGTGGCGGTAAGGACGCCCCAGGGTCATAGATTCGTAGGCGTCGAGGACCGCGATGATGCGGGCCCCGATCGGAATCTGGCTTCCCTGGAGCCCCTTCGGGTAGCCGCGCCCGTCCATCCGCTCGTGGTGCGCGAGAATGATTTCGGTCACCTGCTCCTGGAACTCGATCGGTTTCACGATTTCCGCGGAACGGAGCGGATGGAGTGCGACCTGGGCCCAGGTCTCGTCGTCCAGGCGGCCGGGCTCCGCGAGCACCGAGAGGTCGACCTGTCCCATGCCGACGTCATGCACGCTGGCGACGTAGGCCAGGACCTCCTGGTCCTCCTCCGAGAGCCCCAGCTTTCGGGCCACCGCCACGGCGCGTCCGGCCATGGAGCCCGCGTTCAGCTTGAGGCGGCTGCGCCGCGCGTTCTCGATGATGGCGCTCAGGGCCTTCGCCGTCTCCTCGGTCTGGTCGGACGAGCGCTCATGATCGGAGACCCGCTTCCAGGCCAGCGCCACGCGGTCCGCCAGCGAGGAGAGGAGCGCGCGATCGTCCTCGGTGAACGGCGTCATCGAGATCTTGTTGTTGATGTTGATGACCCCGACCACGCGGCCGTCGATCTTCACCGGCACGGAGAGGAGGGATTTCGTCTCGTACTGGTGGCCGTTCGGCCTGCCGAACCGGGGATCCTCCTCGATGTTCGTGACCAGGAGGGGCTGCCCGTGCTTCGCGACCCAGCCGGCGATCGAGTCTCCGATCCGGACCCGCGTCCCGCACACCACCTCCTCGCGGAGCCCGCGCGCGGCCCGGATGTAGAGCTCCGATCGCTCCTCGTCGACGAGCATGAAGGACGCGGTGCGCGCGTTCATGACCTCGGCGATCATCTCCACGGTGAGCCGGGTCAGGTGGTTCGAGACGGAGCGCGACGGGGTCCAGGCCTCGTGCGTGATCACGTGGGCGTCCCCCGCGGTGATCGGCAGGACCACCGTGAAGCGCGAGCCGACCCCGGCCTGGCTCTCCGCCGTGATCTCGCCGCCATGCCACTCCACGATGCCCTTCGAGATCGTGAGGCCCAGACCGACGCCCGGGTACTCGCGCGAGAGCGAATTGTCGATCTGGTAGAACTTGTCGAAGATCCGGTCGATCGCCTCCGGGGGAATCCCGATCCCCGTGTCCTCGACCACGATCCGCACGGCGCGACCCTCGATGGTGACGCGGAAGGTGACGGTGCCGCCCTCGTGGGTGAACTTGATGGCGTTGCTCCCGAGGTTCGTGAGCACGCGGCGCGTCAGCTCGCGGTCCGCCTCGATCACGATCTCGGGGGCCGAGGTCTCCACCGACACCCGGATCTTCTTGGCCTCGGCCATCGAGCCCAGCATCGCCGCGACCTCCTGGGTCAGGGAGGCCAGGTTGAAGGGCTCGCGGGTCATCCGGAATCGCCCCGACTCGAGCTGCGAGAGCTCGAGGATCGAGTCGATGAGGTGCCGGAGCTTCAGACTCTGCTCGTCGATCACGCCGAGAAACTGGCGCTGCATGTCCACCGTGGTCGAGCCCACGTGCTCGAGGAGCGCCTCGGCGTAGGCGCGGATCGCCGTGAGGGGCGTCAGGAGCTCGTGGGAGACGGTGGAGATGAACTGGTTCTTGAGATCCGCCACCTGCTCGCTCCGTTCGGTGGCCTCCTCGAGCCGCTGCATGCTCTGCCCCAGGAGCTCGTAGAGGGAGGCGTTCTGGATCGCCACGACGGCGTGCGTCGCGAGGATCTCGAGCGTCTCGATCGTCTCCCGCGAGGGAAGCCTTCGATCCACCGGGTCGTCCACCGAGAAGTAGCCCACGGCCGCGCCGTCCTTCGCGTAGAGCGGCACGAAGAGCACGTCCTCCTGGTGCCACTCTCCTTCCTGCCGCACGCCCAGCTCGGGCGTGTATCCCTCCTCGTCGGCCTCGCCCCAGAATTTCTTCTCGTGGCTGATGAAGTAGGAGTGGCTGACCCGGAATTCCTCCTTGAGCCAGCTCTCGAACTCCTGACGCGGGATCGCGTGCTGCTCCAGCTTCCGGATCGCCTCGCGGCCCAGGCCCGAGAAGGCCCGCGCCTCGAAGTGCGTTCCCGCCTGGTTCAATACTCGCAGGAGCACGATCCGGAACCCCGCGGCCTCGGCGACGGCGTGGACGATCTCGTGCAGCACCACGTCGAGGCTCAAGTTGGAGTTGATGCTGGTGGCGACCTCGAGAACCTTCTTGATCCGCGCGGCCCGGTTGCGGCTGGTGAGGAGCTGGTAGCGGTAGAGGTCCCCCATCCGATCGCTCGCCTGGGTCAGCTCGTCGTTCCGGTGGATCGCGGCGTCGTAGGACGAGCGCAGCGACTTGAGCTCGTGCCGGAGCGAGCGCCGGTGCCGGACCTGCTCCACGAGGAGCAGCACCGCCGCCGAGAGCGCCCAGAGAAGCTCGATCGAGGGAATCATCGCGAAGCTCCGGTCCGGGCCTTCGCCGGGGCCTGGTCGATGCCGCGCTGCGCCAGGAGCCGCTCGAACTCCTCGACCACCCGCGGGTCGAACTGCGTTCCGGAGCAGCGCTGGATCTCGGCCAGCGCCTCGGCCTCGGGCATCGAATCGCGGTAGGGGCGTCCGAGCGTCATCGCCTCGAACGCATCCACGACCGCGAGCACGCGCGACGCGAGCGGGATCTCCTCCCCGGAGAGCCCGCGCGGATAGCCGTGGCCGTCCCAGTGCTCGTGGTGGCTCAGGATGATCTCGTTCACGCGCGAGGCGAACTCGATTGGCTGGAGCACGCGGACGCTGTCCCGGGGGTGCGTCTCCATGTGCCGGCGCTCCTGCTCCGTCCAGCGGCGGTTGCTCAGGATCATCTCCTCCCCGATCGAGAGCATCCCCACGTCGTGGACGCGGGCCACGTAGCCGAGCACCTCGAGCTCCGGGTCGGGCAGCCCGAGCCTGCGGCCGAGATCGGTCGCGAGCTTGAACGCGCGTCGGGAGCTCCAGAGGGCGTAGCTGCGCTTCGCCCGGATCACCGTGCGGATCGTGTTCAGGGTCGTGAAGACATCCCCCGTGGCGCCCGCCGAGCGCACGCGCTCGAGCGCGGTTCCGACGCGCTTGCTGATGGCGACCAGAAGGCCCAGGTCGTCCGTGTCGAACGGCTGGCCGGTCGACTTGCTGCTCACGTTCACCACCCCCACGACCTCGCCGGAGATCCGGAGCGGCACGCAGAGGAGCGACTTCGTCTCGTACTGCGGGTGGTTCAGCTTCCGGAACCTCCGGTCGTTCTCGATGTCGTTGACCAGGAGGTTCTCGCAGGTTTGCGCGACCCAGCCCGCGATGGAGGCGCCCGTCTTCACCCGCGCCCGGGCCACCATGTCCGGGTCGAGCCCGTGGGCGGCGCGGATCATGAGCTCGGTGCCGTCCTCGTTGAAGAACATGATCGAGACGTTCCGGGCCTCCATCACCTCGGCCACCATCTCGACCGCGCTCGAGAGGACCGTCTTGAGCTCGGGCGTCTCGAAGAAGGGCTCCAGGGACCGCATGAGATTCCGGAATCCCCGCTGGATCAGCGGAAGATCCACCACGAAGCGGCTCCCCTGGTCGAGCTCGCTCTCGACCCGGATCGATCCACCGTGGAGCTCCACGACGCTCTTCACGATGGCGAGCCCGAGGCCGGAGCCGCCCACCCGCTCCGCCCCTCCCTCCTCGACGCGGTAGAACCGCTCGAACACCCGGGCCAGCTTGTCCGGCGGGATGCCCATGCCGCGATCCTCGATCACGATCTGCATCCGTTCGTCGGTGGTCCCCGCGTGGATCGTGATCGGAGTTCCCTCGCGCGAGAACTTGGCCGCGTTGTTGATCAGGTTCACGAGCACCTGCTTCAGGAGATCCGGATCCGCCTCGATCGGGGACAGCTCCGGCGCGAAGGCGCGCACCACGTTCAGGCTCTTGGCCGTGAGCTGCGGCTCGACGGTGGGGATCACCTCGTCCACCAGATGGTTCAGGTCCAGCCGCTCGGACTTGAGCCTCCGGCGCCCCGAGTCCATCCGGCTCAGGTCGAGGACGTCGTTCACGATCCTCGTCAGCCGGTCGCACTCCTCGTTGATGATCCCGAGGAACTTCTCGTGGAGCACGAACGAGGGGTTCTTCACGTTGTCGATCAGGGTCTCGGTGTACGCCTTGATCGAGGTGAGCGGCGTCCGGAGCTCGTGCGAGACCACCGAGATGAGCTCGGACTTCATCTCGTCGATCCGCCGCAGGGAGGCGCTCGCCTCCTCCAGACGAAGGCTCTTCTGCTCCAGCTCCGCGTGCGTGCGGATCCGGTCCACCGCCAGCCCGATCATGTCGGCCAGGAAGAGGAGAGCCCGGCGGCGGCGCGCGTTGGCGCGGAGCGGTCGGTTGAATCCAAGGAGCGCGATCCCGAGGAGCGACGTGCCCACGATGAGCGGAACCCCGACGAGCGCCGTCGGGGCGGGGTCGTCGCCGCGAAGCTCCCGCCAGTCCGCCTCGTCGAGATGGCCCGTGTCCTCGATGATGAGGGTCTCGCGGCGCAGGACCTGGGCGAGGAAGCTCCCCGTGCGCGGGGTGACGCGGCAGGATCCTCGCGGCGTCTGCCGGCCGCGGTCGAAGTGCTCGCCCTGGAGCTCGCCCGTCTCGTAGTCGAGGAGGAGCAGGGAGAACGAGTCGGCCCGCGCCAGCTCCAGGACGTGCTGGGCGACGGCGGCGACGAGACCGGAGGCGTCGAAGGCGGACTGGACCGCGAAGCTGAGGCTGGAGAGTCCCGGGAGGAGTCGGAACGCGGATCCCTGGGGCCGGCCGGCGGGTTTCGAAGGGCGGTCGGGGTTTCGCGCGGGGCGGCTCGGCATCAGGAGGTTTCCGGCGGCAGGCCCAGGTCCGCGGTCGGGATGATCGGGGATCCGTCCGACCGGCGGTCGGTGATCACGACGCTGCCGCGCATCGCCTTGCCTTGCTTCTTGAGATCCTTCGAGATGTCGATGACCTGGGCGCCGTGGTGGATGTCGCGTCCCACGTTGCTCACGATCAGGATCGTGATGGACATGATCTCGAATTCCTTCACACCGCCCTGGCGGCTGGAGAGCACCATGATGTGTCCGCGCTTCCGATCCTGCTCGTCGTACTGGCTCGGGATGCCCGTGTCGAAGTTGGAGCGGATCGCGTCGCCGATCGGCGCGCCGCGCTCCGGCGTCGTGATGACCACGAAGTCGTCGCCGCCGATGTGCCCGACGAAGTCCCCCGGGAGTCCGTTCTTCTGCACCTGCTCTTGCAGTATCGAGGCCACGAAGCGGATGACCACGTCGCCGCGCGCGTGGCCGTAGTAGTCGTTGTAGGCCTTGAAGTAGTCGAGATCGATGTGGAGGTAGGCGAACTTCTCCCCCTGCGCGATCCGACGCGAGAGCTCCGTCTCGATGAGCACGTTGCCGGGAAGCCCCGTGAGCGCGTTGGACTGGAGCTGCCCGCGGCGCGTCTTGAGCTGGTTCCGCACGCGGAAGAGAAGCTCGTTCTGCGCCCACGGCTTCGTGAGGTAGTCGTCGGCGAAGAGCTCCAGCCCGTGGATCTTGTCCTCGAAGGTCGACTTGGCCGTGAGGAAGATCACGGGGATGCGCGAGGTGAGCGGATTGGATTTCAGCTGCCGGCAGACCTCGTAGCCGTCGAGGCCCGGCATCATGACGTCGAGCAGGATCAGCTCGGGGGGATCGCGTCGGACTTCCTCGAGACCGCTCGCGCCGTCGGGTGCGGTGCGCACTTCGTAGCTCGCGTCCTTGGCGTCGGTGAGCTGCTTCTCGAGGATGAACCGAAGCTTGGGGTCGTCCTCGATCACGAGGATGCGTCCGGTCTCCGGCGCTGGTGCGGCCTGGTTCACGCGTACACCTCGAATTCCTTTCGGGCGTGGCGGTATGACTGCCGACTTCGAAACGGCCGAAGACGGGGGAACTGGATATCGCTCTTGGGATTGATCGGCTTTGGGGGTGGGGATCTTGAGCCGTGTAGGACGGTTGGCGGGTGCGGGAGGGCCCCCGACCAGGCTATTGGAAGCTTGCGGTGCTCGGGAACACGACCGGCGAGTTATGTTACGTATTTGCTTTGACTTATCGCACTACTACTCGTCCCGGGACGAGTAAGACATTAGGGAGAACTACGGAGTGGCCGGGAGAGGCGCGAAGGAGTCCAGGTTGGCGATGGCGGATGCGTTGAAGGGCGTGGATTCTCCGCGGCGGAGCGCGAAGGAGCCGGCGTGGGCGATCATGGCGCCGTTATCCCGGCAGAGCTTCGGTGATGGGAATCGCGCGGGGATGCCTTTGGCTGCAGCGAGACGCGTCGTCTCCTCCCGGAGGAGTGTGTTGCAGGCGCAGCCTCCGGCCACGGTGATGGCGCGCGCCTGGTAGCGGTCGAGGGCGAGATCGAGACGCTCGATCAGCGCGTCCACGATCGCCTTCTCCACCGACGCGGCGATGTCTCGGAGTCGGGCGTCGGGAATGGGACGCGGCTCCTTCTCGAGGAAGAGCTTCGCCGCGGTCTTGAGCCCGCTCATGCTGAGGTCGAGGGTGTCGCCCTTGAGCCTTGCTCGCGGGAGCGGGATCGCGTCTGCGCGTCCGTCGCGCGCGAGCTTGTCGAGATAGGGGCCCGCGGGATAGGGCAGCCCCATGAGCTTCCCGATCTTGTCGAAGGCCTCCCCCGCCGCGTCGTCCCGCGTGGAGCCCACGCGGTGGAACACGCCCGCCTCGGGGACGTGGTAGATCTCCGTGTGGCCGCCGGAGGCGACCATGCCGATGTAGGGCGGTTCGAGTTGTGATTCCAGCCCCGCCGAGACGAGATGCGCTTCGACGTGGTTCACGCCCACCCAGGGGAGGTTGCGCGCGAGCGCGAGCCCCTTCGCGAATTCGATCCCCACGAGGAGCGAGCCGAGGAGACCGGGTCCCAGCGTCACCGCGATTCCGTCGATCTGGTCGAGGGTGGTCTTGGAGGTGGAGAGGGCTTCCTGGACGACGCGCGGAAGCAGCGTGATGTGCGCGCGCGACGCCAGTTCCGGTACCACGCCGCCGTACTCGAGGTGGATGTCCTGCGCCGCGACGACGTTGGCGAGGATGCGCCCGTCTTCCACGATGGCGGCGCCGGTGTCGTCACAGGAGGTTTCGATGCCGAGGATGCGCATGGCGGGAGTGTACCGGAGATCGAAGAAAAGCGCGTCCGAATGCGGTATACTCGAGGCGTTCCCCTCCCGAAACGCCGTCCCCGCGGAGCCTTTGATGGACTCGCGAAACCGAGTTCGCGCTGGCTGGTCCCCTCTACTTATCGCCGCCCTGGGGCTGTGCTTCGCCGTGCCCGCCCACGCTCAGTACATGTATCTCGATTCGAACGGGGATGGGAAGCACACGGACGCGGACGTGGTCGATGCTCGCGACACGACGCGTGTCTCCATCTGGCTGGTCCTGGATCGCAACCGGGATGGATCCCCGAATCACGATTCCCTGAACACGGGACTCCAGGACTACCAAGTCATCCTGGAAGCCGTGAATGGAGAGGTCCGCTGGGGTGCCTACGTTCCGGACCCCACCTCGCTCCCCTTCGGGCGGGCAACCCTGCTTGACGATTCCCTCCATTTGATACTGGCAGGAGACTTTCCTTCATACGGAAAGTTCCGGCCAGAACGAACCGCGAAGTATCGCTTGGGCTCGGTGACCGCAGTCGTCGTCCGCGGCACCCCCAGCATCCGGGTTGCGGGGCGCATACCCGATTACTCAGGACTCATTTCGATGTACTCCTTGAGGTACCGCTCACCTGTTTCCTACAAGACGTATTGGCTGGGACAGGTGTGGAAGGACACCGACGGACTGGCATTCGGGGGACGCGCCAACGGAATTCCCGTTCTTTCGGCTCCGGCGATATTCCCTGTGCGCGGTGGCACGACCGCGACGTACCGGATCGAGGCCCGTGACCCGGACAAGGACCCGATCACGTTCCGGGGGGTGGCGCCCGACTACACGGACCTGCCCGACTGGATCCGCGTCCGCACCATCGAATCAGGTCACGGAGACGCGGTCGGGGAAGTCGTCGTGACGGCCGACTCGTGCATCGAGGGAGTCACCGTCACCCTCCGGCTCGAGGCCTCCGATGGGACTTGGTTCGATCAGAAGGAGGTAGCGATTTCGATGGAGCGCTACACGCACCCTGTGCCCCCCAATCCCATGGGACTGCCACGGCGACCCGCGGCGGCGCCGAGCGCTCGCTACCTCGCGGTGTCCGATTCCAAGGGACTGGTGGGCGATTGGGAATGGCTCGGCTCACCGCCGAGCCCGGGGTACTTCGGTCGGAATATGTTCGCCCCGGGGGGAGGGCCGATCCGAGAGGGCACCAGGCGGCGACTGGTTTTCGGCAAGGATGGAAGCTACGAAAGGTACGTCATCAATTCTGGGAAGGTGCGCGTCGTCGAGAGTGGCGATTACCGGTTTGGCGTGGAGCGGGAGCAGTGGTTCCTGGAGCTCGGCGAAACCAGGTACTCCGTGTGGCGGCACGAGCCCGATACGCTCGGCTTCCTCCCCTTCATGTCTCATGACGCGGGAGCCGATTACTATGTGCGGGTCCCGTCGATCCTCCGTCACGGCGAGCGACTCGACACGTTACGGCTCGTGGAGCCGCTCGGTCATCCGCGCATCGGATCGAGCGGCGAGGTCAATCTGAGCGCGGCGATGAGAAACGCGCTTCGGCTCTACGACCGAGAATTCCGGCCCTACACGGTGCGGGACTGGCCGGGGCCATCGAACTACGAATATGGACAGACGCAGATTCCCTGGGCGCTGATCGGAGATTTCGATGGAGACCTGATCGCGGATGCCGCTCTGTACGGCCGCTCCGGTGTGAACGACGTGGTCGTTGCCATTCTCTCGGGGCACGGCAACGTGCGCGCCTTGGAGGTTGCGAGGCGCGCCCCGAAGAAAGGCGCGCCCCAGCCCTTCCTCGAGCTCATCGCGCGTGGAACCGAGTACTCACCGTGCTGGGCGCGGAATGGCAGCCCCGAAGCGGACGCGATCGGGATCGTCTCGCCGGGTGTGGCTCGGTTTGACTATGGATTGCTCAAGGGAGAATTCGTCGTCTACGCGCCGGTGCCGTGAGGGAACATGCCCTGGGGCATACTGGCCCCGGGGCCAGTTGTTGCCGCAAGTGGTCTCACGGCAACAAGGGTTCTACGTATGTATGAACTTTCCCCGGGGCAAGTAGGTGCCGGAGCCGCCGAGCATGCGCTAGCCCATGGCTCGACTTGGGGATCCGAATGCAGACGAGACGGAGTGACGATCGGATCATGCTCGTCTCCGTCACGGCTTCCCTGGCCATCCCCAGCCCAACGTGAGTCCGTAATGGGTTCCGCCGAGTATCGGATCGTGTCGTACCTTGCTTGTGCGAACCGCAAAGCCAACATTAAGTCCCGATCTGTGTCGCCAGAATGCCCCCCAGGCAATCCAACGATGGTCTTCTGCATCCACGAACCTCCTATCCCGAGGGATCCCATCGACCTCAATGTGGAATCGTTGCGTTATCCGACCGACCCCTGCCCCCACATGAGGATGAAACGGCCCCACTGGCCATGTGCCCATCAGGCCTATTCCCGCTTCGTACCTCACATCGGTGAACGGGCTGCCGTCGGTATCGGTCTCGCCGGTTCCCCGTGAGCCGCTGGCATACGCGTTCAGCAGTACCGGCCATCTTACCAATCCGCACGATATGTCGAGGGCCCCAGCAAGGTGGTCACTGTCGCTGTACCTGAGCCGTTTTGCGCCCAGGAGAAAATTGATGTTCCCGGTTGTGCTCAAGGTTGCTCCGGCCTCAGGAATCCAGCCGAAGACCGCGAACAGGAGGGTGAGGAGAGTAAGGAGAAGGGCCGTCGAGCGGGTCATGATGCCGCTCCAGGATCGGCAACGCTGGAATCAGGGGCGCCGTTCCCAGCCACCCCGTTGAAGGGAGAAGGTTCCCGAGGCGGGCCCTACCCCGCCGCCGGAGTCCCTTCCACCACCGCCGAGTCCGCGAGAACGGTAGCGCGGTTGTCCGAGACCTCGAGGAACCCGCCGGTGACGTGATACGCGGTCTCTCGACCGCCCGCGTCCTTGACGGTGAGCTTCCCTTCTTGTAACGCCGTGATCAGCGGCGCGTGGTGCGCCAACACCCCGAGGTAGCCCTCGGAGCCGGGCACTTGTAGCGACGAAACCTCCGCCTCCAGCAAGAGCTTCTGCGGCGTGACCAACCGCAACAGGAAGGTATGCTCTCCCGCCATACGTGATGTGGCCCGCGGCTAGGCCGCCGACGCCACCCCCATCTTCTCCGCCCGCTCGAACACCTCGTCGATCGTCCCGGCCATGTAGAACGCCTGCTCCGGAATGTGGTCGCACTTGCCCTCGACGATCTGCTTGAAGGAGCGGATCGTGTCCTCCAGCTTCACATAGCGTCCCGGCTGCCCCGTGAACGGCTCCGCGACGAAGAAGGGCTGCGACAAAAACTTCTGGATCTTCCGCGCCCGGGCCACGGTGAGCTTGTCGTCCTCGGACAGCTCGTCGATGCCCAGAATCGCGATGATGTCTTGGAGGTCCTTGTACCGCTGGAGCACCTTCTGCACCGCGCGCGCCAGGTTGTAGTGCTCCTCCCCGACGACATGCGGATCCAGAATCCGCGACGTGGAATCCAGCGGATCCACGGCCGGGTAGATCCCCAGCTCCGAGATCCGCCGCGACAGCACCGTCGTCGCGTCGAGATGCGTGAACGTCGTCGCGGGCGCCGGATCCGTCAAGTCGTCCGCGGGCACGTAGATCGCCTGCACGGACGTGATCGATCCCTTCTTCGTCGACGTGATTCGCTCTTGCAGCGCTCCCATCTCGGTGGACAGCGTCGGCTGGTATCCCACGGCCGAAGGCATACGGCCCAACAAAGCCGATACTTCAGAGCCCGCCTGCACGAACCGGAAAATATTGTCCACGAAGAAGAGCACGTCCTGGTTTTCCTGGTCGCGGAAGTACTCGGCCATGGTCACGCCGGTCAACCCCACCCGCAGCCGCGCTCCCGGCGGCTCGTTCATCTGGCCGAACACCATGACCGTCTTGTCGATGACCCCCGACTCCTTCATCTCGAGCCAGAGGTCGTTCCCTTCGCGCGTCCGCTCCCCTACCCCCGAAAACACGGAGAAACCGCCGTGCTCGGTGGCGATGTTCCGGATGAGCTCCTGCAAGATGACCGTCTTGCCCAGGCCCGCCCCGCCGAACAAACCAATCTTCCCGCCCTTGGCGTAGGGTGCCAAGAGATCCACGACCTTGATCCCGGTCTCGAAGATCCGGGCCACGGTCTCCTGCTCCTCGAACGTGGGCGGAGCGCGGTGGATCGGAAGCCGGAGCTCAGGCTCCTTGACCGGAGCGCCCTGATCGATGGGTTCACCCAGCAGGTTGAACACACGGCCCAGCGTCTGGCGGCCGACCGGCACCCGGATCGGTCCGCCCGAGTCCACCGCCTTCATGTCACGAACCAACCCGTCCGTCGAGGACATGGCGACACAGCGCACCACCTCGTCTCCGATGTGGAGCGCGACCTCGATCGTGAGGTGGATGTTCTGCTCGGGATACTCGATCCGGAGCGCGTTCAGGATCGGCGGCAGATGGTCGGGATCGAACCGCACGTCCACCGTCGGTCCGATCACCTGGATGACGCTCCCGATGTTGCCGCCCTTTCCCTTCTCGCCCTTCCCGTTCGTCTGTGTCGCGTTGGCCATGGTCCTTCCCATTATTTGAGCGCTTCGGCACCGCCCACGATCTCGACGATCTCGCGCGTGATCGTGGCCTGGCGGGTCCGGTTCATGTGGAGCGTGAGAGTCTGGATCATCTCGTTCGCGTTCTTGGTCGCCGAGCCCATCGCGATCATCCGCGCGCCGTGCTCGGATGCGGCCGATTCCGCGAGGGCCATGTAGAGGCGCATCGCGAGGAAGTAGGGCACGATCCGCGTCAGGATGGTGCCGGGATCGGGCTCGTAGATGTAGTCGCGCCGCGCGCCGGACGCCGGCCGCTGCGCCGCCCCGCCTTTCAGCGCCTCGGGGCCGAGCGGAATGTACGGCTCGAGGACCACGTCCCGGTTGAGCGCGCTCCGGAACCTCGTATAGATCAGGTCCACCTCGTCCAGCTCGCCGGCTTCGAATTTCGCGAAGATGTCGCCGCTCGCGGCCTCCGCGAATTTCCAATCGGCGATCCCGCCGAGGTCCGTCTTGGAACCGAACCCCGGCGCGTTCCGCCGGCGGAAGTAGTCGAAGCCCTTCTTCCCCAGCAGCACGAGCTGGGTCGGCTGCGGCCTCTCGCGCATCCGTTCCTCGGCGGCGCGGATCAGGTTCGTGTTGAAGGCGCCCGCCAGCCCGCGATCCGAGCTGACCAGCACGATCGCGCGGCGCTTGACCTCGCGGCCCTGGAACGCGGGATGGCTCAGGTCGGACGAGGCCTCGGCCAGATTCGCGAGGACGGCGCTCAGATCGGTCGCGTAAGGCCGCGCCGACTCCACGACCACCTGCGCGCGGCGGAGCTTCGCCGCGGAGACCATCTCCATGGTCTTCGTGATCTGGGCCGTGCTCTTGACGCTGCGGATGCGGCGACGAATGTCGCGAAGGGTCGCCACGTCGCTACTTGGCGGGCTTCCCGCGCTTCGACGTGAACTGCGCCTTGTACTCCGTGATGGCCTTCTTGAGCTTGGCCTCGATCGGCTCGGTCAGCTCGTACTTGGCCTTCAGGTCGTGCATCAGGTCCGCGTAGCTCTTGTCCAGGAACTCGTAGAGACCCGTCTCGAAGTCGCGCACCTGGTCCACCGGCAGGTCGTCCAGATACCCGTTCGTGCCCGCGTAGATGATTGCGACCTGGCGCTCCACGGAGAGCGGCGCGTACTGGCCTTGCTTCAATAGCTCCACCATACGCTCTCCACGCGTGAGCTGCTCCTGCGTGGCCTTGTCCAGATCGGATCCGAACTGCGCGAACGCGGCCAGCTCGCGGAACTGCGCGAGATCCAGCCGGAGACGTCCCGCCACCTTCTTCATGGCCTTGGTCTGCGCCTTGCCGCCCACGCGCGAGACCGAGATCCCCACGTTGATCGCGGGGCGCACGCCTGAGAAGAAGAGATCACTCTCCAGAAAGATCTGGCCGTCCGTGATCGAGATGACGTTGGTCGGGATGTAGGCCGACACGTCGCCGGCCTGCGTCTCGATGATCGGGAGCGCCGTCAGGGAGCCGCCGCCCAGCTTGTCGCTCAGCTTGGCCGCGCGCTCGAGGAGCCGCGAGTGGAGATAGAAGATGTCTCCCGGGTAGGCTTCGCGCCCCGGTGGGCGGCGCAGCAAGAGCGAGAGCTGCCGGTACGCCTGCGCGTGCTTGCTGAGGTCGTCGTAGATCACGAGCGCGTGCTTCCCGGAGTAGCAGGAGTCCTCGCCGATCGTGCAGCCCGTGTAGGGGGCGATGTACTGGAGCGGAGCCGACTCGCTGGCGCCCGCGCTCACGACGGTCGTGTAGGCCATCGCGCCGTTGTCCTCGAGGATCTTCACCACCTTCGCGACCGTAAAGTCTTTTTGGCCGACGGCGACGTAGATGCAGTGGAGGTCGCCGCCCTTCTGGTTCAGGATCGTGTCGATCGCGAGAGCCGTCTTCCCGGTCTGGCGGTCGCCGATGATGAGCTCCCGCTGGCCGCGTCCGATGGGGATCATGGAGTCGATGGCCTTGAGCCCCGTCTGCACCGGCTGATTCACCGGCTGACGGTCGACGATGCCGGGAGCGCCCGTCTCGAGGGCGCGCGTCTTCGTCGTGACGATCGGTCCCTTGCCGTCGATCGGCTGCCCGATCGCGTTCACCACGCGGCCGATCATCGCGTCCCCGACGGGGATCGAGGCGATCTTGCCGGTGCGGCGGACGGTGTCTCCCTGCTTCACGTTGTCCGTGCCGCCGAAGAGCGCCGCGCCGACGTTGTCCTCTTCCAGGTTCAGCACGATGCCGGTCAGCTCGCCGGGAAAATTCAGGAGTTCCCCCGCCATCGCGTCGTCGAGGCCCCAGATCCGGGCGATCCCGTCACCTACCTGTAACACCGTCCCGACGCTCTCCATCTTGAGCCGGGACTCGTATTTCTCGAGCTCCTGCTCGAGGACGGAGCTGACTTCTTCGGGCTTCAGTGCCATGCGTTGACCTCGGGGGCTAGACCCGCGCGTCCCGCAGCTGCCGGCGGATCCGCCAGAGCTGTGTCGCGAGGGTGCCGTCGATGACCTTGTGATCCAG
>Ga0075423_10001327_pt1 | contig 21597 bp, 18 predicted proteins | sample SoiMethybrSBSTD2_FD_80114 | JGI IMG/M metagenome (GOLD analysis project Ga0075423, IMG submission 80114) | Bulk soil microbial communities from a Populus tree surrounding site in Tennessee, USA - Soil MetaG P. TD hybrid SBSTD2 | ecosystem: Environmental > Terrestrial > Soil > Tree plantation... | reverse complement strand
CTTGAGGCGGCGTCGCGTTCGCGCGCTCGCGGCGCCCGGGGGGGTGAATCTCGCTCGATTCCATCCGCCCGCCGAGGACGGCCGCATCGGCCGGGCCGCGCTGGGCGGGCCGATCCGCGCCCTCGTCTACGGGCGACTGTCCCGGCGCCGCAAGGGATCGCTCGCCGCGGCGAAGGCGGTGGAGGCCGCGTCGAGGAGGACCGGCGTTCCGGTCGAACTCACCCTCTTCGACGCGCCCCCTCCCGGAAGCGTCGGGGCCGGGGGAGCCCTCGATCTCTCGATTCCGTACCGATGGGTCTTGAACCCGTCGCAGGAGGAGCTGGCCGCGCTCTACGGAGACGCCGACCTCTTCGTCAGCGCGGAGCGCCGCGCGGGTTGGTGCAACACCGCCGCGGAGGCGATGGCGTGCGGGACCGCCGTGGCGTGCACGCGAAGCGGAACCGAGGATTTCGCGAGGGACGGCGCGACCGCGCTCGTCTCGCGTTGGCCTTGGGCCTGGTCCTTGACGGGACGGATCGAACCCCTCCTTCGCGATCCGGCGCTGCGGGCACGCATCGCGTCGGCGGGCCGGGAGAAGATCGGCGAATTCACCTGGGAGCGGACCGCCGACCGGATCGAACAGGGAATCCGCGCCCGATTGGAGGGAAGGGATCATGCCGACCCAGCGTCGTAGGCGCGCCCCGCGCGCCGTGCTGCTTCTCTCGGCCTACCCGAGGCGCGCCGCCGCCGAGCGCGCGGCGCGCGGTCTCGTGGGCGACGGCGTCGTCGCGTGCGCCACGGTCGTGCCGAACGGACGGGCGCACTACCGGTGGAAGGGGGTGCTTCGGGCCGATCCGAGCGCGCTCCTCTGGGCCAAGACCACGGCCGCGCGAGCCCGGGCGGCCGTCCGCGCCATTCGAGCGGGGCACCCCGACTCGGTTCCCGAGATCCTCGTGATCCCGGTGTCCGGTGGGCACGCGCCCTACCTGGCCTGGATCGCGAACGAAGTGGAGCGGTCCCGATGAAGCGGAGGCGCGGCGCGAACGGAGAATACGTTTTCTGGAACGGGCGGCTGCTCGACGCGCCACGGGCTGCGCGCGCGCCGCGCGGGGCGGAAGCGCTGTGGGTCAAGGGCGGCCGCATCGAGGCGGTCGGTCCCGCCTCGGCCGTCCGGCGTCTCGCCGGAAGGACCGCCGAGCCGGTCGACCTCCGGGGCGGTACTCTGACGCCCGGCTTCACCGATTCGCACATCCACCTGATCACGTGGATTCGCGCCCTCGACGAGCCCTGGCTCGACGCGCAATCCCCGGAGGCGATCGGACGGGCGGCGGCGGCCCGGCTGGAATCCGCGCCCCGCGAGGAGTGGATCCTCCTCCGCGGATGGGTCCCTCGCGAATGGGGTCCCGACCGGCGCCGGGCCGCGACCCTCGACCGGCTCGGCGCCGGGCGCCCGCTGGTTCTCTACGCCGTGGACGGACACTCGGTCTGGGCGAACGGCGTCGCGCTCGAGCGTGCGGGCATCGGCGCCGGCGCGCCCGATCCGCCGGGCGGCGCGATCGAGCGCGACCGCGCGGGGAACTTGACCGGCGTGCTGATCGAGAACGCGGACCGGCCGCTCCGGAGCGCGGTCGTCCACGGCGCGTCGCCCACCGAAACGCTGGCGCGCGCCCTGGCCAAGGCGCGCTCGCTCGGGATCACGAGCGCGCACGACTTCGACCGGTCCGCGACGTGGCGCGCCGCGCAGGAGCTGGACGCGGCCGGCAAGCTCGGGTTCCGCCTCCTCCTCTCGATTCCGGTCGCGTCGCTGGACGCCGCGCTCGCGCTCGGCCTCCGGAGCGGGGTCGGGAGCGAATCGCTTCGATTCGGCGCGGTGAAGCTCTTCGCGGACGGCACGCTCGGCTCCGCCACCGCGCTCCTCGAGGCGCCGTACGAGGGAAGCTCGGCGTCGGGCATCGAGGTCACCTCCCGCGAGGAAATGACGTCGGCCTGCGCGCGGGCGTTCGCGGCGGGACTCTCCGTGGCGATCCACGCCATCGGCGATCGCGCCGTCCGAAACGCGCTCGACGCGATCGCGGCGCCGCTCGGCCGAGGTGGCCGCTACGTCCTGCCGCCGCGGGTCGAGCACGTGCAGCTCGCGCGGGACGAGGACTTCGCCCGGTTCCGCGCCCTCGGCGTCCTCGCGTCCGTCCAACCGATCCACCAGGTGACCGACCGCGAGGTCGCGCGCCGCCACTGGGGAAGCCGCACCTCGCGGTCCTACGCCTGGAAGCGTCTCCTCGCGAGCGGGGCGCGCGTCCTCTTCGGCTCCGACGCTCCGTTCGATCGGGCCGGACCCCTTCTCGCGATCTCGGCGGCGCTCCTCCGCCGGGAGCGGGGAGAACCCCTGGCAGGCGCCTTCCACTCCGAGCAGCGGCTCCGCCTCGCGCCGGCGATCCGCGCGCACGCGGAGACGCCCCATCTCGCGGCGGGGTGGGGGACCCCGCTGGGGCGCCTGGCGCCCGGTTTTGGGGCCGATTTGGTCGTATTCGACCACGATCTGGGAGAACTGGAGCCCGAGGCGTGGGGGCGCGTGCGCGCTCGCGCCGTTTGGGTCGCCGGAAAGCCGGAACCGATAAAAAAATAGAGAGTTCCGCGCGTTCTTTCCTTGTCCCGAGCGGGGCGTGATGATAGTATTTTCGTATCGCTCCCTCCCAGTCGTCGTCTCGCCGGGCGGACTCATCCGAAGGCCGCTCTACATGAAGATGAACCGGCTCCTTGCAACGCTACTCGCGGTGCTGTTTCTGGCTGCGGCTTCACGTGCATCGGCGCAGTACTACGCCTTTGGCAAGAACAAGGTGCAGTACGAGTCTTTCGATTGGCTCACTCTACGCGGCGAGCACGTCGAGATCTTCTATTACCCCGAAGAAGAGCCCCTCGCCCGCCTCGCCCTCACCATGGCCGAGGAGTCCTATCAGGACCTAAAGATAAAGTTTCAGCACGACGTTCCTCGACTCGTGCCGATGATCGTTTTCGCCTCGCATCAACACTTCGAGCAGAACAACGTCGCGCCGTTCTCCGTCCCCGAGGGGGTGCAGGGCTTCACGGAATACCTGAAGGGCCGCGTCGTGCTCCCGTACACCGGCTCCTACGCGGAATTCCGTCACGTGATCCATCACGAGATGGTGCACGTGTTCCAGTTCTCCATTCTGGACGAGGTCTACAAGCAGCATCGGCGGAGCAACTATCTGGTGCCGCCGCTCTGGTTCTCCGAGGGCCTCGCCGAGTACTGGTCCGCCGAGTGGGACGCGCAGGGGACGATGGTCCTCTCCGACATGGTCCTCGAGGGACAGCTGCCGCCGATCGGGGAGCTCTGGCGTTACAACGGCACGTTCACGATCTACAAGCTGGGCCAGTCCATCTGCCAGTACATCGGGGAGACGTACGGTGAGGACGCGCTCCGGCGCCTCTACACCGACGTCTACAAGGAGGACCGGTTCGAGCGCCTCCTGTCCCGCGTCACGAACGTCTCGTCGCGCCGCCTCTCCGAGGACTGGATCTACGCGATGAAGCGCCGCTACTTCCCCGAGGTGAAGGACCACGTTTCCCTCTCCCTGGCGGCCGAGGAACGCGCGGTTTCGGAAGGCATGAACCTGAAGCCCGTCGCGGTGCCCGACACCACGCTCTTGGGCGGCAATCGCTTCCTCTTCATCTCCGCGCGAAGCGGCTACACGAACATCTACAGCGCCGCGACGACCGGGCGGGAGCGCCAGGTGAAGTCGATCGTGCGGGGCCAGCGTTCGCCGCAATTCGAGTCCTTCCATCCCTTCCAGAGCCGCATCGACGTCTCCGCCAAGGGCGAGCTGGCGTTCGTCTCCAAGTGGAACGGGAAGGACGCGCTCTTCGTGATGGATCTTCGAACGAAGAACGTGACGCTGAAGCAACACTTCGAAGGGCTGACCTCGCTCGCGTCGCCGGCGTGGTCGAAGGACGGAACCAAGGTCGCCTTCTCCGGACTCAGCCCCTCGGGCCAGTCCGACCTCTACGCCTTCACGCCCGCCACGGGCATCCTGACGCGCCTCACCAACGACTACTATGCCGACACCGATCCCTCGTGGTCGCCGGACGGCGCGCGCATCGTGTTCGCGTCGGATCGGACCCGGTACGGCAAGGACGGGCACCAGAACCTGTTCCTGCTCACGCCCGAGACGGGCGACGTGCGCTACCTCACGTGCGGACCGTGGACGGATCAGACGCCCACGTGGTCGCCCGACGGCTCGCGCATCGCGTTCGCGTCGGATCGCGAGGGCGGCGGCTTCAACTTGTACGCGGTGGATCCGGAAGGGAACGGCGCGCGCCTCGGCCGCGTGCTCGGCACCGCGCTCGACCCCGCCTGGACGCCGCGCGGCGACGCCGTGCTGTTCACCGGCTTCCGCCGCCAGGGGTTCGGAATCTACGAGATGGAAATGCCCGCGGCGGCGGCCGCCGCGGATTCCTTCGCGCTCGTTCTGGAGGCCGCCCCGCCCCAGTGGGGCTGGGAAGAGACGCTCGCGCGCTCCACGCAGAAGCCCGAGGCCTACGAACCGAAGTACGGCCTCGACCTGGTCTCCGGCGGGCTCTCGTTCAGCCAGGACCAGAACCTGGGCGAGGGCGTGGTCGGGGCGTTCAGCGACCTCCTCGGCAACAAGACCTACATCTTCCAAATCGGAAACACGGCCGAGACCGCCGGCGACATTCTCTCGCGGATGAACGCGGGCGCGTGGTACGTGAGCCGGCAGCACCGGTGGAACTACGGCGTCGGTGCGTTCCACCACGCCGGCGATTATCGTGACGCCCTCGGCATCGACTACTTCGAGCGGCGCGCCGGAGGGTCGCTGGTCGCCTCGTACCCGTTTTCGCGCTTCAGCCGCGTCGAGGGTTCCGCGCAGGCCTACTACGACCAGAAGGAGCGGGAGGACGGTTCGTTCCGCGAGGGCTTCCTGACGCAGCACTCGCTGTCTTTGGTCCGGGACAACACGCTCTGGTTCGCGACCGGTCCCCGCGACGGCTCGCGGTACAACCTGACGGGCTCCTTGACCACCAACTGGAACACCGGCCGCGCCGAGAACATGACCCTGAGCGCGGACGTGAGGCGGTACCTTCGAATCAGCCAGTGGACCACCTTGGCGCTCCGCGCGCAGGGCCGGATGTCGAACGGCGCCGATCCCGAGCGGTTCGTCATGGGCGGCACGCACTCGCTGCGCGGCTACGCGCGGCGGAGCATCTACGGGACGCGCGTCTATCTCGCGAACGCCGAGTATCGCTTCCCGCTCTTCGACCACCTGGTGCTCGGGGTGCCCCTCCGGGGCCTCGAACTGCCGGGGGTGGAGGGCGCTGTGTTCGTCGACGCGGGGAACGCCTGGGAGAAATTCGAGCGGTTTCCGCGACCCCAAGGCGCGTTCGGCGTCGGGTTGCGCATGAGCCTCGGCGGCTACTTCGTGCTCCGGTACGATGTCGCGCGGCGCACGGATTTCAAGGATGTAAGGCCGGGCTGGGAGCGGGAGTTCTACCTGGGGTTTGACTACTAGCGGGAAGGGCCACGCCAAGGGATGGTCGGTCTTGCTCCGGAGCGCCGCGTTCGCGGTCCCGCTCTGGAGCATCGCCGCGACGTGCGCGCTCGCCGGGTCCGAAATTCAGCCCGGCGCCGCAGGTCCCGACTCTGCCCTCGCCTCCCTGCGGGTGGAGACCGTTCCGCCGGGGCTCCTCGTTCTCGTGGACGGCGTGAAGGTCGGGCGAGCCCCCGTGGGGCCGCTCTGGCTTCCCGCGAAGCTCGTTCGCGTGCAGGCCCTGCCCGTAGACCCTCGGCGGTTCGAGCCCGGCCGGGACGGCGCGGTCCTCGAGCTGACGCGGGGCCGGGACACGACCGTGGTCCTGGACCTACGCGCCTCCGTCCTCCTTCGAAGCATCCCCGAGCCCGCGGTCCTGGCACTCGTCGATCCCGCGTCGCCCGGCGCGGCGACCGTTCTCGGCGAAACGCCGATTCGCCTCCTGCCCCCCACCCTCCTCGGCCGTTCGCTTCGATTCGAAGCCCCGGAGCACGCCGACACGACGCTCGAGGGGGCGGCCATCGTGAGCCTCGCGGACGCGGGCGGCGGCATCGCGACGATCGAGCTTCGCCGGGTGGCGCCGTTTCCGACCCCGGTGCTCACGCGAGGGACGCCCCTCTGGAAACGAACGTGGCTGCGGCTCTCCCTGATCGGCATCGGGGCCGCGCTCACCGGATCGGCGGCGATCCTTCGCCGGGAGGGGGATCGGTGGTACGAGCGCTATCAACTGTCGTCGGATCCCGACCGAATCCCGGGCTACTACGACAAGACGATCCATTACGACCGGCTGGCCTCGGCCTCCCTCGGAGTCGGCCAGGTCGCGATCACGGCGGGTCTCTTCCTCCTCGTCACCGGATCGGGTCGTTGAACGGCGCGGCGCTCGCCCGGTCGTTCGTCGCCTTGGCGGTCGCGGCGACGGTGACCGGCTGCACCACACGGGATCGGAACAACCCGCTCGACCCGAAGAATCGCGCCACGCGCGGACTCCTGACCGGATTCAACGCCCTCGCCGGGGACGGCGTCGTGGAGCTCCGGTGGGTGCGGCTTTCGAACGAAGGCGTCGTGGGGTACCGGATCGAGCGGTGGAGGCCGGGCAGCGCGCCGGCGCCCCTGCCGGGCGCCGATTTCGCCGAGTACGTGGCGGCGGCGGAGGACCTGACCGCGAAGAACGACTCGACCTACGTCTACCGGCTGATCGCAGAGCTCGCGTCGGGAGACAGCGCGTTCAGCGTCGCGGACACCGCGACTCCCGGGAACCGGCGGATCGCGGCCCTCGACGCGGACCTGCCCGGCCTGGTCGGGCTGACCCCCGATGCGCGCGACGTGCTCTATGAATTCACCGACCAGGCCGCGTACGAGGATCTCGAACTGGACGCGCAGCGAGGGTGGTTCTGGGTCTGCCTCTACGACGCCGGCACCGTGGTTCGGCGCCGGTTCGACGGTTCGAACGTGGGCGTGGAGGTGTCTGTGACGGGGCCGGTCGACCTGACCACGACGTCGCTGCGGGGGACCGGCTGGGTCGCCGTTCCCTCACAGGCTCGGGTCGTGCCGATCGGTCCGGACACGAACCTGACCGTCCCGGGGACTCCGATCGTGGGCCTCGGCACGCCCCGCGTCGTCGAAGGCGGAAATCAGAACGCCACGCTCTGGATCGGCTCGGACCAAGGCTTCGTCTATCGGTACGGCATTTCGGCCGACGCCGTCACCCAGACGTGGTCGCTCGGCCAGCGGATCGGCGCGATCGCCGTGGACGAGGCCGCGGACGCCGCGTGGGTCTCGACCCGAAACGGAGACCTGAGCGATCTCTACTACCTGGTGTTCGGGAGCGTGGATCCGCCCCAGCGGGTGCGGCAGGGCCTTCTCAACGTGACCGATCTCGCGATCGATCCCGCCACGCGTTCGGTTTGGGTGAGCGAGCGCGGCACCCCGCTCGCCGGGCACGGGCGGTTGAGCCGCATCGCGGTGACCGGCGCTTCCGAGGTCACGGTGGCGGGGATCGAGCCGTACGGCGTCACGGTGGACGCCACGGCCGGGTCGTGTTGGGTCACCGACATCGCGTCCGGCAGGCTCCTCGAGGTGTCCCCGAACGGGACGATTCTTCGCCGTTCCACGAGGCTCGGCGTGCCGTACGGCGTTCGCGTCTATCGGCCCTGACGATCGATCGATCCCCGATGGCACACGCGTTGCAGCAGACGCTGCGACGGAGCGGGGATGCGGGACCTTTGCAAGACCCCGGCGTCCGGACGCATCCGCCGATTTGCCAATCGGATGCCCGCGATGGCGGGCCTCCCGGCAGGACCGGACTGGCGACGACCGGTGATGTCGCTAGCATCCGGCAATCGGCGAAGAATCGTGCACCCTGCAAGATTCGGGAGGATGAAGCGAATGCCACGCACTCGCCAGTTGAAGCTCTCCACGCTGGATGCGGTCGAGGAGATTGCCCGCAGGGTTCCCGGCTACCGCGGGTACCAGGAACTCTCCCAGCGCCGCGAGGACGATCGCAGGTTTCGCCACGGCGTGTCGGAGCACTTGAACGGGGAAGCCCACCGGCTCGAGCGAATCGAAAGCCACCAGCTGCGCGAGGACTATTCCGACCTTCTCGAGGAGGTGGACGCGGGCGCGCGAAAGCTCGAATTCCTCGCCGACGCCATCGCGATGCCGTCGTCCACGAACGGCAAGATGATCTCCGACGACGCGTCGGAGGGCGTGGCGTCGCTGGACCACCAGATCATCGAAGGGTTGGACCGCCTTCACCGGGTCGTGCACGAGTTGGAGAAAGCGTACCTGCACGACGAGCGATTCGAGATGAACTTGGCGGAGCTTCGGGGCACGACCGAGGCGATCGCCGACCTGATCGAGCAGCGAAACGTGGCGCTGGTTCGCTAGTCGCCCGGCGCCCTTCCGTTCCGAACCCGGGGCTCCCCGATTGCCGGTCGGGGAGCCCTCTTGTATTCTTGTCGGGTCCCCGACCCGGACCCGAATGCCTCCCATGACCGATCGCGACACCTCCATGACGACCCGCCGCCTCTATTACGAGGACGCCTCGACGCGCGCGTTCCAGGCCGAAGTATTGGAATCGCGCGCCGACGGCGACGTCTCTCTGGTCCTGCTCGACTCGACCGCGTTCTACCCGGGCGGCGGCGGGCAGCCCTCCGATCGCGGCACGATCGGCGAGCGCCGGGTTCTCGACGTGACCGAGGAGGCCGGCCGGATTTGGCACCGGGTCGACGGCCCGCTCGCCCCGGGAGTCGCGGTCGCCGGGTCGCTCGACTGGGGCCGCCGCATGGACCACATGCAGCAGCACACGGGCCAGCACATCCTGTCCCGCGCGTTCGTGGAGGTGGCGCGGGCGGACACGCGATCGTTCCACATGGGCGAGGAGGCGGTGACCATCGACGTCGACCATCCGGGCCCGGATCCGGCTCTCCTCGCGCGGGTCGAAGACCGCGCGAACGACGTGGTGTGGGCGGACGGGGACGTCGTGACGCGCGTGGTGTCGATGGAGGAGGCGGTCCGGTTCCCGTTGCGGAAGGCGCCCGACGTCGAGGGCCCGATCCGGGTTGTCGAGATCGGCGGGTTCGACTGGTCCGCCTGCGGCGGCACGCACGTCCGGCGCTCGGGCCAGGTGGGGCTGATCGCGATTCTCGGAACCGAGAAATACAAGGGAGGCACCCGCGTCTCCTTCGTCTGCGGACGCCGGGCGCTCGATCGGCTCCGCACGGCCGACGCCCGACTCCGGGAACTCTGTCGGTCGTTCACGACCGGCGAGGACGATCTTCCGCACGCGGTGGCTCGCCTGAGGGAGGAGCGGGAACGCCTGGACCGGCGCCTGAAGCCGTTGCTCGCGGAGTCGCTCGAACGAGAGGCGTCGGACCTCGTGGACGGTGCGGAGCGAGGCGCGAGCGGGCCGGTCGTGACGCGACATTTTCCCGAGCGCGATCCGGCCGAGGTCGGGCTCCTCGCTTCGATGATCTCGGCGCGCGGCGGGATCGCGCTCCTCGTGGCGGGAGGCGACACGCCGAGGGCGCACTTTTCCGCGCCGAAGGGTACAATATCCGTGGGAGGCATCCTCGCCGCCTTGAACCGCACGCACGGCGCCAAGGGAGGCGGCCGTCCGGAGTCGGCGCAGGGCGCGATCCCCGCCGACCGCGTCGACGCCGCCCTCCGCGTCGCGCGAGAGGCTGCGCTCGCCGGGAACGACAAGGGGACCGTGGAACCATGAGATCGCACCGAGGGCGTTCGGACCGCCGCGTTCCCGCCTGCCTCGCGGCGGCGCGCGCCGTAGTCCTACTGTCCCTCCTCCAGCTCACGACCCTCGCGGCGCCGGCGCCCGCGCGGGCGCAATTCTTCGGGCAGAACAAGGTCCAGTACAAGCACTTCAAGTGGAAGGTGCTCCGCACCGAGCACTTCGACGTGTATCACTACGAGGGGACCGAGGAAGCCGTGCAACAGGCGGCGCTCATGGCCGAGCGCGCCTACCAGCGGCTGTCGCGCGTGCTCGACCATCAGATCCACGCGCGCGTCCCGCTCGTGCTCTACGCGTCCCACGCCGACTTCGAGCAGACGAACATCACGCCGGAGCTGCTCTCGATCGGCACCGGCGGCGTCACCGAGTTCCTCAAGCGACGCGTGTTCCTCCCGTTCACCGGCGACTTCGGCGAGCTGGACCACGTCCTCACCCACGAGATGGTGCACGCCTTCCAGGTCGACATCCTGTTCGGGGACAAGGCGGGCCTCGTGACCAACCCCTTCGGAAACACGCCGCCGGGCTGGTTCATGGAGGGGATGGCCGAATACCTCTCGGTCGGAGAGATCGACACGAACACGCAAATGTGGCTGCGCGACGCTTCGCTCGAGGGGTACCTGATCCCGATCCGGATCCTGGGCTACGTCGGTGACCTGCGCGTCTATCGGTTCGGGCAGTCGATCTTCGAGTTCATCGCCGACACGTACGGCATCGCGAAGGTGGGGGAGATCCTCAAGAAGACGCGCCGCTTGGGCGGGATGGACCGCGCCCTGGAATCGGCCACCGGACTCACCGTCGACGTGCTCTCGAAGAAGTGGCAGGAGGCGGTCCGCAAGGAGTACCTGCCGCAGATCGCCGATTACGACAAGCCGGACGTCATCGCGACCCGAATCACCGACGCGGAGCGCGACCTCTCGAACTTCAACGTGGCCGCGTCCGTGTCGCCGTCGGGGATGCAGATGGTCTACATCTCGGACCGGAGCATGTACAACGACGTCTACCTGGCCTCGGCGCTCGACGGGAAGGTGTTCCACAAGCTGGTTTCGGGCGAGCGGACCGGAACCTTCGAGACGCTCCGGTTCTTCAACACGTCGATCGCCTGGGCGCCCGACGAGAAACAGATCGCCCTCCCCGCGAAGGCGGGAGGCGAGGACGCGCTCTACCTGATCGACATCCCCTCCGGAAAGATCCGGAAGAAGCTGCGTTTCGGGCTGGACGCGATCTATTCCCCGACCTGGTCGCCGGACGGGAAGCGGATCGCGTTCGTCGGGATCAAGAACGGGCTCTCGTACCTCTATTCGACGAACCTCGAGGGGAAAGAGGTGCAGGAACACCTGGGAGGCGAGTACTCGATCCGCGACCCCGCGTGGTCGCCCGACGGCCGGCGGATCGCGTTCGCCACGGACCAGGGCGAGGAGACGGATCGCTCGCGGCTGATCTTCGGAAAGCCGCGGATCGCCCTCTACGACGTCCTGAGCGATTCCGTCGAGGTGCTCCCCAACCAGACGGGGGCGAACTCGTCCGTGCAATGGACGCCGGGCGGGACCTCGATCATCTACATCTCGGACCGGAGCGGGATTCCGAACATCTACCGTCAGGACCTCGCGACTGGTGAGTCCTACCGTCTCTCGAACCTGCTGACCGGCGTCGCGGGCCTGGTCGCGAACGCGCCCTGCATCTCGCTGTCCGCCGACGGGAAGCGTCTCCTCTTCACGGCGTTCACGCGCGGCGGGTGGGACATCTACTCGGTGCGGGACCCGCGGAAGTTCATCGAGTCGCCGCCCGCGTTCACCCTCGCCGAGCAGGGACCGCCGGGCAGGGTGGGGTCCCTGGCACCGCTCGGCACGAGCGTGGAGGCCGCGGCCGGGGCGACAGAGACGGCCGACGCGGTGGGCCCGCCCGATTCGGTGGACCCCGACGGCGGACCGGCGCTCTCGGCCTCGCCGCCGGATACCAGCACGGCGCGGGGTCCCGCGGTCGTCGACACGACGCTGGCCCTCTACGTGCAGCAGGTCTATCGGGAGCCGCTCGCCGACAGCACGTCGTTCGTCCGCCTTCCGTACAAGGCCAAGTTCTCGCGCGACTACATCAGCGGCGGCGCCCTGTTCGCGTCGAACGTCGGCTTCGCGGGCTCGAGCGCCATCTCGTTTAGCGACGTGCTCGGGAACCACAACATCCTGGCCGTCCTCAACCTGTTCGGCAACCTGTCCGATTCGGACATCTATCTCTCGTACACGAACCTGGCGCGCCGGACGAACTACGGCTTCGCGGTGTTCCAGTACCGAAACGACCTGCTCCTCTTCGCCTCCCCCAGCAGCGACGACGTCGAGAGCCAGATCTACCGCGGCGGCGCGTTTTTCATGTCGCGGCCGTTCAACCGATTCCGCCGATTCGAATACGGCGTCGAGTCGGCGGTGCTGAGCGAACGCGTGCTCCGGTTCAACTACGACCTCGGAACCATTTCCACGGTGGCCGACAACGGCAGCGCCTGGTACGTGGCGCCCAACATCGGGCTCGTCGCCGACAACGCGCTCTACGGATCCACCGGCCCCATCAACGGCGGCCGCTCGCGCTACAACGTGGAGCAGGCGTTCGGCGACGTTCACTACACGACCGGCATCCTGGATTGGCGGCGCTACACGAACATCCGGCACCGCTACGCGCTGGCGCAGCGGTTCATCGCGGGCGCCTCCGTCGGGCGCGATCCGCGCCTCTTCCGCTTCGGCGGGGCGTTCACCTACCGCGGCATCGACTACGGCGACCTCGTTGGAACGAGGGTCCTGCTCGGGAACCTCGAATTCCGATTCCCCCTGATCGAGCAGCTGCGGTTGGGTTGGCCGCTCTCCTTGAACCTTGGCGGCATCAACGGCGTCCTCTTCCTGGACGGCACGACCACGTGGGAGCAGGGGAACGCGCCCCGGTTCTTCAACGCCACGAACGGCCTTCGCACCCAGGACCTCCATCTCGCGTTCGGCGCGGGAGCCCGCGTGAACCTGGGCTACTTCATCCTTCGCTATGACTTCGGCCGGGAGCATCGGATCGACGGCGGGCTCGGCAAGCCGCAGCACTTCGTGACGTTCGGCGCGGACTTCTAGTCGGCGCCGGAAATGTGGCTCGCGTGGGATGAGGCGGTATTCCGGGCCATCCATCTGGGGCTGCATCATCCCGCGCTCGACCCGGTCATGCGCGCGCTCACGGATCCGGGCCCGTTCAAGATTCCGCTCCTCGTCGGGCTCGGAATCGCCTTCCTGACCCGCCGGACCCGCGGCGTAGTGGGGGTCCTGATTCTCGCGGCCACGATCGCGGTGGCCGATCAGACCAGCGCGAAGGTCCTGAAGCCGATCTTCAAGCGCACCCGCCCGTCGGTCGTTCTCGCCGACGCGAAGCCGCTCTTCGGCGTGCGCCACTCGTATGCCTTCCCGTCGGTCCACGCGACGAATCTCTTCGCCGCGGCGCCGATCCTGGGGGCGGTATTTCCGCCGGCGCGCGTGGCCGCGTACGTGCTGGCGGCGGCGGTCTCCTTCTCGCGCGTCTACGTGGGGGACCACTGGCCCTCGGACGTGATCGGGGGGGCCGCGCTGGGATTGTTTCTGGGGTGGCTCGGCCGAAGGGCGCTCTTCCGCGTCGAGAGGAGCCTCAGCGCCCGCCGGGAGAGAGCCGGAGGAGAGCCCAGTGCCGGCCCGTGATTCCCGCGTCGCGTCGGTGCGAGTAGAATCGACGGGGGAGGCAGGACGTGCATTCCGGGGCGACGGCGATCCGATTCGGATCGACCCCCGCGCCGACGAAGGACAGGACAATCAGGCCGGGTAGGTCGAGCGCGAATCGGCCGGCCCGGTGGGGAATGAGACACGAGGCGGGCACCGCGTCCGCCACGTCGCGGCCCACGGGGTAACAGCACGCATGGATGCAGGGACCGATCGAAACCAGGACGGAGGAAGGGGCGGCGCCGATTCGCGACAGGCGCTCGACCGCGCGCACGGCGATCCCGTCGCGCGATCCGCGCCAGCCGCTATGGAGGAGCGCTCCGGCGCGGGCGTCGGCCGCGACCACCGCGATCGGCGCGCAATCGGCCACGGTGACCGCCACCCAGGGATCGCCCGCGCGCACGAGAACGCCGTCGGCCTCGGCGCCCGGTTCGGCGGGCGTCACGATGGTCGCGCCGTGAACCTGTCGCGGCATCCGCGGCCCGTCGTCCGGGACCTGGGCCGCCGCCCGCATGCGATTTCGGTTCTCGAGGACCGTCTCACGCCGATCGCCGACGCCGAGGCCCAGGTTCAGCGAAGCGTAGGGCCCCTCGCTGACGCCGCCGAACCGCGTGGTCACGCCGAACCACGCGCCCTCGGGGAGGGCGCCCGCGCGCGGTCGCCAGAAGATGGCGGCGCTTTCCGGCGAATGGGAGTCGGATGCCATGCGGCGCCCATCTTCGCCGGGACCCGCCCGCTCGCGCAAGTTTTCTGCACGATCCTGCTCGCGGCCGTCGGCTGCGCGCACATTCCCGCGGCGTCGTCGGGCGCGGAGGCGCGCGCGCGCTTCCTGGAATCCTTCGCGCGCGGGGATCCGGCGTCCCGCGGCGCCGGGTTCCTCTCCGCGAAGCGCGGGACGAAGCGCCAAGGTTCCCTGGATCTCAGGTGGGCCTCTCTCGCGGAGAGCGTCGTCGTGGTCGGTTACGCCGGTCCCGTGCGCGCCCTGGACGCCTCGCTCCTCGGCGATTCGGTCTACGTCGGGCTCCGCCCCATGGACCTCGGGATGGCGGGCCTCGTGCCGCGTCGCGAGGGCTTGGGCGCGCGGGGGCTGCGGTTCCTGACCCGTCCGTGGGACTTCAGCGAGAAATGGATCCGCGACGCGCTCGCTCGGACGTCCGTGGAGCCGATCGAGAAAGGGTGGCGTCTCTCGGGCACCTTCGACGCCGGAAGCGGCGTGCATCCGTACGCGCTCGAGCTGGACCCGGCGGGTAGCCCGCGGCGTCTTCGCATCGGACGACCCGGCGGGGACGGGACCCTGATCATCGTCCGCTACGGGCCGACGCGCTCGTATCGCGGCGGCCGCCTCCCCAGGTGGATCGAATGGGAACGGGGCCCTTCGCTCCTCCGACTCTCGATCGGGGAATACGCCCGCGCGACGCCCGGACGCCTCCGCCACGCGCCGGCCGCGGAACGGGATTGGGACATGATGACGCTCGACGATCCGCGAAGCCGCGACCTGCTCCGCCGCTTCCTGGGCGTGGGCGAAGAGAGCGCCGCGCCGTGAGGACTCGAGCCCGCCTCGGGCGCGGCCCCCGCGTCCTCGCCGTCCTTTCGTGCCTGGCGGCCTCCTGGGGGGCCGGCGCCGCGTCCTCGGGAGACGGTCCCGACCTGGTCGTCGCGATGATTCGCCGGGTGCTCACGGCGCCGGAAGCCACCGCGCACGTCACGATCGAGCGGAGCGATCCCTTCGGCGGACCTCCCGCGAGGGAGCGGGGCCGGGTCTGGTTTCTCCCCGGGCGCGGGCTTCGCTACCGGTCCTTGGAGAAGGGCGGGCAGGACGTCGTGATCGATCGGTCTAAGGACGCCTTCCTGATGTACAGCCCGGAGGAGGAGGTGCTCTACCGGGGCGCCTACGGAAAAGCGCCCGCGCGTCTCAGGCGGCTGATCGCGGAGCCGGAGCAACTCATCACGAAGAATCTCTCGCCCACGGCCGACAGGCGGGACGTCCGCGGGGCTCCGCGCGACGGGTACCGTCTGCGTCCGGCGGCGCTGGGGGACAACGAGCAGAAGGTGTCGACCTGGATCGCGCGCGATTCGAAGTCGAACCTGCCGCGATTCGTGTCCATCGCCTCCGACGTCGACACGGTATTGATCGAATTCCGCGAGTGGAAGCTCCAGGCGAAGGCCCGGCCCGCCGATCTCGCGTCGAGCGCGCCTCGCGGCATCCACGAAGAGCCGCTCGATCCCAGGGATCTCCTCCAACGCGCCGGCCCCAAATCCCGTTGACCGCCCGCCGCGGGCGCTGCTACGGTCCGCCGGTGACCACGGAAGGTCGCATACCTCTTCGACTTAGTCTGGAAGCATCACGACGCCCGTGATCGCCGGTTTCTATCAATTCGCCCCCGTCCGGGGGCGCCCCGAAGAGAACGCCGCGCGAATGGAGCAAGCGCTTCGGTCGACCCGCGTCGACCTCCTCGTCTGCCCCGAGCTCGCCACCACCGGATACCTCTACACGGATCGCGACGAACTACGCGAGGTCGCCGAGGCCGTGCCGTCCGGTCCGACGTGCACGCGCCTCGCGCGAGCGGCGCGCGAGACCGGGCGGACGATCGTGTTCGGCATCGCGGAGCGGGCCGGGGACCGGATCCACAACAGCGCGGTGCTCCTCGACCCGAACGGCGCGGCCGTCTGTTATCGCAAGGCGCACCTCTTCGACACGGAGACGTTGGTCTTCGATCGATCGGGCCCAAGTCCCCGGATGGCTTCCGTCGCCGGCGCCAGGATCGGCATCATGGTCTGCTTCGACTGGCGGTTTCCGGAGATGGCGCGGCTCTTGGCACTCGAGGGAGCGGACCTCATCGCGCATCCCTCCAATCTCGTCCATCCCTACTGCCAGGACGCGATGATCACGCGGTCGCTCGAGAACCGCGTCTTCTCGATCACGTCGAGCCGAACGGGATCCGAGCGCGTGGGAGGCCTCGAGCTCACGTTCGCGGGGCGAAGCCAGATCGTGTCCCCGCGCGGGGAGCGGCTCGCGCGGGCCGACGAGACGGAGGAGTGCGTCCGCACCGCCGAGATCGACCCGGCGCTCGCGCGGGACAAGCGCGTCACGCCGCGGAACGACCTCTTCGAGGATCGCCGGGTGGATCTCTTCGGCCCGCTGGTCGCGGCTCGCGAGGGGAAGCGCGGATGACCCCGGCCCTCACCGCCTACATCGCGCTCGTCACCGCGCTGGGAGGCGGGCTCCTCGCCTTCGCCTTCCCGTCGCTGCACGACGTGGGATGGATGCAGATCGGCGCGTGGATTCTGGTGAGCCTCCTGGCCGAGAGCCTCTGGCTCTCGACCATCACCGGCAAGGCCATGGAGAGCATGGCCTCCACCGTCGACATCAGCCTCTTGATCCTCCTCGGATTCAAGCCGTCGATCTGGATCGTCGCGGTCGCCTTCGCGCTCGCGAACGTATTCTTCTCGAGACGCGTCTGGTACAAGGCGATTTTCAACGCGGGTCAAAACGTGGTCGCGCTGACGGCCGCGGGGCTGGTCTACGAGGCGCTCGGGGGCGCTCCGCTCGTCTCGGCCGGCGGGCTTCGAGCCGTGAACGGCGTGACGCTCATCCTGCCCTGGACGGGCGCGATCCTGATCTATTTCGTGGCGAACACGCTCCTGGTCTCCGGCGCCGTGGCGCTCTCCTCGGCGCGGAGGCTCGTGGCCACCTGGCGCGAGGAATACCTCTACAACAATTCGCTGCTGGGCTCGGCCGCGCTCTTCTTCCTGTCTCCCTTGATCGTCGTCTCGTATCTCGCGATCGGCTTTTTCGGCCTCATCTTCTTCTTCATTCCGCTCCTCCTGATCAAGGAGGCGGGCGCGAAGTACATCGCGCTGGAGAAGGCGAAGGACGAGCTGATTTCCTCCGAGCGATTGGCGGCCAAGGGCGAGATGGCCGCGGAGGTCGCGCACGAGCTGAACAACTACCTCGCCGCCATCTCCGGCCGATCGCAGCTCCTCCTCATGGGGGTCGGGAAGCAGTCGATCGAGAAGATCGAGGAGAGCGTGCGGATCATCGACGAGCAGGCGCGGAACATGGGCGTGCTCGTGAAGGGGCTCCTCGACTTCTCGCACAAGGAGGTCCGGAAGCAGCCGACGCGGCTCAACGACCTGATCCGGCGCACCGTCGAGTTCGTCGTGCCGCAGAACAAGTACGAACGGGTCTCGTTCGATCTCGATCTGGGGACCGACGTGCCGGAGGTGAATCTCGATCCGGGGCAGATCCAGCAGGTGCTCCTGAACCTCTTCAGCAACGCGGCGGACGCGATGAACGCCCACGGGAAGGGGGATCCCCGCATCGTCGTCCGAAGCCGCGCCCGCGGAGACGAGGTCGAGCTCTGCGTCGAGGACACGGGCCCGGGCATTCCCGTCGAGGTGATGCGTCGGCTGTTCGAGCCGTCCTTCACGACGAAGCCGGAAGGACACGGATTCGGCCTCTCCACGTGCTACCGGATCGTCACGAACCACGGGGGGCGGATCGTCGCCGAGAACGGAGCGCGCGGCGGAGCGCGCTTCACGGTGACCATGCCGATCGAGCGGAGCCGGCTCGCCGCCTGACCGCGCCGGGCGAGCGGTCCGTCAGCGGTCGAGCGCCTGGAGGAGGAGGACCCCGGCGGCCGCTCCGGCCAGGTCGGCGAGCAGATCCTTTCGGCTCGCTCCGCGCCCGAATCGGCGTGGCTTGAACGCGGCGTCGTAGACCTCCTTCGCGACGCCGACTCCCACGGTCAGCCCCAGCGATTCCGAGCGGCCGCGCCCTTCCACGCGAAGCGAGGCGGCGATCGCGAGCGATCCGCCGAAATGGAGCAGCCGGTCGGGCGCGGTCCACGCGCCCTCGCGCGTCATCGGCAGGAGAAACGGCTCCGCCGCCGCCGGGCGCGACGCGCCGGCCATGGCCAGCGCCAGGGCCAGGGCGGACGCGGCGAGCGGGAGGGCGAATCGGGCGGGACGAAGGCGGTCGCGACGCACGCGCGCGAGCGTACGCGGGCGTTCGCCCGCCCGCAATCGCGATCGGCGGCGTCTCGCTCCGCCCGCGCCCGCTCTGGTACCATCGTTCCATGACGGCGTCGAACTCGACTCTCGATTCTCGGCGGGTGCCGCCTCCGGTCCGGTCGCTCCTCAAGACGCTCCGCGGCGCGGGCCGGCAGGCCTATCTCGTCGGCGGATGCGTGCGGGACCTCGCGCGAGGCGAGTCGGTCACCGACTGGGACGTGGGGACGAGCGCCCGTCCCGACGAGGTGCTTCGCCTCTTTCCGGGGGCGGTGCCCACGGGGCTCAAGCACGGCACCGTGACGGTCGTGCTCGGCAGCGGCCCGTGCGAGGTCACGACGTTTCGCGTCGAGGAAGGGTACTCGGACGCGCGGCGGCCGGATCGGGTCGCGTTCACCGATGACCTCGGCCTGGACCTGGCCCGTCGCGACTTCACTGTGAACGCGATGGCGTGGGACCCGATCGACGGTCGCGAGGTCGATCCGTTCCAGGGCCGGGCCGACCTGGCCGCGCGCCTCCTTCGCGCCGTGGGAGATCCCCGGACGCGATTCCAGGAAGACGGACTTCGGCCGATCCGAGCGGCGCGCTTCGCGGCGACCCTCGAATTCGAGGTCGAGGACGCCACGTTCGCGGCGCTCGGCGAAGCGCGCGACCAGGTGGCTCGCGTCGCGGCCGAGCGGCTCCGCGACGAGCTCCTGAAGATGCTCCGGGCCGCGAATCCGTCGCGGGGCTTCGAGGTCCTGCGCCGTTCGGGCCTCCTACCGCTCCTCCTCCCGGAATTGGAGGCGTGCGTCGCCGTGCCGCAGAACCGTCACCACGCCTATGACGTCTACTTCCACACCCTCCACGTCACCGACGCCGCTCCGGCCGAGAAGCCGGTGGTGCGCCTGGCCGCGCTCTTCCACGACATGGGCAAGCCGCTGACGCGGGCGGAGAAGGAGAACGGAGACGCGACGTTCTACAATCACGAGCGCGAGAGCGCGCGGCTCGCCGAGGAGGCGATGACGCGCCTCAAGTTCAGCCGCGAGATGACGCAGCGGGTCGTCCACCTGGTCCGGCAGCACATGTTCGACTACCGCCCCGAATGGACCGACGCGACCGTGCGGCGATTCGTCCGGACCGTCGGCGCCGACAACGTCGCCGACCTCTTCGACCTTCGGATCGCCGACAACGTGGGGAACGGAACCAAGACCGGCTTCCCGCACTACTTGGGCGAGCTCGCGGATCGGATCGACCTCGTCCTGGAAGCGGAGGAGGCGCTTTCCGTGCGCGATCTCAAGGTCGACGGAGCGGACGTGATGCGCACGCTCAAGCTCCCGCCGGGGCCGGAAGTGGGGAGGGTACTCGACCGTTTGCTCGAGGACGTGCTGGAGGAGCCCTCGCTCAACGATCGGCCAAAGCTTCTCGCGCGAATGCGCGAGGCCTTCTCGATTGACACGCCGGGCCCCTGAGCCTAAACTCCCGGGCCTGTAATTGACGAGCCCCCAAGCGTTAGGAGCCACTTGACCACACCCGAGCAAGGCGCCGTGCGGAGGGACCCCGACGAGCCGACGCTGGGCTCCCTGCGGGAGCCGATCGCGGAAGCATTCGAGCGGTTCGAGCAGCGCCTCGACGAGGCGTTTCTCTGCGACGTCCATCTCGTGGGCGCCGTCGGCGCGCACCTTCACCGCGCGTTCGGCAAGCGCTTTCGACCGACGCTCCTTCTCCTCGCCGCCAAGGGGTTCGGGAACGTCTCGGACGAGGCGGTGCTCGGCGCGGTGGTCGTGGAGCTGATCCACACCGCGACCTTGATCCACGACGACTCGGTCGACAAGAGCCTGGTGCGTCGCGGCCTCCCGACGGTGAACAGCGCCTGGAACAACGACGTCGCCATCTTGATGGGTGACTACCTCTACTCGAAGGCATTCTCGATCCTGGTCCGGAATCGGATGTACGACGCGATGGACCTTCTCGCCGACGCGACCCACCGCATGAGCCAGGGCGAGCTCCGCCAGATCGAGCAGAAGAACCGCCTCGACCTGACCGAGGAGGAGTATCTGCGGGTGATCGAGGAGAAGACCGCCTGCTTGATGTCGGCGGGCTGCGAGTTGGGGGCCCTGAGCGGCGGAGCGGACGACGAGGCGCGCCAGGCCATGTTTCGCTACGGCCACGCCGTCGGCCTGGCGTTCCAGATCACGGACGACATCTTCGACTATCTCGGGGCCGAGACGGTGATCGGGAAGGCGAAGGGGAGCGACCTGGACGGCGGGAAGATCACCCTTCCTCTGATCACCGCGCTCCAGAACGCGCCGGAGGGGCCGCGTCACGAGATGCGCGAGATGATCCGGAACCGGGAATTCCGAAACGGCCACTGGGGCGACGTCGTCCGGTTCGTCACGGAGTACGGCGGCGTCTCCTACAGCGAGACCCGCTCCGCCGAGCTCGCGACGCGGGCCGAGGCCGAGCTGTCGCACGTGCGCGACCCGGAAGCCCGCGCCGCGCTTCGGGACTCCGTTCGCTACGCGGTGACGCGGCGTCGGTGAAGGCGGAGCCCAAGAGTCACGATAAGTCGCAGAGCCTCGCGCGACTGGCCGCCCGGCTCACGCTGACCAAGCGCGCCGAGGACGTCATGATCCTCGATCTTCGAAAACTCGACGGCGTCTGCGACTTCTTCGTCCTCGCCACGGGACACTCGGAAGTGCAGGTCAAGGCGATCGCGGACGCGGTGGAGGACGGACTTCGCGCGGAGGGGCAGCGACCGTGGCACGCGGAGGGATACGAGGCCCGCCGTTGGATCCTTCTCGACTACGTCGACGTCGTCGTGCACGTCTTCCACGCGCGCGCGCGCGAGTACTACCTTCTCGATAAGTTGTGGGGTGATGCAGGTCGCGAACTCGTGGCCGATTGAGGCCTACCTGACCGCGCGCCTCTCGGCCGCGATCGCTCGGGCCGGCTTTTCCCTGCCCGAGGGATCCCGCGCCGACGTCGAGGCGCCGCGCGAGCAGGGGCACGGCGACTGGGCTTCCTCGATTGCGCTCTCTCTCGCGAAATCCGCCCGGCGGCCTCCGCGCGAGGTGGCCGCGGCGATCGTCGCGGCCCTCGACGTGGATCCGGACGT
>Ga0075423_10001325_pt1 | contig 21610 bp, 21 predicted proteins | sample SoiMethybrSBSTD2_FD_80114 | JGI IMG/M metagenome (GOLD analysis project Ga0075423, IMG submission 80114) | Bulk soil microbial communities from a Populus tree surrounding site in Tennessee, USA - Soil MetaG P. TD hybrid SBSTD2 | ecosystem: Environmental > Terrestrial > Soil > Tree plantation... | reverse complement strand
GGCCGCCTCCGAGATGGGGGTGTCGATCACCCGGGCCTCGCCGAACTGCTTGGCGAAGCCCTCGGTCACTTTGAACGCGCCGCCGTACGCCCCCACGTCCTCCCCCAAAATGAAGACGCTGGGATCGCGCTCCATCTCTTCCCACAAGCCCTGCCGCAGGGCTTCGAGGTACGTCACCTCGGCCATCAGAGACTCCGGTACCAGTGCCGCGGTGCCGCGGGCGGGTCGGCGTACACGCCGCCCAGCGCCGACTCCCCCGGCGGCAGCGGCTCGTCGACGCAGGCATCGGTCGCCTGGTCGATCTCGAGCTTCACCCCGTCGTCGATCGCCTTCAGCTCGCCCTCCTCGGCCCACTCATGCTGCACCAGCTGCTTCACGTAGCGGTCGACCGGGTCGTTCTCCCTGGCCCACCAGTCGAGCTCGTCCTTGGGCACGTAGTGCTGATCATCATGCTCGGCGTGGCCCTTGCGACGGTATGTCTTGACTTCGATGAAGTGCACCCCGTGACCGCGCCGGGCCCGCTCGACAGCGAACCGAGTCGCCTCGTACACCGCGAGCACGTCGTTCCCGTCCACCGTGACGGCCGGGATGCCGTAGCCCTTCGCCTTCTCCGCTAAGTCCTTCACCGCGAACTGCTTCTCCGGAGGCGTCGAGTACGCCCAGCGGTTGTACTCCCCGATCACGACGAGCGGGACTTTCTGCACGGCGGCGAAATTGAGGCCCTCGTGGAACGTCCCAGTCGACGTCGCGCCGTCGCCCACGTAGACCAGCCCCACCCGCGGCTCGCCCCGCAGCTTGAACGTCAGGGCGATCCCGGCCATGACCGGGACCATGTCGCCGAGATGCGAGATCTGGCCGAGGTAGCCCTTCTCGAGATCGTTGAAATGAACGTTCAGCTCGCGCCCGCGCGTGGGGCTGTCCGCTTTCGCCATATACTGCCGCAGGATCGCCAGCGGCTCGGCACCCATGACGAGCATGGAGCCCAGGTTGCGGATCAGCGGCGACAGGATGTCCGGGTTGGGCCCTCGGGCCAGGGCGTACGCCGACCCGACCGACTCCCCCTCCTGGCCGAGCGAGCGGAACAGGCCGCCGATCACCTTGCTCTGGCGGTAGAGGGCGGTGAGCCGCTCCTCCAGGGTCCGGGTGAGCCGCAGGTAACGATAGATTTCGAGTAGCTGGTCGCGGGCGAGGCCCGCCGGGATGGGCGGGGACTGAGTGGTCGGAGCGGCGCGTGCTGCCATGACGTAAATTGTAGTGGGAGGGAGACGAAATGGCGACGTTGAAGCTGCGCGTGACGGGGATGACGTGCGGGCACTGCCAGATGAAAGTCGAAAAGGCGCTGCTGGGCGCGGGCGGCGTGTACTCCGCCGTCGTCGACCTCTCGGCCGGCGAAGCGGAGGTGGATTTCAACGACGACGCCGCGACGACGGATCAGCTCATCGCGGCGGTGGCGAAGGCGGGGTACGGCGCGAAGGTGGCGGGCTAGTACGCGCCTCGGAGCTCGTGGCCGGGCTCCACCTGTTTGTGCACCTCCGCGAGGAAGCGCTTGGCGAGCCGATCGAGCTCCGACTCGCCCACCTGATCGGTGCTGACCTCCACCAACGTGTAGTGCCCGCCCTCGGCGCGGGCGGTAATGGTCACCTTGCCGAGCGCGCCGGCGTAGGTGCGTCGCCGCGGTGCCTCGTCCGCCGGCGCGAGGCGCGTGCCGAAGAACGCCTTCGCCTGCGACAGCACGTCGTCGGGACTCAGGGTGGTGCGGTGGAAATACCTCACGGGTTCCCCTCCCATGCCGGTTTGAAGCGCCGCAGCGTCAGGCTGTTCAGCACCACACTCAGGCTCGACCACGCCATCGCCGCGCTCGCGATCACGGGCGAGAGCAGCACCTGGAGCCATGGGTACAGCACCCCGGCGGCCACCGGGATGCCGATCACGTTGTAGACGAAGGCCCAAAAGAGATTCAGCTTGATCGTTCCTAGGGTGCGCCGCGATAATTGAATCGCGGTCACCACGCCGCGCAGATCACCCCGGATCAGCGTCACGTCGGACGCCTCCATGGCGATGTCGGTCCCCGTTCCGATGGCGATTCCGACGTCGGCCTGCGCCAGGGCCGGGGCGTCGTTGATCCCGTCGCCCACCATCGCCACTTGCTTGCCTTGGCGCTGCAGCTTCTTCACGATATCGACCTTCTGTGACGGCAGCACTTCGGCCAGGAGCTCGTCGATCCCGACCTCCTGCGCCACCGCCTCCGCCGCCCGCTTCGAGTCCCCCGATATCATCATCACCGCGAGCCCCATGCGTTTCAGGGAGGCGACGGCCTGGATAGCGGTCGATTTGATCGGATCGGCGATCGCGATCACCGCGTGCACCGTGTTGTTCACCACGACGATCACCGGAGTGCGCCCCTGCGCCGCGAGGCGGTCGGCGTCCGGACCGAGCGTCCCGAGCTCGAGGCTGCGCTCGCGGGCATGGCGCAGGGAAATCACCTCGATGATGCGCCGGTCCACGGTGCCTCGCACGCCCCGCCCTTCCATGATCGCAAACTTCTCGACCGGCAGGACGTCGACTTGCCGATCCTTGGCCGCCCGGGTCACGGCGAGCGCGAGCGGGTGCTCGGAGCGCTGCTCCACAGACGCGGCCCACTTGAGCACTTCACCGGGAGCGAGCGGCGTGCCGTCCGGCCGCTTGGCCGTGACGATGTGGGTGACGGACGGGCGGCCCTCGGTGAGCGTGCCGGTCTTATCGAGCAGCACTGTGCGCACCGCGGCGAGTCGATCGAGCGCTTCACCGCTGCGGATCAGGATGCCATACTCGGCGGCCTTGCCCGTTCCCACGAGGATCGCCGTGGGCGTGGCGAGCCCGAGGGCGCAGGGGCATGCGATGATGAGCACCGTCACGAGCGCCACGGTGGCGAACACGAGGGCCGGCGCCGGCCCCAGGTCGTACCAGAGCACGAACGCCGCGATCGCCAGCGCCATGACAATCGGGACGAATACGCCCGCCACCCGATCGGCGAGCTGCTGGATCGGCGCCTTCGTCGCCTGGGCGTCCTCCACCAGCTGGACGATCTGGCCCAGCGCGGCGTCCTTGCCCACCCGCGTGGCGCGAAACGTCACACTGCCCGTCGTGTTCAGCGTCGCGCCGATCACCTCGTCGCCGATCCGTTTGGCGACCGGCATCGGCTCTCCCGTCAGCATCGACTCGTTCACCGCGGAGGCGCCTTCGGTGACGATGCCGTCCACCGGGACTTTCTCTCCCGGCTTCACGATCACGAGGTCGCCCGGTACCACCGCCTCGACCGCGATGTCGGTCTCCTTGCCCTCGCGCATCACGTGCGCCGAACGGGGACGCAGCCCCGCCAGGCGCCGGATCGCTTCCGAAGTACGGCCCTTGGCACGGGCCTCGAGCAGCCGTCCGAGCAGGATCAACGCGATAATAGCCGACACCGATTCGTAGTAGACGTCCGCCGGATGCCCGGTGCCGGCGAACACGGCAGGAGCGAAGGTGGCGACGAGCGAGTACAGGTAGGCCGCGCCCGTGCCTACGGCGATGAGCGTGTTCATGTCGGCCGTGCGGTGCTTGAGCCCGCTCCACGCGGCGCGGTAGAACTGGCCGCCCGACCAGACCACCACCGGCAGAGTGAAGACAGCGAGTCCGACTCTGATCCACTGCGGGTCGAACGGGCCGCGCCCGGCGAGCGCTTGCTGGAGTCGCACGGCGACCGGCATGAGGAGGCGCCCGAGCAGATCGACCTGCTTCAGCGTGGCGTCGGCATCATGGGCCATCAGGAGCATCGAGCCGAGCATGCTCACCACCGTCACGACGGCCGCGAGCGCGAACCTCCAGGTGAGCGAGCGGACCTCGCGCGCACGCGCCAGCCGCTCCCGCTCGAGCGGATCCTCGGCGGCAATCGGCTCCGCGACCCGGAAGCCCGCCCGCTCGACGGCCTGCTCGAGCGCCTCGGCCGACGTGGCGCCGGGGATATAGTCCACGGTGACGAGCTCGGTCGCCTGGTTGGCGACGGCGCGGATCACACCCGGCACGCTCCGCAACGCCTGCTCGAGCGGCGCGACGCTCGGCGCGTAGTGCAGCTGCTCGACCGTGAACGTCACGCCGGCTTGGCCGCAGTCGTAGCCCGCCGCGCGGACTGTCCTGATCAGCTCAGTCACGTTCGTCTGGGCGTCGTCATAGTCCACGGCGCCCTTGCCGGTGGCGTAGTTGACCGCCGCGGTGGCCACCCCGGGTGCGCTCCCCAGCGCCTCCTGGACCGTGGCGGCGCACGAGGCGCAGCTCATCCCCTCGATGGGAAGGACGATGCGGGCCTTACTCATGGAGCTCGTGCGGGGATGACGAGGGCCGCCGCTCGGCGGCGACGGGCTCCACCACGAGCAGGCCCTTGAGCATGTTCATGCCGCAACGGAAGCGGTATTCACCGGCTGCCTCGGGTGTGAACTCGACGGGCGTGGTCTGAAAGGCCGGGAGGAGAGCATCGATCCCGAAGTCCTCGAATACGACGCGCTCCGAGCAATCCGCGGTTTCGTCACGGTAGAACTGGAGCCGCACCGGCTCGCCGGCCCGGACCACGATGGTATCGGGGGTATAGCCGCCCTTCACGACCACCCGCACCTCCTGCACGCCGCCGACGGTCGGCGCCGCCGTTGTCGACCCCTTCGAGAGCAGGAAATACCACAGCACCCAGACGATGGCGGCGAGCCCGGCGGCCGTGACGACGTACTGCGAGACGCTCACGCCTTTTCGTAGTACTCGATGCCGAGGTGGGTGATTTGTTCCTCGCCCATCAGCCAGCGCAGCGTGTTCTTGAGCTTGGTCTGCTGGATGAACAGATCGTGCTCAGGATACAGCCCCGGGGCCGTCTGCGGGCTCTTGAAGTAGAACGACAGCCACTCCTGGATCCCCGAGAGCCGCGCCCGCTGCGCCAGATCGAAGAACAGAGCCAGGTCGAGGACGATAGGCGCGGCCAGGATGGAATCGCGACACAGGAAGTCCACCTTGATCTGCATCGGATAGCCGAGCCATCCGAAGATGTCGATGTTATCCCACCCTTCTTTGTTGTCGCCGCGGGGCGGGTAGTAGTTGATACGCACCTTGTGGAACACGTTGCCGTACAGCTCGGGATACTGATCTGGCTGGAGGATGTACTCGAGCACGCCGAGCTTGGACTCCTCCTTGGTCTTGAACGATTCGGGATCGTCGAGCACCTCGCCGTCCCGGTTGCCCAGGATATTCGTCGAGTACCAGCCCGCCAGGCCGAGCATGCGCGCCTTGAACGCGGGCGCGAGCACGGTCTTCATCATGGTCTGGCCGGTCTTGAAGTCCTTGCCGCCGATCGGGAGCTTGCGCTCCTCGGCCAGGTGCTGGAGCGCGGGAACGTCGACGGTGAGGTTAGGCGCACCGTTCGCAAACGGCACGTTTTCCATGAGGGCGGCGTACGCGTACAGCATCGAGGGCGCGATGGCAGGATCGTTCTGCTCCATCGCTTTTTCGAATGCAGCGAGCGTCTGGTGCGCCGGGCCGGGCGTGATGAACACCTCGGTGGAGGCGCACCATACGATCACCACCCGGCTCACCCCCGCGGACTTCTTGAAGCTGCGGATGTCCTCACGCAGCTGCTCCGCGAGCTCGCGTTTGGTCTTGGCGCGCTTCACGTTCGTGCCCTGCAGGCGCTTGACGTAGTACTGGTCGAATGCGGCGGGGAGCGGCTTGATGCCCTGGAGGAAATCCTTGATCGGCTCGAGGTGTTCGTGCCGCTCCAACACGCCGGCTTTCACCGCGGCGGTGAAGGCGTCATCGGGAATCGGGTCCCAGGCGGTGAACACCAGGTCTTTCAGGTCGGCGAGGGGCACGAACTCCTTGATCTTGGGACTGCGCTTCTCGGTGCGCTTCCCCAGACGGATGGTCCCCATCTGGGACAGCGACCCGATCGGCAGGCCCCGGCCGCGCCGCACGTTCTCGACGCCCGCGATGAACGTGGTGGACACCGCACCCAGCCCCACGAGCATCACGCCCAGTGTTCCTTTGGCGGGCGCGATGTCCCGACCGGCCTCGACTGCCACGCTTACGGTCCTTTCCGAGATTGTAGCGCGGGCGCATGGCCCGGGAGCGTGTCACGTTGCCGGGAGGGCCGCCTCACCGAGGGTTCCCCGGCCGCACGCGCGACGTAGAGCACGCGCTGCACCACCGTCACCGAGGTGGCGAGCGCCAGAATCACCACGATCCAGAACAACAACGCTCCGTGGTTCCCGACGCCGAAGAACAGCGTGGGGGCGCCGAGCAGCAGCACCCGCTCCGCGCGCTGCGCAATCCCGACCTTGGCCGTGAGGCCCAACCCTTCCGCCCGCGCGCGCGTGTAGGACACGATGAGCGATGCCGCGAGGGCGACGAAGCACGCCACCACGGCGAGGATCAGGCGCTCGGGAGGCACGCCGCCCCGCAGGAAGAACACCGCGATGCCTGAGAACAGCGCCGATTCGCCCACGCGGTCGAGCGTTGAATCGTAGAACGCGCCGAAGGTCGTCGTCATGCCCGCCCGGCGCGCCACGCGGCCGTCCAACAGATCGAAGATGCCGGACACGAGCAGCAGCAAGCCACCCAGGCGGACCCACCCCAGGCCGAACGCCGTAGCCGACGCGATGATCACGAGGGTGCCGACGGTGGTGATGAGATTGGGGCGAACGTGCAGGCGGATGAACAGGGCGGCGAGGGGATCGATCAGTTTCCCGAAGCCATCGCGCACGTTCTGGGGGATTACGTTCATGGCCGGGGGAAGGTAGCCGGGCGCGGCAAAAGTCTCAATAGCGCAAGGTGTTGGGTGCGTTCGGTCTAGGGTGTCCTAGGGTTCGTCCCGTTGCGGTTTGTGGTGATTGGGGGTTTGGCTCTTGCGAACGTTTCGATTTGTTCGCATGCCCCTGCGTGGTTCAGCGCTCAACCAGCGCGCTGTGGTTTCAGCCGCCGATCGAGGAACGCCTTCAGCGCGACGGCGCCGTTGCGCGTAACGTCGTGCGCGGCGTAGACGAAGGTGACCCGCCCGCGCCGGGCCGCCGCGAGGAGTGGCTGCCAGGCCGCGCGATGCGCCCGCAGCTCGGTGAAGTACCGCTGCCGAAACTCCCGCCACTTCTTCGGATCGTGGCCGAACCAGGTCCGCAGGTCCGCGCTCGGCGCGACGTCCTTGACCCACCCATCGAGCTTCAGGCGTGTCTTCCTGACGCCCCGCGGCCAGAGTCGCTCCACTAGGAAACGCACGCCATCGTCACCCGTCGCGGGGTCGTAGGCACGTTTGAGCCTGATCATGGGATGCCCCTTTCTCTCGGTCGTCAAGTCTTAACTCGCGCCTGGCGCTGGCGTGAGCAGCAACGCCGGGGTCTGGGCCGTCGCGCTGACTCCGAGCCGGATCCACATCCCGGCGGCGCCGTGTCCAGGTACGCCGCAGAAAATCAGATACTCCCCCACGGGCTGCGCGGCGAAGCGCATCACGTCCGTCGCTTCCGAAGGAAGTCCGGACGAGAGCTGGAACGTGAAGGCACGCGCGATCGCGGGATCAACGGACTGCGTCGGCAGAGGCGTCTGCTGAGCGATCACTTCGGCGCTATGCGGCAACATCCCATCGTGGTTGCGGAAGGCGATCTCCGTCTTCCACCCGACAGGTACGATAAGCGTGAGCCCCCCATCGCGGAACCCGTTGAAGTTCAGAGCGCCGTTCAGCCCGGTGAGCCCGGCGATCAACTGGAAGTGGACCGACTGGGCGGCCGAATCGAAGGTCAGCCAGGTCGGATCCACCCGCTGCTGCTGGGCATTCGCGGGAACGGCGAGCGAAAGCGTGACCAACCCCACGATCGCCGAGAGTAGCCATCCGAGTCTAGACATTGTCACCTCCGCAGCTCGGCCGGATGCACTCGGTGCTCGTGGAGAATCTGCGCGACGCTCGGGAAGCTCTGCCGGGCCGCGTCGGGGACGTGGCGCCAGGTGTCGGTTCCCGGCATGCCCACCCAGTAGTCGAACGGCTCGGCGCCGGGCCCGACCGGTTGCCCCACGACGATCCGGCCGACCATCCCCACGGCTTCGTGGGGCATGCAGTAGTAGTCATAGACTCCGGGTACGGTTAGCGTGACGTCGAAGTGATCGTCCGGGTGCACGAGGAACCCGGAGTCCCAGGGCACGGCCCCCTCCGGCATTCGCAGCGGATGATTGTCGTTGCGCGGGTGGTAGGCGGTCGCCGTGTGCACGTTCTCCCGCACGATCCAGCGCACCGTCGCACCCGGTTCCACGTAGAGCCCGATCGGATCGAACCATACCCGGGAGCCGAGCGCGTCGCTGCGCATCTCGATCACCTCGAGAGCGGCCGGCGAACGGAGCCGCGCTCCGAGAAGCGCGGCTGCGGACGCCCGCCGGTTCGATACGAGCCCGAAGCCGACAAGCGCCAGCCCGCCGGCTTTCAGGAACTCGCGACGTGACGGCTTCGTCACTTGGCGAGCTGGGCGGCGCGCTCTGGCGACACGTACCACACGATCACGTGGTAGTGCGGCTCCGCTACGCCCGGGTGGCCCGCGTTGAAGACGATGTCCACGTGATCGGCACGCGCAGGGGCGACCTTCAGACCGCTGAACGCCTTCTGGGCGTTCATGTCCTTGAGCGGGATCATGTAGATGGAGCTCACCAGGTTGCCTTGGTGGTCGTAGGCAAGAAACGGCCCCGCCGGCAGCGTGGCGGGATCGACGTACAGGGTGCCGAGTCCAGGGACGAAGTCCGGGAGCGGGACGAGCGTGCTGACCTTCTTGTAGGCACCGGTGGGCGGCGCCTTCTGCTGGGCCGCCGTGGTGTCGGAGTGGATCCGATGCGCGGTGGCGGGCTCCGCCTTCTGCTGAGCCGCCGCGGTGTCAGGGGACGCAACGAGCATCCCGACACCGAGCACGCCGGCGAGGACGGTAAGGGCGAGACGGTTCATGCGTAAGTCTCCTTCTGTATGTCGAGTTCCTGTGACTGCGTTGGACTACGGGCGCATAGTTATGACGGGGCCACGGGAGCGACAATGGAGCGTTCGTACCGCGTAGAGAGACGCCTGTCCTGCGCGCGGATGCCGGTCTGGCCCACGTGGGGCTGAAGCACTAGCATTTGCAGGAGGTTGCGAGGAGAGCGATGCTCGAAACGGAGTTGTTCGCGCTGCTCGAGCAGACCGCGGACGCCGCGTACACGGTCACCGAGGACGGCGAGATCTGCTCCTGGAGCGGGACCGCCGAGCGGCTGTTCGGCTACCCGGCAAGCGAGGTGCTCCACCGCAACATCGACGAGGTGCTCAAGGCGCGCGACGCGTTGGGCACCACCGCGCTCGCGGGAGGCTCCGAAGCGGCGACGCGTCGCTGGGACGGAGCGTCCGGCGGGATCCCCAATTTCGACTTGGAGGTACGCACCGGGTCTGGGGGCCGGATCTGGGTGAACGTCTCAACGATCGTCTTCGATAACCAGCGCACAGGACGCCGACTCTTCGTACGCCTGGCGCGCGACGTCGACCAGCGGCGGCGCAACGAGGAGCGGTTCTACGGCATGCTCGAGGTCGCTCGGCAACTCGTGTCGCTCGCCGGCGAGGAGCCCCATCACGCACCTGTGGAGTCACTTTCCGAGCAGGAGCGCCGCATCTTGAAGCTGTTCGCCGAAGGCCGAAACTCCACGACCATCGCCCGCAAGCTGAGCATTTCCGCCCAGACGCTCCGCAACCACCTGCACCATATCAACCGCAAGCTCCGCACACACACCCGCCTTGAGGCGGTGACCCACGCGCAGCGGCGCGGGCTCATCGACTAGACTAGTAGAGTAAGTACTTGGCACGCAGGCGCCGGAACCGCGCGAGCGGCCCGTCCCACTCCCGCCAGATCGCGTCCGCGGTGCGGCCCGCGACGATGGCGCGTCGCAGCTCCGTGCCCTGGGCCAGCCGATCGAAGCGTGCCGCATCGAAACGCAGCGAATCGGGCTGCGCCGCCCGGATCGCCGTCAGCACCAGCGCGGCGGCGCGCGTCGGATCGTAGCGCCGCCGATCGGTCACGCGCAGCCTGATGGCGCGCACCTCGACGCCGTCGTATTTCCCGTCGGTCGGCCCGTGCGGAGTGAACGTCACCCCCGAAAGCTCCACGCCGTTCAACCCCTCCTGCGCCCATCGTCCCCCACCTCGCAGCCGCGGCAACACGGCCCCGGTGTCGAGCCATGGCGCACCGATCACCTGAAACGCGAACGCGGTGCCGCGCCCCACCGAGAGATTGGTGGCTTCGAACAGGCAGGTCCCCGGATAGTGGAGCGCGCTCTCCAGGTCGGGCATGTTCGGCGAGGGTCGCACCCACGGCAGTCCCGTGTCGTCGTAGAACATCGCGCGCCGCCAGCCCAAGGCCGGGACGACGGTGAGTCGGGCGTGGATCCCGAGCACGTCATTGGCGAACCGCGCCAACTCGCCGATGGTCATGCCGTGGCGCATCGGCACGCCGAGAAAATCGAACACACGCTCCACCGGGCGGGGATCGGCGGGCACGTTGCCTTGGGACGCGATACCGCCGATCGGATTCGGCCGGTCGAGCACGACGACCGGCTTGCCGCGGCGCGCCGCCTCCTGCATGACCAGCACGGCAGTCGTCGGGTAGCTGTAATAACGGGCGCCGACGTCCTGTAAGTCCACGAGCACGACGTCCACCGTATCGAGCGCCGCGATCGCGGACAGGGGCGTGCCACCGTAGAGGCTATAGATTGGTAGACCGGCGGCGGAGTCGACGGCATCGGGGAGCCCGGAGCGGTCCTCGGTCCCGCGGATCCCGTGCTCCGGGCTCAAGATCACCGCCAGGCGGACGCCCGGCGTGCCGCGCAACAGGTCGATATCGCGCCGGCCCAGACGGTCCACGCCCGTCTGATTCGTGAGCAGCGCGACGCGCTTGCCCGCGACGACGCCGATCGAGTCCGTGAGCAGCACCTCGATCCCCGGTCGTACCTGCGCCGCCACCCGCGTCGGCAGCGAGATGGCGCAGGTGATCACCACCAACAGCGAGACAGCATGCGAGCGCATAGGCTCCTGGTCGTTGCCACCGTGCTGGGATGTGCCGGCGGTCAATCCGTCGGACGGACGGCCCAACCCGTCCCCCGCCCCCCGTCCCCGGTCGCCGCGGTGTCCGTCGACTCGCTGCTCGCCGGCCTCTCGGTCCGCCAACAGATCGGGCAGCTCGTCATCCCGTGGCTCTCGGGAAGCTACACCGCTTTGGACGATTCGCTCTTTCAAGTGGCGGCCCGGTGGGTGGACTCGCTGGAAATCGGCGGGTTGATCATCTCGGTCGGCTCCCCGCTCGACATCGCCACCAAGCTCAACGCCTTGCAGCAACGCTCCCGGCTACCCCTCCTCATATCGGCCGACCTCGAGTGGGGCGCCGGCATGCGCGTGGTGGGGGCGACCGCATTCCCGCAGATCATGGCGGTCGGCGCCACCGGCGATCCCCAGGACGCCTACACGATCGGCACGGCCGCGGCCGTCGAGGGCCGGGCCGTGGGCATCCACGTCAATTTCGCCCCTGATGCCGACGTCAACAACAACCCCGCGAACCCGATCATCAACATCCGCTCCTTCGGGGAGGACCCGCGCACGGTGTCCCGTCTGGTCGCGGAGTACGTCCGGGGCCTGCGCGATCACGGTATGCTCGCCACGCTCAAACACTTCCCCGGCCACGGGGATACGGAAACCGATTCGCACATCGGCCTCCCCATCATCACCGCCGCATACGCCCGCCTCGACTCGCTCGAGCTGCTCCCGTTCCGCGCCGGGATCGCCGCCGGGGCGGATGTCGTGATGAGCGCACACATCGCGTTTCCGGCCCTCACGGGGTCGAACGACCCGGCGACGCTGTCGGCTGCCGTCCTCACGGGGCTGCTGCGCGACTCGCTGCGCTTCCCCGGCCTGGTCGTGACCGACGCCCTGATGATGGGTGCGATCGTGGCGAAGTACGGCGCCGGCGAAGCGACGGTACGGGCGTTCCTCGCCGGCTCGGACCTGCTGCTCATACCGGCGGATGCCGACTCCGCGGTGCTCGCGATGAGCGCAGCGGTGGCGGCGGGACGGATCACCCCGCAGCGACTCGCGCAGTCGGTGCGCCGCGTGCTCGAGATCAAGCGTCGGCTCGGTCTGCTCGAGCACCGCACCGTCCCGCTCGACTCGATCCCGCACGTGGTCGGCAGCAGACGGTTCCAGGACGCCGCGAATGACCTCGCGGTCCGGTCCCTCACGCTGGTGCGCGACGTGGGCGGCCGGCTGCACGCCTTGCGGACGCGCCCCCGCCGGCTGGCGCTGATCGCGTACGCCGACGAGGCGAACTCGAGCGTCGGCGTCTTCCTCAGCGATCTGTTGCGGCAGGGCGGCGACACCGTGGACTACTTCCGGCTCTGGCCCATGTCGGGGACCCTGTCCTACGATTCGGCGCGCGCCACCATCGCCCGCGCGCCTGCCACCGTGTTCGTCGCCAACGTGCGGCCCATCTCGTGGAAGGGGAACATCGCCCTTCCGGACTCGCTCGCCCAGCTCATCACGGTGACGGACGCCGCCCGCCCCACCGTGCTGGTGTCGCTCGGCAGTCCCTACCTCCTCAACCAGACGCCCACCGTGCGGTCTTACCTGATCGCCTGGAGCGGCGTGCGGGCCTCGGAGCGGGCCGTGGCGCTCGCGCTGCTGGGCCGGGTGCCGATCGGCGGCCACCTTCCCACTCGCATCCCACCGGAGTATCCCCTTGGCTGGGGCGTGACGGTTCCCGCCGCCCGGCCGTGAGACCCTGCGTGACGCTCACGCTCGTCGCACTGATCACCGCGTGTGGCGGGCGAGGCATCCGGGAGAATCCGCCGGTCCCGGCGAGCGCGGGCATCCCGCCGGCCGCGCCGGCCTCTCTGGGCTTCGACAGCGCGCGCCTGGCGGACGTGGTCGGGTATCTCCGGGCCGAAGTGGACAGCGGCGCCTTCCCGGGTGCCGTGCTCGCCGTGGGGCGGCACGGCCGGCTCGCGCTGCTCGCGCCGGTCGGCCACTACGGCCTCGATGACCCGCGGCCGGTTGAGGCCGGCACGCTGTACGACCTCGCGTCCCTCACCAAGGTGGTGGGCCTCACCACCGCCTGCATGCTGCTCGCGGACTCGGGCCAGCTCGAGCTCGACGCACCGATCGCGCGCTACGTGCCGGCCTTCCGGGGGACCATGAAGGATCGCGTGACGGTGCGCCAGGTCCTGACCCACTCGGCGGGCCTCGTGGCGGACCTCCCGCTGTACGACTCAACCTCGAGTCGCGCGGCGGCCCTCGCCGCCGTCGACACGACGACGCTGACCGCGCCGCCGGGAACGCGCTACACCTACTCCGACCTGAGCGCCATCGTGCTCATGCAGGCCGTGGAGCGCGTGACCGGCGAGCCGTTCGACCGGTTCCTCGCCCAGCGGGTGTTCGGACCGCTGGGCATGCCCGCGACGCGGTTTCTGCCGCCCGCTGCGTCGCGCGATCGGATCGCGCCCACCGAGCACGACACCGTGTTCCGACACCGCTGGCTCCGGGGCGAAGTGCATGACGAGAGTGCGGCACGGCTGGACGGGGTCTCCGGGAACGCCGGCCTGTTCTCCAACGCGCTCGACCTCTCCCGCTTCGCCGCGATGCTCTTGAACGGAGGCGCGTGGGACACGCTGCAGCTGATTCGCGCCGAGACCGTCGCGGAGTTCACCACGCGCCAGAATCTCCCGGCGGGCTCGACTCGCGCGCTCGGCTGGGACACGCCATCGGACTCCGGGTACTCGAGCGCGGGCGCGCAGCTGTCACGGCGCTCGTTCGGCCACACCGGCTTCACCGGTACGTCGATGTGGATGGATCCGGACCGCGACCTGTTCATCATACTGCTCACGAACCGGGTCCACCCCACGCGGGCCAACACCGCGATCCTGCGGGTGCGGGCACACGTCGCCGACCTCGTGGCCGATGCCCTCACGCGTCCCGACCTGTAGCCGGGTCGCTACTCCACCACCGTCTGCCAGCCGCGCCGCGACAGGTCGCGATAGATGATCCCACCCGCGGCGGCTGCGACCCCGAGCAGCACCAAGCCGGCGAGCGTTTCCTGCAGCAGCAGCTTCCCCACACCGAACAACGCGCCGTAGACCAGCACGCAGCCCGCTACCCAGTCGATCAGGTTGGCGAGCCCGTCGGCGGACGGGTGCACGTCGGGCGCGAGGGCAGCCACCGGTCGCCAGCCGGCCCGCGAAGGCCGGGTGCGACGGTAGAAAGCCACCAATGTCGCGTCCGACTCCGGCCGCGTCAGGAACGTGACGGCAAGCCACACCACGCTCGTGACCGCGACCGTGATGAGCACGATGTGCGCGAAGTCGAGCGGCCGGTCGCTGTCGAGGCCCCCGATGGTTTGCAGCCCCACCGACACCACGAACGCGGTGATCATCGCCGCGACCTCGCTCCACGCGTTGATGCGCCACCAGTACCAGCGCAACAGCAGCACTGCGCCCGTCCCCGCGCCCGTAATGATCAGCAGTTTCCACGCCCCACCAATCGACTCGATGCGGAAGGCGACGGCGGCGGAAATCACCGTGAGCAGGGCCGTGGCGACCCGCGACGCGGTGACGTAGTGCGGCTCACTCGCATCGCGGCGCACGAAGCGGCGATAGAAGTCGTTCACGAGATAGCTCGCCCCCCAGTTGAGCTGGGTGGCGATCGTGGACATGAACGCCGCCGCGAAGGCAGCGACCATGAGCCCGCGGAGCGACGATGGCAGGTAGTCGATCATGACCCGGATGTAGCCGGTCTCCGGGTCCTGGAGATTGGGAAACAGGATCAGCGAGGCGAGTGCCACCAGGATCCAGGGCCAGGGCCGCACGGCATAATGCGCGATGTTGAACCACAACGTCGCGAGCAACGAGTGTTTCTCATCTTTCGCGCTCAGCATCCGCTGCGCCACATAGCCGCCGCCGCCCGGCTCGGCCCCAGGGTACCACGTGGCCCACCAGTTCACCGCGATGTAGACGAAAAAGGTGAGCATCGGCATCCACGGGGAGCCGATGTCGGGAATGAAGCTCAATACGGACCCCTGACCACCCGCCGTGGCCCCGCGCAGCTGATCGATCGCGGCAAGCTTGACCTTCATCGCCGCGATCCCGCCTACCGCCTGCACCGCCACCACGGCCAGGACGATCACCATGCCCATCTTGATGACGAACTGGAACAGGTCGGTCACCAGCACACCCCATAGCCCCGAGAGCGTCGAGATCGCCGACGTCAGCACGATCAACCCGACCACGATCCACAGGGCTTCGCCCTTCGAGATGCCGAAGACCAGCTGGAGGATCTTGGCCATCGCGAGGTTGACCCAGCCGAGGATGATGCAGTTGATGAGCAGGCCCAAATAGATGGCGCGGAAGCCCCGCAGGAACGCGGCCGGCGGGCCGGCGTAGCGGAGCTCCGAGAACTCGATGTCGGTCATCACGCCGGCACGGCGCCACAGGCGCGCGTAGAAAAACACCGTCAGCATCCCGCTCGCGAGCAGGTTCCACCACAGCCAGTTCCCCGCGACGCCGTTTCGCGCCACCAGGCCGGTCACGACGAGTGGCGTGTCGGCGGCGAACGTGGTCGCGACCATCGAGGTGCCGGCCAGCCACCAGGGCACGTTTCTCCCCGAGAGAAAGAACTCCGCGGTGTTTTGGCTGGCGCGGCTCTTGTAATACAGGCCCACGGCGATGTTGAACAGGAAGTACAGGGCGACGACCAGCCAATCGGCGAGCGTCAGGCGCATAGGGCGGCAGCCTCGCGGCAGAGAGTTGACTTGCCCGCAGGAACTGTCTAAGTTCGCACCTGACTGGAGGATCGCAATGGCCACGACGCAACACACGAGTCCCATTACCCTCACCGTGACCGAGCCGGCAGCGGTCGAGGTGAGGAAGTTCATGGCGGAGGAGAAGGTTTCCCCCGAGACTGCCGGGCTCCGCATCGCGGTGCTGCCGGGCGGCTGCTCGGGATTCAAGTACAGCTTGAGCATCGAAGACAAGCCGGCCGAGGACGACCTCGTCATCGAGACGTCCGGCGTGCGGTGCTTTGTCGACGCATTCAGCGCCCAATACTTGAACGGTGTCACCCTGAACTACAAGAGCAACTTCCAGGAATCGGGGTTCACCTTCGAGAACCCGAACGCCACGGGCGGCTGCGGCTGCGGATCATCGTTCACGGTGTGACGCGGTTGGCCCCCTGCTGGTCGGCATTCCAAGCCCGCGCGCGTCGCGGGCTTTTTGTTGACCCGCCCCACCGGTGAAATCGCTCGACATCGCCGTCATCGCGACGTACTGCGTCGCGGTCGTGGTATTCGGGCTGGTGCTCTCCGGACGCCAGCGGGATGCGCGCGACTATTTCCTGGGCCACCGGGGACTGCCGTGGTGGGCCATCATGCTGTCCATCGTGGCGACAGAGACGTCCGCCCTGACGGTGATCTCGTTCCCCGGCATCGCGGCCCGCACGAGCCTGGTGTGGCTGCAGGTGACGTTCGGCTACCTGGTCGGGCGAATCGCCGTCGCCGCGTACTTGCTGCCGGGGTATTTCGAGGGCACTCAAGATACGGCGTACCAACGGCTGGAACACCGCTTCGGCCCGCAAGCGCGCCGCGCGGCCTCCGGGCTGTTCCTCCTCACCCGCGCCCTCGCCGACTGCGTCCGGATCTTCGCCACCGCGATTCCGCTCGCCATCATTCTCTACGGCAGCCCGACGCCCCGGAGCCTGGCCGTCGGCATCCTCGCGATCGGCATCGTGACCGTCATCTATACCTGGGTCGGTGGCCTGCGCGCCGTCGTGTGGGTGGACGTGATCCAGCTCGGCGTGTACCTGCTGGGCGGGATCGCGACGCTCGTGGTGGCAACGCACATCGCGGGAGGATGGAGCGCCTTCGCGCGCGCCTGGGACCAGGGGAAACTCGTGGTGCTGGACTTCCGGCCCTCGTTCAAGGTGCTCTATACGTTCTGGGGCGGCCTCGTCGGCGGAGCGCTGATCGCGGGCGCATCTCACGGCACGGATCACCTGATCGTTCAACGATTGCTCGCGGCCCGGGGCCTGAAGGACGCGCAACGCGCGCTGATCGGATCGGGAATCTTCATCATCTTCCAAATCGGGCTGTTCCTGCTGGTGGGCACCAGCCTGTGGCTCGCGGGAGCAGACGATCTCAAGATGCGCGGCGACGCGATCTATCCCACGTTCGTGATCCACCACCTTCCCCCGGGACTCGCGGGCCTCGTGGTCGCCGGGATTCTGGCCGCCGCGATGAGCAGTCACGCGTCCGCAGTCAATTCGCTCGCCTCGGCGTCCACCCATGACTTCTACGCGCCGCTCACCGGGCGCCACGACCCCACACACCTGCTGTGGGTGGGCCGCTGGCTCACGTTGCTCTGGACTGCGGTGTTGGTGGCTGGAGCCATGGCCTTCCGAGACCAGAACACGCCGGTCGTTCAGCTCGCGCTCAGCATCACGTCCGTGACCTGGGGAAGTCTGCTCGGGACATATGTGCTGGGTGGCGTGTGGCCGCGCGCCCGTCAACGTGACGTCATCGTCGCGATAGTCGCGGGCGTGCTGTTCATGACACCCATCGTGCTCCCCGCGGTGATCCCGACGTTTCCGGAGCGCTGGCACTGGCTCCCAGGTCTCGCGTGGCCATGGTACGTGCCGCTGGGGACGACGGTCACGGTGGCAGTTGGCATGCTGTCCTCTCTCCTGGGACGAGCAGACGAGCGGACACGCGGACCGGACACTCAGACAGCATGACCTCACGCTCCGTCCGTGCCCCTGCGCGCCCCACCCCCGTATTTCTGGGTGCCGACGCCGGAGGCTCCCACTCCACGGTGGTGATCGGCTCTCCCGAGATGATTCTCGGCCGGGCCGACGGGCCGGGCGCGGCCATGCGACCCGGCGGGGCCGCGAAGTCCGGGGCCGTGCTGGCGGAAACAGCGCGGCGCGCCGCGGCGCAGGCCGGCGTCGATCTACCGGTCGAGCGCGCGGTGGTGGGCGCGGCCGGAGCGGGGCGCCAGCAGGAGCAGGCGGAGCTCGAGGCGGCGCTGGTCGAGGCCGGTGTGGCGCGGCGGGTGCGGGTGCTCGCCGACGGCGAAGTGGCCCTCGCCACGGCGTTCGGCGCCGGACCGGGAATCCTGGTGAACGCGGGCACCGGCTCGATCGCCTACGCGCGTGACCCCGCCGGTGAGCTGCACCGCGCCGGCGGGTACGGTTGGCAGCTGGGCGACGAAGGCGGCGGCTATTGGCTGGGCCGCCGGGCGCTCGACGTCGCGGCCCGCTCGCACGACGGCCGGGGCGAAGGATCCACCCTGCTCGCGCGACTCCTGGGAGCGCTCGGCCTCCAGCACTTCGACGACCTGGTACGATGGGCTACCACCGCCACACCGGCGCAGATGGCGGCGCTGGCGCCGCACGTGCTCAATGCCGCTCGCGAAGGCGAAGGCGTGGCGCGCCAGGCCGTGGACGACGCGGCGCGCGAGCTGGTGGAGCTGGTCGAGGCTCTGGCCCGGCATTTTCCGGGCACCGGGACAGTTTCGGTCGCCATCGCCGGAGGTCTGCTGCTGCCGCAGTCGCCGCTCACCGCCGCGTTCCGCGAGCAGCTCGGCGTCGCCCTCAAGCGGGCGCGCCTCGTCCCTGACAAGATTGATTCTGCGGTGGGAGCGCTGAAACTGGCGGCAGAACTAGGCGGCTAGCTTAGCGTCCGCGCTCACGGAGCGCGGGTCCCACTCGCTTTCCGTTCGGGCCACGTAGACCGCCGCGCTCATGTCCCCCACAACGTTGATCGTGGTCCGAGCCATATCCAGGATTCGGTCCACACCGATGATCATCGCGATGGTCAGGGGCTCGACGTTCACAGCGGCCAGCACCCCCATCAACAACGGCAGGGATCCACCGGGGACACCGGCGGCGCCGACGGCCGTGATCACGCTGAGGATCATGACCACGACCTGCTGGGGTAACGTGAGGGGAACGCCGAATACCTGCGCGAGGAACAGCACGGTCACGCCCTCGAACAGCGCGGTGCCGTTCATGCACATCGTCGACCCGAGAGGGAGCACGAAGCCGGCGATCTTGGGGGGGATCTTCAACTCCCGTTCCGCGACGGCGATGTTGGTCGGAAGTGTGGCGTTGCTCGAGCTGGTGGAGAACGCCGTGATGATGCTCGCCCGGATCCGGCTATAGAACACGCGCGGCGAGAGCCCCCCGAATACCCGGACCAGCGCGGAGATCGAGATGGCGCCATGCAGGAGCAGCCCCACGAGGACGACGGCCACGTACAGCCCCAGTTTTAGCAACAGCGCGAACCCGAAGCGGGACGTCACGACGAAGATGAGCCCGAACACGCCGTAAGGGGCGAGCCGCATGGCGAAGTCGATGATCTTCACGATCGCCTCGCCCAAGGCGTCGAGCACGCGCACCATCGGCTGCGTCTTCTCTTCGGGGAGCATCGTGAGCGCGGCGCCGAACACCAGGGAAAAGAAGATGATCCCCAGCATGTCGAGCGAGGCCGCGGCCCTGATCGGGTTGCTGGGCACGATGTTCACAAACATGTCGACGCCGAACTTGCCTCCCCCGCCCGCCTGCAGCCCCTGGGCTTGAGCGCGGTAGGTCTCCAGCAGCTCCTTGACGAGGGCCGGATCGAGCCCGACGCCGGGTTGGACCAGGTTGACGAGGACCAGGCCGATGGTCGCCGAGATGGCGGTCGAAACGAGGAAGTAGGCGATCGTGCGCCCACCCACCCGTCCGATCTTGCGGATGTCGCCGAGCCCCGCCACGCCGAGTGTCAGCGAAGCGAACACGAGGGGCACGATCGTCATCAGGAGCATCCGTAGGAAGATCTGGCCCACCGGACCCGCGATGTTGGTGTCCAGCCATTGGACCCTGGGCGCGGCCCACTCGGGGGGGATGCCGATCCACGCGACCCAGTCCGCCCCGGTCGCGAACGCGTTGGCCACGACACCGGCGCCGGCCCCCGACACGAGCCCGATGATGATCTTGGTGTGGAGCTTCACGGCTGGTCGAGCCCGAGGCGGCGCACCCGGCTGTGGCGTACTCCGTACAGGAAGTAGATCGACACGCCGATCGCCATCCAGAGACCGAACCGCACCCAGGTCAGCAGGGGCAGGTTCACCATGAGGTAGAGGCAGAACGCCGCCGATACGAGCGGGAGGACGGGCACCCACGGGGTGCGGAACGGACGCGGCCGGTCCGGCTCGCGACGCCGCAGCACGACGATCCCGAGCGCCACCAGCACGAAGGCGAACAGCGTCCCGATGTTCGTGAGCTCTAGCACCCAGCCGATCGGAGCGAACGCGGCCGACACGGCGACGAACACGCCGGTGATGATCGTGGTGATGTGCGGGGTCTTGTACTTGGGGTGCACGCGGGCGGCCCACGGTGGCAGCAGGCCGTCCCGCGCCATGGACATGAAGATGCGCGCCTGGCCAAGCTGGAACACGAGGAGCACCGACGTCATCGCCGCGACCGCGCCGAGCGCGAGGATCCCCGCCGCCCAATCGGCGTGGATGTACTGCAGCGCGACCGCCAGCGGATCGGGCACATTCAGCTTGTCCCACGGAATCAGCCCTGTCAGGACGAGGCCGATGGCCACGTAGAGCAGCGTGCACACGATCAACGATGCGATGATGCCGCGCGGAATGTCGCGCTGCGGGTTCTTCGCCTCCTCGGAGGCTGTGCTCACCGCGTCAAACCCGATATACGAAAAGAAGATGATCGCGGCGCCGACGCTGATCCCTTTCAAGCCGTTCGGCGCGAAGCTGGGTGTGGTCCACAGCTCGGGCCGGATGTACTTGAGACCGACGAACAGGAACAGCCCGATGATCCCCACCTTGATGGCGACCATGACCGTGTTGACGCGGGCCGATTCCTTGGTCCCGATGACGAGGAGCCAGGTAATGAGCGCGACGATCGCCAGCGCGGGGAGGTTGAAGACGATCGGGACGGGCCCCAGGTGGGGCGCGGCGGCCAGCAGCGCGGGGTCGCCCAGCGCGGTCCGCAGGTCGGTCACGAGCCAGCGCGGCAGGTCCATGCCCAGGCCGCGCAGCAGCGAGTCGAAATACCCGGCCCAACCGATGGCCACCGCGATGTTGCCGACCGCGTATTCGAGGATCAGGTCCCACCCGATGATCCACGCGATCAGCTCGCCCAGCGTGGCATACGCATAGGTGTACGCGCTGCCCGAGATGGGGATCATCGCCGCGAATTCGGAGTAGGTGATCGCGGCGAAGGCGCTGGTCACGCCCGCGAGGAGAATCGACACCACGATCGCCGGGCCGGCACCGACGTGGCCGGAATCCCCCGAGATCGCGGTCCCGATGGCGGCGAAGATCCCGGCCCCGATAACCGCGCCGATGCCGAGCGCGGTGAGCTGCAGGGGGCCGAGCGAGCGCCGGAGCCCGCCGCCGACCTCGCTGTCGGCAATGCATTGGTCGACGGTCTTACGACGGAAAAGCTGCGCGCTAGACAAAGAGCGGCGCCAGCACGAGCGTGACCGTGCTCAACAGCTTGATCAGCACGTGCAGCGACGGCCCCGCCGTGTCTTTGAACGGATCG
>Ga0075423_10001323_pt1 | contig 21625 bp, 14 predicted proteins | sample SoiMethybrSBSTD2_FD_80114 | JGI IMG/M metagenome (GOLD analysis project Ga0075423, IMG submission 80114) | Bulk soil microbial communities from a Populus tree surrounding site in Tennessee, USA - Soil MetaG P. TD hybrid SBSTD2 | ecosystem: Environmental > Terrestrial > Soil > Tree plantation... | reverse complement strand
CGTCAGTCGTCTTATTTCACGATCAGATCGCGCCAATAGGCATTGCCTGCCTCGTGATGCGGAATCAACACGCGCTGATAAAGTCGCAACTCGACTTGCTGGTCTGCATACTTCGATAGATCCACGTCGATGTCCTGCCACCGCCGCGTATCCACGATGCCTTCGATGATCTTGTCGAGCACACGGTCGTCGTTGACGTAGACCTGCAACTGCCACGCACGTCCGGGATCCACCCCAGCTTTGAAAGTCAGAGCTGAGTTCTTGCCCAGTTGAAGTGTTCGTCTTAAAACGGTTCCTCGCACTTCATCGCGCGGATACGTGGCGAGGACTTCGCCATCCAGGTACGTGATCCCACGAATGCCGGGCATGCCTCCGCCGGCGCCGCCAAATCCCGCGCGATCCAAGGTCCAATCGCGATTCCAGTACTGCATAAGATCGGCGAGTTTGAAGAGTTCGGCTGGCTGCGTGTTTGGAGTTTCGGTTGGAATTCGAAGTGTGCTGCCGTCATCGCTGCTTCCGTGGGCTACCAGCATGGCAACGCCGAGTTTTTCGGTTAACTGAGCCAATTCTGCGATGCTTTCATCTACTGGGGGCGTCAGCTGCAGAGGACCCATTTCGGCACCCAAGATTCGGTCCTGCAGTTCGGCGACTCGCTCGGGCGGCAATGCTTTCATTCCGTGCATGGCCGCAACCACCGATTCGGAATTGGCTGCGTTGCAATCGGTATCTGCGAAGTCCGCTGCGTGAACTGCCAACTGGATAGTCTTCTGAAAGTCGCCTTGTCCAAACCAGACGCTTACAGCGACGAAGCCACCGTTGACAACTGCATTATTCGTCGCTGGATACTCAATACCCCAGCGGTCATCGACGGCTCGGAAAATCTCCTCGGGTTGTTTGCCTGCATCTGCCATCGAGATGACCATATCCAGGCATTTGCGATAGGGCGAATCAGGGTGGATGAGCGTCGCTGCCTTGCGGACAATTGCGTGCGTATCTTTCTCCGCAAACGCCAAACTGACCATCCCGGCGATGAAGATAGCTCCATCGGTTCCTTCGGCATAGCCATTGATATGGCCAAGCTGTCGCGCGATTTCCGCTGCGGCATTGGGCATTCCGGGATTGAGCATACCGTACACATCGCTGCTGAACTGTGGCCCGATTGTCCACCAAAGTTTGTTGTAGCGAGGATGTCCAGTGTCGGGAGGCGTGATGCCGCGTTTTAAAAGCAGTAGCGCCTGCTCGCTCGACCCCCAGGAACCGGCGTTGTTTTTCAGCCACTGTTGTCCGAGCTGCTGAACGGTCAAGCGAATGCCGTATTTCTCGAAGGCGCGGATGGCAACCATCTCGTAGTAGTAATCGTCGTCGACCGGTGCGTGGCCAGGCAGGGTGGCTAACGGGGTGATCTTCAGGACGGAGGCGGGTTGGTGCTCGAAGCGACCTCCGGTCCTCTGCGCAATCATTTGTGCTGTCCATACCGCTTGGACCCGATCAAGATATTCCGCATGCGACAGGACTAACGTTCCCGCGTCCGCGCGTACCTTGTGTTTCGTCGCCTGGCTATGCAAGCACGCTGAACAGAAGACTGTGAGAGCAAAAATCCATATTGAATGCTTCATGATCCCGAGTTCCCCTTTTGGAACTGCGTAACCCGTTGCGGTGTTGAGTTCGAACACAAATCATCACGACAGCGAGGCGGCCGTGTTACTGGTTCTTGGATGGCGTATACAAATCCATTCCGCGTTCAACGCATTGGCCTGACATTTCTTAGAACTCCACCAAGGAGCGCAATCATTACTCCCTTCATGGCGATTCCAGCAAGGCATTCATAGACAATCGTTTTGAAACGTTTTATATTGCCAAGCCATAACGCGCTTTGCAACGGGAGCCATTCATGAAACTGGTATTCGCGCCGTTTGTCACTGTCGTGCTGGTGGCTGTCGCTAGCGTGTCCACAGCTCAGGACTCACGCTATCGTCCCGATCGTCAGCAAATTCCCACCCCCGGTTGCCTCATCATGAAGGGCGCCTGGGAGGGCGGATCCAAACCCTGCACGCAGGATGAACATGAGGAGTGGCTGGCGGACATTCGCCATTGGCGCGATGAACGTCGCATTCGCATTGGCTATGACGGTTCGCGTTACGACTTGCCGGCGCTGACGTGGACGCAGTCCAGCTTCTTCCAGCCACAAATGATGGTGCAAGACCGATACTTCTATGACCCGGTTGCACGCCGCTACACGGTCGACCGCTACCTCGACGATTTGGAGAAACGTTACGGCGGGATCGATGCCGTGTTGATCTGGCCTACCTATCCGAACATGGGCATCGACAACCGCAATCAGCATGACCTGATTCGTTCCATGCCCGGCGGAGTAGCCGGAGTGCGCCAGATGATTTCGGACTTCCATCATCGCGGAGTACGCGTGTTATTCCCCATGATGATGTGGGATCAAGGCACTCGCGACTTAGGCATGCCTTGGCCTCAGGCCATTGCCGGACTCATGGCGGAACTTGGCGCCGACGGAATTAACGGTGATACGCAAGATGGCGTACCGCTGGCGTTCACTCTGGCAGCGGACAAAACGGGCCATCCCCTGGCCTTCGAGCCTGAGGGTGGACCGTCCGATGAGGCCTTGGCCTGGAACGTGATGACCTGGGGACAGTACCAGTATCCCTTCGTGCCCATGGTCGACAAATACAAGTGGCTGGAACCGCGCCACATGGTGAACATTTCCGACCGCTGGAAGCGCGACAAGACCGACAACCTGCAGTTTGCTTTTTTCAATGGCGTTGGGTGGGAATCGTGGGAGAGCATTTGGGGGATTTGGAACGGCATTACTCCGCGCGACGCTGAAGCCACGCGGCGGGTCGCCACGATGGAACGGGCCCTCGCGCCCTTCCTTGTGAGCAAGGACTGGGAACCGCTATCGCCCATGTTGCGCTATGGCGTCTTTGCCAGCCGCTGGCCGCTTGGCCGACAGACGGTTTGGACGATCGTGAACCGCAACGAATACGACGTGGAGGGTCAACAGATCGAACTCGCGCCCGAAGAAGGCATGCGCTATTACGACCTCTATCATGGCATCGAGTTGACGCCTGCGAAAGGCCAGGCCGGCCGCAATGTGCTGAGCTTCCACATCGAGGCACACGGCTATGGAGCCGTGCTCGCGTCTTCGTCGACGCCCGAGGCGGGCATCCAGAAACTCATGACGAAGATGAAAGAACTGAGTGCCAAGCCTCTGGCCAGCTACTCCCATGAGTGGAAAGTAGTCCCACAGCAGATTGTGCCCATTGCGGCCACCAAGCCGTCTTCGGGCTCACCTGCGGACATGGTGAAGATCCCGGAGAGCGACTTCCAGTTCCGCGTCGAAGGCATCGAGATTGAAGGCTTCAACGACATCGGGGTCGACGTTCAATACCCGTGGGAGGATACGCCCCGACGTTTCCACGATCATCCCATGCATATCAAGTCATTCTGGATTGACAAGTATCCGGTGACCAATGCGCAGTTTAAAAAGTTCGTGGACGCGACGCACTATCGTCCACAGGACGAATTGAATTTCCTGCGTGACTGGCAGAACGGAAAATATCCTGATGGTTGGGACAACAAACCAGTTACGTGGGTTTCGGTCGAAGATGCTCGTGCTTACGCGGCATGGGCGGGGAAGCGCCTTCCGCATGAATGGGAATGGCAGTACGCCTCTCAAGGTACCGATGGCAGGACCTATCCCTGGGGAAACGCATGGAAGGCTGACGCTGTTCCTGCTCCCGACAAGAGCCGCACCATGCGTGGCCCGGATGCAGTCGATGCGCATCCCGACGGCGCGAGCCCGTTCGGTGTAATGGACCTGGTGGGAAATGTCTGGCAGTGGACTGAAGAATTCCAGGATGACCACACGCGCGGAGGGATTCTCCGTGGTGGTAGCTACTACCAGCCGCAGGGTTCCATCTGGTACTTCCCCCAAGCATATAAGCTCAACGAACACGGGAAACTGTTGATGACGGCACCCAGCCTGGACCGTTCAGGCGGGTTAGGCTTTCGCTGTGCGCAAGATGCGAACTGAATTCAGCTCGGGGATGACGCTGCGGCGGGGAACACTTGCGCCGTCATTTAGCGCGCTACGAAAAAGCCTGCTACTCTGATCTTCGCATGTTGATATGAGTGTACCGGTGACAATGCGGCAAATCGCCGAACGGGCGGACGTTTCTATCGGCACCGTGTCGCATGTCATCAATGGGACCGCCAAAGTGCGGGAGAAGCTGCGCATTCGAGTTGTGGAAGCGATTCGCAGCCTTGGGTATCAGCCCAGCCAACTGGCACGTGGTCTGCGACGAAATCAAACCAGCATGGTTGGGATGATCATCCCCGACGTTACCAACCCATTTTTTCCGGGTGTAGTTCGCGGGGTTGAGGACGTGGCCTACAAGCGCTCGTACCGGCTGGTTTTATGTAACACCGACAACGACCCGCATAAAGAATCTTCTTACCTGAACGAACTGCGGTCCTATCGGCCGGCTGGTTTGCTGGTAATTCCCGCGGCGGAGAGCCACATTACAGCCCAACTCCGAGCCCTGGCGACTTCCGGTCCGCCGGTGGTGTGCATCGACCGGCGACCGAAGGGTTGGGATGGCGATGTGGTAGTCGTTGCCAACGAAGCTGGTTCCTACGCTGCCACACGTTATCTACTGCGGATGGGCCACCGAAATCTTGCTGTGATTACGGGACCCATGCATTTGACCAACGCAGTCGAGCGTTTGAAGGGGTTCCGCCACGCGCTTGACGAGAGCCGCGTCTCGATTGAACCCGAGTACATCCAGGAAGCGCGCTTCGATCGCCAGAGTGGATACCAGGCTGCCCTCCGACTGCTGCGCATGGTGCCGCGGCCGACCGCGATCTTTGCTTGCAATGACTTGATGGCGCTGGGAGTGTTGTTGGCCGCTCGAGAGCTGAATGTATCGTGCCCCGACGAGTTGTCGATTGTCGGCTTCGACAATCTGGACTTCACGGAATTCACAGCCCCCGGGCTGACCACCGTGCACCAATCCGGCTACCAACTGGGAGCCACGGCAGCGCGCCTGCTCCTGGAACGGATCGATGGCTCGAAGCAGCGCACCAAAAAGGTGACCTTGCCTACCGAATTGAAAATTCGGCACTCGGCTTCTCCGCCCAGTCCGGCAAGCCCCACCGCAGGACGGAAGGCCCGAATCGAACAAAGAGTGGTCGTCAGCTAGTTCTCCTTGATTTCCGTTTTTGGAACTCTTGCAGCGATAGTCACGAGTAGATCTCCGTCTTGGACTAATTGCGCTTGACAACGTTCGAGAACTGGTACTAAATTTCTTCGTTATTTGATTTGAAACGTTTCAAAAGATAACGTGCCCCCATTTCGAGAACACTTGTCGCAGCCAGTGACACCTCGCCTGTGCCAGGAGGAATGTATGCGCAGTATCTGCAGGCGGTTCCTTTTTGGTTTGATCGTGCTCGTGGCCGCGAGCGGGCTGGCCCAGGTCGTGATCACCAGCACGATCGTGGGCATCGTGACAGATCCTCAGAAGGCCGTGGTTGCAGGGGCCAATATCACTCTCACGAATCAGGACACGGGAGTGACCTGGAAGGCGACCAGCGATGACTCGGGAACCTACCAGTTTGCCAATCTGCAGGCTGGCCATTATCAAATAGAAGTTAAGAAACAGGGTTTCGCGGACGCTCTCACCACCTCGATCACGCTAGAAAACGGAACAACCCGCAGAATCAATGTCGCCCTTGACATGGGCAAGGTCGCGGAGACCGTGGACGTCAGTAGCGCTGCAGCCATCGTCAAGACGGACGACGCGAATGTCTCCGAAGTGATCCAGAACAAGTTCGTTCGGGACCTGCCTATCGAAGGTCGAAACTTCCTCAACTATGCGCAAATCGTCCCCGGCTTCAACAGCGGATCAGGGGATAATACGCGCGTGGCCTGGGGCCTGGCTTCTGCGACGAATACCGGGGCCAAGCAGCTGAACGTCGGCGGAACCGAATACGGCGTCGGCTACTACATCGACGGCCTTAACAACAACGACAACTGGGTTGAAGGTCCGGTGACCAACGTCAACATGGACACGGTGCAGGAGGTCAAGGCCGAAGTCATCAACTACTCGGCGGAATACGGCCGGGACGTAGGCCAGATCAGCTTGACCACGAAATCCGGCACCAACGCACTGCATGGCACCGTGTATGACTTCTTTCAGAATTCTGGGTTGAATGCGAACGATCCGTACTCTGTGGCTACTGGCGTTCCGCGCTCGGCGTATCACCAAAATCAATACGGGTTTACGGTGGGAGGTCCGGTCTACATCCCGAAGCTCTACAACGGCAAGAACAAGATGTTCTTCTTCGCGTCACTAGAGAAGCTCCGCAACCGTGGGCAGAGCCAGCTGCTGGCGTACGTTCCTACCGATGCAGAAAGGACTGGAGACTTCAGTGGGTGGCTGCCGCAGAACTTCGATCCGGCGCAGTGCGATGGAACCGACAATGCCCCATCCAGTTGTCGTTACGTCATTTACGATCCCAGCACATACGACCCTGGAACGCAAACCCGCCAGCCTTATGCCAACAACATCATTACTAACCCCGACGCCAAGGCGCTGGCATACCTTTCTCACTTCCCCATGCCGAATTACACTTCGCCGATTGCGGGAAGTTTCTATAACTGGTCCGGCTCGAATACCGCTGGCATCGACAACAATAATTATTCGGCGCGCATCGACTACAACCTGACGGCGAAAGATAGCTTGTATTTTCGCTACTCGCACGATTACGGTAGCCGCCTGCTAGAGGGTGGTCTGGTTCCCGAACTGGCCCTGGGTAACGGTCCTGTTCACACCACCAATACCTACCAAGTCCACTGGGTCCACGCCTTCGGAGCAACGCTCACCAACGAATTCAACTTCAGCATCACGAAAGCCAAGAACGCCAGCAACCAGGCTGCGCAAATCAATAAATTTATGCAGACTACTTGGCTCCCCGACCTGTTCCAAAACACGTCAACGGGCGGTGCTGGCTTCACGTCATATGATTTGAGCCAACTGGGAATCAAGGACGACGCCACATTCTCAGTGGATTTCAGCCAAGGGGACGCTCTGTTCTCGGGAGCCAATGGAGGAACGGTTGGTCTCGGCCTGGGTACGACCGAGTACTGGTACCAAGCGGTGCCGATATACCAGCTATCGGACAACGTTGCGAAGACCATTCATCGCCACACTCTGAAGGCGGGATTTTACTGGCAGAGGCGGGACGAGCGTGACAACGACGTAATCCGTTCTATGCAAATTGGCGGCTACAACTACACGAGCCGCGGGCCGCTGAGCAACGATGGTTCCGGCTGGAACACGCTGGCCGAGTTCGAAACCGGTGCGGTCGCAGTCATGAACCAACGTACGCCGCTCACCGGAGGCGATGGTAGCCTTTGGTTCCGCATGCCGGAATACTCCGCATACCTTAACGACTCGTGGAACGTTACCCCGCGTTTGACTCTCAACCTGGGAATTCGGTACGACGTTGGCGTTCCGGCCTTCAGTGTCGACAACTACTGGGGTGTCCTTGACATGAGTTATCCGGGATATCGGATGGTGATGCCCGGACTCACGCCGGGCACGCACAATCCCCCCTACCCGGCGGATAGGAATAACTTCGCACCGAGAATTGGATTTGCCTTCCGCGCCACCGATAAAACTGTGGTTCGTGGCGGCTATGGAATGTTCTATGAGACTGGGCGTTTCAAGTTTCTGGACCAGATGTTCTGGAGCTCGCCGGGTTACGGCGGTGTGACGTTCGATTCGGCCACCTATGCGCCCGATCCGAACCAAACCTTCTTCACGCTGAACGACGCGTTCCCAGCTCCGGTTTCAATTCCGAAAGGCACCTGGCCGATTCCTCTGGGCGATAAGGGTGGAGAGCTGTTTCAGCGGCAATCTCCCCAGACGATCGACAACAATAGCGCCGTGACACCTTACATCCAACGCTGGAGCCTGGATATCCAGCGTGAAGTTGGGAAAGCCGCCGTGGCCACCATAGGGTACGTTGGCTCCGGAGGCACGAAACTGGCGACGCAGTACGACCTGAACCTTCCCCCACAAGGGGTGTACCTCGATAGCGACGCGTTCTATACGGCCCGTCCCCTCACAGCGGTGGCGCCCGACCGCTGGGACGCTATTAATGCCGTGCATCACAATCGCAGTAACAACTATCATGCCCTCAACGCGCAATTGAAGACCCAAGCTTGGCACGGCCTAACCAGCCTGGTCAGCTACACCTGGTCGAAGCAGATGGATACCTTCTTCGGGGAGAGCGCAGAAAGTGGCGTCCAGTATATCGGCGGCCAATGGCATCCTGAATGGTCCTATGGCCCATCGGACGCGAACCACACTCATCGGTTTGTGGCGGCGTGGACGTACGAACTGCCGGGCCGAAGCCTGTCTAGTCGTTTCCTGCGCGAAGCCATCGGCGGCTGGCAATTGAACGCGATCACGACCTTCGAATCCGGAAATCCCGTGACTGTTTTCAACGGATACACCAGTTCCTTCGACTACATGGGAGACGTTCCCGACCAGGTTTGCAACGCCAACATTTCGGGCGGGGACCGGAGCTTTACCCACTACTTCAACACCGACTGCTTCGTAGAACCCCCGCCGGATCCGGCTACGGGAATTGCGACTCATCGTGGTAATGAGAGGCGGAACAATCTGCACAATCCAGGCATCAATAACTGGGATCTATCGTTGGGCAAGTCTTTCCGATTGTTCGGTGAGGGCCGCGAACTCCAATTCCGTGCGGAAACGTTTAACACGTTCAATCACACACAGTGGTCCAGTATTGCAACCCCCGACTGCAACAACTGTGTTATCGATGACCGTCAGGTAAATTCGGCAAGCCAGTTTGGGTTCATCACGGGTGCCCGTCCTGGCCGCCACATGCAAGTCGCCTTGAAATTTGTGTTCTAGGATTAGGGGAAGAGGCGGCGGTGCGGACGCCCCGACAGTTCGTGCCGTGTTTTGTGCTGGAGGCGACCCCCGAACAAGCAATCGGCGTCCGGCTCTTCGCCTCCTGGTCTGGGCGGACTGGTGCGACGAACATATCGATCTGGAAATCCACATGGCGAAACGGATTGTGGTTGTAGGAAGCATTAATCTTGACCTTGTCGCGGCCACACCACGAATTCCGATTGCCGGTGAAACGGTTGCGGGCCAGACTTTTCAAACCTTTCCAGGCGGCAAGGGCGCGAACCAGGCAGTGGCAGCTGCTCGCCTCGGCGCCGCGGTGTCCATCCTCGGAAAGATTGGAAATGACGCTTTCGGCACACAATTGCGAGAGAGCCTGGAGGGTTCAGACGTAAACACTGATGCTGTTGACGTTGTTCCGGGACCGTCAGGGGTCGCTCTGATCACCACCGACCCGAAAGGGCAAAATGCCATCACGGTAGTCGCCGGCGCGAACGCACATGTGTTGCCGGCGGATCTCGACGCTCATAACGCTCTCATACGTAGCGCTTCAATCTTGCTGACGCAACTCGAGATTCCTCTCGAAACGGTGGACTCCCTCGCAGCACTCGCTATTCGTGAACAAATTCCTCTTATCCTTGACCCCGCGCCAGCATGTCGATTGCCAAGCTCACTTCTGAAACAAGTTGACTGGCTCACTCCCAACGAAACCGAGACCTGCTCTCTCCTTGGTTGTGCCCCGGAAGACCTGGCAGAAGGCCGCTTGCGAGAAGCAGCCAGTGCGCTGCTCGCTCTGGGATGCAGAAACGTCATCCTCAAGCTTGGAGAACGTGGATGCTATGTCGCCCTTTCCGATGGAACACGGCAACTACTCCATGCGCACGTCGTACGTGCGATCGATACCACCGCTGCAGGAGATGCTTTCAACGGGGCGTTCGGGGTCGCGCTCGTTAAGACTCAACACGCGATCAACTCCGCCAGGTGGGCTTCCGCTGTTGCGGCGATCTCCGTTACTCGAGCTGGTGCTCAACCGTCCATGCCCACCGCCGCAGAAGTTGATCGATTTTTCGAAGAAAGTGAGAGCGTCAAGCTGGTCAACTAAATTCCGAACGCCTTCAGTTATTCAAGGGCGTAGGTCAAAACGCAGATGGGCAGGGGGACTGCCGCCTTCGCCGGCGCGAACGCACATGTGTTGCCGGCGGATCTCGACGCTCATAACGCTCTCATACGAGCGCTTCAATCTTGCTGACGCAACTCGAGATTCCTCTCGACCACGGGGCTTAGCGGATCATGTCGGACACAAGGTCAATGTTGACGGTGCGGTGTCGAATCCCGCTTTTCACGCTATGAAAGAAGACTTAAAAGCCGAGGTGCAGAAAGCCCCTACCGAGACTGGCGACCTGACTGTTACGAATTTAGAAATGGTCAGCGACTCCTGCAACTAGGCTCGCCGAGGAGCGTCTGGAGCAGGGAGTAAGTGAAGCGTTCCTCTAGGCATCCTGCCTATCGACTTCCTCGATATCGTGCCACCTCGCTGGCCATGGCCCATGCTGGAAAGGCTTAATGTGCGCAAGAGCTGAGAGGGAGGGCATCATGCATTCCTGGCAGATTGAACGATGGGCAAGACTGTCTAAGCTTGCTGCGGAAGAAACAGAAAAGAACACTGTTGCGGTCGGCATGAGGTGTGGTACAACGTGCCGTCGCCAAGCAGGAGGAACCATCATGACCCTCAATGATGACTGTCCGGATGATGACTCTTTCAATCTGGCTTTTCGCGAATATCGTGAGCAAACATCGGACCTGGCTGACTTTGCCGATCTGCCGGCGGATGTGCAATGCGACATCGTGGAACGAGCGTGCCGAATCAAATCAGCAAATGACCTATTGAAAGGAGACGTCGCTGCCTAGCGATCCATTTTTGGTGTTCTGATTTTTCTGCGTTCCAGATCGACAATGACGCCTCTGCTATCGGAGACGTGGAATTTCTGGCAGACGATGACCCCCTAGCCCGACGGTTACCTAGGACGAGCATCTTCCAGAACAAGACAAGCCCCGAGACGGCCTGGTCCGGCAGCTACGCCCATGCGAGCACTCTTAGCCGGTCCCTGAGCTTTTGGGGTAGCCGGGAGTATTGTTCCGTTGTAAGACGCGTGCAGACCCACGTGCCCACGAGCGAACGTGCACTGTCGGAAAGGGAAAGCCAGTGAGCCCGTAGGTTCTCATAATCGTCTACACGGACAATTGATGTTGCGTGGATTCTGACGGAGTACGATGTTTTCAGTTTTGCTGTCCTCCAATAAATTCGCCAGGCTCGCCACGAGTCCAGTGCTACGGAGCCAGCTTCTCTGTCCCGATATTCTCGAATCCTACACACGGACAAATCAGCGCGCTAGTCACTTAAAGGCATCTTGGACTGTAAAAAAAACGGGAGGGTGCCGCGCCTTTACACACGAACCGGTCAGATGCGGGGCCTGCCATTCATTGGTTTTGGGGTTGCAATGAAGCAAGTCTGATGCCCGTTCGATGGGCGAATGTCAACCTGCACTCTTGTCCCCCTGTGGCGCAGACCCCGTCTTCGTTCTCGCGATAGCTTTACCTGATCACTATGTTCGAAACAGCGTTCTACCTGTTGCTTCGGTGAACTGACAAACCTTCGGGACGATGTGAGCAATGATTATTCGTATTCCGAGTCGATCCATCGGCCACAGCGCCCCGTCAGAAGCGCCATAATTCCGCCACTCTTGGCGATTCGCTAGCAATCGTTGTTATCCGGCGGAGGTTGTAAGCGCTTGCGCTTAGGCTCGGTGAGACGAAGAATCTCATTCGTCAATTCTAGAAGTTTTTCGAAATCCTGTTCGCTTGAGGCTTTTTCACGGAGTAGCTTCCACTCGTTTTGTTTGTCCTCTATCATGGCTGCCCCTCGATTCATCGGGGCAGAGGCGGGAGAGTACCATTCACGAAAAACTGGTTCAATAACGTGAACTCTGTAGAAAACAATCCGCATCGAGTGGTAGTGATGCAAAAAGAGTACACGCCCGTTTGGATCGTACCATTCCCATTAATCTCTTCCTGGACAATACCGACTATTGGGTATAGCGGTACCTTCGACTCTCTGGCATCCTTCCTCCGTGTCCTCCCCCGACGGCACCAGCGAAGATCGCATTCGGGAGTTGTGTGCCCTCGCGGTTTCGGCGCCCGAGTCGGAATGCGCGCCCATCATTGCCGAGCTAAAGTCGCTCATCCACGAACATGTGAGTCGTACCAGGAATCTAGCTGTTATTTCTTTCCCGAAGAAGGACGACGCAGCTTGATACTCCAAAAGTGAGGCCCTGGCTACAGCAACCGGTGTATGGACCGAGGGAATGATTTGCTCATAAGCTCGACGCCAAGAGAATGAATTCAACCATCTTTTGGAAACCCAAAGGGCCCCGCACCCAGTGCCAGATGCGGGGCCTGCCTTTGAGGCGTGCCCTACAGTAAACCATGTATAGCGTGCGGTTTTCTTGCGTGCCATGCTGCTGTTCGCCAATGGGGGGCCACTTCGGAAGTCGTGGACGAACGAATCAAGCTGCTTTGCGCCCGAGCGGTTTCAGCGCCCGAGTCAGAAACCAGCACGATCCTTTCTGAACTGCGTAGCCTGATTCGTGAAAGCCTGATCGACGCAAGCAATCTCGCCACTGCGACCTTTCTGGAACATGAGCGAAGTGGGCAACCCGGAGGTAAAACCCCACACCTAGGACCTCCTGCGAGTCGGGTTCTCTCCAAAGAATAACCGGCTTCCTTGGTGCGGGGTTCTCTCACTGTTCTGATTTCGTAACGATGGAATTATCTATAGGTGCCGTGCTTCACCAGCGGTTAGTATCGCCGTGCAGATCTCAATTAGGCCCGCGTATCAGAAGGCCCCCAATTACTTCTAGCGCGGGCTCTCCGCTCAGCGGCAGGCGAGGTCAAGGACCTTGACAGCGGTGATACGATTCATCCGCAATGTTCAAAACGGGAGATGGTGTCTGGTACATCCCCGACAAGGTAGAGGATGCCCAACGCGCTAGGATATTGTCTTTTTCGAGTGCGGCAGAAGTGAAGATCCGAGTCACGACAGGGCCACAGACGGGCAAGAACTAGACGTTCCGCGATCTACCCTTAGAACCAGTCTGCTGGACGCGCAACAATAAATGTGCGGGTTTGCACACCTCTGTGTATTTGAACCCGGATGCCGGAGTGCTACTATACGCGGCACTTCAGACTAGGACCCCGAGCTTGGGGAAGCCAAGTTCCAACCGCTTGGCTGAAAGTTCGGGGTTCTCCTCTCAGCGAAGCAAGAAGCCCTTTCCAAAATTTTGTCGCGCTCTTACAGGCTTTGCACTAGCGATTCAACAGTATTGAAAGCGTGTGTTCTTTCGGTACGATGCCTAGATGTAGAGCCTCGCGTTGGAGAAATCCCCCAGATCCTACATCCATTCCGGCGGCACCCAGCGCGGGGCCCTCGTAGTCGTCCTCTATTTCTGGTGGGCTTCAACGGTTTAGGGTATTGTCCACCTGCCTTTTTGAGCCGCAACGAATAACCTAACTGGCCTTGTCTCACGTGATTTCCAGCATATCCAGGGATGGTTCTGAACTTGACGGAGGAGACTACAACGTTCCGAATTCTTGTTGTCGATGATTTCAGACCTTGGCGTCGTGCAGTTCGCAGCATGCTCGAACAATACTCGGATTATCTGCGGGTCGTGGGCGAAGCGGCGGACGGTGCAGAGGCGGTTCAACGCGCCCAGGAACTGAAGCCGGATGTGATTTTGCTGGACATCATGCTTCCGAACTTGAACGGAATCGAGGCCGCTGGTCGTGTACACAAATTGGTCCCAGACGCGAAAATAATCTTTGTTACGTCAAACGCCGATACGGATGTGGCAGAGGCGGCCCTGAAAAACGGAGCCTGTGGATACATTTTGAAGGCAGATGGAAAGAGTGAACTCCTTCGAGCGATATACGCCGTTCTTCGGGGTGAGAGAGTCGTTAGTAAGCGCCTGAAGCGCTAAACCTTCTGAATTATGCCGCCATCTTCTGATTCAGCAGGTACAGTTCAGATTCATCCATTCTAAATTCTACGAAGCCGCAATCGAGGCAGACGGTCAGCGTCGGAAACGTGATGTCAGGAGGCTGGCCAAGTTCACGCAATCCACCAAGATGGACGCAAAGCTCCGCTTCTAGTTTGGATAGTTGTTGAGATCCACAGGCCTTGCAGGTCATATCACACCCCCAAGCAGGAAGGAGTCCGGCCCTAGAGACTCAAGCGTTGTCCTCTCTTCTATTCCCTTCGGTGGCCATCGTCAAGAGTCTTGTACAAGAGGAACTTGTACCCACATGAGCCCAAATGATTAAAGAAATCCGCCTAAAATAGCCTAGACCTCCACCTCAAAACCCCTCGATGAATCGGACCAATCATCCCGGGGATGAACGCCGAAGCGAACCTATAAGACTGGCTTCCCTCGATCGAATTGTTAGCCGGTCATAAACTTGGAAAAGGGGTTCTAATGGTGGAGGGCTGCACCGTTCATTTGCAGCATGTAACCCAATGAGTTCAGACTCTCCGTGGACCGCTCGGGACTCCTCCATCGCCCCCGCTGCGACCAGGGACTCGTTGGCGACGTCTAAAGGGGAGGTGTATCTAAAGTGCGCAAACGGCTCATCAGTCGGACGCCTAACAACCCAGCCAAAGAGCCTGCGTGGCTGGACCTGGATAGAATCGTGTCGGTTGAGGTGACGTCGGAAGACGGAGCGTTTCCAATTGAATCCGCGCTGTCGCTTTCTGGCAGGCAAGGTTGGCGTGCTGCCGAACTCGGTGTCCAAACTATCCGCTTGATCTTTGACGAGCCGCAAAGACTCAATCGCATCTCGTTGGTCTTTGTAGAAACTGAGATCCAACGCACGCAAGAATTCAGCCTGAGATGGTCGCCAGATCGGGGAAAATCTTTCCAGGAAATCGTGCGTCAACAATGGAACTTTAGTTCGCCGGACGCCACGCGAGAAATAGAAAACTATTTTGTTGAACTTTCGAACGTTACCCTACTTGATTTGACTATCACGCCGGATCTACAGAATCGAAAGGGACGGGCCTCGCTTTTTAGTTTGCGTCTCGCTTGATTGCTCCGACACAGCGGCAACCGTATCCCAATCTACTGCCCTTCTAGCGTCGGAATCTTTGCAGTCTACTGCGCACGGTAGTACTACCTGCCGTGCATTTCAGTGTGTTTCCCGGACAGCAAGCTGCTAGACAATGAAGATGAAGTAGACCAGTCCGCCGAGCGAGATGAAAGTTAGAATTACGGCTCCGACGGACTGGATATCAACATCAAATTTCAGTTTGGACAACTTGGAATCCTTTTGGGGAAGTATTGCGAGGAGGGCGTCGGAGAGACAACAACAACCATAATCAAAAACCTGCCTGTTGTCCTCATCCAGATGGTGGGGCAGTCATCGAAGGGATGGACGGGGCCAACTACTATGAAGAGGCCGCCATTGTCGCTCGTCCTAGCATCGTTTGGCGGAAGGCTCGCTCGCCGTCTTTCAGAGTCATCTGAACGAAGCCTGCATCCAGTAGCCTGCGCAGAACAACCCGCAACTCCTCTTCTCTGAAGTCGCTCAACCAGAGTCGCCTGGTTTCGGGCGTGTCAGGTATAGATAGCGCTTTCTCGTCCTCTCCCATTCCCTCATCGTGCTACAAGCTGGCATCCGACGCCATGGCCCGAATGATCTAAGTCAATGGTCGTAGGCAAATGATTTAGCACGTCAGTGCTATTGAGGCAATGCAATCCAGCACTAGTACATTCATGTCCACCGTCTGCTTTTGGGAGAAAGCAGCCCTGCATCGGTCCCATGCGGGCGTAGGGGGCTTTTTCTTCGCAGATTGTGTTTTCTGCTAATCATTCGGAGGCTGGAGAGATGCGGGAAACGAATGGTTCCACCGTGTGGGCGTACACTTATCAGCAATGATCAAGCAGGACAAGGCGCTATTCGCGGTCTTTGTTGTGCTGCTGCTCTTGGCTATGGCTACGATTCTTTTTCCTGAGCTACTGCAAAACCTGTGGTGAGCGAGCTTACGGTCTTTTAGTTTCAACTATTGTCCACACACCCTGAGGCGACACGCGAACACGTCCCTCCTGCTCGTAAGCTCTCAAGATCCTCAGTATGGAAGACTCGGGCGTAGCAAGGGATTTGCTCAACTCCGCAACTGTCCAACCGCTTCTTTGGCAGCAGTCTATTATCCGAGCTTCCAGACTGGGCCTTGTGACGGTTTTCACAAGAGCTTCCTTCGCCATGTGGCTACGGTATCACGCCCTCGATGGAACCACATGTGATGTGGATCACTGGCTGTTTGCCTTATGTGGATGTACTCAAACCCCAGATTGTCTAGGGTCGAAAATGCAGGAAGTAAAAGTTTCATGAGCGCGGGCAGTTCATGCGCCTTGGGTAATTTGACCGAGGGCAGCGCTCCTTGGCAATGTTGTTCAAGAATGGCACAAGGGCGCCCAAAATCCGCCAAAAGCCCACGCCCTGAGCGGATCCGAGTTCCAAATCGAGAGCCTGCATTGCTGACAGTCGATGGCCACAACCTTGTTGGAATCCTACAGCGATTGTCTCTTTCAGGGGGTTCTGTAATCCATACGGAACAACCGTTTCCGCGAGGTACACTCGCGGGATTGGCTCTTAAGACTGTATTCGGAAAGGTGACCGCCTCAGATCGAAATCCTGCACACCGGAGCCGACGGGATTGCAGCCGCACAAGGATTTCGATTTCTAAGCATGGACAGGACTTGTACAAGCCGATTAAGGGCTGCGATCGACAAAATGCGAGTCGCGGGATTCAGCGATGCAGAGGTGGAACAGAAAACTCTGGCAAAGTTTGTCTCCCCAGGTCTGAACACCCTGCGTGATCACATGGAACGATTTCCCATTTTAGGTGTTCCTCGTAAAAAACTTCGAGGAAAGACCTAGCAGCACTCGATCCATCAAACCCCAAATCTTGCTGATCTGCGTAGCTCTTCAAGTGTCCACAAGTCTGCCTCCAGTATCGTCGAAGGCGCTTTTGGGCACCTCTAAGCTCGATGCAATCGTCTCGGAGGATTCCTCAAAAGAAGTTCTTGCTGGGAGCGTAATTCGTCGAGAATGCGACGGCTTTTCGTCATGTGGACTTCCAGTTTTTGAAGGCTGTACAGGGACATTCGGAGAAGGTCTAGGCGCTCGGGGACCCTAAACGAACCATGTTCCCCCGAATGGTGATTATTCAGAAAACGTACACCTAGCTACATGTGCAAGTGCTTGATTTCGGGCTGCTAGGTCCCCCTGCTTCGTCCTCCCGCAGAGCGTTCTCTTCGTGATTACCATTGTCACGTTTGGATCTAGCACTGGTGGGGGTAACCTGAGGAGCATGTAGGGCACTGGAGTGAGCGTGTCATCAACACCGCTAATTTTAGACGGTGATTTTTTGCTTGGCCACCAAACCGTACTCGTTCGCAGCGAGGCCAGCCGACGACTCATGGCGATCGTTAGGCGCATTGCCGCAACTCCTGCGGCCGTACTGATTGAAGGCGAGACCGGTACGGGTAAAGAATTGGTAGCGCGTGCCATCCACGAATTTTCGTCGCGCAGGCATAAGCCTTGGGTGGACGTGAACTGCAGCGCGTTACCCGAGCACCTACTCGAGAGCGAACTGTTTGGGCACGAAAAGGGGGCCTTTACCGGCGCAGATGTCTCAAAACCTGGAATGTTTGAGCTAGCACAGGACGGGACGCTCTTCTTGGACGAAATCGGTGAACTAGATCCAAAAATCCAAGCGAAACTGCTTAGGGTTTTGGATGGAGCGCCGTTTTATCGCTTGGGCGGAACCCGAAAGATCAGTGTCGACGTACGCGTAGTCGCTGCCACAAACCGCGACCTGGACGCGGCAGTTCGCCGAGGAGCGTTTCGAAAAGATCTTTACTTTCGACTTAGGCAGTTGCACGTACACGTCTCACCACTTCGCGACCGGCCAGAGGATATTGTTGCCATTGCCGAAAAGCTACTCGGTGAATCCAGGCCGGGATCTCGCTTCCACCAAATGGCGCTCGACGCACTGCGTGGCTACAGTTGGCCGGGTAACGTACGAGAACTTAAGAACACAATCATGGCATTGACCACCCTCAGTGACTCGGGTACAGAGATCAGTTTGGCAGATTTGCCAGAGGAGATTACGGCATCCACCCCAAACCTGGCCAGGGCCGAAAACGCAATCATTCCTCTAGGAGACTTGGACTCCATGGAGCGAATGATGATTGAAAATGCTCTTCTCGCGTGTGATGGCGATCAAAACCAAGCCGCGGAGCGATTAGGAATATCGCGACGTACGCTGACCCGGAAGTTAAAGCTATACCGGCTAGAGGATAGCTGTCGTACCAGTAGTCGGGATACGGGTGGAGCTCAACACCAGCGCTATTTTCGTGTTTCTTTAGACCGAGTTGTGACTCTTCGTTGCACCAACGGTTACGAAGTTAACGCACGAAGCGTCAATGTGAGCTTAACTGGCATGGGTTTGCATGAAGTCCCGGAGTCTTTTCCATGCGGAGGCATCATCGAAGTGCTATTTTCGCTGGAAGAAGCGAGTGCACCCATCGAAGCGAAAGGAAAGATGACCTGGGCGGATCGTGAAGGCCATACGGGCATCCGCTTCGTAGGCATGTCCAAGGATGCGCAACACCGATTGAAACACTGGCTGGAACTCCAGATCCCAGATTAGGCCGAGTTACGCTGTCACAGTCGCGAAGGAAAAAGCTAACTGCACGGCTCTGGTCGAGCTGTCCTCATAAGTGTTTGAGCCTGCTTCGAGGCACAGTGTCATGCTCCCCAGAGCACGCAAGCAGCGACCGACACGTCAGTTTCCCGTCAGCATCAGTAGTGGCCCGGCAATGCGGATTAGCCACTGGGAATCACGAGGACTCATAAAGAATGAGGACAGGATGAGCACGGTTCGTTTCATATTCCGGCTCCTCAGTCCTCACCATTGATCATGGTAGCTAGCGCCTGTGTAGTGTCAGTAGTTGATCCCCACAGAGCAGAGGAGCCCCACAGTGCACTGAAACCTGTCGTGCCGCTGCTTCCCCACAAAGCAGAGGAACCCCATAATGCCGAACTTCCCCACAGTGCTGAACTTCCCCACAGAGCCGACTGTCCATTCATAAACTGATTTGCACCCCATACGGCTGTGGCACCCCACATAGCCGAACTGCCCCAGAGCGCCGACTTGCCACTCACGATGTACACATTGCCGGATGTGGAATCGAAATAGGCTAATGGGGAAATTGCAATTCCAGATGTGCTTGGAGCCAGGTCGGTGCTGGAAAGTGCAGCCTGCACGTCGAGATATCCGGCACCAACCGTGAAAATATCTGACTGAACAATGAACGTTTGGCCGGAATCCACTATGGTAGTCGTCAGCGGCAGGTTCTTCCAAGCTGTCTTCATCAAGCGTGCCTTGACCTGATCCGGCGTCATGCCTGGATTCTTTTGCAATAGGAGCGCCGCCGCACCACTTACCATAGGCGCTGCCATACTAGTGCCGCTCAAAATGTAATACTTGTCGGAAAATGAGGTGTCAGTGGTTGCCGTGTAGTAGTTCTTGTATGCGCGATTTCCTGGATTGGCTTTGATCAGTATTCCCGATGACTGTTGTAGTGAGACTACGCGATTGCCAGGCGCAACCAGGTCTGGCTTTGCAATGTGATCAATGGAGGTGGGGCCCTTCGAACTGTAGCTCGCCATGACATCATCACCGCGATCCGGTGTGTTCTTGGTGTTCGTGGCGCCCACTGTGATCACGTAGGGATCATTTCCCGGAGCGGTGATTGTTCCGTAACCGTTTGTACCAGCAGAATTGTTACGCCCATAGTTGCCGGCAGAAACTACCACCACAATTCCGGCATTCCAGGCTCTCTCGACAGCTTGACACAATGGATCCTGGGTGTAGCTCTCATACACTGGCCTGCCAAGAGAAAGATTCATGACGCGGATGTTATAAGTGCCCTTCAGTTGAATAACCTTATTGATGGCAGCGATGACGCTGGCATCGGTTCCTTGGCCATTTTTGTCAAGAGCGTGAAAATTCACGATTGTGGCATTAGGAGCCATGCCACGGATAACGAGGTCGCAGTTTGAACAACTGCTGTTCTTGCCATTACCTCCAATAATCCCAGCGACGTGCGTACCATGGCCATACCCATCGTCAGTGCCGCCGCCGAGCGAGTCATAGTTGTAGACGATTCGGTTATGCCCTTGCGCGTCCTTTAAGTCTTCTGTGCCGTGCACACCACTGTCAATGACCGCTACGCCGACACCAGTGCCGTCAAAACCGAGACCCCATGCGTACGGCGCGATGGTGGCAGCTGTCGCATTGTTGAGGTGACTAGAAACTTTTCGGTTCGGGGAAATGAAGGACACCTCTGGATCATTTGCGAGTTTGACCAGCTCGTTGGCTTTCATCGAGATGTGAAGAGACCTAATCACTGTCAGATCTGTCTTCACCACTCCCCCATGGCGGGCGACCTTCGCCGCATGGGTGGTGCCAGGAACATGTTTGAACTGGACGATTACGTCCACGGTGGCGGTGCCAGTGGTCTTTGTGTCTGACGCGATCTTATGGTTCTTCGCGTTAGCCGCAAGTGCCAGAGTGAAAACAAAAGCAATCACGAGGGTCTTGCGCATTACTTCCTCCGAGGCCGGTAGCCTCTTAAGGGCTTACCTGTTGCAGGCCGGATTCCAAAAGGGCATCGGCCGGAAGTAGTTGCCGCCTAGACGAATAGACAAAAGCCAACGCGACGCACGCGCGACAACTTGTCCCGATCGCCTGAGTTATGACAGGTTGTCACGCGATCAGCCGCTGACAATGTCCCCTTCATGGTGACGAAAGTCACTCGCTCTGAAAAGAAGACACGAAAGTAATGCTCAAGCTTCAAGATGAACTGGGTATGCTATCCCGCAAGGGAGTGTGTACGCGGATGGCGGTCGGCGCCAGAGCGACGGTGTTCACTGCAGTGGTAGCCCTACTGGCAGCCGCTTGTTTCGTTCTGGGCGCGATGCACTGGCAATCGAAGGATCCGGTGCATTTCTTGTGCTACCTCGCCGTAGCCACGATGGCCTCCGCCTTGAAAATTACATTGCCAGGAATAGACGGCACGATGTCCGTGAGCTTTCTGTTCATCCTTCTGGCAGTGATCGAGATGTCGCTCGGTGAAACGCTTGTGCTCGGCAGCATTGCTGTACTGGTCCAATGTTACTGGAGACCAGCGAAGCGACCGCAGGTAATCCACATTTTGTTCAACATTTCAATGCTGACGGTTGTAACCTCGGCTGCATATTACATTTACCACATTGGCATTCAAGGGGTTCTGCTGCGCTGGCAGCCCCTTGCTCTCGTGACAGCGGCCATCACATATTTCTTATTCAACACCATAGCAATGTCGCTTGTCATTTCTCTAACTGAGCAAAAGTCGATCCAGCGTGTGTGGCAAGAGTGTTACTTCTGGTCATTTCCATACTACTTGGTCGGTGCAGGCATCGCCGAGGCTGTTGCAATTCTGGACAAAATGATTGGCTGGCAGGCATCGTTGCTTGTTATGCCGGCAGTT
>Ga0075423_10001322_pt1 | contig 21626 bp, 25 predicted proteins | sample SoiMethybrSBSTD2_FD_80114 | JGI IMG/M metagenome (GOLD analysis project Ga0075423, IMG submission 80114) | Bulk soil microbial communities from a Populus tree surrounding site in Tennessee, USA - Soil MetaG P. TD hybrid SBSTD2 | ecosystem: Environmental > Terrestrial > Soil > Tree plantation... | reverse complement strand
GCAGGTTCAACGCCTTGTTGATCCCGAGCGGCGTGAGGTCGAACACCTCGCGCACCGCGTCCTCGATGGCCTCGTCGGGCACGACGCCGGTGCGGAACGTGTCGATCATCACCGAGACCGGTTGGGCGACCCCGATGGCGTACGCGACCTGCGCCTCGCAGCGGGAGGCGAGCTTCGCCGCCACGACGTTCTTCGCGACCCAGCGCATCGCGTAGCAGGCCGAGCGGTCGACCTTGGAGGGGTCCTTGCCGCTGAAAGCACCGCCGCCGTGGCGCGCCATGCCGCCGTACGTGTCCACGATGATCTTGCGGCCGGTGAGCCCCGCGTCGCCCTGCGGGCCGCCGACCACGAACCGGCCGGTCGGGTTGACCAGGACATCGGGATCGCGCACCTCGAACCCGGCGTCGCCGAGCACCGGCCGAACCACGAGCGCGATCACGCCCTCGCGCAGCTCCACGTTGTCGATCTTGTCCGAGTGCTGGGTGGACACCACCACCTTGCTGATCCCGACCGGCCGCATCCCTTCGTACACGACGCTGACCTGGGTCTTGCCATCGGGGCGGAGCCACGGCAGATCACCCGCCTTGCGCACCGCGGCGAGCCGCTCGGCGAAGCGATGCGCGAGCACGATCGGGAGTGGCATGAGGGACGGGGTCTCGTCCGAGGCGTAGCCGAACATCATCCCCTGATCACCCGCCCCGCCCCGGTCCACGCCCAGGGCGATGTCACCGGACTGCCGGTCGATGGTGGTGAGGATGGCGCAGGTTTGCGCGTCGAAGCCGAAGCTGGCGTCGGTGTAGCCGATGGCGCTGATCGTCCCCCGCACGATGTCGGGGATGTGGACGTAGGTGGAGGTGGTGATCTCGCCCGCCACGACGGCCATGCCAGTGGTGACCAGGGTCTCGCACGCCACCCGGGCGGCGGCGTCCTTCGCGATGATCGCGTCCAAGACCGCGTCGGAGATCTGATCGGCGATCTTGTCGGGATGCCCCTCCGTCACCGACTCGGAGGTAAAAACGTGGCGCTGCGCTGGCATGTGCCTGTCCGACCGTAGTTTAGACGTTCAAACTAGCGGCGCGCCGTCCCGCGGGCAACCGGCCGTCGGGGTCCAGCAGCTTCAAATCGACCGCTTCGGCGAGCGCGAGTCGCAACAGGTCGAGCACGTCGGCCGCGGTGCGCGCGGCGAGCGCTTGCTCGGCGGCGACGCGCGCGCGCGCGGCGCTCACCTGGCGCACCGTCCACTTGATGTAGGGCAGCGCGGGCGGCGCCACCGACAGCGTTTCGTAGCCGAGCCCGATCAGCAGGAAGGCCGACAACGGCTCCGACGCCATTTCGCCGCACACGCTCGCGGGCTTGCCCGCCTTGCGCGCCGCATCCGCCACCATCTTGAGCAGTCGCAGCACGCTGGGATCGTGCGGCGTGAAGCGGTCGGCGAGGCGCGCGTTGCCGCGATCCACCACCAGCGTGTACTGCGTGAGGTCGTTCGTGCCGACGGACAGGAAGTCCGCCTCTGCCGCGAGGCGGTCGGCCATGACCGCGGCGGCGGGCGTCTCGACCATGACACCCACGGGCAGCGATGTGGCCGCCGCGATACCATCGCGCGCCAGCTGCGCCGCTTCCGAAGCCACGAGTGCGCGCGTCCGCTCTAACTCGTCGAGGCGAGTGACCAGGGGGATCATCAACCAGACGTCGCCGTGCGCGCGCGCCCGCAGCGCCGCCCGCACCTGGGTGCGGAAAATGTCCGGCCGATCGAGGCACACGCGGATGGCGCGCCAGCCGAGCTGCGGGTTGACCTCCGACGGGGCCCGGAACGGCGCCGGGAGCTTGTCGCCGCCCAGGTCGTACGTGCGCACCACGACGGGATGGCCCGGGAACGCCTGCGCGACCCGCCGAAAGTACTCGGCTTGCTCATCCTCGGTCGGCAGGTCGGCGTGCCCCGTGATGAGGAATTCCGTCCGCAACAGCCCCACGCCTTCCGCCCGGTGCAGCTGCGCGGGCTTGATCTCGTCGGGAAGATCCACGTTTCCCCGCAGCACGATGGAGACACCGTCGGTCGTGACGGACGGTTGATCCACGACTTCCTCGACCCGCAGCTCCAGCTCGCGCCGCCCGAGCTCCCGCGCCTGCGCCTCGGCGATTTCTTGGGGCGTCGGCTGCAGCAGCACCGTGCCCAGCTTGCCGTCCATCACCACCATCGTGCCCGGCTCGATGCGCTCGATGGCGCCCGCGACGCCGAACACCGCCGGGATCCCGATCGAGTGGGCGAGGATCGCCGCATGCGACGTGCGCGTGCCTTCCTCACTCACGAGCCCCACCACGTGCTCGCGATCCAGCTGCACGGTGAGTCCCGGCGAGAGCTCCTTCGCCACCACGACGGACGGTTGGCTGATGCCCTCCCACAACTCGTCCGACCCGCGGTGCATGAGGTGCTCGATCACCCGGACCGCGACGCCCGACAGGTCCGCCAGCCGATCCTTGAGGCGGGGGCTCCCGGTTGCCGCCCACATGTCGCGCACCTCGAGCGCCTTGAACTCGTACGCCTTCTCGGCGGCGAGGTGGTTCTCGCGAATCAGGTCCGCGACGCCGGAGAGAAACTCCTTGTCCTCGAGCATCAGGATCTGGGCGTCGAAAATGCGCGCCTCGTCCACGCCGGCGCGGTCCTCGGCCTTCACCCGGAGATCCTGGAGATAGCGCTTCACGTCCTTCACCGCGGCACGCAGCCGGCGCACTTCCTTCTCGACCTGCGAGCGCGGCACGACCCGGTGCGGAACCTCGGGCATGGTCCAGCGCACCACGATCGCGGCGCCGACACCGATCCCCGGGGAGACGCCGATGCCCTTGAGCTGACGGTCGCTCATTCGTGCCCCTCGGCTTCCCGTTCTTCTGCGTCGCGCAGCTCTGCCGCGCGCAGCTCCTCGGTCAGGTGCATCTCATGGAACCCGTCGGCCACGAGCGCCAGCAACGCTTCCATCGCCCGCTCCGCGTCCTCGCCGTCGGTCTTGATCGCCAGCGACGATCCGCACTCCGCCGCGAGCATCATCACGCCCATGATGCTCTTTCCGTTCACGGCGAGATCGTCCTTGCGGACCTCGACCGCCGACTTGAAGCGGCTGGCGAGCTTCACGAACTCCGCCGCCGGGCGCGCGTGCATGCCGAGCGGGTTCACGATCCTGGCTTCGCGCTCGATCACGGCCATAGCCACCCTGCCAACGCCGCGACGGCGAGGAGAACGAGGCCGAGCCGCACCCCGGTGAGCCGCGCCCGCTGCCACCACACCAGCGCAAACCCACCCGCGACCACCGCGGCGAGCGCCAACCGCGTCCAGCCGAACAGCGCGCTGCTCAGGTACTGTGCGACCAGCGGCAGCGCCGCCCCGACGACGAGCGCCATGGCCGGTCCCGATAGGGCCGTCGCGCGCTGCAGCAGGGGCTCGCGCAACGCCTGCGCCACCTGCGCCCCATACGTCCAGCCCGCCCGCAACGCCCACCAGCGTAAGGCCACGTGTCCGACGTTGTAGACGACGACGAACGCCAGAGTGGCCGACCATCCCAGCCCCAGCGCCACCGCGATGAGCGCCAGACCCGACGTGAACGGCAACCATCCCGCCCACACCAGCCGGTCGCCGAGCGAGCCGAGCGGCCCGCACAGCGCGGTGCGCAGGCGCTCGATCTGGTCGGGCGGCACATCCTCGTGCTCGGCGCGCGCCGCCGCGCCGACCGCGAGCCCGCACAGGTAGGGGTGCGCATTGAAGAAGTGTGCCCCTCGCGCCACCGCCGCGCGGTACGCCACACCGTCGTCCCTGCCCTCACCCCGCAGATCCCGCAGCAGCGGCTCCTCGGCGACCCCAATGCCGATGCCCTGCATCCGCTCGTAGTTCCAGGACCCCTGCACCGTGAACAGGCGCAGCAGGCTGCGGACGAGCCTGGGCCGGGCGCTGGTCGGAGGGCGGCTCATCGTAGCCAGACCACGACCGTACCGCCCACGACCCCCGCCGCGAACCAGCGCAAGCTGGGCCCTCGTCCCACGAGGCGCAGCGTTCCCGCCGCCCCTGCCGCGAGCGCGGCGCCCACCGCCGCCACGGTGAGCAGCGCGACCCCGTGTGGAGGAAGCGTGCCCGCGAGGTAGACACGCGCCGCCTGCGCGAGCACGAGTCCCAGCGTGGTCACGACTGCCGCTCGCACGGCATCGCGCAGGATACTCGCCGCGTGCAGCCGCTCGAGCACCCGCGGGTCGCCGGCTTCGAGCGCGGCCGCGGCGCGCCGCACGGCGCGGGTATTCAGCTGCCGCAGCGCATGCAGGCTGAGACCGCCGGCCATCCCGGTGACGAGTCCGACGAACGCTCCGAGCCCCAGCCCCAGCGTCCCGGCCGCCGCGTGCGCCGCGCTGACCGCCGCGACGGTCGCCGGACCGTACTCGGGGTAGCGGGTCGCCCCCATCGGCAGGATGTCGTACTGAAACAGCTCGAACAACACGCCGAGCTGGAGTCCCGTCCCGACGTCGCCCAGTATCGCGCCGGCGATCGGCCCGGCCACGATGGGGCGTGCGATCATCGCCTGCGGCACGCTCACGAGGTCGAGCCCCACGAGCGTTCCCCACGCGAGCAGCAGGAGCTGCAGCTCGAGGCTCACGTGAAATCCTCGAGCGGCACCGGGGCGGCCGTGGGGACGTCCTGGGCCGTCACCACCACTCCCTGGGCGGCGAGCGTCTTGAGCTGCGCCGCCTCGGCATCGCTCAGATACACGTACCGCAGCCGCTCCGAGCGGCCGGGGCGGTGGTGCACGCCGCCCACGTTCACGCGGCCCACCCGGTGGCTGTTGACCGTGAGCGCCGCGAGCGTGTCGATGTTGCCGGCGACGAGGATGCCGACGCGAGGGTCGCGCTCCCACTCGGGCAGGTGCTCCAGCGCCTCGTCGGTGGACGCGAACACCACCTCGATCTCGGGCGGCACGCCCATACGGTAGAGCTCCTGCTCCCACTCGCTGGCCCGCACGGCGTCGTCCACCAGCACGATGAAGCCCACGTTCAGCGGTTTTCCCCAGCCCACGACCACCTGGCCGTGGATGAGCCGATCGTCGAGGCGGTACAAGGCGATGCTCATGCCGCCGGCGTGCGGATCGCGCGGCTCCCCGCCTCGACGGCGCGGCGCGCCGCGTCGGCAGGCGGGATGTCGCGGTGGAACACGAAATCGAGCAGCATCGCCAGATTCACGCCCGTCACCACGGCCACGTCGGTCTTGCCGCGCGCCAGTCGCACCGAGCTCGTGAGGCAGGAGCCGCCGGGCAGATCGACGAACAGCACGGCAGGCCGGTCCGCGATCGCCTGGGTGAGGCGCTCGGCGAGGGCTCCCGTGTCGCAGCCGTCGTTCGACACCGGGACGAGCGCGTCGCGCACGCCGGTGATGGTGGTGACCGCCGAGACCAGGGCCTGGGCCACGGCCGCGTGCGAGACGATCACCCCGCGCAGTGGCTCACTCATTGTCTTCCTCCAGGTATTCCTGGAGCTGGCGGCGCTCGGCGAGGCGCTTGAGCAACCGGTCGTTGAACGACCGTGCCGGATCCACGCCGCTGTAGCGCAGCAGGTGATTCATCGCGACGACCTCGCACACCACCGTCAGGTTCTTCCCCGGGTTGAGCGGCACGGTGACGAGGGGCAGCGTGACCTCGAGCACCTGCGTGGTCTGGCCGTCCAACCCGGTGCGATCGTACTCGCGCGTCGCATCCCAGTCCTCGAGCTGGACGACCACTTCGATGCGCTTCTGCTGCCGCACCGCGCGGATGCCGAACAGCGCCCGGATGTCGATCAGCCCCACACCGCGGATCTCCATGTAGTGCTGGGACAGCTCGTGCCCGCGACCGATCAGGACGTCATTGCCGCGACGTGTGATGTGAACCACGTCGTCCGCGACCAGCCGATGGCCGCGCTCCACCAGATCGAGCACGCATTCGCTCTTCCCGATCCCCGACCGGCCGAAGAACAGGAGCCCCACGCCGAACACGTCGGCGAGCGAGGCGTGTACGGTCGTCGCGGGCGCGAACACGTCGTCCAGGAACGGCTTGAGACGGCGATAGAACTCCGCCGTCTTGAGTCGGGTCCGGATCACCGCCACACCTTTGGTGCGGGCCAGCTCGACCAGTTCGGCCGGCGGCTCCTGTCCCTTGGAGATCACGATGCACGGCAGCTCGAACTGGAGCAGCGTCTCGAGCGTACGACGGCGCGCCGCGGCGTCCAGGGACCCAAGATAGGTGACCTCGGTTTCGCCGAGGATGTGGATGCGGTGCGCCGCGAAGCGTTTGGTGTACCCGGCCAGGACGAGGCCGGGGCTCGACGCTTCGGGTGTGGGAATCTCGCGGTCGAGCCCCACGTCGCCCGTCAACGCCTCGAGCTGCAAGAGCGCGCCCCTGCGCTCGAGCAAGTCACGCACCTTGGGGTTGGTCACCGGGGCTCGCGCTCCAGGGCGCGGCGGCGTGGGACGGCGCGCCGCCGCGTCGGATCCTTATCGAGCTGCCGCCGCACTTTGGCCACGGCGAGATCCAGGGCGGTCCGGTGGTCCGTCCCGCGGGCCGTACCCACGTGCACCACGCCACGCGCGGTGTGCAATCGTACTTCCACGGTCGGGCGCCCGTTGTCGGCCACGAACACGACTCGTGCATCGTGCGGCCGCGGCGCGATTCGGGCGAGCCGCTCGAGCCGTTCCCGCGCCCGGGCGCGCAGCTCGTCGGGAATCTCGCAGTGGCGTGCCGTGATGGTGATCCGCATCGGTCAGCCTCCCTGAGCGATGACCCGCTGGAGATGCGCTTCCGTCGCCCGGGCCGCCCGCTCCCAGGAGAGCTGCTCCGCGAACGTGCGGGCGCCGCGACCCAGCCGCACCACGAGCCCCGGATCGGCGGCGAGCGCCACCATCCGCTCCGCGAGTGCGCGCGCGTCGCCGTGCGGTACCAGAAAGCCGGTCTCGGCATGCCGCACCGACTCCCGCAGGCCGGGACTATCGGACGCGAGCGCGGGCGTACCGCACGCCGCCGCCTCCACGTTCGAGATGCCCCACCCCTCTTTGGGGCTGGCCAGCACGACCGCCCACGCTCGGCGCAGCAGCCGACGCTTGTCCGTCTCGGACACGAACCCGAGGAACCGGACGCCCTCACCCAGGCCGAGCGTGCGCGCCAAGCGCTCGAGGCGCTCGCGGTCGTCGCCCCCTCCGGCGATCTCGAGGACCAGGTCGGGACGCGCCTGGCGCGCGACCGCCAGCGCTCGGAGCGCAATCTCCACTCCTTTATAACGCTTGAGACGCCCGACGTACAAGAACGTCGGTTCCGGGGCTCGCGGTGCGGCGGGGTCGGGGGTGTACCAGCTCGCATCGACGCCCGGATAAATGACTTCGATCCGCTCGCGCGGCACGCCCCGCCGCACCAGGTCGTCGCGCGTGCTCTCTGAAATGGCGTGAAACCACGCGCGGCGATACGCCCAGGGAATGGGCCGCTCGGCCGCCCACACCACGCCGGCGATCGGCCAGCTCGCTTCCCGGAACGCGGTCGCGCCGAACAGGTGCGGCACGAGGGCGCAGAACGGCCGGTCGGTGAGCCCCGGGAGGAACAGCGGCAGCTTGTTGATGTCCTCGACCACGACGTCGTAGCGGTTCGTCCGCAGCAACCGGCGCACCACGCCGCGCGCGCGCAGCGCGAACGTGTATCGCCCGCCCGAACGATGCACCCGCAGGCCGTCGAGCTCCGCCTGGCGCGGCGCTCCCGGCCAACCGCTCACCACCAGGTCGATGGCGTGACCGCCCCGCGCCAGGCGACCGAAGATCTCGTGGAGGTGCGTCTCGGCACCTCCGGCATGCGGGTTCTCGCGGTCGTTCCAGTTGACGAGGAGAATCCTCACAGGGCGCCGGATTCCCGCGCGACGGCGTCGAGCACGCCGTTCACGAATGCCGGTGCCTTGGCGCCCGCGAACCAATGCGCGAGCTTCACCGCCTCATCGATCACGACGCGCGGCGGGGTCGAGCCCTCGGCGAGCTCGGCGAGGGCGAGCCGGAGGATATTGCGCTCCACCACGCCGACGCGCTCCAGCCGCCAGTGCTCGGCCGCGTCGGCCACTCGGGTATCGAAGTCGGGGAGGCCGGCGATCGCCTGGGCCGCGAGGTCGGCGCCGCGGTCGTACCCCTCCGGCGGGCGACCGTACGCCGTGGCGAGCCGGCTCACGACCGTGGCGATCGACGGGCGGCCGGACAGGTCCCAGGCGTAGAGGAGCTGCAGCGCGCGGGCGCGGGCCTTAGTCTCGGGGCGCTGCACGCGTGAGCTGCCCCAGGACGTCGGCCGTCGCGAGGGCGGCGTCCACCGCCTCGTAGCCCTTGTTACCGGCCGCGCCGCCCGCCCGGGCCAGCGCCTGCTCCAGCGTCTCGGTGGTGAGCACTCCGAAACCCACCGGGAGCCGATGTGCCAGCGCCACGTTGCCGAGCCCGCGGGCGGCTTCGCCTGCGACGTACTCGAAGTGGGGCGTCTCGCCGCGCACCACGCACCCCAACGCGACCAGTGCCGTGTAGCGCCCACTCGCCGCCGCCGCTTCGGCGGCCACCGGCAGCTCGAATGCGCCCGGTACCCAGATCACGTCCACCCGCGCCTCGGGCACGCCCTTGTCACGGAGACACTCGCGCGCGCCGTCGAGCAGGCGTACGGTAACGAGCTCATTGTAGCGGCTGACGAGGACGGCCACGCGACCTTCTCGCGGCGCGCGCGGCGCACCCTGAATCTCGGCCACGGTCAGTGCGTGAGCAGGTGGCCGAGCTTGTCCCGCTTGACGTCCAGGTAGGTCCGGTTCTCGTCGGAGGCGGTCATGACGATCGGCACGCGCTCGACGATCTCCAGGCCGTAACCTTCGAGTCCGACGAGCTTCATCGGGTTGTTGGTGAGCACGCGGATCGCGGAGAGGCCCAGGTCCAGCAGGATCTGCGCCCCGATGCCGTAGTTGCGGAGGTCCGGCTTGAAACCGAGCTCGCGGTTCGCCTCGACCGTGTCGTGGCCCGCGTCCTGCAGCTCGTACGCCTTGAGCTTGTTGATGAGGCCGATCCCGCGCCCCTCCTGATCGAGGTAGACCACGACGCCACGGCCCTCCGCGGCGATCATGCGCATCGCCGAGTGCAGCTGCCACCCGCAGTCGCACCGCCCCGAGCCGAACACGTCGCCGGTGAGGCACTTGGAGTGCATGCGCACCAGGACGTTCTTCCGGCCCTGCACGTCCCCGTAGACCAGGGCCACATGCTCGGCCTCGTCCACGTCGTTGCGGTAGCCGACGATGCGAAACTCACCGAACGGCGTGGGCAGCCGCGCCTGGGCCACCGGGTGCACCAGGCGTTCGTGCGCCAGCCGGTACGCCACGAGCTCGGCGACCGTAATGAAGCTGAGCCCGTGTCGCGCCGCGAACTGCTCCAGGTCCTGCTGCCGCGCCATCGAGCCGTCCGGGTTCAGGATCTCACAGATCACGCCCGCCGGGTACAGCCCCGCGAGCCGCGCGAGATCCAGGCTCGCTTCCGTCTGGCCGACCCGCTGCAGCACGCCGCCTGGACGCGCCCGCAGCGGGAACACGTGGCCGGGGCGCCGCAGGTCGGTCGGCACGCTGGCCGGATCGACCGCCACCCGGATCGTGGCGGCACGGTCCGCCGCCGAGATGCCGGTGGTGACGCCGAAGCGAGCGGCGGCGTCGATCGACACGGTGAAGGCGGTTTCGTGCGCCTCGGTGTTGTGCTCGGCCATCTGGGTGAGACCCAGGGCCTGACAGCGCTCGGGCAGCAGGGTCAAGCAGATCAACCCGCGCGCATGCGTCGCCATGAAATTGATCATCTCGGGGGTGACCCGCTCGGCGGCGCCGACCAGGTCCCCCTCGTTTTCGCGGTTCTCGTCGTCGGCCACGATCACCAGCTTGCCGGCGCGGATGTCCGCGATCGCCTGTTTTATCTTGCGGTGCTGCATAGTTGCCTCACGTACTTCCCGAGCACGTCTCCCTCGACGTGAACGCGGTCCCCGACGCCGAGCGTGCCCAGCGTGGTATGCTCGCGTGTGAACGGGATCAACGAAATCTGTACGAGGTCTTTCCCCGGCAGATCGTTGATGGTGAGACTGACACCGTCCACGGTAATCGCGCCATGCGGAATCGACACCTGCCGCACCGCCTCGGGCACCCGCAGGTCGTACACCCAGGCGTCGCCACGCCGCTCGAGCCGCTGCACCACCGCCACCCCGTCCACGTGCCCCTGGACAATGTGGCCGCCCAGCCGATCCGTCGCGCGCAGCGCGCGCTCCAGATTCACGGGGCGCCCCGCGGCGTACTCGCGGAACAGGGTGCGTCCCTCGGTCGTCTCCACCACGTGCACGGCGAACCCACCCTTCACCGCCCGCTCGACGGTGAGACAGGCACCGTTCACCGCGATGCTCTCACCCTGCTTCAGGCCCTTGTATGGGGCCTGGATCGTGAGTGTGAGCCCGGTTGCCCGCTTGCCGTTGCCCGTCTCCCGTGTCGCCTTCGCGATTCGGCCTACGGCACTTACGATCCCGGTAAACATAGCCGCCTATCCAATACCAATAATGTATCAGAGCCCAAAGCCCTTCGCTCCACGGGCGTCCAGCGCGGCGCCGCTGCGAGGGGATGCGGCGGAACCCCGGGGAAGGCCGGAACGGCGCCTTCTCCGAGCCAGACGGGCGCCTGCACCCAGTAGAGCCGGTCCACCAGACCGTCGGCGAGCAACCGCGCGCCCAGCGCCCCTCCCCCTTCGCACAAGAGCGACTGGATCCCGGCCTCGCGCAACATGCGGAGCCCGTCCCGCAACGTCGTGGGGCGGAACACGCGCACGCCGCTGTTCTCGAGCTGGGTGACGCTGGATGACGGGGCGTCGAGCGACGACATGACCCAGGTCGGCACGTCGCGCGCCGTGCTCACGAGCTGCACGCCCAGGTTGAGCATCGCCCGCCGGTCGAACACGACGCGCACCGGCGGCCGACGTGGCGTGACCGCACCGCGCACCGTGAGCTGCGGGTTGTCGCGCAAAGCGGTCGTGCCGCCGACCGCGATCGCATCGAACCCGGCGCGCAGCCAGTGCACGTGCTCGCGCGCCGCTTCGCCCGAGACCCACTGCGAGCTGCCGGCGGCGTCGGCAATGCGGCCGTCGATCGATGTGGCGAGCTTGAGCGCGACGAACGGTCGTTCTGCCTGCTCCCGTGCGAACAGGAACGGCGCATTGAGCGAGGCCGCTGCCTCGGCGAGCAGGCCGATCGACACCGCCACGCCCTTGGCGCGCAGCAACGCCGCACCGCCCCGCGCCTGCGGGTCGGGGTCGGGCAGCGCCGCGACGACGCGGGCCACCCCGGCAGCGAGGATCGCGTCGGTGCACGGCGGCGTCTTGCCGTGGTGCGCGCACGGCTCGAGGTTCACGACCAGGGTGGCGCCCCGCGCCCGCTCGCCCGCGGCCCCCAGGGCGACGACCTCGGCGTGGGGCCCGCCGTACTCCGCGTGGTGGCCCTCGCTCACCACGCGGTCGCCGGCGAGCACGACGGCGCCCACCAGGGGATTGGGAGCAACGCGCCCCCAACCTCGGCGGGCGAGGTCGAGGGCGCGTTGCATCGCCGCCCGTTCGGGCGGCCGCTCAGAATCCGAACCGGACGCCGAGACCTCCGAAGACATGTGCCGCCTTGGGATCGAAGTCCGAGAACTGCGTGACGAAGCGCTGGTCCTTGCCCGCCTGCAGGCCAATCTCGCCCACCAGCTTCAGGACCGCGAGCGAAAGTCCGCCGTTGACGAACACCAGGGCCCGCGTGTTGGTCGGGTTGATCACCACCGTTCGCACGGTCGTCGTGGTGGTTCCGTCGAAGAACCGGATCTTGGTGTCGCTCGACTTGTAGCGGTCCACCCCGATGCCCGCGGCGAGATCCACCACGGCGAGCTTCCACCCCGCCACGGCGCGGTAGCTGTCGCTCGTCAGATCCATGCTGAACTCGAAATCGTCCCCCGAGCCGATAACGGCGCCGAGCTGGCCGTACTGGAGACGCGGGACCGTGCGGTGCATCCAGCTCACGGAGACCGCCGGGACCGGGAAGCTGCCGTTGAGCACTCCGACCCGGACGCCGTACCCGAAGCCCAACGCCGCGTCGCTGATGTGAGTGGCATTGGAATCGACGGTGAGATGGTCGATGCCCGTCGGCAGGATCAGCGCGGAGCCGAGCACGTCCACCGCGAGCAGGCCGCCGCCCACACCCTTGAACAGCCCGACGGCGCCTTCCACGACCGGCGCGGGGACCGCCCCGTTGAAGCTCGTCGGCACCGGCGACTGCGTGGCGCCTCGCGGGTCGGGGAGCGCCGCCTTGATCGCGTTCACCCGCGCCGTGAGCGCGAAGTGCCCCAGCCCGCCGAGCGAGCCGGCGGTGCCGAGCACCGGATTGCCGCCGCTGACGATCATTCCTGCGAGGGGATAAAACGCCCGCACCGCGTCCACGGCCGTATTGCATGCCGTGGCGAACGGGCTCGGCGGGACGTTGCACTGCGGCTCCTGCGCTGCGAGGGGAGCCGCACCCAAGATCATTGCCAGTACCATCACGATCCGACGCATGTGGCCTCCTACCGTTCCGCGAATTTGACGCCCTGGGTCCCCGCCCGAACCTCCCCGATGATCCATGCAGCGATGCCCGCGCGCTTGGCGGCCGCGATCACTGCCTCGGTGTCGTCCCGCGCGGCGACGGCGATCATGCCGACGCCCAGGTTGAAGACGCGACGCATCTCCCCGAGCGACACCTCGCCCGCGCGCATCAGCACGCGGAACAGCGGCGGCCACGACCAGGCGCGCGCATCGACCACGGCGTCGCATCCCGCGGGCAGCACGCGCACCAGATTGCCGGGGATGCCGCCGCCCGTGACGTGCGCCAGCGCGTGCAGGCGCGGCAGGACGGGCGACACGGCTGCGAAGTAGCTCGTGTGCCCGTCCAGCAACACCTGGGCCACCGTGCGGCCGGTGTCGGGAAACGCGTCCTGCACGTCGAGCCGCAGGCGATCGAACACGATGCGCCGTGCCAGAGTGTACCCGTTGGTGTGCAGTCCGTTCGACGCGTAGCCGATCAACACGTCGCCCGCCCGCACCAGGTCCCCATGCAGCGCGGCGGATTCCTCCACCACGCCGACGATCGTCCCGGCCAGGTCGTACTGACCCGGCTGGTACAGGTCGGGGAGCTGGGCGGTCTCGCCGCCGGCGAGGATCATGTCGTGGGCGCGGCAGCCGCGCGCCACGCCCGACACGATCGCGGCGGCGGTCTCGGGCTCGAGCTGGGCGGTCGCGAGGTAGTCGAGGAAGGCCAGGGGGCGGGCGCCGTGCACCAGGATGTCGTTCACACAATGGTTCACGAGGTCCTCGCCCACGGTGTCGTGGATCCCGGCACGGGCGGCGACCAGGACTTTGGTGCCGACGCCGTCGGTCGACAGCACCAGCACCGGGCGCTCGTACCCGGACGGCACCCGTACCATGCCGCCGAACGCGCCGATCTCCCCCAGCGCCAGCGGCGTGCGCGTGGTGCGCACCAGCGCCGCGATGCGGCGCTTGGCTTCGTCGGCCGTGTCGAGCCGCACGCCGGCGGCGGCGTAGCGGTCGGTCATGTGGTGGGCGCCTGGTCCATGTCGAAATGAACTAGCTCTTTGAACGCGCGCACCCGGGCATGCACGTCGGCGCGTGTCACGTGCTCGAGGCCCTGCACCCCGAACGCCTCCACGGCGAACGAGCCCATGGCAGCGCCGTACACCATGGCGCGCCGCAGGTTCGGCGCCGAGACGTCATCGCTCGCGGCGAGGTACGCCATGAAACCGCCCGCGAACGCGTCACCCGCGCCGGTGGGATCGAACACTTCCTGGAGCGGGTAGGCCGGGACCTTGAAGGTGGTGCCGTGGTTCACGAGCAGAGCGCCGTGCTCGCCCTGCTTGATGACGGTCATTTTGGGACCGCGCTCGAGCACCCAGCGCGCCGCGCGATAGATGTTCCAGTCGCCCGACAGCTCGCGCGCTTCGGAGTCGTTCACCATCAGGATGTCGATGTGGCGCAGCAGCTCGAGCAGCAGGTCGCGCTTGGAGTGGATCCAGTAATTCATGGTATCGCAGGCGACGAGGGCCGGCTGCTTGACCTGGTCGAGTACACCGAGCTGCAGCTCGGGATCGATGTTGCCGAGGAACAGGTAGCGCGCGTCGCGGAACTTCGGCGGCAGCTTGGGCCGAAACGACGCAAACACCCCGAGCCGGGTCTCGAGCGTCTCGCGGCTGGCCAGGTCGTAGGAATACTTCGCCTTCCAGCGGAACGACTCGCCGGAGGCCTGCTCGACTCCGGAGAGGTCCACGCCCCGCGCCTCGAGCGCCTTGAGGGCGCCCAGCGGATAGTCGGTCCCCACCACGCCCACGACCTGCACCGGGTGCAGGATCGCGCCGGCGGCGCTGAAGAACACCGCCGACCCGCCGGGGGCGTCCGCGGTTTCCCCGAACGGCGTGTACACCGAGTCGAGCGCGATCGAGCCCACCACGAGCAGACTCACGTCACATCCGATCCGGGGCGCTGATCCCCAAGAGGTGAAGGCCGTTGGCGAGCACCTGGCGCACCGCGGCGGCCAGCACGAGGCGCGCCGCCTCTTCAGGCTCGCCGAGCACGCGGTACTTGTGGTACCAGGCGTGGGCCAGCCGGGCGAGCCCCTCCAGGTAGCCGGTGACGCGGTGCGGCTCGAGCGTCTCCGCCGCGCGGGCGACGATGCCCGGGAACGCGGCGACTTGCTTCAGGAGGTCGGCTTCCTCCGGCAGTACCAGGAGGCTCGAGTCCACACTGGCGGTGGCGACCGAACCCGGCTCCCGCGCCGCCACCCGGAAGATGCCGCTCATGCGCGCGTGCGCCATCTGGACGTAGAACACCGGGTTCTCGTCGGTCTGGCTCTTGGCCAGATCCACGTCGAATACGAACTGGGCGTCTCCGCGACGCATCAGGAAGAAATAGCGCGCCGCGTCCACGCCGGTCTCCTGAAACAGGTCGCGTAGGGTGACGAACTCGCCCGAGCGCTTCGAGAACCGCACCTCTTCCCCACCCCGCATGACCCGGACCAGCTGTACCAGCACCACGTGGTAGAAGTCCTTGGGGTAGCCGAGCGCCTGCATCGCGGCCTGCATCCGGCCGATGTAGCCGTGATGGTCCGCGCCCAGCACATCGATCGCGCGGGCGAAGCCGCGCTCGTGCTTCTGGCGATGATAGGCGATGTCGGGCAGCAAGTAGGTGAACGTCCCGTCCGACTTGCGGAGCACCCGGTCCTTGTCGTCGCCGAACGCCGTGGTCCGGAGCCACAGCGCGCCGTCCCGCTCATACGTGTAGCCCCGCGCCGCGAGATCCTTGAGGGTCTGCTCGAGCAACCCCTCGCGATAGAGCGACGACTCGAAGGAGATCACGTCGAACTTGACGCCGAACTCCCGCAGATCCTCGTCCTGCTCGGCACGCTGCGACTCCACACCAATCTCCCGGCAGCGACGCACGCCCTGCTCCTCCGGCAGATCCGCGAAGCGCGGTCCCTCGCGCGCCACAATCGCCGCCGCGAGCTCGACCAGATAGTCGCCGTGGTAGCCCCCCTCGGGAATCTCCGCCGCCCGCCCGACCGCCTGCTGCACCCGGGCCCACAAGGAGCGGGCGAGCTTGTCGATCTGGGTGCCCGCATCGTTCACGTAGAACTCGCGCATCACCGTGTGGCCGGTCCACTCGAGCAGCGCCGCGATGCCGTCGCCCAGCGCCGCACCGCGCCCGTGCCCTACGTGCAGCGGCCCGGTCGGGTTCGCCGAGACGAATTCCACGTTCACGCGCTTTCCCCCGCCCCCGTCCCCTCTGCCATAGCGCTCCCCGGCCGCCAGTACCGTCTCGAGGACACTGGCGAGCTGAGCTTCCGCGAGAAAAAAGTTGATGAACCCGGGGCCGGCGACTTCGATCTTGCGGACCACACCCTGCGGCAGCTGCAGGGTCGCGACCAGCCGCTCGGCGACCGCCCGCGGCTTCTGCCTGAGCGATTTGGCGAGCGCGAGCGCGAGGTTGGTCGCCACGTCGCCGTGTGCGGGGTCGCGCGGGCGCTCCAGCTCGACCGCGGACGGGGGCAGGGACACCCCCAACCGCACCGCAGCATCCGCCAACGCTGCACGGATCAGCTCGTGCGCCTTCACTTGTCGCCGGAGTCTTTTTTCTTCTTGGCGCGCTCAGCGGGCTTCGCCTCGGCCGCGGGCTTCGACTCGGGGCTGGACTTCGACTCAGGGCTCGGCTTGGACTCGGACGCGGCGGCGGGCTTGGTGTCGTCCTTGGCCTGTTTCTCGCCCGCCCGCTTGTAGTCGGTGATGTAGAAGCCCGAGCCCTTGAACACGAGCCCGACACCGCCCGAGATCTGCCGCTCGGCCATCTTGCCGCAGCTGGGGCACTTGATGCGGCGACTGCTATTCATGGTCGGGTAGAATTTCTCGAAGACATGCCCGGCTGGGCACTTGTACTCGTAGGTCGGCATCGCACAACAACTTAGCCCGACGATGCCGACAGGTCAACTCGCGCCGAGCCCGAGCCACGCCGCGAGCGTTGCGGCTTTCTCGTCGGCGCGCCACGGCCCCCCGACTGCGCCGCCCAAGTCCGTCACCGCGCGTTTGAGTGCGACCGCTGAGCGCTTGAGTCGCGACGCCGCGGTCTCGTACAGGGTGCGCTCGACCAGCGTGGTGCACGGCAACCGCGCCGCACGCGCCGCGCGCTCCAGCGCGGTGCGAAACAGCCGTCCTTCGAGGGCGTGTGCCCGAATGTGATCGTTACCGATTTTCGCGGGATCAATGAGGCTCCCCACCACCAATGCGACACGTCGGACGGGGCGTCGCTGCCGACGATACTCCCTCAGAAGCGCGCGGAGCGATCGCTGAGTGACTCGTTCGACCAGCCCGCGGAGGCGTCGCTCCACCCGGGCGGCCTGGCCGGGCCGGGCGTCCCGTACCGCGTGGTAGGGCTGGCGCGACGTGGGCACGTGCGCGTCGCTCAACTCGATCGCACGCCGGTCGATCACGCGCGGCGAGCGTGCCGGGCCCTCCACGAGCACCGCCGTGGCCCAACCGGATTTGACACGGCAGCCTAGAACTCGCGCTTCTTCATCTCCGAGAAGAAGTCCCGCAGCTCGACATCCTCTTCTCGCTCCGGAGGAAGGGTGTCGTCGTACTGCCGGCGCTTGTTGGGTTTTGCCTTGGCGGCCTTGGCCGCATTCTTCCGGGCCAACGCGGCCAGCTTGCGCTCCTCACCTTTCGGCATGGCTCGAGCTCCTGACTGAGTGGTGGTACACTAAAGCTGTGCGGACCGGCGCGCTCCGCGCAACGCCTGCGTCGCGGTCCGAGCGAGGTCGAGGAGCACCCAGTACGGCGGCGGGTACCCTTGCTGCCGGGTCCAGCGTGCCGCCGCCTCGCTCACGCGCGCGGCGACCCACCGCTGGCGGTCCGAGAACGCGCTGTTCCGGAGAGCGGCGCGGGCGGACATCCCCTGGGGCACGGGACCCAGGGCCCCGAAGCCCCCAAGGACCCAGCTGTAGGCCTTGGCCAGCCGCGCCAACGGCAGCTGGTACCAGGGATAGCTGAGGGCATCGCCCGCCTCCGCTCCTTCGAGCATCGCGTCGACGACGGCGTTGTCGATGTGGTCCTGCAAGAGCGCTCGAGCGTCGCGCCATTCCGCGACGACGACCAGCTGAGGGTCGTACTCCAGATCCGACGGTTCCTGCGTCTCGAAGTGGCGCACGCCGAACGCCGACAACCAGCGACGGAGGCCGGGAGCCGAGATCGTGGAGAGCCCCGTCCACAGCCGCACGCCCAGCTCGCCGTATACCGACGAGGCCACCTCCGAGCAGAACAGGCGCGAGGGGTCCGTGTAGTCCATGTCGAAGTCGTACCCGATGTGTCCCGACCGCGCGCGCTCGAGCGCCAGGGACGCGGCCCGGTGGGGCAGCAACGGGTCCGCGATCAGCGGTGCGAGGTCCGCTCGCGGACGCAGCACCATGATCCGGAGCTTCTTGTCCCGCAGATACCCCTCGGCCGTGGAGACGGCCACACCCCGCTCGATGTGGGCCTCGATGACCGACGCGACGTGGGAGACGCTCTCGACGTGCACCAGCCCCACGTGAGAGAAGTTGCCCGGGTAGTCGTTCCCGCGGGCGATGAGCGCCGACGTCGGGTAGCCGCCGCGCGACACGAGGATGTCGCCCGAGTGGATCTCCACCCCATGCACGCGGGTCGCCGGCGTGGCCGAGGGCTCGCCGCGGCCTTGGAGGAGAGACACGTTGCTGTCGGGGTGCTGCAGCATGGCCTCTTCCACGGCGCCGCGGAAACCATAGAGCGAGCGGTACAGGCGGGCGCGCGGCCCGTCGCTTGCGACGTCCCAGCGGCGCGACTGCCACTTGATCGCTTCTCGCAGGCGCCCGGAGAGCCGCACATAGTCCCGCAGGTGACGCGGGCACGCGGCGACGAGCGGCGCCAGCGCAAAGAACTGGCGCTCAACCGAATCGAGCGCCGCGGCGCCGGACGACACCGAGGCGCGCAGCAGCTGCTCCGCGGTGGCGGCGAGGCGCGTGAGCCCGCCCGCCGCAGCACGGTCCGCCGTTCCACACCCGGCGAGCCGCGTGCGGACATACGTCGTCTCGAGAGAGCGCCACAGCGTGTCCTGGTTCCACGCGAAGCCGCGGCCGCGCGCCGGCGCGGCCGCCACCGGTGGCTCCGCGCCGGGCATGGACAACAGCACCCCCAAGCCCACGAGCGATCCGGCGACCGCTCCGGCGACCTTCAGGCGGCGCGGAGTCAGCGCCACTCGCGCACGATCGTCGCGCTGAGGATCCGGTCGAGGTTCGGATACGCGCGCGCGAGATACGCCTCGCCTCGCCGCTCAATCGAGTCCTGGGACGGGCGCTCGCCGTACTGCGCATACAGGCTGTCCACGATCCCCAATCGCTCCGTCACCCGCCCGATGGGAGCGAAGCCGAGCCCATCGAGCCGCAGATTGTCGGCCTGATTGATGAACACCTGCGTCGTACGGGTGTTCGGTCCTGCGCTCGCAAAGGCCAGCGTCCCGCGTCGATTGGGCTGGCGCACCGGATCATCCGCAAGGGCTTGCGACGACCAGGTCCGACCCACCTGCGGGTCGGCCGGCAGTCCGAACTGTACGACGAACCCTCGAACGACTCGGAAGAAGCGCGCGCCATCGTAAAACCCGCTCTTGACCAGGGCGTAGAATCGATCCGCGCCTCGGGGCGCCCAGGAGCGGTGCACGACCAGCGTCAGGGTGCCCCGATTGGTCGAGAACCCGACGAGAAAGCTGTCGGGGGCCTGGGGAGTCGGGGCGGCCGTGGGGGTCGCAGGCTCGCGTTGCGGCTCGCGGGGAGGTGGCTCCCGCCGGTCGCACGAGAGCACCGCGCAGGTACAGACAAGGAGAACCAGAACTGCCGCTCGAGCTGTCAGCATATCTCAATGTACGCGTGGCACGGGTAGTGAACTGAGGACGCCGTCAGGGACGTGTCGTGCGCGGGTCGTCCGCCGCATTCACATAGGTGATGGTCCACGGTCCCTGACCGTGCAGCTGGAGAATCGTCTCGCCCTCCGCCCACGCGAAGTGCTTCGTCCCCGCGGGCCAGAAGCCGAACGAGCCCGTGGTCAGCGCCTGGGTGGACGCCCGATCGAACCGCTCCCCCATTCCCAAATGGAGCGTGCCCGCGATGATCGTTGCGTGCTCGGTTTGCGTGTGCCAATGGGGGGAGACTTGGAACCCGTCCGGAAACCGCAGCCGCATCGTGAACATCCCGGGCTGCGTTGGATCCCCCTCGAGGATGGCCATCTTCGCACCCTTCGGTAAGGACGGAGGGCCGTCCTTCCACACGAGCTCGCCCCCGGGGAAGAGAGCCATGGGGCTCTTGGCCTGGGCGGCTGCAGCAGGGCAAATCGTGAGTGGCAGCAGACAGACGACGTAGAGCGATCTCATTGGCGTGATCTCCTCAAGTAGCGTCTAACCCGCGAGGCCAAGGGGATTGAGCCCCTTCCCCAGCGTGAAGCTTGCCCCGACGGCCGCGACCACCGCCGTCTTGCGGCTGAGTCCGGCGAGCTCGCGCAGGCGGTACGTGGCCTCGATCCCCGTGCAGTGGGCACCCAGTAGATAGGCCAACCCGAACTCACGCAGCTTGCCGGCCGTCCAGCCCACCTGTGCGTCGGTCGCCGCGAACAGGTGGAGACCGCCGATCACAGCGTGCACCGGGGCGGGCCGCAGGAACGAGCGCGCGTACTCCGCGGTGTTCACGATCCCCGCGTGCCCGCACCCGTTGATGATGATCAAGCCATCCTTGGTCTCGACGACGACAGCGGCGTCCTCGGGGATGGTGTCTTCCACCGCGCCAGCCGGCCCTTGCAGGAGCAACCCCTTCGTCCAGTTGCGCTCCTGATGAGGCCGCGGAATGGGCCCACTGAACCATACGCCCGGTAGCAGCTCGGTCGGGCGACTGTGCTGGACGAAGCTCGCGCCGCTCGCTTCGTACGCGGCCCGCAGCGGCAGCAGGCCGTTGGCCTCCTGCCCGTCGGGCGTGAGACGACTCTGAAAGATCCCGGGAGCGACGTGGGCACGTGCCAGCGCGGCCGGGTTGCGCCGCGCCAGCTCCCGCCGCAACATGACCAACCCACCCACGTGGTCGGCGTGATTGTGCGTCAGGACGACGTCCGTCACCGTCGAGAGATCGACGCCGAGCTCTTGCGCGTTTCGTAGCACCGTTTCGGGACGGGCACCGGTGTCGATCAGGAGGCGGCGACCGTCGACCTCGAGCAAGGCCGCGAACCCCCACTCGCCGATGCCATGCTCGGGGTTGCCCGCGAGCATCGTGGAGAGGATGGTGACCTGGACGGCGCTGGCAAGGAAGGGGTGATGAGTGGGAGGCGCGGTGCGCGTCGTGATCGGCGCGAGAACCAGGAGCCCGAGGATAACCGAGAAGGTCTGCCGCATGATCTCGCTCCGTTCAGGGCCTCTTGATAGTGCGCGGTGATCCTGGCCTCCGCCAGTGTCGACGCGGCCCGCTTAGTCCGGCAGCTCGCTCAGCCGTCGTTCGAGAAACCGCCGCTCCGGCTCCTGCCGTGTCAGGCGCAGGGCCCGCGCGTAGGCGGCCCGGGCCTCCGCCGTTCGCCCCAGGCGCCGGCACAGATCCGCCCGAGCCGAGTGCGCCAGGTGGTAGTCCGCGAGATCGCCGCGTGCCAGGATGGCGTCGATCAGGGTAAGGCCCGCGAGGGGTCCGTCGCGCATCGCCACCGCCGCAGCCCGGTTCAGCTCGACGACGGGAGACGGATCCGCGCGCGCCAGCACGTCGTACAGCCCGACGATCTGGGCCCAGTCCGTGGCGCCGGCAGCGGGCGCTTCGGCATGCACCGCGGCGATCGCCGCCTGGAGCGTGTAGGGGCCGAACCGCCGCGACGACAGCGCCCGCTGCACTAAGGCGCTCCCCTCCGCAATCAGCTCGCGGTTCCAGAGCGAGCGGTCCTGGTCGCCCAACAGCACCAGCTCGCCCGCGGGCGATGTGCGCGCGGCGCGCCGCGACTCCTGCAGCAGCATCAGCGCCAAGAGGCCCGCCACT
>Ga0075423_10001321_pt1 | contig 21629 bp, 19 predicted proteins | sample SoiMethybrSBSTD2_FD_80114 | JGI IMG/M metagenome (GOLD analysis project Ga0075423, IMG submission 80114) | Bulk soil microbial communities from a Populus tree surrounding site in Tennessee, USA - Soil MetaG P. TD hybrid SBSTD2 | ecosystem: Environmental > Terrestrial > Soil > Tree plantation... | reverse complement strand
GCGTGGCACGCGCGCTCGAGCCTGAAGGCGGCCGCCGACATCAACGCGGTGCCGCCGCTCGGCATCGAGGGCATCGACGTGATGGACAACGGCGCCGACCGCGATGGCGTCGTCAGCTTCGGCGCACTCGGCGTCGGCAATCTGAAGATGAAGATCCACAAGGCCTGCATCGCGCGGCTGTTCGAGAAGAACGATCAGGTGCTCGACGTGGAGAGCATCTCCGATATCGCGTCCGAACTGCTGAAGAAGTAAGGTGCCTCGCGTCATTGGGATCGATCCCGGCACGCTGAGCATCAGCCTGTGCGGCATCGAAGACGGCCGGCTGTTTCTCGATCGATCGATTCCTACAGACGACGCGCTTGCGTCTCCCTCGCTCGTCCTCGACGAACTTGCGCGCGCGGGCGACGTCGATCTGATCGCCGGGCCGTCGGGATACGGTTTGCCGCTCACCAACGCGCAAGATCTCAGCGAAGCCGATCTTCGTCTGGCGTATCTCTCGGCGGGAGGCGAGCCTGGCGGCATTCGCGGGCTGACCTCATTGATGCGGATGCTCGCGGCCTCGTCGCTCCCTGTCGTGGTCACTCCAGGCGTGATTCATCTTGCCTCGGTCCCCGATCACCGCAAGGTCAATCGCGTGGACATGGGCACGGCCGATAAAGTGTGCGCGGCGGCGCTGGCCATCTCGGAGCACGCGTCGCAGCAGGGAATCGGTCCGCAGGAAGTCGACATCATCGTGCTGGAGCTCGGTGGTGGGTTCAGTGCCGCTGTTGCGATCGAGCGCGGTCGCATTGTCGACGGCGTCGGCGGATCATCTGGTCCGATCGGTGCGCGCGCGGTGGGTGCACTCGACGGGGAAGTGGCTTTTCTGGCCGGTACCGTTGCGAAGAACCTGCTGTTTCATGGCGGGGCGGCGACGATCGCCGACATGGAAGGCGCGACGTTCGACGAGCTCGCTGCCGCGACATCGTCTCGGGCGCAGCTCGCGTGGAACGCGTTTATCGAGGGGGCACTCAAAGCAGTTGCCGCGCTGATGGTGAGCGCGCCCGGAGCGCGCACGGTGGTGCTCTCTGGCAGGGCCGGCACGCATCCGCGTGTGACGAGCGATCTGGGCCGAGCGCTTGCGCGCATCGCTCCCGCCGCATCGGTGAGGCCGCTCGATGGGTTCGCGAGCGAGGCCAGTCGGGCGGCACAGGGTGCCGCGATCATTGCCGACGGTCTTGCCGGCGGTCGCTCGGCGGCGCTGGTCGACACGCTCGGCATTCGCGAGGCATCAGGGACGGTCGTCGATCATCTGCACGTAATCACTCCCGCAGAGGCGCTGGCCCGTCTCGGGCTGTCCAAATGAGGCGCGTGATCGTCGCCGGCGTGTCGACACGCGCGGCGGCGGAATCGGCCGCACGCGCGGGATACGACGTCACGTCGTTCGATGCCTACGGTGATCTCGATCAGCATCCATCTGTTCGCGTCGTCTCCTTGCCGCGCGACGTGGGCGTGCCGTTCACGGCGCGAGCGGCGGCACGCGCGTCGCGGTCGGTAGACGCCGATGCGGTCGTGTACTTATCGACCTTCGAGAATCATCCGCACGCCGTTCGGTCGCTTGCCGCCGGCCGCGTGCTGTGGGGCAATCCGCCCGAGGTTCTGCGTCGGGTGCGCGATCCGTTTCTGCTTGCGGATGCCTTGAAACGACGCGGGTTCTCCACCCCAGCGATCTGGAACTTGGGGCCTGCCCCGGGCCTGCTGCTCAAGCCGATTCGGTCCGGAGGCGGTCGCGGCGTTCGCCGATGGACGGGTCGCGCGCGCATCCCGCGCGGGTACTACCTGCAGGAGTTGATTCCAGGCACTCCAGCCTCGATCGTCTTCGTGGCCGCGGGCGGTCGTGCGGTTCCTCTGGGCATCTCGCGGCAGTTGACTGGTGAGCCCGCGTTCGGAGCGTCGGGATATCGCTATTGCGGCAACATCCTCGCACCTTCGGGCGACAACGAGATTGACCCCATCTCGAACATCGCGTGTGGATTGGCGCAGTCGGCGGCCGAGGAGTTTCAGCTGGTCGGCGTGAACGGCATCGATTTCATCGTGCGCGACGGGCAGGCGTACGCGATCGAGGTCAACCCGCGATGGTCCTCGTCCATGGAGTTGGTGGAACTCGCCTACGGCCTGTCGGTATTCGAACTGCATGCGGCCGCGTGTGCGCGGGGCGAGCTGCCGACATTCGACCTGGCTTCCGCGCGTCACGTGCGGCGCGTGCACGGCAAGGCCATCGTCTTCGCGCGCGAGCACTCGATCGTCGGCGACACGCGTTCGTGGCCGATCGATCCGACCGTGCGGGACGTGCCGCATCCCGGCGAGCACATCGCGCGAGGCCAACCGATTTGTACTGTGTTTGCCGTCGGCGACGACGTCCGGCAATGCGAAGCGGCGCTGGCTGCGCGCGCGGCGCGTGTCGACGCGGAGATCATCGTGAAAACTCTTGAGCCAGATGGCGCGACGAAATAATGTAGCGGTTCAACGGAGGAGATGATGACGAGAACGTCGCTGGTTGCGATCGCCGTCGCGGGGTTGCTATCGTCGGACGCGGCCGCTCAGGACCCTAAGACCGTGATCGCCAATGCGTCCAAAGCGATGGGCGCGGACACGCTGACGTCCATCACCTTCTACGGGTCTGGGGCCAACTTCACTCTCGGGCAGAACAACAACGCCAACATGCCCTGGCCGCGGACCAACATCAACGACTACTCTCGTTCGATCGACTTCGCCAACTCGCTCTCGCGCGCCACGTGGCAAACCTATGCCGTTCCGGTGACCGGCGGCGCTGCCACGCTGACGCCCGGACAGCAGAACGTCACGGCGCAGAACACGGCGTGGGCCCAGCAGCTCGATATCTGGACGACGCCCTGGGGCTTCCTCAAAGGGGCGGCCGCGAACAACGCCACCATGAAATCGCAAACGGTCGGCGGCAAGAGATACAACGTCGTCACGTGGAACACGACGCAGAAAGCACCGTCGGGCGTGGCATACAAGGTGGTCGGCTACATCAACCCCGCCACCAACCTGGTCGACAAAGTCGATACCTGGATCGAGAATCCTGTTTTTGGCGACATGCTCGTCGAGAACGAGTACACGCACTATCGCGACGCCAACGGCGTGAAGTTTCCGAGCGACATGGTGCAGAAGCGCGCCGGATGGCCGACGTTCGAAGCCCAGATCCTCGGCGTCAACGCCAATCCAGCCAGCATTCAGCAGCTCGTGACTCCGCCTCCGCCGCCGGCGGGACGGGGCGGAGGTGCCGGAGCTCCCGGTGGTCCGGGCGCGGCGCCGACCGGGCCGACATCAGAGAAGCTCGCCGATGGTGTGTATCGCATCAACGGTGCCTACAACGCGCTCGCCGTCGAATTCGCCGATCACATCCTGCTCTTCGAACCCGGGCCGCAGAACGAAGCGCGTGCCCAGGCAATCATCGCGGAAACCAAGAAGGTGATCCCGAACAAGCCGATCCGCTACGGCGTGATCTCTCATCATCATTTCGATCACACCAGCGGTCTTCCGGCGGTTGTCGCCGAGGGCATCACCATCGTCACGCACGAGACCAATCGCGCCTTCTTCACGAACGCGCTGAGCGCACCCCGCACGCTCGCTCCCGATTCGATGTCGAAGTCAGGCAAGAAGCCGAAGGTCGAAGGCATCACCGGCGACAAGCGCGTCTTTCAGGATGCGACGCGGACGGTGGAGATTCATCTAATCAAGGGCCTCCCGCACGCCGACGGCCTGCTCGTCGCCTACTTGCCCAAGGAGAAGATCCTCGTCTACGCCGACATGTTCAACCTGCCGACGGCCGCTCAGCCAGTGCCCAATCCGCCGGTCGTGGGGACGATGGTGTTTCTCGACAACATCGAGCGGCTGAAGCTCGAGCCGGAGCGGGTCATGTCGGTGCACGCGCTCATTCCCGACCGGCTGACGAGCGTTGCCGACCTCCGCTCCTCGCTCGGCCGCAAGTAGCGTGTCGTTTTCCTGGTGCAAACCGGATCAGAGGATGCGACGATGACGAAGGCGTGAATCACCCTGGTGACTTCTCTGGTGAAACATCTTTTAAAGGAGATCAGATGGCTAAGAAGACAGCGAAGAAGAAGGCCGCGAAGCGGAAGCCAAACGCCGCGTTCATGAAGGCGATGACGCCCAGTCCGGCGCTGGCTGAAGTTGTCGGTTCGAAACCGATTCCGCGGACCGAAGTCACCAAGAAGCTGTGGGCGTACATCAAGAAGAACAAGCTGCAGGACGCCAAGAACAGGCGGATGATCAAGGCTGACGAGTCGCTCAAGCCCGTGTTCGGCGGCAAGGGTACCGTCAACATGTTCGAGATGACGAAGCTGGTGAACAAGCACCTGAAATAGGAAGTGCCGCCTTCGAAGAACCGGCTCCGCGAGCTGCCGTCGATCGACCGCGTGCTCAGCAGCGCCGCCGGGCAGCAGCTCATCGCGCGGTTCCGTCGCGAGTATGTGACGCGGCGGTGCCGCGATCTGCTCGGCGAGCTTCGCCAGTCGATACTCGAAGGCCACCCCGTCGACGAACACGATCTCGCAGAAGGCGCCATCCTCGCGCGCTTGGAACAGCGCATCCGTTCCGAGCGCGCCGCCACGCTCACCCGCGTGATCAACGCAACCGGGACGGTGCTGCACACCAATCTCGGTCGAGCGCTTCTTCCGCGGGCGGCGATTCAGGCACTCACCGACAGCGCCGGACATCACGTCACCCTCGAGTACGACCTTGCCGACGGCGCGCGCGGGCGACGCGAGGAGGTCGTCGAGCGGCTGCTCGTCGAGCTGACCGGTGCCGAGGCCGCCACGGTCGTCAACAACAACGCCGCGGCGGTTCTGATCGCGCTCAACACGCTGGCCGCAGGCAAGGACGTGATCGTCTCGCGGGGCGAGCTCATCGAGATCGGCGGTGCCTTCCGTCTGCCCGAGATCATGGGGAAGAGCGGCGCGTCGTTGAAGGAAGTGGGCACCACCAACCGCACGCACCCCGACGACTACGAGCGCGCCATCGATCGCAACACCGGCCTGCTGCTCAAGGTCCACACCAGCAACTACCGCATCGTCGGTTTCTCGACCGACGTCGATCTCCCCACGCTCGTCGAGATTGGAAAGCGTCATCAGGTGCCGGTGATGGAAGACTTGGGAAGCGGCGCGCTCGTCGATCTCGGTCGCTACGGGTTGCCGAAAGAGCCGCTCGTCTCCGAGCGCATCGCGATCGGCGCCGATGTCGTGACGTTCAGCGGCGACAAGGTATTGGGCGGACCGCAGGCAGGTCTGCTCGTCGGCACGAAGGCCGCCATCGGGGCCATTGCCAAGAACCCTTTTCATCGAGCCGTGCGCTGCGGCAAGCTGACGATCGCCGCGCTCGAGGCGACGCTTCGGTTGTATCTGGAATCACCGGACGTCGTTGGCGAAATACCCGCGCTGCGTGCGTTCACGCGGCCGCTGTCGGAGTTGGAGGACGTGGGGCGCGCGGTTCTGCCGCTCCTCAGCCAGACGCTGGGCCACGACTATCACATCGCACTCGCGGACTCCACCTCACAGATCGGAAGCGGGGCGTTGCCGACCGAGGAGATTCCGACCAAGGTCATTGCCGTCACGCACGATCGCCACAGCGCCGACGCCATCGCCGATCGCTTCCGCCGCGCCAAGCCGCCGATCATTGGCCGCATCAAAGACGACGCGTTCCTGCTCGATCTGAGAACGATCTTCGACCCCGACGAGTTGATCCCGCGTTGGTAGGCCGGTCTACTGTGCTGGCCGCGAGAACGTCGATGACGTGTCGACGGTGAACTTGCGATAGTTGGAGAATTCGAGCGTGGCATCGCGCCGCAGCATCTTCAGCAGGGCGACGCGCGCGTTGAAGCCGTAGCTGGCGGTGGCCGGCAGCCATACTTCACCATTGACTTTGCGGCGCTCGAAAGCGATCCGCGCGCCTTTGCCGACGCGGGCGAGCAGGCCGAGGCCGATGCCCACCGTGTCGACCGCTTCGACATTAAGGCGCACCAGCTCGTAATCCGATTCGCTGACCCACGCGTTGCCGGTGAAGTGGCGCATGATCGCGCCATCGCGCGTCTGCGGGTTGGCGTTCGGCCGCGGCGTCAGCGTGAAGTGAATCGTGTCGTGCGCGTCGATGCTCTCGCGCCCGAGCATGCGGATGTCGTAGACGCGAAAGATGTCGTCCACTGTCTCCGCCATCTCCTTCCGATCCTTGTCCCATTCCCTGGTCTGGCGTGCACGCTCTTTGTCAGGCTGACTCTGCAAACGGCGTGCGTATTCCTCGGCTTTCTCGCGGCGCTCGCGATCCTGCTTCTCGAGATCTTTGGCCGGTACGGGTTTGCCGTCTTCGGAGATCAGCCGCTCCCAGCGCGGCTCGCCAGGAAGTCCTGGATAGTTTTCGAACACCTTGACCGATTCGCTGGTCACGCGGCCGCCGCCATCGAGCTTGCGCTCGCGGCGCGTCTCGACGTAGCTGTAGCTGCTCTGCAGCGATTGATCCGTCTGCAGCCGCTTGCGCACTTCCGGCATGAAGACCTTGAGGTCTGGCAGCGGTCGCTCCTGCGCTTGCACAGAAACTGCAGCCAGCAGCATCGCGATCGCGCTCGATCTGCGATTCACACGACCACACTACACGATTCAATGTTCGCGGAACAGGTACACTACTGAGCCATGGTTGATGAGCGGAAAGCCGTGGTCGAACGCCGCGGCGTGAGGATCGTGGATACATTTGCCGAAGCCTTCGGCATGCGCGCGGCGCGTGTGATCATCACGGCGCAGACACCGGCGTGGGCGCGCACATCGGCTCAGTCACTCACCGGTTTTGCAACCTCGGTCATCGGCTGCAAGGTCGAAGCGGGGATCGAGGCTGAGCTCAGCCCCGAGGAGACGCCCGACTCGAGGCCCGGCATCAGCGTGCTGTTGTTCGGATTCGATGCGGACGGCTTGACGCGTCAGCTCATCGATCGCATCGGGCAGACCGTGCTCACGTGTCCGACCACCGCCTGCTTCGACGGCTTACCGGACGCGCCCGAGCACGTGATCGTCGGCGGCGCGCTTCGCCACTTCGGCGACAAGTTCCAGGCCAGCAAAGTCGTCGGTGGCCAGCGCTTCTGGCGCATTCCGGTGATGGAAGGTGAGTTCCTCGTGCAGGAGGCGTTCGGCGTGCAGAAAGCGATCGGCGGCGGCAACCTGCTGCTGCTCGCGCGCGATCAGCAGGCGGCGCTCGCCGGCGCAGAGTCGGCCGTGGCTGCGATGCGCGCGGTGCGGGGCGTCATTCTGCCGTTCCCGGGAGGGATTGTCCGCGCCGGCAGCAAGGTCGGTGCGAAGAAATACAAGAAGATGATCGCCTCGACCAATGATGCGTTCTGCCCCACCCTCCGCGGCCGCGACGGTGTCATGACCGAGGTGCCACAGGACGCCAACTCGGTGCTCGAGATCGTGGTCGACGGTCTCGATCGACCGGCGATCGAGAAGGCGCTCGGTGCCGGCCTCGACGCGGCCTGCCGGCCCGGCGTCGTCGAGATCTCAGCCGGCAACTACGGCGGCAAACTCGGGAAGCATCACTTTCATCTGCATGCGCTGCTGTCGTAGTTGGGTGCCGCGAGGGCACTGAGGGGGCAGAGGGCACGGAGTTTCAACACGGGGATCACAGAGAACACAGAGAGCGTCGCGGCTGGGCGCCGGCCGTCGGCCGGCGAATGGATCGAGAGGAGAGTACAAAAACGAGCGCCCTGAATTGACGTGGCGTTCGTTTTCGTACTCTCCTCTCGATCCATCCCGCGCGAAGCGCGGGCCACCCGCGACGCTCCTCTGTGCTCCCTGTGGCCCCTGTGTTGAAACTCCGTGTCCTTTGCTGCCTCGGTGTTCTCTTCCGCGCTTTCAGGGGCTTCAGCCTCGCGTCAGAAATTCCTGGGCCGAATCCAGAAGCTCTCTTTCCATACCGCCCCGGGCGCGAGCATGTCCAGCTCTTTGTAGACACCCTTGTGCGCGAGGTTGATGCCGTTGGTGATCGCGGCCATCGGCTCGAAGCAGATGAAGTTCTGGGGCTTTGGCGCCCAGAGCACCGCGGCCCTGTAGCGCGGGCCGAACAGCACTTCGATCTGCTGCATCTTCCCAGTGACCGCCATTCGCGCCCGGCCCTGCGCGTCGCGCACCAGATCGCTGAAGACATCGTCGAGGTTGTAGTCGCGCAGCGGTATGCGGCTGGGATCGGGGAAGAATTGTTCGATCGGCTCGGTCGATCCCGTCGGTAGCTTGTTGGCGGCGAGCGTCCATCGCGTGCGCGCGCCGACGGCGATCGTCCACTCATCGCGCGTCGAGTCGGTGAGCTGGAAGTGCGGATGGTAGCCGATCGACACCGGCATCGCATCGGCGCTCATGTTGGTGATCGACGTGATCACTTCGAGCACCCCATCTTTCAGGCGATACGTCATGTCGATCGTGTGCGCAAACGGCCACTGCTTCATCCACGCCGGCTGACGGTAGAACTCGAGGCGGCTGGTGACCGATGCGCTCTCGCCGGTGCCGGTCATCGAAAGCACGCGCCATTGGTCGGTGGTGGTCAAGAAGCCGTGAATGGGAATCGCACCGCGGACGTTTCCGAGCTCCATGTCGAATGGGTAGCGCCGCCCGTTGGCATAGAACGCCTGCTCGTCGAGCCGGTTGATCCAGGGCCCCATGAAGGGAATGCCGGTCGTGCCTGGACTCGCCTTGAACGCCGCCGGGCTGCCCTGTGCGTATCTCAGCACCGGCTGCCCCTTCACCTGCATGTCGAAGGCGATGTTGCCAACCGAGGGCATGATCGACACGCTGGTTGCGCTGGCGGCGTCGGTGAGCACGACGACGTCGCCGTCGCGCGCCGCGGTGTAACGACGAGCGGCCGCCGGCGTCGCGACGAGCATGCACAGCGCGACGAGTGAGGCCAGAGAGCGCTTCATCAGAGGCGAATTCTACCCTGTGCGTACGTAGCGGCGGGTCTTCAGACCCGCCGATCACCGTACGTAGCGGGTCTTTAGACCCGCCGATCAGGTATTCTCCTGCGCATGTCACGACTGTCAGCCATTGCTCTCATTCTGGTCGTGGTGTTTGTCTGCGACTCTCCGACGTCCGCGCAACTGTCGCCCTCGGCGCAGTGGGCCGTGACGGCAGCCAGCAACTACCAGATTGCGCCCAACGTCACCTATCTCACAGCCAGCAACTTCGAGTCGAAGCTCGATGTCTACTACCGCCGCGGCGTAACCACTCCACAGCCGACCGTCGTGTACTTCCACGGCGGATTCTGGGCGGCGGGAGCCAAAGAAGGCGCGGTGATGACGATCCTGCCCTGGATGGAGATGGGATGGAACGTCGTCAACGTCGAGTACCGCCTCGCGCGCGTGGCGCCGGCGCCGGCCGCAGTGGAGGACTGCTTCTGTGCGTTGAGATATCTGGCGGCGCAGGCGAAGACGTACAACATCGACGTCAGCAAGATCGTCGTCACCGGCGAATCGGCCGGTGGGCATCTGACGCTGGCGACGGCGATGATTCCAGAGAGCGTTGGACTCGATCGCCAGTGCGCCAGCGCGACGCCCGTGCCGAAAGTCGCAGCGGCCATCAATTGGTTCGGGATCACCGACGTCTACGACGTCATCGAGGGGCCCAATCGCGCGAATGCCGCCATGACCTGGTTCGGCAGCCTGCCGAACCGCGAGGAGATCGCGAGGCGCGTGTCGCCGATGACCTACGTGCGCGCCGGTCTGCCGCCGATCCTCTCGGTCCATGGCGACGCCGATCGCGTGGTGCCCTACCAGCACGCGGTGCGTCTGCATGAGGCGTTGAGCAAGGCTGGCGTGCCCAATCAGCTCATCACCATTCCGGGTGGCGGCCACGGCAATTTCACGCCCGAGCAGCGGACGATGATCTACACGACGATCCGCGCGTTCCTCACCAAGCACAAGATCCTCGTCTCTTGACCGCTGAAAGGCGCGGGCATACAGTCAGATTCGCTGGTCAACGCAGCTGCGACCCTGCTGGAGGTGGAGTGATGCGTCATCGTGTCGCCGGAATCGTGGTCATCGCGGCGCTGCTGCTGGCGGTATCGCCGGCGCGCGCGCATCACTCAGTGCCCGGGCAGTTCGATACCTCGAAGCCGATCACGCTCAAGGGAGTGATCACCAAGGTCGACTGGATCAACCCGCACATCTACGTCTACATGGACGTCAAGGATGCCAGCGGCGCGACGGCGATGTGGGCGCTGTCGACGCTGCCGACGGCGATGATGCGCCGCGCCGGCCTGACCAGGGAAACGCTGCAGGGCAAGCCCGGTGAAGAGGTGACCATCAACGCCGTGCCGGCGCGCGATGGATCCCAGCACCTCGGATGGATCAACAAGATCACCTACGCCGACGGCCACAGTTTCTCGCCCACGGGGCAGTAGAGCGCACGCTTCAGCGTACGCGGAGCGATTTATGACACATCGTGCCTTCACCGCCAGCGTGATCGCCGCGGCGATACTCGCCGCCGCCTCCGTCGCCGCCGCGCAGGTTGCCGCGCGCGCACCCCAGCGCGGAACCGCCGAGCAACTCAAGCAGCTCGGCTCCAAGCCGACGCCGAAACTGGCCGACGGCCGCACCGACTTCAACGGCACGTGGGATCATCTCGGCGGCATCGAGTTCGTGAGGCCGCAAACGAAGGCCGACGGATCGGTGTGTCTCATTGGCTGCGCGCCGCCGGCCCGCGCCGGTGGCCCTCCGCCGGCGCCGTTCCCGCCGGTGCAGACCGACTTTCCGAAATACAAGCCGGAGTTCACTGCCAAGGTGAAGGACCTCACCGAGCATCAGGTGAAGTACGACACCGTGCTGCAATGCCAGCCGCCCGGTGTGCCGCGCATCGGACCGCCATCGAAGATCATGCAGAATACGCGCGAGGTGGTGTTCCTCTACGACGATGTCAACGGATCGTTCTTCAGGATCATTCCGATCGACGGCCGGCCGCATCGCAAGGACACGCCGGCCAGCTTTCTGGGCGACGCGATTGGACGGATTGAGGGCGACACGCTGGTTGTCGAGAGCACCAACTTCAACGAAGACACCTGGCTCACCGACAACGGTGCGTTCCACACCAAAGATCTGAAGGTGACGGAGCGGCTCCGCCGTCGCGGCGACACGATCGAGTACATCGCCATCGTGCAGGATCCGGCGGTGCTGGCCGAGCCGTGGTCGCCGAAGGGTCAGATGATGTGGATCACGAACATCGAGATCGAAGAGCCGGCGCGCTGCGAAGATCGCGATCTCGAGCACATCGTCGACGGCTCACATCACGATAATCCCCGCTAAGCCTTCGTGCCGTTCGTGGCGGCATATCAGTGTGACGCCGCCCTTGACAACACCAAGGGCGGAGTTCAAGATCCGCCCACTCTCATAGCGTTCGTATCTTCCCGAAAGACCCGACTCCTAATCTCCTCTCGGCAATCGGCGGCACGCACTCTTAAACGTCCACTGCGGGGTGAACCCAGGCGAGAGGAGGAGTGTGTCCATGCGTGCACTCGCGAAGATCGCGATGCTGATCGGCTCGATCGTCTGCATCGCGACAGCGGTATCAGCTCAAACATCCCAACCATCCATTGCGGGAGTGGTGAAAGACACGTCAGGTGCAGTGCTGCCGGGCGTCACCGTCGAGGCGTCGAGCCCGGCGCTGATTGAAAAGACCCGTTCAGTGGTGACCGATGGCACCGGGCAGTATCGGATCGAGAATCTTCGGCCCGGTCAGTACAGCGTGACGTTCACATTGAGCGGTTTCAATACGTTCAGACGTGAAGGGGTCGAGCTCGCCGGCGCCATCGTGGCCACCATCAACGCCGACCTTCGCGTCGGAGCGTTGACCGAAACCATCACTGTCAGCGGCGAATCGCCGCTCGTCGACGTGCAGAGCTCGCGGAAGTCGCAGACGCTCGACAATGAAGTCATCGCCTCGATTCCCAGCAGCCGCCAGTATTTCTCGCTCACCGCGCTCGTGCCGGCGCTCAACATCCAAGGACAGGACGTTGGCGGTGTGACCGGCCCGGTGTTCAGCGTCTTCCAGGCGCACGGCGGCAGGAGAAATGAAGGCCAGGTCCAGGTCGACGGTCTGAGCATCGGGTGGCAGGGCATGGGCGTGTCCGGCTACGTTCCCGAGATCACCGCCGCACAGGAAGTGACGTTCACGATGACCGGCGGGCTGGGCGAAGCAGCCACCGGCGGACCGCAGATGAACCTCATTCCGCGTCAAGGCGGCAATCGATTCACAGGCAGTCTGTTCACCGCCTATGCGACCGAGGGCTGGCAGAGCAGCAACCTGAGTTCGCAACAAGTCCAGCAAGGGCTGCGCGTCGCGGCGCAGATGTTGAAGATCTGGGACGTCAATGGGACCTTCGGCGGCCCCATCAAGAAGGACAAGCTGTGGTTCTATCTGACCGGTCGCCATCAGGGCAACCGGAGCCTCGTCGCGGGAATCTTTGCCAACAGGAACGCGGGCGATGCGACGAAGTGGACCTACGACCCCGACTTCAACCGCCAGGCGAAAGACGATGGGACGTGGAAGAACTCGAGCGTCAGGCTGACCTATCAAGCCACACCGCGCAACAAACTGAGCGTGTGGTGGGACGAACAGATGGTCTGCCAGTCGTGTATCAACAGCGGTGCCGCCGGTGGAGCATCCGCGGCGTTCGCGGCCGGAGCGCTCGCACCCGAGGCGGACGGCAGGTTCGTCAATCCGATCCGGATGGGGCAGGCGAACTGGTCGTCGCCGCTGACGAGCAAGCTGCTCCTCGAGGCGACGTACGGCCTCGGGCCGAGCGCGCAGTTCGGCGACAAGGAGAGACCCGACACGAACAAGGATCTCATTCGCGTCACCGAGAGCGCCGGCATCGTTCCGGGCATCACCTATCGCGGGTTGAGCTGGGCGCGCAACTGGGGCGAAATGCGCACCTACCGCGGAACCGCCTCGTATATCACCGGCGCCAACAGCATGAAGGTCGGCGCGCAGCGACAGAAGGCGCGAGCGGCGTTTGTCAGCTACTACAACACGTCGCATCTCACCTACGCGATGACCAACGGATCGCCGACGTCGTTCACGATGCTCGGCAACGATGGTTTGAACAACGCGTTCGAGATGTACACCACCGCGCTCTACGCGCAGGATCAGTTCACGCACGGCCGGTTGACATTGCAGGGAGGGTTGCGCTTCGAGCGCATCACCAGCTATTACCCGGCGGCGCATATCGGACCGGATCTGATGATCCCGACGCGGTTGGATTTCGCGGCGCAGGACGCCGATGTGAGCGCCAAGGACATCGATCCGCGGGTGGGGGCGGCCTATGACCTCCGTGGCAATGGAAAGACATCGCTGAAATTCAGCCTCGGCAGATATCCGACGCCCGACAACTCGTACGGGACGTACGGTTTCTTGCAGCAGCCGGTGAACCGCGTGGCGACGACGAACACGCGCACGTGGAACGACGGCAACAAGAACTTCCGACCCGACTGCGACGTGTTGAATCAGGCACTGCAGGACAACCTGGCGAGCGGAGGCGACCTGTGCGGCGCAGGCAACCCGAACTTCGGAAGGGATGTTCCCGGAACCTCGTACGACCGCGCGTTGCTGAACGGCTGGAACGTCCGCGAGAACAGCTGGGATCTCAGCGTCGGCGTGCAACACGAGATCATCCCGCGCGTCTCGGCGGAAGTCTCGTACGTGCGACGCAGCTGGGCGAATCAGACCGTGACCGACAATCGCGCGTACGCGGCGAGCGACTACGATCGGTTCGGCATCACGGCACCGGCCAACGCCAATCTGCCTGGTGGCGGCAGCTATCGCGTGAACGGGTACTACGACCTCAAGCCGACCGTTCCTTTCGGACGAGTCGACAACTTCGTCACCTTCGCGAAGAACTACGGCGACATCAGCGAGACCTACAACGGCGTCGACCTGCAGGTGAACACGCGGTTGAGGAACGGACTGTCGGTCGCCGGCGGGTTCAGCACGGGGAAGCAGGCGTTCAACAACTGCGAGGTCGTCGCGAAGGTTCCCGAGTCGCTGACGGTCTTCGGCTTCCGGTCGCCGGATTCGTTCTGCGATCAGACCACGCCGTTTCTCACGCAGTTGAAGGGACTGGCCAGCTACACGATTCCGCACATCGAGGTGCAGATATCGGGGACGCTGCAGAGCGTGCCATACGTCGGCACGAACTTCCCGTCGATCGCTTCGCAAAGCCAGGCGGCGAACTGGATCATCACGAGCCCGCAGATCCAACCCGAGCTCGGGCGGCCGCTTGCGGGGAACGCGTTCGTCACCTTCCTGAACCTGGTGGAGCCAGGCGCGAAGTACGGTGAGCGGATCAACCAGGTCGACTTCCGAATTGCGAAGATCCTGCACTTCGGCAGGCGACGCGCCAACCTCGGGCTCGATGTGTTCAACATCCTCAACGCGAACCCGGTGCAGTCGTACAACCAGACGTCGACGTTTGCCGGGACGAGCGCAAACTACTTCCAGCCGACGTCGATCATGGCGGCGCGGTTTGCGAAGCTGGGGATGCAGCTGGACTTCTGAGCGTAAGCGGGCAGTGTAGGCCGGGTCTTGCTTCTCAAGACCCGGCCCTCTTACGCGCGGGCCAGCTGGTTGCCGGCTCGCGGCAGCCGCTTCCTCATCGCCCGCCCGACGAGGCGAATGTAGCTCCTCAACAGCACAAATGCCGCAAGGCCGATGACGATCATCAGCGGACCGGATGCGACAACCCATCCCGGCGGCACGCCGTTCAATTCCACGCCGGGAAGATGGATGCCTGAGGTTTCCAACATACCGACCATGATGAAGGCGAGCCCAGACGCGGTGAAGGTGATGCCGACGGATCCCAGGATGGTGGCGACGATCAACGTCGCAAAGCTGGCGACGACCACTGTTGCAGCGAGCTTGAGGAACGCGACGACGGAGCGGATACGCGTGTTGCGTGGATTCATCAACAGCTCCACGGCGTAGGCGCGCGCCAAAGCCTCTGCCGGCCCCAGCGCCTCGAGCACATCCTCGAGTGGTTTGCCTGCCGCCGTCGCTTCGGCAATGTGACTGCGGATCTCCTGCTCGATCGCGGCGCGTTCTGCGGCGTCGATGCCCATCATCGCAGCGCCGAACGTAGCCATGTAGCGGGCGACAACGGGATGTTGATGAATCACGAGGCGACTCCTTTGAGGCGCGCGGGAACGCAGCGATCGACCGCTTCCACCATGGCCTCCCACTCTTTCTCCAGCGCCGCGAGACGACGCTGTCCGTGCGCGGTGAGGCGGTAGTACTGCCGCGGCGGGCCGGTGGGCGAGTCCACCGAAAACGTGTCGAGATGACGATCAGCCTTCAACCGGCGAAGCAGGGGATAGACCGTGTTCTCGCCGGCTGCGAGCGGGCCGAGGCTTTCGAGACGGGTGACGATCTCGTAGCCGTAGGAGGCCGCCTCGCGCACGATGCGCAGCACGCACAGTTCCAGCACGCCGCGCCGCAGTTGAGGGGTCCAGTCTGCTTGAAGGGAAGTGGGTGCCACGGCCGCTATTGTGTTGTGCACAATAGCACGGTCCTGTGCACAACACAATAGCGGCCAGTGACCTCGTTGCTACTTCTTGGGCGTCAATCGAAGGAGCGAATTCCCAGCCAGCACGTAGACCGCGCCATCCGGCCCCTGTCGGACGTCGCGAATCCGCTGCTTGAGATCGAGCAGCAGCTTCTCTTCCGCCGCGATGCGCTCGCCCTTCAGCACCAGCCGTACGAGATGCGTACTCGTGAGCGCGCCGACGAAGAGATCGCCCTTCCACATCGGGAACAGATCGCCGGTGTAGAACATCATCCCGGACGGTCCGATGTCGGGCAGCCAGTAGTACACCGGCTGCTCGACGCCCTCCATCGACGTCGCACCGTTCCCGACGGGAACGTTCTTGCGGCCATCCGCTTGACGCGCGTCGTACTGACGTCCGTACGACACGTTGGGCCAGCCGTAGTCGCGACCCGGTCTGATGATGTTGATCTCGTCTCCGCCTTGTGGCCCGTGATCGGTCACCCAGAGTTGGCCGGTTGCTGGATTGATCGCGGCGCCCTCGGGATCGCGAAGCCCGTGCGCGTAGGTCTCGGGCAGCACCGTCGCACGATTGAGCCAGGGATTGTCCTTGGGGATCGAGCCGTCGCGGTTGATGCGGATCACGCGACCGGAGAAGTTGCGGCGGATGTCCGGATTGTCGGTGAAGTCGTGCTCGACGCCGTCGAGATCGGAATCGTAGAAGCGGAATCGATCGGCCCCGGTGACGAGCAGCGTGCCATCTGGCGCGAGAACGATGCGACGTTCCGCGCCGTCGATGAGCGGCTCGACGTCCTCGAGCTGCATGTTGTCCTTGCTCAAGCGCGCACGAGCCACCCGCTCGCTGCCCAGCCGCATCGTCCGGCGTTCGGCGAACGGCTTGGTCCACACCTGCTCGTAGAAGAACTCGTTGGGCCAGATCGCCGGGGCCTCGCCGCGCGGCGGAGCGAAGTAGGTGAAGTAGAGCACGCGGTTTTGCGCGAACCCTGGGTCGAGCAGCAGATCGTGCAGGCCCTGCGCCGCCACCACCTTCACCGGCGGCACGCCGGCGATCGGGGTCGACACCACGCCATCGCGCCGCACGATCCGCATGAAGCCGATGCTTTCGGTGACGAGGAAGTTGCCGTCGGGCAGAAACGCGATCGACCACGGTCCGGTGAGGCGAGTGGTGATCGTCTCGACGTTGAACGCCGGCGATGGCGTCGAGGGCGCAGGCTGTCGCGTTTGACCCGCGAACGCCGGCTTCGGATCGGGCGTCTGCGCGTGGATCGAGAGTGTGAGCGCCGCCAACAGCGACGCCACGGCAAGGCGTGTCTTCATGGCAACCCGTCTTGGTCCGGCTGAAGCCGGACACTACGTACCTTATTTGACACCGCGGAAATGGAGTCGGACCTCCGACCCCATTTCAGTTGCGGTTGAAGCGGTGCACGCGGCCGAACGCGTTGAACTCCGACACGAACAGATCGCCGTGTGCATTGAGCGCCACGCCATGTGGCGACAGCACGAAGCCAGGCCGCCACTGCGCGGGCGGGATCTTGTTGGTGCCAGTGCCCTGCTCGGTGTTGGCGCCGATGCGCGTGACGGCTGTGCCGTCCTTGTCGAGCACGGTGACGCGGCCGTTCAGCTCGCCGACGATCGCGTTGTCGCCGTCGATCACGATCGCCGCCGGCAGCAGCAGATCTTTGGCGACGACGCCGATGAAGGTGCCGTCGAGCGAGAGATGGACGACACGGTTGTTGGCGCGATCGCATGCGATCAGGCGCACGGGCTGAAACCGCGTATCGATGGCCAGCTTGTGCAGCGTGTTGAAGCTGTAAGGCGGCTGCTTGCCGCCGAACGAGGCGATGTACTTGCCGGTCTTGTCGAAGCGATGGATGTAGTCGCTGGCGTAGCCGTCGGCGACGTAGATGTCGCCGTTCGGCGCCACGTCCAAGCCGGTGAGCAGCAACGAGAGCAGGTTGCTGCGCGCGTTGCGGATCTTGAACTGGTCGGGAATCGCCGACGATCCAATCGTCATCACGATCGTGCCGTCGAGCCTCATCTTCACAATCGTCTGCCCGCGCAACGTGGCGCCGTAGAGGAACTCGCCGTCGGCTTCCTTGTGGATCACGAAGCCGTGGAAGTCGCTTGGCGCGCCATTCACGTTGCGGAGGAACTTGCCGTCAGGACTGAACACCTGCAGGCCAGCGGCAGGATCCTGCACGCTCACGTAAACCTCGCCGGCCGAACTCACCGCGATGTCGCCGTGTTGATTGCCCAACTGCATGCGTCCCTCGGGCAGCTTCAACCAATCGGCAACCACCGAATAGGTGTTCGCAGCCCGCGCCGTCGTCAGCAGCAGCACGAACGCGACAGTTGCGAGGAGTGCTCCTCTTTGTGTGCTTCGTGTCCTTCGTGCCCTTCGTGGCTTCATGGGCGCTCCATCCCTTTCGCCCGGACGACGGCGTCGTTGCTGGACTTCATCAGAAACGCGACGAACTCCTGAGCCGCGGTGCCCTTCGCTTTCGCGCTGACGCCGGCGGTCATCACCACGAACGTCTGCACATCGGCAGGGAACATCCCGCCAAGCTGTCCGCCTTTCACCGGCAGAATCTCGCTCACGGGCAGGATCGCGATGTCGGCGGCGCCGCTCGTGATGTTCGCATTGACCTCGTCGCCGGAGGCAGCCGTCTTCGTCTTGATCGTGTCGGCGATACCCAGTTTCTTGACGGTGGCCAGGAAGGCGACGCCACTCGCGCCGGCGGGCACGAACGTGATCGCCTTCGCATCGAGCAGCGTCTTCTTGAACGCGTCCGTGGTGCTCACGTCGAGCTTCTTTGCCCCGGCCTTGTTCATCAGGCCCAGACCCACGCGAGCGACGACCGTTCGTGATGCCGGCACCACCGTGCCCTTCGCAACCAGGTCGTCGATCATCGGCGGCGTGAGGATGGCGACGTCGAATGCCTCGCCGCTGTCGATCTTCTTCTTCACCGAGGCGGAAAGGTCGAAGACTGTGGTCACCTTGTGCTTGGTGGCCTTCTCGAACTGGGGCGCGAGCGCCTCGACGACGGCCTTGATGCCGACCGAGGAGACGACTTTGATCTCGTCTGCGGAGGCGACGCTCGCTGGCAGCAGGATGGCGAACGCGGCACACGCGGCGGCGATGGCCGCAAATCGTACTCTCATGATTTATCCACCTCTGATTGTCGCAATGCGCTGCACGAGGTCCTCGTGCAGCACTCGCATGTGTCGCTCGTTGGCCTCGAACAAGTCGCGCATCTCCTTCGAGAGCACTCGGCGCGTTTCCTCATCGCCGGCGCGGATCTCGTCCCGGAGCGTTCGGCGAGTGTCCTCGTCGACGCTTCGGAGCTCTTCTCGGATCGCAGAAAACTCACTCCGCATCTCGCCGCGAAGTTGCACAATCTGCGTTTCGAGCGCGTCCATCCGCTGCGGTAACTGCTCGAGGAGATCCACCCGCCGTTCCTGTCTATCCATACGTGCTTCAAGGGATTCTCGCGACATCGCCACCTCCCGCGCTGCATGCCGGTGAGTCACCGGCCACAGACGCCCGCGTCAGGAAGGTGCGAGCCGCGTACCCGTCAGGGCGACGACGATAACATCGTCGGGCGGGCCAGTCCACGCGGGAGTAGACTTTCTGCCTTGACCAGGGGGAGCGGAGACGATGCGTAGGGCGATCGTGGGTGGCATCCTGGCGCTGTCAGTGGTGTTCGTCATGCCGGCGCGCGTGCTCGAAGGGCAGTGCGTCGATCACTCGAAGGATCCCGCCGGGTGCCAGCCGAGCACATTCGACACGCCGATCGGGCAGATGCCGTCGGTGCGCGTGAATCGGCAGGGGAATATCGACCCCAAGTCGTCTGAAACCGACGCCAAGGCCGGTGCATTCGCCGTAGAAGAGAAGCTGCATCTCTTCCGCAACTTCGAGCACCTGCACTGGGTGATCACCGTTCCGTCGGAACGCGATCCCGCAACCGGTGGCTGGCGTGGCGGCGATCTCGACGGACTGGGTGACGGCCGCGGGCTCGGCATCGCCGGCAGCTGCATCTTCGTCGGACATTCCAACGGCGCCGGCGTGCGGCATGCGGTCAACATCTTCAAGATTCAGCCCAACCCCGAGAAGCAGCCGCCGGTGCAGGTGGGCGAGATCCCGGCGATGTCGGAGGGCAATCAAGGCTTCGACGATCGCGAGCTGCGATCGCTCATCTATCGAACGACGCGCGGCGAGGATCGCTATCTGCTCGTCCGCAACGCCGGCACCAACACGATCGGGCGGATGGAAACCTACCGCATCGACATGAACACGTGCCTGCCGACGTTCAAGAGCGAGACGATCGACTTCCACTCCCAGTCGCACGAGTTCTACTTGTGGCACGACCCGGCCAATGCGAACCGCGTGCTCGTCTTCATGACGAACTGGACTGGCGGGCTGCCCGATCCTGAGAACCCCGGTCTCAAGATCCCCGATGCCATCGTCTTGGCGGTCACCGACGAGCAGACCGGCGAGATCCTCGCCAAGCCGCAGATGATCGGCGGCTTCACATTGCAGGACGTCGGCGGGCCGCCGATCGACGAGCGCCCCGATTCAACGGGACTCTTCTCCGACGGCCGTTTTCTCGATTTCAGCGATTCGAAGAACGGCTTCGGCCAGGCGGGCAACTTCCAGAACCGCGAGCAGAATCGGCTGCATTCGCTGTCGGTCACGGCGGACGGTGAGCGCGTCTACGTGGCGGGCACGACGGCGGGCTTCTACGTGCTGAACTCGGAGGGGATCGCGCATTCGACGAACGCGCAGCTCGCGGCCGGCACCGCCGGCTGCAACAAGCGATCGACCATTGTCGCGGCGAACGGCGCGATCGACGCGGCCAAGCTGCCGCAGCTGGCGAGCGACTGCCTGCACATGGTGGTCAACGACGATCCGGGTCTGAAAGCGTTTCTCGCCTCGAACGCGTCGCCCGAGACCAAAGCCAATCGCTATCTGGTGCTGATCACGCGTTCACGTTTCGACGTGTATCCGCCGGTGAACGCGCAGCCCACCGGCACGCACAGCGCGGTGTTCGTGCCGGATCGCCCCGCACGCGTGCGCGGCAACACGAAAGGACGGCCGGCGTTCGTGTGGCTCTCCGACGAGAACGGCGGCTGCCCGTTGAACTACGCGCGAATGGTGTCGGTGGAGTCGGAGATCACGCCGATCATGATTGGCGCGTTCGCGATCCCCGACAACCAGATCGAGGAGTGCCTCACGCAGTCGACGACGGAACCGAACGGCCAGCCGCGCCGCCGCAACCCGCAGCAGAATCACAACCCGACGGTGTTCAAGAACCTCGTGTTCACCACGTGGTATGCGCACGGCTTGCGCGCGATCGATATCTCCAATCCGTACAATCCGCGCGAAGTCGGATACGCGCTCACGATCCCGCATGGCGTGGCACGCACGTATCCGGTGTTCAAGGACGGATTGATCTACTGGGTCGACAACGACACTGGCCTGCATGTCGCGCGCTACACGGGGCCGCGCCGCGACGAGCTGCCCGGTCCGGGGTCGGGCACGTATGAAGGAAACGCCACCAGCCCGCACCGATAACGTCGCGCCCGAGATCCTCGAGTTCTACGATCTCGGAAACGAAGAGCAGCGGCTGACGGCTTCGCTCGGGCGACTCGAGTGGATCCGCACGAGAGAAGTGATGGACCGGCACCTTCCGGCGCCGCCGTGCCGCGTGCTCGACGTCGGCGGCGGGACCGGCGTGTACGCCTTGCCGCTCGCCGCCAGCGGCTATCGAGTCCATCTCGTCGATCCCGTTCCGCTGCACATCGAGCGCGCGAAGGGGCTCTCGCAAGCGGCTGCATTCCCACTCGAGCGCGCCGAGCTCGGCGATGCGCGTCGCCTCCCCGCGGCCGACGCGTCGTTCGACGTCGTGTTGATGTTCGGTCCGCTCTATCACCTGATCGAACGGCGCGATCGGATCCAGGCGCTGGCCGAGGCGAGGCGCGCCCTGGTCCCTGGCGGCCTGCTGCTGGCCGCCTGCATCTCGCGATTTGCGTCG
>Ga0075423_10001319_pt1 | contig 21632 bp, 15 predicted proteins | sample SoiMethybrSBSTD2_FD_80114 | JGI IMG/M metagenome (GOLD analysis project Ga0075423, IMG submission 80114) | Bulk soil microbial communities from a Populus tree surrounding site in Tennessee, USA - Soil MetaG P. TD hybrid SBSTD2 | ecosystem: Environmental > Terrestrial > Soil > Tree plantation... | reverse complement strand
CGGCGTCGGCAAGACCGCGATCGCCGAGGGGCTGGCACGCCGCATCGAGTTCGAACCGGAGCGGGTTCCGGTGCGCCTGCGCGATTGCCAGATCGTGAACCTGCAGATGAACACGATGGTCGCGGGCACGATGCTGCGCGGGATGTTCGAGGACCGTATCCAGAACGTCATCAGAGAGATCAAGGAACGGCCGAACCTGATCCTGTTCATCGACGAAGTCCACACGATGATCGGCGCGGGGTCGGCGCTCGGCGCCCCGTCCGACGCCGCCAACGTGTTCAAGTCGGTGCTGGCGCGCGGCGAGGTCCGCATCGTCGGCGCGACCACGCTCAACGAATACAAGGAGTTCATCCAGGAGGATGAAGCCCTGGCGCGGCGGTTCCGCCCCGTGCACGTCGCGGAGCCGACCATCGACGAGACGCGGACCATCCTCTACAACCTGCGTCCGCGCCTGGAACGCAACTACTCCGTCCGCATCAAGGACGACGCGATTGAGACGGCGCTGGAAATGTCGCCGCGCTACATGCGGCACCTGCAGCTGCCCGACAAGGTGATTGGCTGGCTGGACACGGCCGCCGTCCGTGCCGAAATTGCGAAACGGTGGGAAGTGACGGGTAGCGACGTCGTCAACGTGATTTCGAAGATCGCGCGGATCCCGGAGGACATGGTCTTTCGCGAGGTCACCGACCGTTTTCGTAATACCGAAGACAATTTGGGTGAGCGCGTCATCGGCCAGCGCGAGGCGATCCAGGCGGTCACCCGCCGCCTGGTCCTGAACAAGGGACCGCTCAAGGACGGGTTCGATCGCCCGGATGGCGTGCTGCTGTTCCTGGGACCGACCGGCGTGGGCAAGACCGAGCTCGCGAAGTCGGTCGCCCACCTGCTGTTCGGCGACGAGAAGAAGATGATTCGCGTCGACATGTCCGAGTACCAGGACGGCGCGGTGGCGGTTGACAAGTTGATCGGCATGCCGCGCGGCATCGTCGGATCGGAACGCGGCGGCGTGCTGACCAACCAGCTGAAGGACAGTCCGTACTCGGTTGTGCTGCTGGACGAAGTCGAGAAGGCCAGCCCGAGCATGCTGAACCTGTTTCTCCAGGCGTTCGACGAAGGCTGGATCACCGACGGCCGCGGCAAGCGCGTGTATCTGAGCGACGCCATCGTCATCATGACGTCGAACATCGGCTCGGACGTGTTCCGCAAGCTGACCAACCCGCTCGGCTTCCTGGCGAAGCAGGTCGGAGTGGAGCAGGTGAAGGGAGAGATCATGCGCGAGGTCGAGCGCCGCTTCTCTCCCGAATTCCGTAATCGCATCGACGAAATCGTGCTGTTCCAACCGCTGAGCAAGGACGAAGTCCGTCAGATCGCGATGCAGCAGATTGCCAAGATTGAGAGCTCACTGAAGCGCAGCGACCGGACCCTGAAGGTGTCACCGGAAGCGCTCGAGCAGCTCGTGCACGATGGCTACAGCCTCTGCTACGGCGCTCGCTTCCTGAAGCGGACGATTGAGGATCGGCTCAAGCTGCCGATCAGCCAGCGCTGGACTGAAGGCCACGTGTTCACCGCGGACGTGGTGGAGGGGCGCATCGAAGTGGAAGTCAGCGAGAGTCCCGGTGGCGCGTATTCCCAGCTGGCCGCGACGGCCTGATCGGCCGGGGCGCCGGCGTCACCACTCGAAAGCCGCCTGCTCGCAGGCGGCTTTTTTTCTGTCCTCTTCGCCTCCAGCGGCCGGCTCCCGGTCCTCCCGGAACGGCCGCGGCGCGACGGCGTAGCGCTGCTGCAGCATGGCGACGACCTGACGAACGGTCGTCAGATAGGCGGCAGGCGCATACGCGCCCACGTACAGCTTCTCGAAACCCTCCAGCATGTGCGGGAACTCGCTGCGGATGAATCCGAGGAAGTGGTCGCGCGTGCCCTCCTTCAGGAACATCACGTTCGCGCCGAGGAATGCCGCGCCATGGTCCGCGATCGCTTTGATCGTGGCTTCGATCTGCGCGGGCCGCGTGCTGAACCCGGGTACCAGCGGCGCCATCAGGACCCCGGCATTCACGCCAGCCTCGCGCAGCTGGCGCACCGCGCGCAGGCGCTGCAGCGGATGCGCGGTGCCGGGCTCCAGCGTGGACCACGCGTGCTCGTCGACGGTCGGCACGCTCATGCAGACGGTGGAGTCGAAGTCCCGCGAGAGATCGGCGAGCAGGTCGCGGTCCCGCACCACCATCGGCCCCTTCGTGATCAGGCCGATCGGCGTCCGGCCGGTGAACAGCGCTTCCAGCGCACGGCGCGTGAGCTTGTAGTGCCCCTCGATCGGCTGATAGGGATCTGTCGCAGTGCCGAACGCGACCCGCTCGCGCTGCCATGACGGATGATCGAGTTCGCGTCTGAGCACCTCGACAAGGTTCGTCTTGACCAGGATCACCGACGAGAACTCGTCGCCGGGGCCGAGCTCGAACTGTGTCTGGTAGCGGCGCGCGAAACAGTAGTGACAGGCGTGCGTGCAGCCGCGATACGGGTTCAGGGTCCAGTTGAAGGGCATCCCCTTCACCGCGTTGAGCGCGGAGCGGCAGGTGACCTCCTGATAGCGGGCCGCGTCGGCCCGAAGCTGCGCCTGGTCCAGGGCCGTGGAAGCCCCTTCGTCGCGGATTCGCAGCGCCAGCGTCTTCGTGGTCGGCGCCCGCCGGCCGAGGTCGAAGATCGTGGGCTGGTCGGACATTTTCGCCCTATGTTCGCCCTCCTGGTGCCCGGTGTCAACCGGCAGCCGGCCGCAGTCTCAGAACAGATAGGCGAGCGCGAAGCCGAGCTGGGCGACGAACATCATGCGGTACATGTGCGCCCACGAGACGTGGTTCTCTTCGACGGCGAGATCCTCCGGCCGCCGCAGCATCAGATAGCAGACGTAGAGGCCGTACCCGGTCATGACAACCGACAGCGCATGCAGCAGGATGGCGTGCCCGGTGAGGATGCCCGCGGCGGCGCCGGCCGAGATCATCACGAACGGCACCACGAAGGACGGCGAAATCATCCAGGCTGCGCGGCGCACGCCATAGACGATTGGCAGCGTCCGGCAGCCGCCGCGCGCGTCGCCCTCCATGTCGGCGAAATCCTTGGTGGTCGATGCGCCGAGCAGGAACAGCCCGAAGATCGCGCCGATGAACCACGGCTCGACGCCGGCGACCGTCTTCACCGCCGACCAGCCCGCCACTTTCAAGAGCACGCCTCGCGGGATCGCGATCGTGACGTTCGCCCAGATGCCGAGCCTCTTGGTGCGGAACGGCGGCACCGAATAAAGGAACGTGATCGCTGTGGCGACCACGACGATCCAGAAGCATTCGTGGCGGCCCGCAGGCGCCACCAGCCACGCGAAGATCAGCGCGATCGCGTATGCGGCCGCGGTGAACGCCCATGCCTCGCCGAGGGACAGCCGTCCGGACGGGAGAGGACGGCGCGGCTTGTTCACCCGGTCGATCTCGAGGTCGTAGATCTGATTCAACGCGTTCGACGCCGCGTTGAGGACCGCGGCCATCGTGAGGCCGATCAGCGGATAGATCAGGATGTCCCGGCCGAACGGCTCGCGCGGGATCGCGCCGACCGCCGTCGCCGCGCCCGACGCGAATCCGAGCGCCGGCGCGACGAGCGTGAACGGCCGTGAGAGCTCGACGTAGTCTGCGGCACGCGCGGGCATCAGAACAGCTGCCCCGCGATCGAGATCGTGACGTACGCCGCAATCGCCGTGTTGATCAGATTGAGGGCGTCGTTGTTCAGCACGCCCGAGGGCTCGAACGCCGCCGAGAGCAGGCTCTCGGCGAGTGACCCGAGCGTCGCGCCGATCACGATCGGCAGCAGCGCCGAGCCGGGCACGATCCCGAGCACGACCGCGAGCCCGGCCAGCGCCGCGGCCCCGACCAGGCCGGCGGCTGTCCCCTCGATGGACATGGCCCCTGGTGTGCCGGGCCTGACGGATTGCGGCGGCAGGAGCGACCAGGTGCGCGTGCCCCAGGCCTTTCCGATCTCGCTCGCGATCGTGTCGCTCGCGCCGGCGACCAGCGCGGCGGCCATCGCGAGTGTTCCGGGCTCGGCTCCGTACGACAACGTCGCGAGCAGCGCGGCGACCGCCGCCACGCCGGTGTTGGCGATGGCATTGCCCGCGCCGCGGCGTCCTCCTCGTTCCTCGGCGATGCCGAGCAGCGTCTTGCGCTGCCATCCCATGCGCGAGGCGATCGCCGCGCAGAGGAAGCACACCAGCAGGAGCACCCACGCACGCCAGCCCGCACAGACGAAGATGACCGTGCCGATTGCCGCGCCGGCGATCGCGCCCGACGACGAGACCGTGCGCGCGAAGTAGCCGGCGGCCGCGACCGCCGCGTTCGCCAGCACCGGGATGGGCAGCGCGCCCGGCAGCGCCGCAACGAACGGACCGACGAGGTCTGCGCTCACGATGGACAGCGCCCACAGCATGGTCGCCGCGCTGAGCGGGACCGAGACGTTGTCGTCCAGTCGAATCGGCACGGTCTCGGCTGCCGCCGCCACGACCGCTGCCGCCAACGGCGCACCGAGCGAGAACCACAGGTACGGCGGCGGAATGACGGCCGGCCGGCACCACCAGCAGAGGAACGATCCCGCCGCGCCGCCGGCAAGGGCCAGCGCCCCGCTGCCCAGGATGCTCTTGTGGCGGTTCCACGGCCACTTCGCCACGCCGTAGCGACGCCCGGCCAGCGTCGCAGCGCCGTCGCCGACCGCCAGAATTCCCCACGCCCCCGCGACTATGTCGGGCCGCGAGGGGAGCATCAGCAGCATCACCAGAATCGACGTCGGGTAGAGAACGAGGCCGGCGGGCACCGCCTGTTGCCGCTCGATCGGGCGGTGCAGCCGATCGCCGGCAATCTTCTTGAGCAGCCGGACGTTGAAGAGGACCGCCGCCGCCGCAAGGATGACGGCCTGGTACCAGTTGAGGAAGGGCAGCAGCAGCGCCGCGGCTCCGAAGCCGATGTGCACCCACTGCCGCAGCGACTCCGAGTACTGCGGGGAGCGGGAGGTCACAGCTGCCGGCGCCAGTAGGCGAGCAGATCGCGGAGGGTGTCGTCGATCGGGATGCGCGGCGCCCAGCCCGTGTCCCGCTGCAGCCGGCTCGCGTCGCCGAGCACGACCGGATTGTCGTTCGGGCGGAGCAGCGCGGGATCGGTCTTCACCTCGATCCGGACGCGCGCCTGGCGGATCAGCGAGTCGAGCAGGTCGCCGACCCGGTACGCCTCGCCGCGGCAGACGTTGTACGGCTGATGCGGACGCCCCCGTTCGACGAGCAGCCGATACGCCCGCACGGTGTCGCGCACGTCGGTGATGTCGCGCCGCGCCTCGAGGTTGCCGACCGACAGGACTGGTTCCCGCCCGCCCGCCTCCGCCTCGGCGATTTGCCGCGCGAAGCTCGATGTGACGTAGGCGGCCGCCTGCCGCGGTCCGGCATGATTGAAGGGCCGGGCCAGAATGATATGGCCCGGCGCCAGATCCGCCCTCATCTCCTGGGCGAGCTTGCTGACGCCATAGGGACTCGACGGCGCGAGCGGCGAGTCCTCTGTGAGCGCGTTGACTGAGGTGCCGTAGACCAGGGCCGAGCCCGTGACGAGGACGGGGACGTTCAAGGCAAGCCGCTCGACGGCGCCGACGAGCGCGTCGGTGCCCATGACGTTGACGCGCAGCGCGCGCGCCGACGCGGCCCAGCTCCCGTGCACGTCGGCAACGCCTGCGCAGTGATAGATCGCCGAGGGACGGAGCGCGTCGAGCGCGCGCACGACCGCTTCGCGGTCCGTGACGTCGACCGCCGACCACGCGACGCGCGGATCGGCCGCCGCCGGCAGATCCCGTCCGCCGGCGTGTCCCCAGGCCGCCACCCGCGGCGTGTCCTCGAGCAGATGTTCGACCAGATGGCCGCCGGCGAACCCGGTGGCGCCGGTGACGAGAGGGACCGGCATCGGTTCAGCCCCGGCGCTGGCCGTACTGATGCTGGTAGTACTCCTTGAACGCCGGATCCTGTTCCTTGATGGGTCTCCACCACCACTCGTTGCGGCGGTACCACTCCGCGGTCTCGCGCAACCCCTCCTCGAACACGTGCTGCGGCGCCCAGCCCAGCGAGCGCAGCCTGGTCGTGTCGAGCGAGTAGCGGCGATCGTGGCCCGGCCGATCGGCGACCGGACGAATCAACGACTCGGGCTTGCCGACCGCGGCCAGGATCTGGCGGGTCAGATCGATGTTGCGCACGTGGTTGCCGCCGCCCACGTTGTAGACCTCGCCGGATGTTCCGGCGTCGATCAGCAGATCGACCGCGCGGCAGTGGTCGATCACGTGCAGCCAGTCGCGCTCGTTCAGGCCGTCGCCGTAGAGCGGCACCGGGATGTCGTCGATCGCGTTGGTCAGGAACAGCGGGATGACCTTCTCGGGGAACTGGTAGGCCCCGTAGTTGTTGGAGGCCCGCGTGATCACCACCGGAACGCCGTAGGTCGCCCAGTAGCTGTAGGCCAGCCGGTCGGCGCCGGCCTTGCTCGCCGAGTACGGATTGCGCGGTTTCAGCTCGTCCGTCTCACGGCTGGACCCCTCGGGCACGCTGCCGTACACCTCGTCGGTCGAAATCTGGATGAACCGGCGAAGGCGGGGCGCCTGACGCGCCGCCTCGAGCAGCACGAACGTGCCGTAGACGTCCGTCATGATGAACTCGCCAGCGTTCATCAGCGACCGGTCCACGTGGGTTTCCGCGGCGAAGTGCACCACGATCTCGGCCGCCCGCACGAGCGGGGCGGCCACCGCGGGATCCGCGACGTCTCCCTGGACGAAGGTATGGCGAGCGTTGCCCTCCACCTCCTTCAGGTTCTCGAGACGGCCGGCGTAGGTCAGCTTGTCGAGCGTGGTGATTCGCCAGTCGGGGTGCGCCTGGAGCGCGTACCTGACGAAGTTCGATCCGATGAACCCGGCGCCGCCTGTGACGACGACCTCAATCATGCGTACGGCCTCCAGGCCTCTGAATCAGCGACCCTGCTGCCCTCCGAACGCCCCGAACAGGTTGGAAAACGTGCCGATGCCCGCCAGCGTGAACGAGATGTTGAACCGGCGATCCTGAGGCACGGCGCTCGAGACGAGGGAGCCCTGCAGGTTGAACGTCTGGTACTCGAAGCCAACGCCGCAGCACTGCGCATTGTAATACGCGAGCCAGCGCTGATTGAGGAAACGGTCACGCAGGATGTCGTAGTTGAAGGCGTAGGTCCCGCCCACGCGATTGCGCGTCCGGCGGATGTTGACCACGCCGTTGATGTACTGATCGGCACGGTTCGGATCGTTGAACCCGGGGAAATTCTGAAGGTAACGGCGCTGGCTCCAACCAGCCGATCCGCTCAGCCAGTCGCCGCGAGCCAAGGTGCCATTGGCGCTCATCGTCGTCAGCGCATGGGCGTCGGGATCCCACTCCGTCCTGAAGTCGCCCTGCACGCGGTCGGTAGGAGCCGCGCGCACCATGAGCGCGACCGGCGAGAAGTTGGACGGTGCCCGATTACTGAAGCCGCTCTGATATTGGCGGTCGTATTGCGACGCGTTTTTCTCGGTGTAGTAGGTCTGGTTGATCGACACCGACACTACTTCACGTGCGACGTCCTTCTTCGCGTACAGGCGGTTGGTGAGGTCGTAGGTGAAGCGCGTCCCACCTCCGACGACGTAGTCGATCGACTCCAGCTTGACGATGCGATCGAACTCGTCAATCGCGCTCACATACTGCATGGTCACCGAGGGCTGGATCACGTGCTTGAACTTCTTGCCCTCGCGTCCTTCGGGAGGATTGAAGATCCGGTTGAAGACCGGCCCCGTGGTCCGCACCGAGAAGTCGAAATACCGCCGCCCGAGGCCTTCGTTCACCTGGACGGCCGGCGCCTCGGTCAGGCTCTCGGTCCAGTAGGTGGCGTGCCAGGCCACCGACGTGTTGATGCCCAGAAAGGGCCAGCGGTTGAACGGGATCCGCAACGTCGGCGAGACGTCGAACCGCGACAGTCCCTGGTCCTGCGATTTCACGTCGTCGGTCTCGGAGCTGCGCAGCAGTGTCACGTATTCGCCGCCGACGCCGAAATAGACCGGGGACCCGGCGATCGGCCGCTCCGGCCGGCTGACATTGATGCGCGGCATCGCCCCATAGGTCGTGAGCGACGTGGCCGTGTAGAAGTAGTCGTTGCGGTCGGCCGTGGCGCTGATCTGGTAGCCCGCGAGGGACCCGCTGACGAACGTGCCGAAGCGGCGGGTCCGATTCGTCGCCCGGGTGAGATCCTGCTGATACGTCTGCTGGCTGACGACGCTCGAGAAGTAATCGGCGTTGGCGCGCAGGGAGAACGTGCCGGGAAGGCGCTGGGACAGATCGCCCCCCAGCGAGTAGCTCCTGGTGCCCGCGCTGGTCTGCGACACGCCGTTGACGTTGCTCGTGACCGGCTTTTCGTTCAGCCAGGTGAAGCGGCTGTTGCCCTGCGAGCCGGCGCCGAGCACATAGCGGTACTCGCCGCCCAGCTGGTTCCCGGCCTTGCTCATCCAGTCGTGATAGAGCGTGGCGTCGTGGCTGCGGCCCATCGCCCAGAAGAACGCGTTGCTGAGGACCTGTCCTTTCACCGTCGAGGAGCCGTAGGTCGGAATGAGGAAGCCGGTGGCGCGGTCGTCCTCCTGGATCGGGTAGTAAAAGACCGGCAGGTACATGAGCGGCACGCCCTTGACCTTGAACAGCGAGTTGGTCAGGAACGCGTAATCATCGAGGTTGATCGTCACTGACCCCGACACGAGCTCCCAGCGCGGGGTCGGCTGGACGCACGTCGTGAAGCCGCCCCGCGTGATCTTGTACTTCCGGGGGCCCAGCTTCTCGAGCTCGGCTCCCCAGAAGGCCGCCTCCGGCTCCTGGTTGCCGAACATGCTGCGGTTGGTGCTCTCGCCGCGATCGCCGAGCGTGGCGTTTCCCCGCGCGTTGTAGAACGTGCCGGTGCGGGTCTTTGTGTTGAACTCCATCCGGTCGGCCCAGATCCGGTTGCCGCCCGATACGAAGACGACGTGTCCTCGCGCCGTGACCATGTCCTGCTTCCTGAAGATCTCCGCATAGTCGGCGAAGAACTGCATGTCGTCGCACAGGATTTGCGCCGGCTGGTCGTCGCTGCCGTAGAACTGGGTGTTGTCCTCGAGGCGCTTGATGCCCGAGCCCGCGTCTCCTGAATAGATCTTGCAGGACGACAGATCGGACTGCGCGAACGCGGGCGAAGGAGTCAGGGCGTCGATCGCGACGCAGACGGCCAGCAGCAGGTAGAGACGAAACATTCAATCCCGGGCACGACGCAGGCGGGCACGGCTATCGTGGCCGCAGAATACCACGCACCGGACCGGTCAAGAAGATGGACCCCGCCACCACGACTCGCGGGAATCGGCGTGCCGCCTCATCGATCGCGCCGCGCGGATCCTCGATCGCCGACACCGACCAGGTTCCTGCGGCTCGAGCGATGTCTGCAATCGCGGCGGCGGGAAGCGCGCGAGGCGAAGCGGCCGTGGTGCTGATGAGCGCGGAGCAGACCGGCGCCAGCGCGGCCAGCATCTCGGCCACCGCCTTGTCGCGCAGCGCGCCAAACACGAGCGCACAGCCCGACCATGCCTCCTCGACGAGATATGCGGCGAGTGCCCTGGCGCCGTCCGGATTGTGCGCCGCGTCGAGCAGCACCTGCGTGGGTCCGTACTGGAACCGCTCGAGCCGCGCCGGCCACGACACGTCCGTCAGCCCGGCCCGGATCGCCCAATCGCTGACGGCGACGCCCGCGCCGTCGAGCTGGCGCAGGACGCAGGCCGCGACCACCGCGTTCCCGCGCTGATGGCGCCCGGCGAGCGCCAGTGGCGTGTCGCCGATCACGGTCCGCAGGTCGCCGCAGCCGGACGAGGCGCGAATCAGGGGCGCGCCGCGGTCCTCGCAGATCCCCGCGATCACGCGTTCGGCGTCGCGCGGCAGATCCCCGCAGACCATCGGCACGCCCGGTTTGACGATGCCGGCTTTTTCGGAGGCTATCGATTCGAGGGTGTCGCCGAGCTGCGCCTGGTGGTCGAAGCCAATCGACGTGATCGCCGTCGCAATGGGCGAGACCACGTTCGTGGCGTCGAGACGGCCTCCGAGGCCGACCTCGAGCACCGCCACTTCGACCGCCGCTTCGCGAAACAGATCGAAGGCAATCGCGGTCGCGCACTCGAAGAACGTCGGCGGCGCTTCCAGGCGGCCCGCGCGCTGCAGGGCCTCGACGGCGTCGCGCACGCGTCCGGCCGCGTCGCGCAAGCGCCCGGTCTCGACTTCGCTCGATCCGATGACGTAGCGCTCCTCGAGCCGTTCGAGGTGCGGGGACGTGTAGCGGGCCGCCCGCACGCCGGCTTCGAGCAGCGCGCGGTGGACCATGGCCGTGACCGACCCCTTGCCGTTGGTGCCCGCGATGAGAATGGATTTGAACGATCGTTCCGGGTGGGAAAGCGCCGCGCACAGGGCCGCGATGTTCTCGAGGCCGAACTTCATGCCCAGCCGCTCGAGGCTGAACAGGTAATCGATCGGATCCGTGGTCAACTCCCCGGGACGGCCGCGGGAACCGAAGCGGTCACTGGGGCGGCGACGGCCGGCCGTGCCCCGAACCGCAGCAGCCGGGTCACGACGTCCTTGAGCTCGCGGCGATCGACCACCATGTCGAGCATCCCGTGCTCGAGCAGGAACTCGCTGCGCTGGAAACCCTCGGGCAGCTTCTGCCGGATCGTCTGCTCGATCACCCGCGGGCCCGCGAAGCCGATGAGCGCCTTCGGCTCGGCGATGTTCACGTCCCCCAGCATCGCGAAGCTGGCGGTGACGCCGCCGGTCGTCGGGTCGGTGAGGATTGAGATGTAGGGCAGCTGAGCGCGATCGAGGCGCGCCAGCGCCGCGCTGATCTTGGCCATCTGCATCAGCGAGAGCGCCCCTTCCATCATCCGCGCCCCGCCGGAGCAGGAGACGATGATGACGGGGATGCGGCGGTCGAGCGCGAGCTCGATCGCGCGCGTGATCTTCTCGCCGACGACCACCCCCATGCTGCCGCCGATGAACGAGTACTCCATCGCCGCGACGGCGACGTCCATCCCCCCGATTCGTCCGGTCGCGGTGATAACCGCGTCCATCATCCCGGTCGCGGCGATGGTCGTCTCGAGGCGCTTCTTGTACGGCTTGGTGTCGGTGAACTGCAGCGGGTCAGTCGAGCGGAGGCCGGCGTCATGCTCCTGCCAGGCGCCGTCGAACAGCGACTTGAGCCGGTCGGCGGCGCTCATGCGGAAGTGGTGGCCGCATTTGGTGCAGACGCTCAGGCTGGCGGCGAGATCCTTGTTGTAGATGATCTGCGCGCAGGAGGGACACTTGACCCACAGGCCCTCGGGAACCCGGCTCTCCTTGTTCCCCGACTCGATCGGCTTGCGGACCTTCTTGAACCACGCCATTCAGTGAGGATAACGCAATCGCTGATCCCATATACTGCGGCCTTGCTGTTCCGGCATATTGCCATCGAGGGTCCGCCAGGAGTAGGAAAGACCCAGCTCGCCGAGCGGCTCGGCGCCCGGCTCGATGCGACGGTGGTCCTGGACGATCGCGACAACCCGTTTCTCGCAGAGTTCTACCGCGGCCGGCCCGGCGCCGCGTTCCAGGCGCAGCTGTTCTTCACGCTCGCGCGCTACCGGCAGCAAGGCGGGCTGCGGCAGTCGGATCTCTTCAGTCAGCTGCTGATCTCGAATTATCTGTTCGATCGCGACAAGATCTATGCGTACGTGAACCTCGACGACAACGAGCTCTTCATCTACCAGCGGCTCTACGAGCTGATCGCCCCGGACGTGCCGCCCCCGGATCTCGTCATCTACCTCCAGACGCCGGTCGAGGTCGTGCGGCGGCGGCTGCGCCAGCGGTCGAAGGAGGATCCGAACGTGCCGCTGCCCGCGGCCGACTACATCAGGGAGCTGAACGAGGCGTTCAACCACTTCTTCTTTCATTACACCGCCAGTCCGCTCCTGACGGTCGAGACCTCCCATGTCGATCTCTCGTGGAGCGACGAGACCGTCGCCGACATCGAGCGGCAGATTCGATCGATGGGCAAGGGCACGCGGTACTACGTCCCACGAACCCAGTAGCAGGTCGGGAACCATGATTCATCCAGTTCTGACTCGTCCGGCGAGCCGCGCGTCTCGCGTCCTCGGGTCCGGCGCGAGCCTCGCCCTGGTCGTGCTGACGTCCGTGTGTGCCGCACGCTGCGCCAGCGCCCGGCCCGCGCCGCCGGCGCCGCCGACGGTGCCGCTCGAAACGAAGATGACCTGGATGCTCCAGCTCGAAGATCAGCGAATCCTCAAGCTGCCGGAGCCGCCCCCGCCGCCACCGGCGCAGGTGGTGAAAGGACGCCGCCCGCTCCCGCCTCCGCCGGCATCCGTGCCCGACCTGACGAAGCTCGTGGCCGATCCGGAGCCGAGAGTCCGCCGCCGGGCCGCGATTGCGCTCGGACGCGTCGGCTCGAAGGACGGCATCCCCGCATTGACCGCGCTCCTGGGCGACGCCGACGCCGAGATCCGGCAGGCGGCGGCGTTCGCGCTCGGTCTCGTCGGCGATCGCAGCGCGGCGGCGGCGCTGGTGCCGCTGCTGCAGGACGCGGCGCCGCTGGTCCGCGGTCGCGCCGCGGAAGGCCTCGGCCTGATGGGCGCCGAAGACACCGCCGCGGCCATCGCCACGATGACCGCCGCGCTGGCGCGCTCCCCGGCGGTCACCGGCATGGCGCCGGACGATGAACAGTGGCCGGCCGCGGCGGAAGCCGAGGCCTTCAAGCTGGGATTGTTCGCGCTGGTGCGGCTGCGCTCGTACGACCAGCTCGCGGCCGCGGCGCTCGATTCGAACGGCCGGCCGGTGTCGACGTGGTGGCCGGTCGCCTACGCGCTGCAGCGCATCGGCGACCCGCGCGCCGCACCCGCGCTGAAGCAGCTGATCGGCGTCAAGGGACGGTACACGCCGGCGTTCGCCGCGCGGGGGCTCGGGCGCATCAAGGATCAGACCGCGGTGGATCTGCTGCTGCCGCTGCTCGACCCCGCCACGCAGCCGCGAGAAGTGGTCGCCTCGGCGATCATCGCCGTGCGCGACTTGGGCCTCGCGCAGGCCGGCGCCCGGCTCGGGAACCTCGCCGCGGATCCCGCCGCGGACGGGAATCTGCGGATGGAGGCGCTCACCACCATCGGCGCCTTGCGGGTGATCGACCAACTGCCGATCGTGCAGGACCTCATCACCGATGACTGGCCCGCGCTGCGAGCCGCCGCGATTCGCGCCGCGGTCGCGATCGATCCCGACAACTTCACGCTGATCCTGTCGGGCCTCGAGGTCGATCGGCACTGGATGGGGCGCGCGGCCCTCGCCGATGCGCTCGGGACGCTCGCGCCGCAGGTCGCGATCGTGCGGCTCAACGATCTGGTCAAAGACGAAGACAAGCGGGTCATTCCGCACGCGCTGCGCGCGCTCGTGCGGCTGCGGGCGCCGGACGTCGAGAAGCTGGTCCTGGCCGAGCTCAAGGAAGCCGACTACGCGCTTCGCGAGGCGGCGGCGGGGCTGCTGGCGGACTTGAAGCCGGCCGGCGGTGTCGCGGCGCTCAAGGAGGCCTACACGGCGGGCGAGCCGGATGCCGCGTACGGCGCGCGCGCCGCGGCCGTGTCGGCGCTGGCCTCGTATGGATCGCCAGAGGCGATCGAAGGCGTACGGGCGGCGCTCGCCGACAAGGATTGGGCGGTGCGCGTGCGCGCCGCCGAGCTGATGGCCAAGCTCGATCCCTCCGGCGACTACCAGCAGATGATCAGGCCCGTGCCGTCTGCTCCGATCGCGCGCTACGACGATCCGGCGCTGGCCGTGCCGCCGACGTCCCCGCACGTCTTCATCGAGACCGCCAAGGGCACGATCGAGTTCGAGCTGGCCGTGCTCGATGCCCCGCAGACCACCCGCAGTTTCATCACGCTGGCGCGGAAAGGCTTCTTCAACGGGCTGCAGGTACACCGCGTCGTGCCGAACTTCGTGATGCAGGACGGCGATCCGCGCGGCGACGGCGAGGGCGGCCCGGGCTACAGCATCCGCGACGAGCTCAACGAGCGGCCGTATCTGCGCGGCACGGTGGGCATGGCGCTGTCGTGGAAGGACACCGGCGGCAGCCAGTTCTTCATCACCCACTCACCGCAGCCGCACCTCGACGCCCGTTACACGGCCTTCGGCCAGGTCGTCAACGGCATGGACGTGGTCGATCGCATCCAGGTCGGCGACACGATTCAGCGGATTCGCGTGTGGGATGGAAAATGGGAGTGAGGAGCGAGGGATTCGAAAGGGGGCGGTGAGCCCCCTTTCGGTGGCTTAGCGCTTCTTCGCGCCCTTCTTCTTCGCGCCACCCTTGGCTTTCTTGGCCATCTCTGATCCCCCCTTTCACTTGTGGGTTCTGGCGTGGGCTCTCGCCGGCAGCAGCCGCTGCCGTCTGGCACGCCGGTCTGCCTGTATCCGGCGCCCGCGCTTCGTTCCGGTACTCCCGCGAGCCGTGAGTGCGACGCGCGAGGGCGTCTGAGGAGGAAGGCGGGAGGGCCGCTCTAAAGAAAAGAGGGGGTGCCAAGTTCTGGCGACACCCCCGTGCTCAGGCGGCGCTTAGCGCTTCTTTCCGCCCTTTGCCGACTTCTTCGCGCCACCCTTTGCTTTCTTCGCCATTCGTTCCTCCTTGGAACTGGCAGCTCAGCTGTTTACCGACTCTCGTGGGTCACAACAGGTGGGCTGAGCGGACCACCCTCATACGAGATGTAGATTACGGGTGAGATGATCGGAGTGTCAAGCACAAAGTGCTCGCCCTTGTCAAAAACCCGCACCCCCTGAGTGTCGGATCCGTGGCGATCGGGCTGTAGAGCCGCAACTCCAAAGCGAAAAGCTTGTCAAGTCGGTGAGAAGACGATGAGAACGGGGCCCGCGGCCGTGCGTTCAGCGCGTGTTGAGGCGCGCCAGCGCGCGGGAGGCCGCGGCGCGCGTGTCCGACGCGGCGCCGAAGAGCGTCGACGCGATCTTGTAGGCGGAGACCGCGTCGTCTTTGTGTCCGAGGCGCTCGTGCAGACGCGCGGCTTCGAGATGCGCGTTGCCGAGAATCGGCGCCGGGCAGGTGCGGCCGTTGCGGATCGAGAGATCGAACTGCGAGAGCGCGGCCACGTCTTCGCGGCGCGCCTGCAGCACGCGGCCAAGCCGGTAGCGCGCCACCGGATCCTGCGGGTCGAGCGCGATCGCGCGCTCCAGCGACGCGGTCGCCCCCGGCAGATCGTTGCGCTCCAGCCGCCGCCAGCCGTCGAGCGAGAGGCGGAAGGCTTCGGCGTGCCGGCTGTCGGGCGCATGTTTCATGCGGTCCGAGGCCTGGCCGCGGACGTCGTAGGGATCCTGCGGCGGCACCGCCGCGACCGCCGATTTGTAGGCCGCGATGGCCGCCGTCCGCGCCCCGAGCCGATCGTGCGCTTCGCCGAGGCGCAGCCAGGCCAGCGCCAGCGACGAATACGGCGCCTGCGGCTTCATGGCGGTCACCGCCTTCAGATGCTCCAGCGCATCGTCGGTGAGAGAGACGGCGTCGAGCATGCGGGCGACGCCGAGGCGCGCCTGCACTTCCGCCAGCGGCGCGTCGTTCGCGCGCTGCTCCCGCGCGGCGGCCAGCAGCGCGCGCCAGGTCTCGAGGCTTGCGATGATGTCGTGATCGTAAGTGTCCTGGATCTGGGCAATCTGCGCGAGGTAGAGCGGGTTGCCGGGGTAGCGGGCCTGCAGGGCATGCAGCAGCTCGATCGCCCGCCGGGTCTGGCGCTCGTACCAGAGATAGATGATGTGGAGCTGATAGTCGGCTTCGCCCTGGATCAGGCGCCCGCGGCTCCGCGCCCGGAGCATCTCGCGCAGGCCTTGCTCGCGGTCGCCGCCAGGCAGCAGCAGGAGAAAGCGGAGAATCCGCGCCGCGGCCGGAGCGACGTCGGCGTAGTACTTGTACATCCCGAGCCCGAAGTAGGCGTCGTCCAGGCCCGGTTCGAGCGCGATCGCGCGATCCATGGCCTCTTTGATGCGCTTGCCGTCGCGGGCCGCCGACATTTTCTCGCCGCGGAGAACCCGCCATTGCACCCGTGCGCCGTAGGCGCCGCCGAGATAGAACCAGGCTTCGGCATCATCGGACGCGCGGTCGGTCCACTCCTCGGTCGTGCGGATCGCGCGTTCGACCGAGGCGCTGAACGCGGGATCCAGCGCGCGGCTCTCGGGGTCGAGCTGGATGCGCCACCAGAGCGCCGTGGCCTCGAGCACGTTGCAGGCTTCGGGCGGCGCCGGCCCGCAGGCGCGGCGCAGCTCGGCGTCGACCTGATCGAAGCGCGCCTCCAGGATGAACTCGTAGGCGCGGACGAGCCCGTCTTCGCCGCGCAGGGCGTGGCGGGGCGGCAGCGTCGGGACGGAGCGGCGCGCCGGTTCCTGGGACGCCAGCACCGAGACCGCCATGCCCCACGCGATGGCGATCAAGGCGGCGAGCCCGGAACCCCGGCGCGTCGCGGTCATGTGAGGCTGGTGCGAAGCTGCTGCTTTCCGGAGTGCCGTTCCAGCGCGAGGCTCACCAGCCGATCGAGGAGCGTGGCGTAGTCCACGCCGGTGGCGGCCCACAGCTTGGAGTACATGCTGATCGTGGTGAACCCCGGAATGGTGTTCACTTCGTTGACGTAGATCTGCCCGGTGCCGCGCGCCAGCAGGAAGTCGACACGCGCCATCCCGGCGCAATCGATCGCCTTGAACGCGGCGATCGACAGCCGGCGGATCCGGTCCGAGACCGCCGGGTCCAGATCGGCCGGGATCACCACCTGCGATCGGTCGTCGATGTACTTCGCCTCGTAGTCGTAGAACTCGCGCGACGGGATCACTTCGCCGGCCACCGAGGCCTCGGGCGTGTCGTTGCCGAGTACGGCGCACTCGATCTCGCGCGCCTCGGGCACGGCGGCTTCGACCACGATCTTGCGATCGAACGCCCCGGCCAGATCGAGCGCCTTCGAGAGGTCGTCACGGGTCTTCGCCTTCGAGATGCCGACGCTCGACCCGAGGTTGGCGGGCTTGACGAACATCGGGTAGCCAAGCTCGGTCTCGAGCAGGTCGAGCGCGGCCTCGGGCCGGGCCTCGCGCTCGTGCCGGAGCACGACGCGATAGGGGCAAACCGGCAGGGTGTGCGCTGCGAATACGAGCTTCATGATCGCCTTGTCCATGCCCACCGCCGACGCGAGCACGCCGGCGCCGACGTAGGGCACGTTGGCGAGCTCCAGCAGCCCCTGGATCGTGCCGTCTTCGCCGTATGGGCCGTGGAGCACCGGAAAGATCACGTCGAGGTTGAGGCCGGTCACCGTCGCGCGGCCCAGCTCGTCGACCCGCGTGGCGCTGCGATCGATCGAGAGCACCGTCTCTTCGCTCGGCCGCGCAATCATGTGCACTTCACGGCCGCTGCGCAGCGGCCGCGCCGCGTCGAGCCGGGCCTGCTCGATCACTTCGCCCGCGGACATCGCCGTCGGCGGCCGATCGGCGAGGCACCAGCGGCCGTCCTTCTCGATGCGAATCGGCACGCCTTCGTAGCGCTTCTTGTCGAGGTGCGCGAAGACCGCGGCGGCTGAGGCCAGCGACACCTCGTGCTCGCCCGACCGGCCACCGTAGAGCACACCGACGCGCAGACGTTTCACGTCCCAAAGGATACAAGAAGCTCGGGGCTCGGGACTCGGGTCTCGGGCTCGGGACTCGGGGCTCGGGTCTCGGGAGTGGCGGCGGTACTCCGAGGTAACCAGTCGCAGCGGCTTGGCCCTGTTGCCTCTCAGTGCTACCGGCCCGCCGAGCCCCGAGCCCCCGAGTCCCGAGCCCCGGCGCTTTCAGCCACAATGGAACGCTGTGCCTCCCTTCAGCTTCACGGTCACGCATCGCGAAGGCCTCGCCCGTCGCGGCGAGCTGACCACGCCGCACGGGGTCGTGCAGACGCCGGTGTTCATGCCGGTCGGCACGCGCGGGGCGGTCAAGGCGGTCACACACCGGGACCTCGAGGATCTCGGCGCGGAGATCATTCTCGGCAACACCTACCACCTGCTGCTCCGGCCCGGCGGCGATCTGATCGCGCGGTGCGGCGGGCTGCATCAGTTCATGGGATGGCGCCGGCCGATCCTGACCGACAGCGGCGGCTATCAGGTGTTCAGCCTGTCGACCGTACGGAAGATCCACGAGGAGGGAGCCGAGTTCCGATCGCATCTCGATGGCGCGCGTCATCTGCTGACGCCGGAAGGGGCCACCGACATTCAGGCGCAGCTCGGTTCGGACATCGCGATGGTGCTCGACGAATGCATCGCGACGCCCGCCACCAGGGACGCGGCGCGCGAGGCGATGGAGCGGTCGGTCCGGTGGGCGAGGCGCGCACGCGCCCGCTTCGAGCAGATCCAGACCGACCCGGGAGAGCTGCGCGTCACCAATCCCGGTCAGGCGCAGTTCGGGATCGTTCAGGGGGCGACCTTTCCGGACATGCGCACGGAGAGCGTCCAGGCGACCGTCGAGGTCGGGTTCGAGGCGTACGCCATTGGCGGGCTCAGCGTGGGCGAGGCGCCCGACGTCATGTATGACGTCGTCGCCCACACCGCACCCCTGCTGCCCGAGGACCGGCCGCGTTACCTCATGGGGACCGGGATGCCCGACGACCTCTTCGAGTGCGTCGCCCGCGGCATCGACATGTTCGACTGCGTGCTGCCGACCAGGAACGCCCGCAACGGGCAATTCCTGACCAGCCTCGGTCCTTTATCTATAAAGAACGCGCGGTTCGCCGAGGACCAGGGACCCCCCGATCCGAACTGCGGCTGCTACACCTGCCGCACGTTCTCGCGGGCCTATCTGCGCCACCTCTACATGGCCGGCGAAATGACCGCGGCTACCCTCAACTCACTGCATAATCTACACTTTTACCTTGACACGATGCGGCGGATCAGGCACGCTCTAGTGTTCGGCACGTTTGAAAAACTCCGCCTGGAGTTCCATCAAACCTTTTCTCGCCGACTCCAATACTGATGGACCAGGCGTTCGAGTACGTCATCTTCGCGTCGGCGGGGGCCGTGCAGCCTTCCGGGCTCCTCCAGCTCCTGCCGTTCGCGATCATTCTCGGTATCTTCTATTTCCTGATCCTCCTGCCGATGAAGAAGCGGCAGCGGAAGATCCAGGAGTTCCAGGACGCGTTGAAGGTGGGCGACAAGGTCATCACGACCAGCGGGATTTACGGCCTCATCACCCGGCTCGGCGACAAGTCTCTGCAGCTCCAGATCGCCGACCGCGTCCGCATTGAAGTCGCCCGCGCCGCCGTCGCCGGCTACCAGGGCCAGGATCCCGTCGTTCCCGAAGGCAATAGCCTCTAATCATCATGAAGAACATCCGCTGGAAGGTTTTCACCGTCATCGGCGTCTTCGCCGTTTTCTTCACGCTCGGCGTTTATCCGATTCTCGCCAATCGCTATAACCTGCCCGCGCCGGCATGGCTCAAGGCCAAACAGCTCAAGCTCGGCCTCGACCTGCGCGGCGGCGTCCACCTCGTGCTCCGGGTCCACACCGACGAAGCGCTCAAGACGTCGACCACGACGACGAGCGACCAGCTGCGCGAAGCGGCGCGGACGGCCGGCGTCAACCTGACCGCGGTGACGGTCCCGTCGCCGACCACGTTCCACGTCGAGGGGGTGCCGCAGGACAAGGAAGCGGACTTCCGCCGCGTCGCCGACGACATCACCGGCACGAACTACGACCGGAACCCCGGGCCGAACGGTTCGTACGACTTCACGATGCGGCCGAACATCGCCGTGCAGATGCGGCAGCAGACCGTCACGCAGGCGCGGGAGACCATCGATCGCCGGGTCAACGAGCTCGGCGTGACCGAGCCGAACATCTCCGAGTACGGCGACACCGGCGATCAGCTGCTGGTGCAGCTGCCCGGCGTCGCCGACGTCGGGCGCGCGAAGGAGATCATCCGTTCGACCGCGCAGCTGCAGCTGAAGATCGTCGAGGCTGGTCCGATGTCGTCGCAGGAAGCGCTCCTGCAGCAGCACGGCGGCAAGCTGCCCGACGACATGGAGGTCGTGCCGGGCGCGGCGGGCGGCGACGAAGCCGGGGCCGCGTTCTATCTGGTGCGGAAGACCGCCGCGGTCACCGGCCAGGATCTGCGCACCGCGCAGCCGACCCTCGACGACAACGGCCGCCCCGCGGTCGGCTTCTCGCTGACGCGCGAAGGATCGGGCAAGTTCGGCAAGGTGACCGGCGACAACATCGGCCGGTCCCTGGCGATCATCCTCGACAACCGCGTCCAGTCGGCGCCGCGCATCGACGGCCGCATCAACGACAACGGCCGCATCTACGGCTCGTTCACCCAGGAGCAGGTCCGCGACCTCTCGCTCGTGCTCAACTCCGGCGCGCTGCCGGCGTCGATGAGCTATCTCGAGGAGCGGGTCATCGGACCCACGCTCGGCCAGGACTCGATCCGATCGGGGATCATCTCCTCGCTCGCCGGCCTCGCGCTCGTGATCCTCTTCATGCTCGCGTACTACAAGCGGTCGGGCATCAACGCCATCGTCGCGATGGTCTGCAACCTGATCATTCTGCTCGGCCTGATGGCCTACTTCGGCGCGACGATGACGCTGCCGGGCATTGCCGGTTTCATCCTGACGATGGGCATGGGCGTGGATTCGAACGTGCTCATCTTCGAGCGCATCAAGGAGGAGCTGGCGGCGCAGCGCGGCGCCCGGGCCGCGGTCAACGCGAGCTTCTCACGCGTGTTCCTGACGCTGCTCGACACCCACGTGACGTCGCTCATCGCCGCGGCGTTCCTGTTCCAGTTCGGCACCGGGCCGATCCGCGGGTTCGCGACCACGCTCACCATCGGCCTCCTGACCAACCTGTTCACCTCGATTTTCGTCTCGAAGACCTTGTTCGAAGCGGCGCTGCGCCGTCAGCCCGCCCAGGCATCATTGAGCATCTAGAGTCATCATGAGCTTCTTCGCCAATCCCAACTACGACTTCGTCAAGTGGCGGTGGCACGCGATCGCGTTGTCGCTGCTCGTGATTCTGGCCGGGGCCGCGGTGATCATGACCCGCGGTCTCCAGAAGGGCGTCGACTTCGAGGGCGGCACCATCGTCATCGTCAAGTTCGATACGCCGAAGGCGATTGAACAGGTGCGCGCCGCAATCACCGCCGGGGTTCCCGGCGGCGGCGACGCCGTCGTGCAGGACTACGGTCCGTCCGGCAGCGGGTCGGTGATGATTCGGGTGCGCCGCACCGGTCAGGAAAGCGGCGGCGAGTTGAGCAAGGAGGCCGAGGGGGTCATGGCCGCCCTGAAGAAGAGCAACCTGGGCGGCTTCACCGTGATCGGCACCGAGATCGTCGGGCCGATCGTCGGCGAGCAGCTGCGCCGTCAGGGCCTGCTGGCGACGGTGCTGGCGCTGGCCGGCATCATGGTCTACATCGCGCTGCGGTTCCAGCTCAGTTTCGCGGTGGGCGCGATCGCGGCGACGCTGCACGACCTGCTGGTCTGTCTCGCGTTCCTCGCGTTCTTCCGCTACGACCTGACGCT
>Ga0075423_10001316_pt1 | contig 21641 bp, 21 predicted proteins | sample SoiMethybrSBSTD2_FD_80114 | JGI IMG/M metagenome (GOLD analysis project Ga0075423, IMG submission 80114) | Bulk soil microbial communities from a Populus tree surrounding site in Tennessee, USA - Soil MetaG P. TD hybrid SBSTD2 | ecosystem: Environmental > Terrestrial > Soil > Tree plantation... | reverse complement strand
GCGGCGCGCAACTTCACCGCGTCGCAAAGCGTGGTGCAGATCTACGGCACGTGCGAGGCCTGTCGCACGGGCCGCAGCTCTGTGCTCGAGGGCGGCCACTCGGACATGGTGTTTGCGCGCGATGCGCTGCGGATTGCGATCGCCACCGAGCGCAGCGGGCTCGACTTCTACACCCGCGCGGCGCGTCTGACGCGCGACACGCGCGGTCGGAAGGTCTTCCAGGATCTGGCCCTGGAGGAGAAAGAGCATCTCGGCAAGCTCGAAGCGCGTTACGCCGAGCTGCTGCAGCGCGATCCCCAGCTCGAATCGCGGCCGACTTTCCTGTTCTTCAAAGGCGCAGCGAACGGATTGTTTGCCGAAGGTGCCGAGCGGTTGTCGCGCGGCGTCGACGATCAGCAGGCGCTGATGATCGGCATCCGCTGCGAGCGCGGCTCGCATCGATTCTTCAAAAAGTACGGCGAGCGGTTCGAGGACTCCGAGGGCAAGCAGATCTTTCTCGAGTTCGCGGATGAGGAGCGGGCGCATCTCGATCTGCTGATTCGCGAGTACCAGGCTCTCGTGAAGCGTCAGGGCCGTCCGCGCCGACGCCCGCGCGCGACGTCGGCCGCCTCGGCCACGCGCGTCAACGCGCGGTGAGCGGCACCGATCTCCATCTCCACACCACCGCGTCCGACGGCCGCTTGTCGCCCTCGGAGCTCGTCGACGAAACCGTCCGCGCCGGTCTCACCGTCATCGCCGTTACCGATCACGACACGTTCGCCGCGGTCGAGGACGTGCAGCACATGGCTCGCAGCCGCGGCCTCGAGGCGATCGTCGGCATCGAGGTCACCGCGGTCGAGAACGGGCGCGACGTCCACGTGCTTGGCTATTTTCTCAACCCCGCCGACGAACCGTTCGCGCGCTTTCTCGAGGCGCAGCGCGCTGCCCGCGTTGCCCGCGCCGTCACCATCATCGAGCGGCTCGAAGCGCTGGGGATGCCCATCGATCTGCGGCAGTCGCTCACCGATGCCGCCGCTCGATCCGGCCGATCGATTGGACGTCCGCAGGTCGCGCGCGCCATGGTGCGGGCCGGTCACGTGGCGAGCGTGCAAGACGCCTTCGACAAGTGGCTGGGGCTGGACCGGCCCGCATTCGTCGCGCGGACGGGTCCCTCGGCCCAACGCGTGATCGAAGAGATACATCGAGCGGGCGGCCTGGCCTCGCTCGCGCACCCGGGCCGTACCGCGATCGACGCGCGCATCCCGGACCTCGCGGCGGCGAGTCTCGATGCGATCGAGGTCTATCACTCGGATCACGATGCCACCGCCGTCGAGCGCTATCGCACCATGGCGCGCGAGCTCAATCTGCTGACCACCGGCGGCTCCGACTTTCACGGCGATCCAGCGCGCAGTATCTCTCCTGGCGCGGCGACGCTGCCGGACGAGGAGTGGCAGCGCCTGCGGGCAGCTCGTCATCGTCATGCCCTCGCGTGATGTGCTCGTCGGGCTGCGAGACGTCAGCAAAGACTATCGAGGACTGAGGCCCCTGCGGATCGAGGCCCTCGATATCCACGAAGGTCAAGTGCTCGCTGTGGTCGGCGTCGATCAGACGATGGCCGAAGTGCTGGTCGATCTGATTACGGCTGCGATCGTGCCGGACACTGGTGATGTCGTCGTGTTCGGCCGGGGCACTCGCGACATCGCCGATCGCGACGCGTGGCTGGCGACGCTCGATCGGTTCGGCATGCTCACCGAACGCGCCGTGCTCCTCGATCAACTCTCGGTGCAGCAGAATCTCGCGCTGCCGTTCTCGCTCTCGCTCGACGATCTGTCGTCGAACGTGCGCGACCGCGTGGCGTCGCTTGCCGCGGAGCTCGGGCTGGCCGATCGCCTGCACCAACCGGTATCCGCACTGTCGCCGCTGCTTCGGCTTCGTGTACGCCTTGGGCGCGCGCTCGCACTCGATCCACGTGTGCTGCTGGCCGAGCATCCCAATGCTACGCTCGACGATCGCGAACAGGCGGAGTTCGCACGGGAGCTCTCCCGGATTGCAAAAGCGCGCGGGGCGGCGTGTCTGGTGCTGACGGCCGATCGCCGCTTCGCGCGAGCGGCGGCCGACGATGTGTTCGAGCTTCAGCCGGGAACGGGCGTACTGAAGCCGTCCTCGGGATGGCGCCGCTGGTTCTCGTAACTCGGGGAGCGCTCGGGAGGGTGGGGAGGCCGCGTCGAACGAGCTGGCCGGTCCTCACGGGGCACCGGCCGAACGAGCGCGATTAGTTTTCGATCAGTCTTACTTCCCCGGCGCGTGGCCCTTTCGTCGATTCCTCGGACGAGAATTCGACGCGCTGTCCTTCGCGCAGCAGCTCGAAAACGGCCTGACGGACCGCGCTGCGATGAAAGAAGTGCTCGATGCCGCTCTCATCACGGATGAAGCCGAAGCCCTTATCGATGAGGAGGCGTGCAATTGTCCCGGTCGGCATAGCCGTGCCCTCCGATGCGAACGAAAAGCTGCGCCAGTGTAGGGAAGTCAGAAGTCGGAAGTCAAGCACCCAAAACCCTTTGCCGTTCCGTCATTTGCGGGGCCGGGCCGAGTCCACGTTACCATCCGACGTGCTCACGGGAATCATTCTTGCCGCCGGCAATTCGACCCGGATGGGTAGGCCCAAAGCCCTGCTCGAGACACCTGAGGGCCAGCTCTTCGTCTCGCGAATCATCCGTACGTGGCGTGACGCCGGCGTCCACGACCTCGTGGTCGTCACCGGCCGTGATCACGACGCGATTACTGCCGCGATTGGCCGTGACGGAATCGCGCCACCACCACTGATCGTACAGAACCCGGATCCATCACGAGGTCAGCTGTCGTCGCTGCTCGTCGGACTCGACGCTGCAGTGGCGTCGGAAGGTGTGCTGATGACGCTCGTCGATAGCCCGCTGGCAACGCTCGCAACTGTCGGTGCCGTGATCGACGAGTGGCGCCGATCGCGCGCGCCGATCGTGCGGCCCGCGATCGGCGACACGCATGGACATCCGGTGTTGTTCGATCGCGCCGTGTTCGAGGAGTTGCGTCGTGCGCCCTCGTCGGTGGGCGCAAAGGCTGTCGTGCGTGCTCACGAACGTGAGATCGTGAACGTGCAAGTGAGAGACGAGGGGTGTGTCGTTGATTTCGACACACCCCTCGACTACGAGCGTTATCTGAAGAGGTACCGCAATCCGCCCCAGAACTGATAGTTGACGTCGGGATCGCTCCCGCGATCGAAGAACTGTCGCCACTCGACGCTGAACTGCAGCTGATTCTGATTGGCGGCTCCGACGATCGGGACGTGCGCCGTGCCCAGCCAGCCCAGCGTGACCGAGTCTGCGCTGGAGTGGTTGAAGTCCCAGAACGTGACCCCGGTGCCGAGCTGCAGGCCGCGGCCGCGCACGAAGCGGTATCCGACTTCGCCATCGGCAAACGCGCTGCTGCGATCGCTTTCGGCGGTGTTGAACGCGAAGCCGATCGCCGGCGCGAAGTACAGCCCCTGGTTGCCGAACTGGACGCCGCCCTTGATGCCGACGAGCCAGTCGCCGAAGCTGGGGATCCAGTTGTCGGGATTGATATGACCCAGTCCCGCCGGATCGAGGCTGTCGTACTGACGTCGCTGCTTCCCGACGTAGCCGGCAATGAATGGCCGCACAGCCAATTCCGCCTCCTCGGCGGCGAGTCGATCGGCTTCAGCTTTCTTCTGCGCTGCTTCGTCGGCCCTGCGTTTCGCCTCTTCGGCGCGTTTCGCTTCTTCGGCCTTGCGGGCTTCTTCGGCCTTACGCGCCGCGTCCGCCGCTTCAGCAGCCCTGCGATCGGCGTCGGCCTTGGCTTGTGCGGCCTTCTTCGCTTCCTCGGCCTTGCGCGCCGCTTCCGCCGCTTCAGCCGCCTTGCGTGCTTCTTCGGCGCGACGTGCGGCTTCGCGGCTCGGCTCGCGCGACACGAGCGCGATGTTGCCGCAGATCTTCGGCACGAAGAACGTGTAAGTACCGACGAGATCGTCTACGACGAACTGAAAGCCGTCGAGCGGCATCTTGCCGTCCCATCGTGCGGGCCCGGTGATCTGTGGTCCGTTGCGGCGATACGCCATCCACTGAAACTCGGTGCCGCTGGGGACCGTCGTTTCCATGACGTTGCCTTCGGTGAGCGCCTTGATCACCTCGGGCCGCGCAGTACTGAGTCCCGCTTTGTCGAGCACGGAGCTGACGTCCATCTGGATGCGCTCAGCCGAGAACGTCTTCTTCAATGCGTCGACGGTACGCACTGGTGCGGTAAATCGAGTTGGACCTCCAAGCGTCCGCAGCGACTGCACTTTCCCCGTCGCTTGTTGCGCTGACGCCACAGTGGGCAGAGTGAAGCACAGTACCGCAGCGACTGTTGTCAGCAGGCCGCGGATGCACAGACGTGAAGTCATTGTCGGATTCCTCTGAAGGAGGGAGGAATGAAAATGCACACAAAAGTCTAACGCCCGCTCGCGGGAAAAACCATCAGGTACACCTAGTACCGCTCCAGACATATCGATTCGACCTCGTATGGCCTACAGTACATGACACCGCAGCTGTAGGCAGGTTCCGCGCCTGACGAGCCTCTCATCATGTGCAGTGGCATCAGGTGGTCTCCACCACACGGCCCGACTGCACCACCGCGGTCAGCTCGGTGGTCAGCTGTTCGGCCAACTCGGGTCTGCCGTGAAACGCGGCCGGTGTGTTGTGCAGGAGTGCAATACGCGGTCTCGCCGATTCGTCCACCACCACTACGCTCTGCACCGCGTTGACGGACGGGTTCAACTCGCGTTGTCCCGGAGGAACCATCCCAACTACGGCCCGAAGAAGCGCCACTCTTGAATCGAGCGCTCCGACGTCGCGCACCTTCGCAACATATGACGCCGTGGGGTGGCTGGCGAAGATCGCGCTCAGCTGAGTGCGACATTCTGCGCGGCCGTTCATCTGGGATCCGTCGAAGCCGACGATGCTGCAGTGTTCAGTGAAGAGCTCGGCGAAGCCGTCGGCATCGCGCCGGTTCCACGCCTCGAGCATCTGCGTGTAGAGCGCGACGATGGGTTCTGTGGTGAGTCCTGATGCGGCGCTCATCGCGTCCCCCGGGGGAGGGACCACCATCATATCGGGTCTCGAGCGGATTGCTCGGCCGTGACAGCGCAGCGTGACAGCGTAGAGATACGACGTCCACCACCGGCCTTTCGCGAACATGTGCCGCTCGAGCGTTGCCTCGCGGCGCAGGCCTGCCTTTTCGAGTACGTGAGCGGAATGAGATCGGCCTCGCCGCCGCGATCGAAGGTCAGATCGCAGGCGCCGATCAGTCGATCGTCGGACTCGCGCACCATCGCCAGTTCCCACAGCGTGCGTGGCGTGACGGTCTGTGCCGCGATGACGCGATCAAGATAGTGCCGCGTCTCGTCCTCGGTCCGCGGACCGTAGAACATGAAGCGCGTGACGTCCGCATCCGACGCGTACGCATGCACGGCGTCGAAGTCGCTGATGACGAAATCGCGCAAGCAAAGACGCGTTGTGCGGATCGGAAGCATCAGGGCGCGTTGAGCGCCTTCGTCATGAATACGCACGCCATCGATCGGCCGGACGGTAAGAGATGGCTGCCGCGCCCGGTCTCGATGAATCCATGTCGCGTGTAAAAGTCGACGGCTGCCAACGATGCGTCGATCTGGAGACTCGAGGCGTGGCTCGCGATGGCATCGGCCTCGGCAGCGCGCAGCAGCGCCGAGCCGACACCGCAGCGCGCCGCTGATCCGCGGACGTACACACCCACGCCGTGATCGTTCGCGTACTGCGCATGCGAGGAGAAGCCGAGCACAGTGGACGAGACGTCGTGCTGCCGGTCGACAGCGACGAAGAACACTTCACCCCTGCCCATCGCACGACGATACAAACCCGCCTCGATGTGGGCGCCCCAGTCGTGCACGATAGCGGGTTCGTAGTAGCTCGGCCCGATCGAGCGGATGGAGTCCAGGTGCGCGGCCGCGATCGCCTCGGCGTCCGAGGGTCCGGCGCGGCGAATCTCGAAGACGACGCGCTGATCCATGGGGAGATGGGCTCTGACCTCCAATAGGATACGATTCCAGTCGGATGCGTCCTCGTAGACGCGCGATCCCATCACAGCGGATGACACCATGTTGATGCGCACATCCGTCCTGGCGTTTGCCGCGCTCGTCCTCGCCTCGTCCGCCTGGGCGCAAGGTCACGGATACACGCCTGCCGATATTGAAAACGGCGGCCAGTTGTACCAGGCGAACTGCACCGGTTGCCACGGGCCGGACGGCGATGGCGTGCCCGGCATCAATCTAGGCAGCGGCAAGTTCCGCTACGGCACCACCGACGACGAGATCGTCAAGATCATCCTCGGCGGCCGGCCCGGCACGGCGATGCCGCCGAGCAGCTTCTCCGAGGGACAGGCCGGCACCATCGTCGCCTATTTGCGATCGCTTGCCGACTCACCCACGACAGGGCTGACGCTCAAAGGCGACACGCGCCGTGGCCGATCGGTGTTCGAGGGCAAAGGACAGTGCCTCACGTGTCACAGCGTGGCTGGCATCGGTGGCCGCGCCGCGCCGTCGCTGACGGAAGTGGGATCGTCGAGACGTGCGATCGAATTGCAGCGCGCGCTCGTCGAGCCGAGCGCCGAGATCCGATCCGACAGCCGTCAGGTGCGAGTCGTGACGAAGCAGGGAGCGACGGTCACCGGTCGTCTCCTCAATCAGGACACGTACACCTTGCAGCTGCAGCAGGCGGACGGCCGCCTCACGCTGTTCGACAAATCGAACCTCCGCGACATCACCATCCTCAAGGAGTCGCCGATGCCGTCGTACAAAGACAAACTCGACGCGCAGGAGCTCGCTGACGTCGTGGCGTATCTGCGTTCGCTGCGAGGCCGGCCATGACTCGACGAGTACGCCTCTCGCTGGCCATCGTCATCGCCGCACTCGCTGCCGCTGGCACCGTGCGCGCACAAGTGGGGTTCGATCGCATTCTGCGCGGCGAAGCCGAGATGCAGGACTGGCTCACCTACTCGGGAGGGTTGATGGGCCAGCGGCATAGTCCGCTCACGCAGATCACGCCGGCCAACGCAAAGAATCTCGAGTTGCAGTGGGTGTTCCAGATGCGATCGCTCGAGAAGTTCGAGGCCACACCGCTTGTCGCCGATGGCGTGATGTACACGGTGCAGCCGCCCAACGACGTGATCGCACTCGATGCGGCAACCGGTCGCGTGTTCTGGGTGTATCCGTACATTCCGTCGCCGCTGGCGAGGCTGTGCTGCGGGCGCGTGAACCGCGGTCTCGCGATTCTCGACAATACACTCTACATGGCCACCATCGACGGGCATCTGCTCGCGCTCGATGCCAAGACCGGCGGGCTCGTGTGGAACGTTGCCGTGAGCGGCGCTCGTGCGGAAGCGGGCTATTCGTTTACCGTTGCACCGTTGATCGTCAAGGACAAGGTGATTCTCGGAAGCGCCGGAGGCGAGTACGGCATTCGCGGATTCCTGGCCGCGTTCGACGCGAAGACGGGCCGAGAGGCGTGGCGCTTCAATACCATCGCGGCCCCTGGCGAAAAGGGCGGCGAGTCGTGGGGCAATGACGCGTGGAAGGTCGGCGGCGGATCGGTGTGGGTCACCGGTACGTACGATCGCGAGCTCAATCTCACCTACTGGGGCATCGGCAATCCAGGTCCCGACTGGAACGGCGACGTTCGCCCTGGCGACAACTTGTATAGCGACTCGGTGGTCGCGCTCGATGCCGATACAGGGCAACTCAAGTGGCACTTCCAGTTCACGCCGCACGACGTCTACGACTACGACTCGGTGCAGGTGCCGGTGCTGGCCGACATGCAGTGGCAATCCACCATGCGGAAGGTGTTGCTGCTCGCCAATCGGAACGGCATTTTCTACGCGCTCGATCGGACCAACGGGCAGTTCCTGCTTGGCAAGCCGTTTACCAAGGTGACATGGAACACCGGCCTCGATGACAAAGGGCGGCCGCAGAACATGGTGCCGCTCACTGAAGAAGGGGTGCAGGTGTATCCCGGCGTTCAGGGCGCGACCAATTGGTACTCGCCCTCATTCAGCCCGCGCACCGGTCTCTTCTATGTTCCGACCTGGGTCGACACGTATTCGACGTTCATGAAGCGGCCGGTCGAGTACAAAGAAGGACAGCGCTACACCGGTGCACTCCCGGCGATGCCGATTCGTCTGCTCACACCCGGACCGGCCATCAACCGCCGCCGGCCCGAAGAAGGATCGGGTGCGATCCAGGCGATCGATCCGAAGACTGGCGCCAAGAAGTGGGAATACGCGATGAGCGACGTCGTCGACGCGGGGGTGCTGACGACGGCGTCGGATGTGTTGTTCTCGGGCGGCCGCGAAGGCTACGTGTTCGCGCTCGATGCGCGCACGGGCGCGATGTTGTGGAAGGCCAACGTCGGCGGGCAGGCATCCAACGGCCCGATGACCTACGCGGTCGGTGGCCGGCAGTACGTGGCGTTTGCCGCCGGAAACGCGCTGTTCGTCTACGCGCTGCGCCAGTAGCGCGAGTCGGTTCCAACAACTTCGTCGACTTATTTTGGCGAGTCGACAACATTGTCGACTGAATGCGTCACCACGTGTGTGCGCGACGTTCTCTTGACGCACGTCGGCGGCCCTCGCGCGCGCATCGATTGCTACGTTGATGTCGAGGATCTCGATCGTTCAGACATCTTCGTCGTACTAACGCGTACGCGATCGATCCTCGATCGGTCGAACTCCACGGTTTCCGGAGCAATTCGAGCGCTCACTTGGCGTTCGTTTTGAATCTCGCCCGAGCGAGTCCATGCTCGCGACCCTCTCGCGCACCGTCATCTGCCGGCTCCTCGCTGCGTTCATCGTGGTGCTGGTGGTGTCGCCGTATTCGGAGCCGTTCGCCACCATGAACGGCACCGACTTCGGCGGCTCCGGTGCGGTCGACGTCGGCGACGCGTCGAAGCCGAAGGCGCCGACGCAGGACGACGTGCTCCTGCCGCCCCCGTCCGTCGTTGCCGCGTTTGATCTGTCCCCGATCGACGTGCGTCCGGTTGCACGACCGGTCGTCCTCGATCTCCGTCCCGGACAGCGCACGATTCTCCGGCTGTAGCGTCCCTCCGCACCATGTCGTACGCGCGCACGTCTGCTGGCGTGCGAGCGGTCTTCTGTTGACTGTCACCGGTGCCGGCGTGTGCGCCGGTACTGACTCTCTACTGTTACTGCGCGTGTCCTCGCCCGCGGATGCGCGTGGCTCGAACGCGATCACTGCACGCGCAGGAAAGGACCCGAGATGAAGAGACGCGCGATTGTCTGTTTGAAGCTGATATCGGCGGTGCTGCTGGCACTGATGCTCAGCACCGTGACGACCACGCACTACACGGCGCACGCCCAGGGCGCCATCGGACAGCCGGCTGGCGATCCGACCGGCGCGACGACTGGCACCGCCGCCGATGTGACCGTCAAGGACCCGAAGAATCCGACGCTCCAGGAAGTCATGGACACCGTCGGCCACAACAAGATCGCCCTCAACGTCGTATGGACGCTGCTGACCGGGTTCCTGGTGATGTTCATGCAGGCCGGCTTCGCGATGGTCGAGACCGGGTTCACGCGCGCGAAGAACGCCGCGCACACCATGTCGATGAACTTCATGATCTATCCGATCGGCATGCTCGGCTACTGGATCTGCGGCTACGCACTCCAGATGGGCGGCGTCGGTGGAGTGAGTGTGCTCGGCGGTGTGGCGCCGCTCAACAGCGAATTCACGATCAACCTGTTCGGCCACACGTTCGGGCTCTTCGGACAAAAGGGATTCTTCCTGAGCGGCAATACCTACGACGTCGGCGTCTTCGCGCTGTTCCTGTTCCAGATGGTGTTCATGGACACGGCCGGAACGATTCCAACCGGCGCCATGGCGGAACGGTGGAAGTGGTCGGCGTTCGTCGTCTTCGGCTTCTTCATGTCGATGGTGATCTACCCGTTGTTCGGTAACTGGGTGTGGGGCGGCGGCTGGCTGGCGACGCTCGGCAAGGAGTTCGGTCTTGGCCATGGCCACGTCGACTTTGCCGGCTCGTCGGTCGTGCACATGGTTGGCGGCATGGCCGCGCTCGCGGGAGCGATCATCATCGGTCCGAGACTGGGCAAGTACTCGAAGAGCGGAGAATCGATCGCGATGCCGGGCCACGACATCCCGATGGCGCTGGCCGGCACGTTCATCCTGGCATTCGGCTGGTTCGGCTTCAACCCGGGGTCGACGCTCGCAGGCGGCGACCTTCGCATCGCGGTAGTTGCGACGAACACGATGCTGGCCGGAACCGGCGGCGCGATCGTGGCCATGTTCTACGTGTGGTGGCGCCTCGGCAAGCCCGATCCCAGCATGCTCGCCAACGGCTTGCTCGCCGGGCTCGTGGCGATCACCGCGCCGTGTGCCTTCGTCAACAGCGTCTCGGCCGTCATCATCGGCGGCATCGCCGGGTTCCTCGTCGTCGAGTCGGTGCTGTTCTTCGATCGCGTCGCCAAGATCGACGATCCCGTGGGCGCGATTTCCGTGCACGGTATCAACGGCGCGTGGGGCGTGTTGTCGCTGGGTCTGTTTGCAGATGGCGTCTACGGCGACGGCTGGAATGGCGTGAGCGGCACGGTGAAAGGGCTCTTCTATGGCGATGCCAGCCAGTTCGCCGCGCAATGCGTCGGCACGCTCACGTGCGCGGTGTTCGTATTCTGCAGCTTCTACGTGTTCTTCAAGGTGGTCGACGCGCTCATCGGCAACCGCGTATCGGCCGCCGTCGAGATCGAAGGCCTCGACATCCCCGAAATGGGCGCGCTCGCGTATCCCGATTTCGTGCTCGGGCCAGGAACGCCGGCAGGTAGCGCGGCGATCATGTCGTCAACCGCGCCAGCAACGGCCGCATCGCTCAAGCCAGTACAGAGCGACGTCTAGGGACCGGAGACGCGAGGCGAGCGTCACTCGCCTCGCGTGACACCGTTGGCGAGGCAGCCATGAAACTGGTGAAGTGCATTGTGCGTCCCGACGTCGTGCCCGAGGCCACGAGCGTACTGGAGCGATTGGGCATTTCCGGGATCACCGTCACGGACGTCCGCGGACGCGGCAAACGCACCCGCCCGATCGGTGATTTCCGAGGCGTCAGATACGAACGTTTTCTGTCGATGAGCCAACTCGAGATCATCGCTCCCGACGATATGGTCGACGACATCGTCAAGGCGGTGATCGATCACACGCGCACCGGCGAATTCGGCGACGGACGCGTTCTCGTGATTCCGATTGAAGAGGGGTATTCGATTCGGACGCGTCAATGCGGCGCGGCGTAGCGCGGAACATGACGAAGCTGAAGTACTTCCTCGGTGCGTGCATTTTGGCAGGTGGCGCGCTCATCAAACTGGGCGCACCACTCGTCCCCGTCGCGCTCGGCGTCGCCTTGGCGGCGATCGTGTCCTGGAAGGTGCGCCGACGGCCGGCGGGAATCTCTCGACAGGCCTTTGATCGAACCCACTAGGCCGTTGATCGAGGCTGTGGGTCGGGCCTCGGTCGCACAATCGATCCCAGCGCCGTCCTCACCGATCGTCATGCTGTCCGGCACCCGGTTCGTTGCCGCCTGCGCTGCGGCGTCGCTAGCGATCCTCGTCGTCGGCCACTTCACGCCCCTTCCGACAGGGCTGCTCGCGGTAGAAGTCCTGTCGACGATTCTTGGACTGTTTCTGTTTGGTTCCTTCCGCTTTCAAATCCACAAGAACGCGCTGACGTACGGGATGCTCTTCGTCATCACCGCGACGTTCTCCCAACTCGCCACATCAACCTGGCACGTCGAAATCGCACAACAGGGCTGGATCGCGTGGACGCACCGTCACCTCTTGACGTTCGCGGGTCTCGACGACCTCATTCATGCCGACACGATGTTGTTCATCCTTGGCCTGACGCTGATGGTCGCGGTCATCGCGCAAACCCGTGTGCTCGAGGGTCTGACGTTCTTTCTCCTGCGGAGATACGACGGCGTGATCCTGCCGACGGTCATTGCTGTGACCGCCGTTGTGGCGGCCGCGTCCGGGTTGCTCGGGGGCGTATCAACCATCGGTCTGACCATCCGTACGTTCGTCATCATTTTGATGCTGGCGGCGACACCGGTTGCGGCAATCCGCTTCGCCGTCATCGTGTGTACCGCAGTGACGACGATCTGCGGTGTCTGGACGGCGTACGGGGAACCTCCTAACCTGATCATGAAGGCGAATCTGCATCCGCTGTTGACGAACGCCTTCTTTCTGTACTACGGCGTGCCGGTCGCGATCGCGAGCTACCTGGTCGTGGCCTGGCATCTGCGCATGCGCCTCGCCGGTCAGCGGATCGATCTCGACGACATCGACCTGATCGACGCGAATGCCGAAGACGTTCGTTTTCTGCAAGCGACGCGTCACGGCGAGGTGATGACCCCCGTTGAGCTCGTCGAAGGGCATGCGGACCTTCTGGAAGGACGTGCAGAACTGATCATCGACCGGATTCGCCATGGCGAACCGCTGGGTCTGGCTCTCGTCCATGAAGATGTCTCAGTCGAGGTGCGGCGTTTGCTGCTCGGCCACTTCGTGAGCGACGAGCTCGCAGACGGTCTCGACCGCCACTATCTCTATGAGGCTGCCGGTCGCTATGAAGAGGCGTTTCAGGCGGAATTGGCAGTCGAGGAGGTGCTCGCGTCGATGGCAGACGTACGGAAGAAGGCGCAGCGCGTCGTCACCGTGGCCTTGGTCCCATTCGTCGTCTTGCTCGCCGTTCATGCCGTCTACAACGACGTGCCGCTGTTCCTGGCGTCATTGGCAGGATTCCTCGCCGCGTTCCCTGCGATCGCGAGGATCCCGAAGATGCGCGCGCTTGCGCTGCGCGAAGCGACGCACGAGTACGCCGAGTACTATTTTCTGTTCCCGCTGTTCCTCTCGATTACGCTCCTGACGAGCGCCGGCTTCTTCGACATCATGCAGAGCCTCGTCGTGAAGGGCACCACCGTGCTCGGTCACGGCCACGTAGCGTTCGCGCAGTTTCTTGGCAGCACGTTTCTCTCGGCGATCCTCGACAACAACATCGTCGCCGACTTTGCCTCGCGAGGTCTCCATGGGCTCGGCACCAACGTCGTGCATTTCTTCGCGATGGCACAGATCGCCGGCTACGCGCTGGGCGGGTGCTGGACTCACATCGGATGTGCGCAGTCTGTTGTCGCCTTCGCGTTCATTCAACGTGACGTCGACGCGCAGTACACGCCGATCCAGTGGATCAAGGACATCACGCCGCTCATCGTGCAGACCATGGCGCTCGTCGCGGTCCTGGTCTACGCGGAGAATATCCTTTTGCGCTGGTTGTAGCACACGCATGTTGAACGAACGTCGAACGCGGGCGATTTCCCTTATTCGCGTCCCAACTCGGCGCGAATGCGGCGATTGTCTTCGAGGAACGGCTCGAGCGCCTTGGGGTTTCCCGCAAACGATTCGCGCAGCACCGCGAGCGCGCGCTCGGAGTAGTCGAGTGCCAAGACCGACTTGCCCTGATCGGACAGGATGATCGCGCGGTTGTTGAGCGCCGCACCGTAGTGCATGTCGCGCGTGCCGAGCGTCTTCTCGAAGATCTCGAGCGCGCGATCGCTGGCGCTCTCTGCCGCCTCCCACTGCTCCTGCGCGCGCTTGATCATCGCGACGTTGTCGTAGACCATGCCGAGGTACGCACCGACATCGCCGGCGTCCTTCGCCATCGCGATGACCACGTTGTATTCCTGCACCGCGCCGTCGAGATCGTCGAGCTCACGCCGCAGCGCCGCGAGATCGAATCGGGCGCCGATGCGCATCGCCAGCGAATAACCCTCGGACACCTCCACCAGACGCTTCGCGATCGGCAGCGCCTCGGCCATCTGGTTGGCGTCGAGTAGGCGACGGAACTCGCGCTGAAGCGCGCGGATGTCGGTGGCCTCTCTCGTAACGGGTGCGTCGGTTGTTGGCGCGTTCTGTTGAGGCCGGGCAAAAGCCGGTGCAGCCAGGCCGGCGGCGAGCAGCATCGCCGCCGTGAGACGCAACCGTCCCTTCATCATGTCGTCCGGATCATTGTCCCATACGGTACAGCGTGACGCGTGTATGACGCGGTCCTTCACACGCGACGGCGACTACCGGGCCCGCAATCGCGACGTCGCCGTAGCCGCAGCCGCCCCGCTGCATCAGCGTCGTCGACGTACGCGCGTCGAGGTCGATCATGGTCGGCCGCAGGCTGTCGCGCGCGGCGACCAATGTCGGCGTCACCTGGCGAAGGCTCCACAGGAGGCCGCGCCGCTCTCCAATCGACAACATCCGGCCGGTGCTCAGATCGAATTTCCAGATCTTCGACCATCGCCCATCGAAGGCGACGCACACGATGGCGTTGGCACCGATGGGCGCCATCGGACAGTTGACGGTGAGGCGCGACGTGACGATCGGGTTTTGCCCGTCGACCTTCAGTTGCACGAACCTCGTTGTTGTTCTTCGCCAGTTGCCATAGGTCGACAACAGCCACGGTTCATGCCAGGTGTTCTCCATGCCGAGAGCAATCGGTCCATCGCCGATGCGTGTGTCCGCGTACCGCTCGTGCGGTGTGATCGTCCACGCAGCTTCGTGTGTGTCGGCGCTGTCGATGCGTCCATCGATGCGCGTCGTCTGGCGGCCGTGCCGCGTCACCGCGCGCCACCTGCCGTCTTCCGCCGCCTGAATCTGCAAGACATTCTTCGATCGGAGTGGAAATGTCCACGTCATGGTGCCGGTGCGTACGTCCTCCACGTGCAGACGGCTGCCGTCGGCGGCGCGTTCGAGCATCAGCACACGATGTGGGTCGACGAGAACAGCTTGAGAGGCGTCGAACGCCCGCGACCAGCCGTTCGATGACCCGGCTAGGTAGTGCTTCGGAGGGAGAGTGTCGCCTTCGCTCTCTTCGTCCTCGTCGTCCGGATCGGCCGACAGCAGGAAGGTGTGCCCGTCGGATGCGAGCGTGATACTGCTGAAGCGCCCATCCACCGTTCGATCGTCGACCAGCGTCATCGCGACGGTCTTCTCGCCGAGCAGGGGCATCGATGCGACCAGATCGTCGCGGACGACACCGCGAAGGAACCAGGGAGAGCTGACGAAGAGCGCCGCAGCCGCGACGACGGCGAGGATCGTCGCCGCGCGTCGATTCCATGCGCCCGGCGACATCCAAAGAAACGCGCCGAGCGCCATCGCGCAGGCAGCCACCCAGGGTTGATCACGAAGGATGACGTGCAGATCGTAGAGATCGCGGGTATCGGCGGCGGTCGCAAGCGCTCCGAGAGCGAGCATCACTAGAAGCGACAGCGGTTCGATCCATCGCCACGTCGAGCGGTCATCGATCGACGCGTTGCGGTCAAGCGCACGGGCCTCCCACAGCGCGAACGCCGAGAGCATCGCCAGCACCAGCATCTCCGTGTAAAGGAGGTCGCCGTTGGCGGCGATGGCGATCGAGGTTCCGATCAACGCCATCGACAGTGCTATCGCCAGTCGGTACGACGGTCGCCGCAAGACGAGCAGCGCGGGCACGATGACGGCCGCGAACATGCCGAACGTGGTCGCGATCATCAGCGCCATGATGGCAACCCATCGCTTGCCGAATCCGACGGTACGTACCCGTGCCGGTTGCGACACCACGATCAAATGGTCCACACGATCGAGCGCCGCCTGCACACGCGCCGCGTCGGCTTCGTTGAGTGGCATCGACCATCGCCGCGCGTGACGGTCCACTGCGGTCAGCGCGAGCGCGCCGCCGTGGCTGACGGCCATGCGCAGCTCACTCAGCTCAGAAAGAGGGAGCCTCTCCAGACGCTGGGCGCGATCGACGATGTCGGGGCTGGCTTCAGTCGCGCCGTCGACGTTCCACAGAAACGTGATGCGCTCGTGCTCGATGATCGCCCAGCGTCCAGACTCTGGTGATGCGACGATCACGCGCTCGGTCGACGGCAAAGGATCGGGCGCTTCGACATGCCGACGGATGTCGGCGATGCGGCGGGCGAGACTCGGATGCGTGGCCCGCTCTTCGGTCTGTGTCGACCAGCGGCGAGGGATGTGATTGACGGTGTAGACGTGCGTCAAGCCGCTAATCAGCGCCTCGGCATTGCCGCACAGATCGACCGCACGCAGATCGGCTTCCGTCTCCTTGGGCTGCATCCGCTGCGCGCGCAGCGCGAGACCGGCGATCACGGCCGCGATCGAGATGACCGGCAGCCATGATGGGAGCTCGCCCCAGATCCGATCGCCCATCGCACCGATCAGGACGAACACCACAATCGCAGCGACCCCAATCAACGACAGCCGCCGCAGCCGCGGCGTGTAGTGCTCGAGATGGGCGACCTCGTGCGCGAGGATTGCGGTGATCTCCTCGACGGAGAGCCGCTCGAGCAGCAGATCGAAGAAGAGCACTCCGTTGCCGGTGCGCGACGGCAGCGCCAGGGCGTTCATCAGCGTCCCGCCCTTGCACCCGACTCTCCAGACCTCTGGCGCGGCGACGCGTGCCTGTCGGAACACCTGCTGAAACCGCTCGTCGAGGTCCGCTCGCGCGAGGCGTGTCGCTCCCAACACGAACAGCACCACACGTGTGTACCCGTGGTGCCACGCCAGCAGGACGACGAACGAAACGGCAGCGGCCCACCAGCGAAGTGACGAAGGCGTGTGGGCGATCAGTGCGGGAGTGAGCGCAAGACACACCCAGTACGCCCACACGCCGACGAACATGCGCAGCCGCCATTCCAGATAGCGGTGCAGCGGCCACGTTTCGCCGAACACGCGTCGGCGCGTGTGATGTTTGCTGCACACGAGCGCGATGGCCTCGAGTGGAACGATCCACAGTGCCTGCCAACCGGCAACGATGCCGATCCCGAGCGCGCAGGACATTGCCGCCGCTGAGACGCGCTGTGCGAGGGCCATGTTGCGCTCGGGCAATGCGGTCTCATCGCCGCCGATTGGAAGTTGACGCGTCCACCAGAGATTGAGAATCGCTGGCAGGAGCGCGAGTGGAATCGCGATCAGCAGCGAGTAGGTCTGAAATGGAGTGAGCAGATCGAGCATGGCTCGACCGGCTTATCGGCCGATCGAGCTCACGCCGGTGCGGTTACTGCAGCGGTTTCAGCTCCGGTGACACGCCGTCTGGCAAGGGATACTTGTCCGTATTGAGCAACATCGAGACGAGTTGGTAATAGCCGGTCACGCCAATCAAGTCGACGACGCCGCGTTCGCCGAACTTCGCTTTCGTAGCTGCGAACGTCTTGTCGCTCATCTGCTTGGTCGTGAGCAGCTCTGTGCAGAAGTTGTAGACGGTCTCTTCGTCAGGGTCCATGCCTGTCGGACGCTTGCCCGTGGCGATCGCCTGGATGATCGATTCGTTCAATCCCGCGGTGGCCGCGGCACGCCGGTGTGCGTACCACTCGTACTGCGACGTCCAATGACGCGCGGTGATGATGATCGCCATCTCGTTCAGCTTCGGCTTCATCGATGAATGAAAGCGCATCGAGGCGCCGAACTGCTGTGCGAGGTTGCCCATCTCGGGGCTGCGCAGCAGCACGTTGAACGGCCCCGACGCGCCGCGGCGCTCGCCCGAGATCAGATCCTCGAACATCTTCTTTTGTTCGGGCGTCATCGACGCGTAGGTGAGCGGCGCGAAGCGATTGCCGATCAACTTCACCGAGTTCGGGTCGGGCCGTGCCGCCGCGGGCCCGGGGTTCTGAGCGGTGACGATTCCCATCGCCCCGATCAGCATCACGACGATGCTCCAGAGCGCGATCATGCGACGCATCGTGATCCTCCTGTCATTTCTTCAACGTGTGACGTTCGAGCATCTTTCGGCGGACGACCGCGCCATAGACGTTGCCGTCGGCATCGACGCCGATGCCCTCTGCGCCAGAGTGATCCGGCGCCGTCGACTCCATGTCCTCGATGAACGTCTTCACCTCGCCAGTCTTGGCGCTGCCGATGCGGATGCCTTTCTTGATGCCTTTCAACTCGTGCGCACCGGTATCGGGTCCCGACTCGGAGTCGGTCACGTAGATGGTGTCGTCCTTGGTGATCGAGATGCCGCTCGGTCGTCCGAACTGATGCCACTGCTCGAGGAACCTGCCGTCTTGATCGAAGATCTGAATGCGATTGTTCTCGCGGTCGCCGACGAAGAGCCGGCCGCGTGCGTCCATCGCGATCGTGTGCGGCTCACTGATCTCGCCGGGGCCCGATCCCTTCTTGCCCCATTCCTTGATGAACTTCCCGTCCTTCGTGAACTTCACGACGCGGTTGTTCTTGCCGTTGCGATGGCTGTCGGTGACGAAGATGTCGCCGTTCGGCGCGGTGACGACATCGGTGGGTTGATCGAAGAGATCCGCTCCCGATCCACTGACGCCGGCCTTGCCCAGCGTCATCAGGACCTTGCCCTGCGGATTGAACTTGAAGACCTGATGTCCCTTGCCGTTCTCGCCGCGGGCGTCGGTCACCCACAGATTGCCGTCGCGATCGACCGTGGCGCCGTGCGGAAAGATGAACATGCCGCTGCCCCAGCTTGTCAGCAGCTTGCCGTTCTTGTCGTACTTGAGGATCGGCGCTTCGGATCGTCCGGCGCACGAGTTCTCGAAGCAGCGGTGGATGACGTAGATCGATCCGTCGGGAGACGGTTCGACGGCGGTGACCGCGGCCCAGACAACACCCGGCGGCAGCTGGCCCCAATCGCGCGCGGTCGTATACGGCTGCGGAAGATCATTGCGCACCGCCTCGTGTTGTTGGGCCACCAACGTAGCGGTCGCGAGGAACATCACGACGATCAGCGTGCGTTTCATGCGCGGAGCATACCGCCGAGGTCGAACGCGCGCAATCGCGATTGTGTGAAGCGGACGCTGCAGCACAGGCGTATAGTCCGCCCATGACTTCAGTCGTCGATCAGCTCGAATCGATCACCGACGAAGACCGCGGGTACACCGGTTCCCGCTTCGCGGAAGTGGTGACGGCTGTCTTCGCCAATCCGTATCAACGCGTGTGGGGCGCCAACGGTGAATCACCGTTGCCGGTCCACCCGGTGACGTTCCGCAGTGTCGCGTCAGGCATGCAGCGCGCGAGCGAGCGGGCGGTCGACTCGGGCGCCGACCTGAGGTGGGGTCCGGATCGCAAAGGCTTCACTCGCCTCGTGCATCCGAACGCTGTCTGTTTGATCGGCGAGTGGGAGATCACTGAACGTACGGACTACACGGGGTACTTCTCGCCGGGCAGCCGCGCGTTGATCGTCGGACGCTATTCGACGTGTTGCAACGAGACGCGTCGTGGCCGCGTGCGGTCGCTCTCGCTGGCTGGCAAGCTGTATCCGACGAGCGATCCCAATCACGCGCTGCCGCTGCGCACGGCCAACTTCCTGACCCAGGAAGACATCGGCGGGATGCGCACCGACTACATCAACGACGCGGAGCTGCGAAACGCGCCGGATCTGACCGCCACTCGCCGTGGTGCGGGCATTGCCACCTTGCTCGCGACCGGCGCCGCCTTTCAGCGCGTGGACAAGGAGCCGGGTATTCGACAGCTCTATGCGATCGCAGAGTTGGGGAAGGCCGAAGACACCGCGACGCGCACGCCGGAGTTCATGCGGCTCAAGGTCGTGTCCACGCAGCCGCGAGTCCCTGGCGCCGATCTGGATTTTCGCGACGAGGTGATGGCGCAGATCTTCGACCGCGGCGATCCAACCCCGAAGCGCACGTTGACATTCACCATCGAAGTCACCGATCAGGGAAAGGCGAGCGGTCCCGGCTTCCGCGTTCGCTGGCGCTTCGAGAACTGGCGCGCGATCGGGAGAATCGTCTTCAACCACGCGGTGGTGTCGCAGAACGCCGACACCGTCCTGCACTTCAATCATCCGACGTGGCGCGCGGATCGCAACGATCCGAAGACGGCGACGCGCGTCAACGGACGGAAAGTCGCGACCTAGACGTCAGGGGCTGCCCGCCTCGAGACGCTCTTTCGTCCCGGTGAGAATGGCCAGCGTACCGGCCTGCACGTCGCTGCGGACGCGGCGTCGGATGAAGAAGCCGGTAAAGCCGCTGAGGCCATCGGAGCGGCTGCGGTTGATGATGACCAGCCAGAATCCCCGTCCACGCGCGGGATCGGGAAACAGCGCACGCAGCTCGAGCGCCGTCCAGAAGTAGTGGCTGGCGTACAACATCTTCGACGCCACGAGCGTCTCGTCTCGTCCCTCCCAGATCACCATGTGGCTGATCCGGATCGTCGGCTTGAGGCCGAACTGCGTTTCCTGCCAATAGAGGAACGAGGTGGCACCAGGCAGCGTGGCAGCAGGGTATTCGAGCAGATAGCGGCGCAGATCCGGGATCGATGGCGTGAGCGCCGGCATCTGGTCGACGAGCGCTCGCAACTCCGAGGCGGCGAACGTCGGGCGCGCATTGTCGCGATAGACGGCAAGGCGATCGTTGCCTTTCTCGAGATAGCCGGTCACGTACTCCAGTGAGAGCCGCCGCATGACGGCATCGGCGCCCGACTGCGGGTTGGCGGCCTTCCAATCGACCTCAGTGCGAAACGTCTGCAGTGCCTGCTGGCTCAATTTCAACTCGCAGTCACCAACCTTGCACGTCCGCAGGTCTTCGACGTCCTCCGGCGACAGATGCATCTCGGCGAAATCGTCGAGACGCGGCGGCGTGCTGATGCGCTTCGTCACCTTGAAGCGTCCGCCGCGCTCGAAGCGCTCGATGTTCTTCACCGCATCGATGTAGCGGCGCACGGGCGCATCGATCCAGATCGCGCCGAAGGCGGCGAGCTCTTTGGTGATGTCGGCGTCCAGCAGTCGCGTGAGCGGCGCGCCGCTCATCAGCCGCGAGCGTTCGGTGGACGTCGGCCGCACCACAGTCGCGAGATAGGTCTCGAGTCCCGGTGGCAGCGCGGATGACTTCTGTGCCGAGTCGCTGGTCGACCATGCGGCGACGAGCACGACGACGACACCGGCGGTTCGAATGTGAACAGAGGTCGAGCTGCGGCGCGGACCAATCACGGTTTGACTCGGTGTGGAGCGTTGTCTAGTGTACCTGGATTCTCGCCGCCAAACCTCCGCAGCGCGCCGTGCAGTGGACGGTGCTCCTCGGCGTCATCGCCCTGATCGTCTTGTTGTGCCTGCTCGTGCTGTATCCGTTTGCGGACGTGATCGCGTGGTCGTCGGTGCTCGCCATCGCGTTTCATCCCGTGCATCGCCGGCTCGTGCAGCGCACCGGACGCGTCACCCTGAGCGCGCTGATCTGCAGCGTGCTGGTGGTGATGGTGATCCTGATGCCGGCGCTCTTTCTCACCGGGCTCGCGGTCAATCAATACCTCGCGCTGCGTGAGTACCTGCAGGAGCTGTCGAAGGGCGGCTTCGACGTCACCGCGATTGCACCGCTGCGGCAGATATCGGAGTGGCTCGCCCGCATGGGTGTGAACGCGGCGGCCATCATGGGCTGGATCGCGCAGTATGCCGGCGAGCTGGGTCGTGCGACGGCCGGCTACTCGCTGGCGATTGCTGCCAACATCTCGAGCGTCATCGTCTCGTTCGTGTTCACGATCTTCGCCACCTTCCTGCTGCTGCGCGACGGTGAGCAGCTGGTTGT
>Ga0075423_10001314_pt1 | contig 21644 bp, 9 predicted proteins | sample SoiMethybrSBSTD2_FD_80114 | JGI IMG/M metagenome (GOLD analysis project Ga0075423, IMG submission 80114) | Bulk soil microbial communities from a Populus tree surrounding site in Tennessee, USA - Soil MetaG P. TD hybrid SBSTD2 | ecosystem: Environmental > Terrestrial > Soil > Tree plantation... | reverse complement strand
GCGAACTGGCTACAGGCTACGAAGCTGGCCTGCCCGACCAGGTATGGCGCGCGGATGGGACGTGGGCCGAAGCGCAGGTGCGCGATCGTCACGGAGCCGGATTTCTTCGAGTCATACACGAAATAGCCCTGGACATAATTCTCGGTCTCCTCGCCGATGATCTTGATCGAGTTCTTATTGGCCCCCACCGTCCCGTCGGCACCCAGGCCCCAGAACACACAGCGCACTGTGTCGTCGCTTTCGATTGAGAACGCCGGGTCATACGCGAGGCTGGTGTGGCTGACATCGTCGTTGATGCCGATCGTGAAGTGGTTCTTCGGCGCGCGCTGCTGTAGCTCGTCGAAGATGCTCTTGACCATCGCCGGGGTGAACTCCTTGGAGGCAAGGCCGTAGCGCCCCCCGATCACCAGGGGCCGGGTAGTGGTTGCTGAAGCCTGATCCCTGAACCCTGATCCCTCGCTGAGGGCTGAGACGACATCCAAATACAGCGGCTCGCCGACGCTGCCGGGCTCCTTGGTGCGATCAAGAACCGCGATGGCTTTGACGGTCGGCGGCAGCGCGCGCAAGAAATGCTCAACCGCGAACGGGCGGAAGAGATGCACCTTGACCACGCCGACCTTCTCGCCACGCGCGGTCAGATAGTCGGCGGTCTGCTCGACTGTCTCGGCACCCGACCCCATCACCACGATCACGCGCTCGGCGTCAGGCGCGCCGACGTAGTCAAACAGATGGTACTGCCGCCCGCTCAGCGCGGCGAAGCGGTCCATCGCCTGCTGGACGATTGAGGGGCAGGCGAGATAGTAGGGGTTGACGCTCTCGCGCGCCTGGAAGTAGATGTCGGGGTTCTGCGCCGTGCCGCGAATGAATGGTCGGTCGGGCGAGAGGCCGCGCTGGCGATGGGCGCGCACCAGGTCGTCGTCGATCATCGCGCGAATAACATCGTCGCTGAGCTGCTCGATCTTGTTGATCTCGTGCGAGGTGCGGAAGCCGTCGAAGAAGTGGACGAACGGCACGCGCGCCGCGAGTGTCGCGGCGTGCGCGATCAGCGCCATGTCCTGCGCCTCCTGGACCGTGTGCGCCGAGAGTAGCGCCCAGCCGGTCGCGCGAACCGCCATGACATCGGCGTGGTCGCCGAAGATCGACAGACCCTGCGCCGCGAGTGAGCGCGCCGCCACATGGAAGACAGTCGGCGTTAGCTCGCCGGCGATCTTGTACATATTCGGGATCATGAGCAGCAACCCTTGTGAGGCCGTGAAGGTCGTCGCGAGCGCGCCGCTTTGCAGCGCGCCATGGATCGCGCCGGCCGCGCCGCCCTCGGATTGCATCTCGATCACCTGCGGCACGCTGCCCCAGAGATTCGGTCGGCTCGCGGCCGACCAGGCGTCGGCCAGCTCGCCCATCGATGTCGAGGGGGTGATCGGGTAGATCGCGATCACCTCGCTGAGCTTGTGCGCGATTGATGCGGCCGCTTCGTTGCCGTCGATTGTGACCCACATATGGTTCATAGCCTGCTCCAATACCTGTACAAGAAACGTGAGGCGTGAAGTGTGAAACGTACACTCCCCATCACGTTTCACGTTTCACGGAAGTGGGATACTTTCTATTTCCCCCAGTATAGGGATCGGCGCGCACTGTCGTGTAAAGAAAGCACAACCGCCAGTAGTGTTTTGTTGATTACACCAGAGTGGCGAAGCGAATCTTTTACGCCAGGTATGCTGAAGAAAGAAGTCTTCCTTCAGGGTAGCGGTTTCTTCTCTGTGGCACCCGTTTCGCTGATCTATCATGACCCTGGGTTGGAAGGACCAAGCCGAATCCGTGAAACGCGAAATGTGAAACGTGATCGGGAGGGCTGTTCACGCTTCACGTTTCAGATACAGGGAGGAATGGTATGAAAGCGCTAATTGTGTACGCATCCTGGTTCGGGCACAACCGTGCCGTCGCGCGGGCGCTCGCCGCCGAGCTGACCAACCGTGGAATGCAGGTGGTCTGCACGCCCGCTAGCCATGTCACCGCCAGCGATGTCGGCGAGTTCGATCTGCTGGTGCTGGGGACGTATACGCATGCGGGGAAAGCCAGCCCAGAGCTGCACGCATTGTGCGAGGCGATCCCGCTGCATCAGTTCGAGCGAGCGGCGGTCGCGCTGTTCGGCACGCAAATGCTGTCAACCAAGCAGGCCGGTATGCCCGGCGGCGTCGATGAATTGCAGACCTGCCTGACCGAGCGCGGCTGCGAACTGGCGGTCGAGCCGCTGCGGTTCGGTCTGCGCGGCGCTGCCGCCGCCTTCCTGCCGCTGCCGTGGCTGGGAGCGGACGAGCGGCATCAGATCGCGGAGTTCGCGGCTGAACTCTGGGAGGCGAGTGTGCCCGCGCCGTTGGTCTAAGGGCAATACGTTTCATATAACAGGACATACACGGTCGGGCCAGGACCAGCAGAATCGCTGAGGCGCTGAGAGGCTGAAGCCGCTGAGGGGCTCGGTTCAGTGGCCTCATAGCTTCAGCGCTTCAGCGGTTCTAAGGATGTGCCGCCCACTGCGTAACTCCTGTCAAATAACGTCTTGAGCGCCAAGGACGAAGGACGAAGTGTGCTGGAGTCGGTTCGTCGTTCGTCGTTCGTCGTTCGTCGAAGACCGCAAAGTGCTTATTCGATCAGGCGGAGGAACCATGAGCACAAATACGCTGAAACAGCAGATCCTCGTGCCGCTGGATGGCTCGGCGCTGGCAGAGAACGTTCTGCCGCACGCCCAGCTGCTGGCGCGCATCACCGCGCGCGGGCTGCTGCTGCTGCACGTCGTCACGCCAGCCGAGACCAGCCAGACGCGGCTGTGGAGCGCCGCCACACCCGCCGACCTACGCCGGCAACAGGAGGAAGCCGCCCTGACGCGGACTCACACCTACCTGGCTGCGCTCGCCGCGCGCCTCCAGGCCGAAGGGCTACTCGTTCGGACGGAGGTGCTGACGAATCACGATCCCGCTGGGGCGATCATCGACCGTGCCGCAGCTGATCCGGCCGTCGCGCTGATCGCTATGGCGACCCACGGGCGAAGTGGGCTCAGCCGCTGGATGTTTGGGAGCATCGCAGCCAAGCTGCTGCCCGGCGCACCCAAGCCGCTGTTGCTCCTGCGTACGCGCGAAGACGCCGGGGTGTACGTCCCTGAATCGCGCTATCGCAAAATCGTCGTTCCGCTGGACGGCTCAGCCGGTGCCGAGCAGGCGTTGGGGCAGGCCCAGATGATTGCGGCTGCCTGCGACGCGACGTTGGTGCTGGTCGTGGTTGTGCCGCCGGTCGATGATGTCGGTCTGGCCGAGGCGGGCATCATCCCATATTGGATGGAGGCTGAATCCCAGGAGGAGCAGCGGCACGCACAACAATATCTCAAACTACTGACGGCGCGGCTGATGGCCGAGCGGCTGCATGTGTACTCCAGACTTGGCGTGGGCCAACCTGCCGAGGCGATCCTGCGCGTCAGCGCCGAGGAGCAAGCCGACCTGATTGTGATGGCGACCCACGGATTGCGTGGTAGGGCGCGGCTCTGGTTGGGGAGTGTCGCCGCTAAGATGGCGCAGGGTGCCGAGATGCCTGTACTGCTGGTCCAAACACAAGACGACTGAACGCACTTCGGTCCGCACCCTTTTGGTGTGGTCCTGATCCCTGATCCCCGACCCCTGGTGTTGCAAGGCCATCTCAATCCTGCTATGATCTCAGCGATTGATCGCATGTTCAACGAGCTGCATGTGAGGTATCCGATGTCTGTGCAACCACGCCGGCACTGGACGCCAGCTGACTATTTGGCGTTTGAGCGCAGCCATCCCGACAAACATGAATTTGTGGATGGCCAGATTGTGCTGCAAGCCGGTGGATCACGAAATCATGCCCTGATTGGCACGAATGTCACGAGTAGTCTCCATCAGCAGCTGCGGCAGCGTCCATGTATGGTCTACGGCAGCGACATGCGGGTTGTCATTCCCCAGGCGCGCCGCTACGTTTATCCCGACATCACCGTCCTGTGCGGTGCTGCCAGCTTTGAAGATGCGCTTGACGACAGCTTAACCAACCCAACGCTGATCATCGAGATTCTCTCACCATCAACCGAACGCTATGATCGTGGCAAGAAGTTCCAAGCCTATCAAACGCTCGATAGTTTCCAAGAATACCTCCTGATCGCCCAGGACGCGACCATGATCGAGCATTTTGTGCGGCGATCCGACAAACTGTGGACCTTTGATGTGATCACCGACGCAAACGCGGTCATAACCCTTACGTCGATTGACTGTACGTTGCGCGTCGAAGACATCTACGAAAAGATCGTGCTACCACCAGCCGACCCCACTGAACCGATCAAGTAGTACAACTTGGCGTACGTACGACGAGGATTTCACCACCAAGACACAAAGGCTCCAAGGCTTGGTGTCTTGGTGACGCCCAGCGGGCAGCCCCACCTTCCCGGAAGGTTCCACTCACATGGCAGGAGTTAGGCGGTCGGGCGGCACCGTCGGGCTGAAGCCCTCGGCTACGGCTACAAAGCCCGCCTGCGCGGGCTGATTCAGGCCACGGCGGTGGCCTTCGTACACGTAGCCTGCCCATTCATGGGCCAGGCAGCTCTGCGTACCTCCTGTCACATGAGATGTCCATGCGGCTGCGCCGCACACTGATGCATGAAACTAGCGACGGCTATCGGCAATCTGCAATCTGCAATTGGCTATCGGCTATCGGCTATTTTCACATTGTGCGAGCGAGCGACCACCACAATCCGAAAACCAACATAGCTGTAGATGATTAACAGGTTGCTGCTGTCCCGCGACCCGCAGCGAAGAGCTGTGCTATCCCTAAGCCATGCCCCACCTCGCAATGGCACGACACCATCTTCCGGTGTAAAGCGTGCCACCTCCTCGAAATCTGCGACCAGCTTCTGACTCTCGCTAGGATAGCGCTCGAAATGACTAGCTCCCCACTCCAAGACATTGCCGGCCATGTCCAGCGCGCCGCAGGCGGCTGCGCCGGCCGGGCAGCAGCCCACTGGTGCCGAGCCATCATCGCTGGTCTCGTCGTAGATCGCATACTCCGGCGTCGTCGGTTCCTCACCCCACGGATAGGTGCGGCGCGGCTCGTCGGGGGCATAGCTGGCGGCAGTCTCCCACTCAGCCTCGGTCGGCAGGCGCACGCTGTAGCCGTTCGGCAGCACGCCCGCCAACTGCTCGGTCAGCCAGGCGCAGAACGCCGCCGCCGCGTACCAGCTCACGCCGATCACCGGCTGGTTCGCGCCAGTATAGTTTGGGGTATCCCAGTCCTGCGGCGGGGATAGGCTCCACTTCTTCTCCCAGCCCTGCGGCGTCCACCAGCGCTCGGCGTCCGGCGCATAGCCCTGTGCGACGAACGGTGCGAACTGCGCGACGGTGATCGGGAAGCGCGCGGTCCAGAACGCCGGCAGCGAAATATCGGCGCTGGGTTCGCCCTCGTCCCAGCCGCCGATCCGATAGGTTCCGGCTGGCAGCGCGCACCAGTAGCCGGATGGGTTGCCGAACGACTGCGGGAACGGCTCGGCGCGCCATTGGTCAATCGTCGTCGGGAAGCGCGGGTCGCCCAGCGCCGCGAGCGCCCGGCCGGTGCGGATGCGCTCGGCCACCGGCAGGATCGGGCTACCGGATTGATCGAGGTATCCCAGCACGATCACCAGCGCAGTCGTCACGCGCTCCCACAGCGCGGCCCGGCGCGCGCCCAATCGCCCCAGCCGCTCGCGCCCGATCTCGTTCAGCACCTCGCCAGCCAGCGTGGCGTTGCGTGCCCAAGCGGGCGTGTACTCAGGATGTTCGTCGAGCAGCGCCTCGGCCAGGTCGGCGGCTGGCCGGATCTGCTCGTTCAGCACGACCAGTCGGCTGGTGGCGAGCAGCAGCGCCTCGCGCCACTGCGTCCCGGTCGCCGCGCGCGCGAGCGCCCGATCAACAAACTCGGTCTCGCGCTCGCCCCAGTCGCCATCGCTGGTCAGCCGGCGCGCGGCCAGATATTCCTGGAAGGTGCGATGCGGAAAGCGGTAGGTCTCCGGCCCGTACTGCTGCAATATGCCGTTGCTGTAGCGGCTGATGTAGCGGCAGAAGGTCTCAGCGCGGCTGTAGGCGCGATCGGGATCGTAGCCGGCAAAGAACGCCCGCGCGGTCTCGATCAGCACCGCATACGGCAGATCGGCACCGGCCTCGCCATCGCCGCTCACGCCACGGCTGTGCGCGGCCAGCCCGAGCCGGTCCAGCAAGCGGCCCAGATCGCTTTCATTCCACTGCGGCAAGTCGAGCTGGACGCGCAGCGGCTGATCGCCGCGCTCTGCGCGCCAGCGCAGCAGCAGAAACTCGATGCACTTCTCGTAGAGTTTGACGCGCTCGTCGGGCAAGCGGCCCTCGTAGGCGTGCAGCAAGGTCATCATCGTCAGCAGCAGCGGGTTGCCGGCCAACCGGCGCAGTTCAACGCGGTCGCGCACCTCGGCGCGCAGCCGCGCGCAGAGCGTGACCGCATCGCCGTTGAGCGGGCGGTCGAGCTGCACCAATACGTCATACCAGCGGCCAATAAACTCGTGGCGCAGCTCATCCGAGAAGGGGATGAGCGTCTCGCTGCGCCATTTGGCCAGCTGGCGGTTCGGCTGCTGGTAATCGAGCACACGGCAGGTGATCAGCATCCGGCTAGGTACTGCCGCCGCAACCATTGTCAGCAGGTGGATGACCTGCGCCAGTGGCTGTCCATCCGCGCCGGCCGGCACCTCGTCGAGTCCATCGAGCAGTAGCAGCGCGCGCCCGGCGGCGATCTCGACGCGCAGCACATTGGCGATCGGCTCGCCATACTGCGCGATCAGCCAGGCGTTCCAGGGCACCAGACCGCTCCAGCGGACGAGCTGCGGCTGCTGCTCCAGCCAGGCCGCCAGCTCGCGCAGCACCACCCGGATCGGCAGCAGGGCGATCCAGCCCTCACCCAGTCGCTCGATCCAGCCGGCCTCACCAAGCGTCGCACGCACCAGACACAGGCTGACGAAATTCACGAAGGTGCTCTTGCCGCCGCCGGGGTCGCCCAGCAGCACCAGCTGTGGCTGGGAGGTCAGCACTTCCAGCGCGGTACGTTGGCGGTCTGCGCCCGGTCGCCGCTTGCGGTCTTCCGCGCTCATCGGTACGGTGCTGGCGACCTCCAGCCGGGTATACACCGCCGCCAGTTCGACGGCGGCGCGGGTTGGGTCGCTGCTGTCGGCATCGGCCAGCGATAGGCGGTTGCACATGCCGGCGAGTCCCAGCAGATATTCGCGCAGCAGCATGGCGCGGTCGGGCGTGTCGGCGCTGCCGTAATTATTGATCGTCTGCTGGGTGGCGATATTGACATCGCGTTGCGCCGTCAGCGCCGGCGCGGCTGATGCCTGAAGCGCCGCGAGCTGCTGCTCTTTCTCGGCCAGCTGCGTTTCCAGTGGACGCCGCAGATCGGGCAGCGTCGCCAGCGATGCGATAGCGGCGCGCAGCTGATCGCATTCGGATTGGAGCTGGGCCACCTGTATGGCGTGCTCGTCAATCATTTGCTCGTCCTGTCGTCGTTCAGGTTGCCAGTAGCGCCTGTAGTCGTGCGATCTCAGCGCGAATATCCTCGATCTCGGTCAGCACCTCCGGTCGCGCGTTGTTGCCAGCTCGCACGGATTGGACCTCCAGCACACGCAGCCGGCGAGTGTATTCCTCGATCATCTGCTGGATATGCTCAGGGCCGCTGTCGGCTGGCCGCGGCGGATTGGTCTGACGATCGTCCGTCGCGGTGTTGCTGATCGTCTGATTCGTGGCGATGTTCGTATTACGCCCGCTGGTGATTGGCCCAGACATGCGCGGCCCTTCAGTGACGTGCTTGTCACCCGCCACGACATCGCCGATGCTGCCGATCTGGTTGCCGCTGCCGAGGTTGATCCCGCCGGACTGCTGATGCGTGATGTTGCCATGTACATCGCCCGCGATCGCCGTGCCGACCTGGGCGTTGCCACCGATGATCTGGTTGTGGCTGCGCGTGGCCGGCGGCGCGCCGCCAAGCAGCGCCGCCAACTCGCGTTCGTTCGCGGCGAGCTGCGCCTCCAGCGGACGCCGCGCATCGGGCAGCGTCGCCAGCGATGCGATGGCAGTGCGCAGCGCAGCGATCTCGTCATTGAGCTGCGCGGCTCGTTTAGCACGCTCATCGGTCATTGTCACCCTCCCAGCTCCGATTCTTGATGCGCTAAGACAAGTCTTGTTTATGGTCACTATAGACAGGATTACGGCACGGCTCACTCTACTAAACGGACAATACGCCAAAAATCGTAGCGCCCGCGCCTGAATGCGCCATATCCCTGATGAAACACCATCGATTCTGAATGTATTGATTACATTATCGCACCCCTCTTCCTCCCGCGCTGATCGTGCTATTATGTCAGGACCACGGCGCGTTCTGTTTTTGGAACATCTTAGTTGCGGTGGATGACGTGTTGGCTGAGTTGACGATCGACGGGTGCGGAAGGGCGATGTCGACGGCGAGCGCGACGAAGACCTGTCCGGTGTGACCGTATTGGTTGATCAGCCGGAGCAACACCGGACAGGTCTGGCGTCGAATGCAACGATGTGCGACGAAGACCTGTCCGGGGTGACCGTTGCCGCCGTTCCGCTGGGACGAGCAGCGCCGAGCAGATCCGCGCTGAGGTTGAAAACGCGACGGCCTTTCAAACAATATCTGGGCGGCGATGACGATGAGGACCAACGTGATGTCAGCGATTTCACCACTGCGGCGAGGTGCCGCTTACCATATCTACAACCGTGGCAACAACCACGAGAACTTGTTCGTCCAGGAGCGCAACTATGCGTACTTCCTTAACCTCTATGTCAGGCACGTCGAGCCGATCGCCGAGACGTTTGCCTATTGCCTGATGAAGAACCACTTCCACCTGCTCGTACGGATCAAGAACGACAGCGACGAGGCGCGCGAGCCGAGTCGCTGTTTCGCGAACCTGTTCAACGCCTACGCGCGAGCCTTCAATCGCGCCAATAGCTGAACCGGCGCTTTGTTTCAGCGGCCTTTCGGGCGGATCGAAGTGTCCGACGATCGCTACTTTGCGGCACTGGTGATATATATTCATCACAACCCTCAGAAACACGGCTTTGTCGCCGATTTCCGCGACTGGCCCTACTCGTCGTATCATACCTTGGTATCGGCGCGCCCGACCCGCCTCCAGCGCGACCTGGTGCTGGCCTGGTTTGGCGACGTGAACAGTTTCCTGGTGGCGCATGAGCGTGACCCCGGCGAGATGTACAATGCGGTCGACGATGACACCAACGAAGGACTGGCAGGCCCGACGTAGCACGACCAAACCTGTCAGATATTACGTTGGCCGCGCGACTGGGCCGAGCACTTTCGTCGGATCATAGGGGGTTTTGTGCTTCACAACGCCATAGATGATATGGATCAGCTTGCGCATCACCGCACCCAGGATCACGCCGTAGGGTTTGCCGCGCGGCCAACCGCGCCGCATACTGTTTGAATTCGCTCGAATGTGTCATCACCGTGATCGCCGGCCAGTACAGCGCAGCTCGGACACTGGCCTTGCCGATTTTCGAGAGCCGCGCTCGCCGTCGCACCGAGGTTCCCGACTGATAGTTCGCCCCCCTCAGCCCGGCATCCGCACCCGCCGCTTTGGCCGATGGATATTCGGCCAGGTCGTAAAACTCGGAGAGCAGCTTCTGCGCCGTCACTGCGCCAATCCCCGCAACCGTGTCGATCAAGCCATGCAGTTCTTGCAGCTCGGCGTGCGCCGCCAGATGCGCCGTGATCTGCTGCTGGTTTGTCTTGAGCTGGGCTTCGAGCGTGGCCAGCACCAGCTCCAGCGAGGCGCGCACATCTGGCTCGCTGGTGTCTTGCAGGCGGTTGGTCTGCTGAATGCGCGTGGCAATCAGATCGTCACGATGGCGCACCAGCGCACGCAGTTTGCGCTGGGCCGCGGTCGGAGGCGTCCAGGGCTGCGGCGTCTGTGTGGCGCAGAACGAGGCAATCGTGGCGCTGTCGAGTTTGTCGGTCTTGTTGCGCTGCATCTGGCTCATCGCATAGCCCTTGATCCGTGCCGGGTTGACCACACTGACGGTATAACCCTGCTCGTACACAAACAGCGCCAGCGCTTCCCAATACACATTGGTGGCTTCCATGCAGACGTGGAGCCGGCTGACGCCCTGGTCGAGCAGCCACTGGTGCAGCTGCTGGAAGCCGGCAGGGCTGTTGGCAAACTGCTGAAAGAAGCTGACACCAGCGCGCAGCAGCATCGCATCAAAGGTCAGTTTGGCCAGGTCAATGCCAAGGTGGTCCATGGGATACCTCATTTCTTGCAATGCAGCTTGTCCCTGGCACAACCTTGTCCTTAGCTGCTGGCACTGCCGCAGTCGGATCTTACGCGGGCTCGTGGAACAAGCGAGCGATGTGCGCGACAGAACCAATCTGACAGACGGCGTCAAGCGCAAAGGTCTTTCGCGGTCTTCGGGCGCACGAACTATCAGTATACCAGCAGCACGCTGAGCTGATCCACAGGCCATGGTCTTTCGTTCGCACGCTCACCGCAAACGCGGCGGCCTTTCAAACAAGGTGCGATCCGCAGCGCCTGCAGAGCGCCAGGAGCAGCCCTGGCCTCACCTCACAGGTTTACAACGTGGGAAACGAACGACATAACGTGAAACGTGAAGCGCAGGATAAGTTCACGTTTCACGTTTCACGTTTCAGCATGATCCTATGGTATAATTTGCGCTATGCGCTGGCTGAGGCCGAGTGTGCGCTTCGTCGCTCGCCACACAGCCGCTGATATGTGATCCCCGCCGCCCTATTTATTGCTTGAACCGCGCTGTTCATTGGTAGAACGTCCAACGCCGATCGTTGCGGTCGTCCTCGACCCAATCCGTCGCCGACGCTGTATCGCGTCGCAGCGCAAACCCACCGAGATATATGGCTATCTGCTGCCTTCCGTGAAACGTGAAACGTGAAACGTGATGGGAACGCGGGTCACGTCTCACGCTTCACGAAATGTGCGTTGGGATGGTTTCAAACGCATGAGTGCCTAAGCGGGCGTCCTGACCAACCACATAACCCACTTCCCGCTAGTAGTGCGCAGCTGCCTGCCTGCGCCACCCTGCAAAACCGACGCGCACTGCCAGCAACGTAGCAAGGATATAACCGTATGAAAGGGCTTGAAGACGAGCTCGGCGAGCTCACCCCCGACCAACGCCGCCTGGTCGAGCGCTGGCTGCGTGAGCAATCGGCACTGGAGGAGCCACCGCCGCCCACCGCTCGCATTCCGCGCCGCCGCGCGACCGACGTGTGCCCGCTCTCGTTCGACCAACAGCAGCTCTGGTTCTTGTACCAATGGGAGCCCGAGAGCACCCCATACAACTTCCCGATCGCCGTGCGTCTGCGTGGTCCGTGTGATCTGGCGACGCTGGCGCGCAGCCTCATGGTGATTGTGCAGCGCCACGAAGCCTTGCGCACGACCTTCGTCGCGCCGAGCGGGTCGCCACAGCAGCTGATCGTCCCGGTCGTGCCGATCCCATTGCGCCGGATCGATCTGGATCAGCTGCCGGTCGCCGTGCAGGAGCAGCAGATCGCGCAGCTGGCGCGTATGGAGGTCGCGCAGCCCTTCGATCTGGAACACGGGCCGTTGCTGCGCGCGTGCGCCATGCGGCTCGCTGCCGACGAGCATGTGCTGCTGATCACGATTCATCACATCGTGTTTGATAACTGGTCGCAGGGCATCTTGATTCGCGAGCTGATCGCGCTGTATACGGCGTTTCGTGCAGGGCGGACCCCGCCGCTGCCCACGCTGCCGGTGCAGTATGGCGACTACGCGATCTGGCAACGCCGGCACCTGCAAGGCCGCCTGCTGAACGACCAGTTGGCGTTTTGGACTGCGCAGCTGCGCCATGCGCCTGCGCTGCTCGATCTGCCGACCGACTACCCGCGCCCGCCGATCCGCAGTGCGCGCGGGGCCAGCCACGTCTTTGTGGTCCCCGCGCCGATCACCGAACGCCTCAACCAGCTGAGTCGGCAGACCAGTGCCACGTTGTTCATGACGCTCTTGGCCGCATACGACGTGCTGCTGTATCGCTACAGCGGCCAAACCGATCTCGTCGTCGGCACGTCGATAGCCGGGCGCAACCACGATGAACTGGAAGGGCTGATTGGCATGTTTGTCAACCGGCTGGCGTTGCGGGCGAATCTGGCCGGCAATCCGCCCTTTCGTGACCTTGTACAGCAGGTGCGCGCGCTGGCGCTGGCGGCCTACGCGCATCAAGACATCGCCTTTGAGCAGGTGCTCGATGCCCTGCTGATCACGCGCGATATGAGCCGGCACCCGATTTTCCAAACTATGCTCGTGCTGCAAAACGCGCCGATGCCGGCGGTCCATGGCGCTGGGCTGACCGTGCAGCCGCTAGAGGTGCCGCGTACGACCGCACAGTTTGATCTCGCGCTGTTCTTCCGCGAGGGGGCGCACGAGCTGCGCGGGCGGGTCAAATATAGCACCGAGCTGTTTACACCGACGACGATTCAGCGTATGTTCGCCCAGTTTCAGCGGGTATTAGCCGGGATCGTCGCCGACCCCGATCAACCGATCGATGCGCTGCCGCTGTTGAGCGTGGCGGAGCGCGCGCAGCTGCTGGTGGCCTGGAACGACACGTCGGTAGGGGTCAGGGGTACGGGGGTCAGAAGCAGGATTGCCGACGCCTGTCTGCACGAGCTGATCGCAGCGCAGGCTGCCCGCACGCCCGACGCGATCGCGCTGGTCTTTGACAGGGGTCAGGGATCAGGGGTCAGGGATCAGGAGTCCCCAGCCTTCAGCCTTCAGCTGACCTACGCCGAACTGGACCGCCGCGCTAACCAGCTGGCGCATCATCTACGCGACCTCGGCGTCGGGCCGGAGGTGCGCGTCGGCGTCTGTCTGGAACGCTCGGTCGAATTGCTGGTGGCGCTGCTCGGCATCCTCAAAGCCGGCGCTGCCTACGTGCCGCTCGACCCGACCTATCCAACCGAGCGACGCGCCTTTATGCTCGACGATAGCCAGGCGGCGGTGCTGATCACGCAGCAAAGCATTTACGATTTACGATTGACGATTGACGATTTGGAGGAATCCCAGACCTCAATCGTAAATCGTAAATCCAAAATCGTAAATCTAGACGCCGACTGGCCGCAGATCGCGCAACAGTCGGCCACGGCACCAGACAGCGGCGCGCGCCCAGAGAATCTCGCCTATGTGATCTACACATCTGGCTCGACAGGCTCTCCCAAGGGCGTGATGGTCAGCCATCGCGGCGTCGTCAACCTGCTTGCGGCGCTCGGTCACCCGCTCGGCTTCAGCGCTGCCGATCGGCTGCTGGCGCTGACGACGCTGACGTTTGACATCGCCGGGCTGGAGCTGTATCTGCCGCTGATCGTCGGGGCCGGCGTCATCATCGCATCGCGCGAGGTCGCGCGCGATGGGCTTCGGTTGGCCGATGCCCTGGCCGCGCAGCGCGTGACGATGCTCCAGGCCACGCCCGCGACCTGGCGGCTGCTGCTGGCGGCGGGCTGGGCCGGGCAGCCAGCGCTGACGCTGCTATGCGGCGGCGAGGCGCTGGTGGGCACACTCGCGCATTCGCTGAGCACGCGCGGGCGGGCGCTCTGGAACCTCTATGGCCCGACCGAGACGACGATTTGGTCGAGCGCCTATCGCGTGCGGCTATCGGCGCATGGCATCACCACAGCGGAGGCGCTGGTGCCGATCGGTCGCCCGATCGCCAACACAACGATCTACATCCTGGATCGGGCGCTGCAACCAGTGCCGATCGGCGTGGCGGGCGAGCTGTACATCGGCGGCGACGGGCCGGCGCGTGGCTACCTCAACCGCCCCGACCTGACCGCCGAGCGCTTTGTGCCCAACCCATTCGTGAATTGCAGATTGCAGATTGCAGATTGTAGATTATCCCAATCTGCAATCTGCAATCTGCAATCTGCAATCGGGACGCGGCTATATCGCACCGGCGACCTCGCGCGCTATCGGTCCGATGGCCTGATCGAGTTCCTGGGGCGGCGCGATCATCAGGTCAAGCTGCGCGGCTACCGAATCGAGCTTGGCGAGGTCGAAACAGTGCTCGCGCAACACCCGACGGTGCATTCGTGTGTCGTCCAGGCGCGCGCGGATGTCCCTGGCGAGCTGCGCCTGGTCGCGTACGTGGTCCAGGGGTCAGGAGGCAGGGGTCAGGGATCAGGGGAAGGAGACACGGAGACACGGAGACACGGAGACACGGAGAATCCCAATGTCAGCTTGTCAGCTCCCCGACCCGCGACCCGCGACCCCCGATCCCTGATCCCTGATCTGCGCGCATTTCTGGCAACGCGCCTGCCCGAGTACATGATCCCAGCAGCGTTTGTCGTGCTCGACGCGCTGCCGCTGACGCCGAGCGGCAAGATCGATCGGCGCGCGCTGCCCGCGCCCGACCTGCGCGCCGAGGTAGCCAGCTACATCGCGCCGCGCACGCCGACCGAGGAGGTATTAGCGGACATCTGGGGCGACATCCTGAAGGTGCCGCGGGTTGGGGTGGCCGACAACTTCTTCGCCTTGGGTGGGCACAGTCTGCTGGCGACCCAGCTGCTCGCGCGACTGCGCACGGCGTTTCAGATCGATGTGCCGCTGCGCAGCCTGTTCGAGACACCCACGCTGGCGGCGCTGGCCGCGCGGATCGCGCAGGAGAGCCAGCGCGGGCGCGCACCGACCCTGCCGCCACTTGGCCCGCAGCCGCGCACGGGCGCACCGCCGCTCTCGTTTGCCCAGGAGCGGCTGTGGTTCCTCCATCAGTGGGATCCTGGTGCGGCGACGTACAACGTCCCTTCACCGATGCGGCTGGTCGGACGGCTCGATATATGCGCGCTGCGCTACGGCCTGAACGAGGTCATCCGGCGACATGAGTCGCTGCGCACGATCTTCCCGTCCGTCGACGGCCAGCCCGTGCAGGTGATCGCCGCGCGCTTGGCCCTGCGGCTGCCGCTAGTCGATCTCCAGGCGCTCCCCGACGCGCTCCGCGAGCACACGGCGCTGCGGCTGCTGACCGATGGGGCGCGCCGCTCGTTCGACCTCGCCGCCGGCCCGCTCGTGCGCGTCCTGCTGATTCGCCTGACCACAGCCGATCATGCCTTTCTGCTGAACCTGCATCATATTATCTGCGATGGCTGGTCGATGGCGATCTTCATCCAGGAACTTGTGGCGCTCTACCGCACGTTCGCGCTTGGGCAGCCCTCGGCGCTGCCCGATCTCGCGATCCAGTACGCTGATTTCGCGATCTGGCAGCGTGCCTGGCTGCAAGGCGCGGTGCTGGAAGCGCAGCTCGACTACTGGCGACGACAGCTCGGTGACCACTTTCCGGTGCTCGATCTACCGACTGATCGCCCGCGCCCACCTGTGCAGACGCATCGGGGTGCGCGCGAGTCGATCATCATCGCTGACGCCACGGTCGCGGCGCTGAAGGTGCTCTGCCAGGCGGAGGGTGCCACCCGCTTCATGGCGCTGCTTGCGGCCTTCAGCCTGCTGCTGGCGCGCTACAGCGGTCAGACCAACATCATCGTTGGCGTGCCGATCGCGAACCGCGATCTGGTCGAGATCGAGGGGCTGATCGGCTACTTCGTCAACACGCTGATGCTGCGCACCGACCTCGCGCGCCCGGCGAGCTTTCGCGAACTGCTGCGGCATGTGCGCGACACGACGCTCGACGCTCACGAGCACCAGAACATCCCGTTCGAGCAGTTGGTCGAGCAGCTTCAGCCAGAGCGTGACCTCAGTCGTACGGCGCTCTTCCAGGTCATGTTCGTGCTGCAAAACACGCCGCCGGCAGTGTACGAACTCCCCGATCTGACGATGCGCCCGATCATCGCCGAGACAGGCACGTCCAAATTCGATCTGCTGCTCAGCCTGGGCGAAACCCCGCACGGGCTGCGCGGCGGGATCGAGTATAACAGCGATCTGTTCGACGCGACGACGATCAGACGCATGCTCAACCATTTTCAGAACCTCCTGCGCCATGCTGCCGCCGACCCATCCCAGCGGGTCGCGGAACTGCCGCTCCTGAGCGCAGCCGAGCGGATGCAGCTGCTCGTCGCGTGGAATCAGACCGATGCGGGCGCGCTCGACGGCGGATCGGTCGAGCAGCTCATCGCTGGCCAAGCCGCCCGCTCCCCCGACGCCGTCGCGCTGGTCTGGCGGGATCGGCACCTGAGCTATCGGGAGTTGGACGGCCGCGCGGGCCGGCTCGCCGATCGTCTGCGCGCGCGTGGCGTCGGGCCAGAGACGCTCGTGGGCCTGCGTGCCGAGCGCTCGATCGAGCTGATCGTCGGGCTGCTGGGCGTCTTGAAGGCTGGCGGCGCATACCTGCCGCTCGATCCTGCCTACCCGGCCGAGCGCCTGCGGTTTATGCTCGACGACAGCCGGGCGGCGCTGCTGCTGACACAAACATCGCTGAACGAAGAAGGTACGGGCACGATATATCGTGCCCCTACGACGGACGACGGAGACGATGAATCCAGTAGGGGCACGATATATCGTGCCCTTGCAACGGACGAAGGAGACAAGGAGATCGCTCAACTCGATGTCTCCTTGTCTCCCGGTCTCCTTGTCTCCCGGTCTTCTTCTCTCGGCAGCCTGGCCTACGTGATCTACACCTCGGGCTCGACCGGCACGCCGAAGGGGGTGCTCGTCACGCGGCAGGGCCTGGTCAACCACTGCCGGGCTGCGATCGGCTGCTACGATCTTAGCGCCGAGGATCGGGTCCTTCAGCTCGCATCGCTCAACTTCGACCTCGCCGCCGAAGAGATCTACCCGACGCTCGCCAGCGGGGCAACGCTGGTCTTCTGGCCGCACCAGACGCCCGCCGCGCCGCACGAATTCCTCGATCTGGCCGACCGCGAGCGCCTGACCGTGCTGGACCTGACGACGCCGCTTTGGCAGGTGTGGGCGACCGAGCAGACCAACACGGCGCTGCGCATGCCTGCCGCGTTGCGCCTGGTGATCGTTGGGGGCGATCGCGCGCTGGCCGAGCCGTATGCGGCCTGGCGACGTGCGATACCCGATCGCGTGCGCTGGATCAACTCCTATGGACCGACCGAGGCGACGATCATCGCGACGATCTACGAGCCGGATGCAGGCGCGCCGATCCCGCCGTGGGGCGGGATGTCGATCGGGCGTCCGATCAGGAACACGCGAGTCTACCTGCTCGACTCACAGATGCAGCCGGTACCGATCGGCGTGGCGGGCGAGCTCTTCATCGGCGGCGCGGGCCTTGCGCGCGGCTACCTCGGTCGCCCCGACCTGACCGCCGAGCGCTTTGTGCCGAATCCGTTCAGTGATTGCAGATTGCAGATTGCAGATTGCAGATTAGATCAATCTGCAGATGATGGCCGATGGCAAATGGCCGATGGCAGCGTACCTCAATCTGCAGATGATGGCCAATGGCAAGTAGTTGATGGCAGCCTCCCCCAATCTGCAATCTGCAATCTGCAATCTGCAATCGGGGAGCGGCTCTATGCAACCGGCGACTTGGCGCGCTACCGACCGGATGGCCTGATCGAGTTCCTGGGGCGCCGCGATCAGCAGGTCAAGCTGCGCGGCTACCGGATCGAGCTGGGCGAGATCGAGACGGTGCTCGTCGCGCAGCCGCTGGTGCGCGAAGCGGTGGTTGTGGTGCGCGAGGATGTGCCCGGCGATTGGCGGCTGGTCGCGTATGTCGTGCCTGCCACCGACGATAGACGACTGACGATAGACGATTGGGGAGATTCCGAGCCATCGTCTATCGTCTATCGTCTATCGTCCATCGTCACCGAGCTACGCACTTACCTAGCCGCGCGGCTGCCCGCGTACATGCTGCCGTCGTCGTTCGTGCTGCTCGACGCGCTGCCGCTCACGCCGACTGGCAAGCTCGATCGCAAAGCGCTGCCATCGCCCGAGTTGCGTGCCGCCACCGCCACCTACATCGCCCCGCGTGATCGATTGGAACTACAGTTGGTGCAGATCTGGGAGGAGCTACTGACTGTTCGACCGATCGGTGTCATCGACCCGTTCTTCGCGCTGGGCGGGCACTCGCTGCTGGCGGTGCGCCTGATGGCGCGGTTGCGTGAGCTGACCGGCGTCGCGCTGCCGATCGCCACATTGTTTCGTCACCCAACGATTGAGCAGCTGGCGCAGCTGCTGCGCGACCAGGCGGCACCGGCGGCATCCTCCGCGCTGGTCGGCATCACGACCGGCGGCACGAATCGTCCGCTCTTTTGCATCCATCCGCTGGGCGGCAACGTGCTGTGTTACGCCCAGCTCGCGCGCCAGCTTGGCCCAGCGCAGCCGGTGTATGGCATCCAATCACTCGGCTTGGAGCACGACCAGGCGCTGCCGACCGACGTTGAAAGTATGGCGTCCGCCTATGTTGAAGCGATCCGCACATTCCAACCCGTTGGCCCCTACCTGCTCTGCGGCTGGTCGGTCGGTGGATTGATTGCGCTTGAGATCGCGCAGCAACTGCACGCGCAGGGACAGACGGTCGCGCTGCTGGCGCTGCTGGATAGCTATGCGACACGGTCGATCAAGCTGTGGGTGCCGAATGAGGCTCAGATGCTGGTCGGGATGGCGCAGCAGCTCGGCGTGGCGCTGGATGCTGCGGCGTTGCAGCCGCTCGACGCGGAGCAGCAGCTGGCGTATGTGCTGGCGCAGGCCCAGCGCAGCGATGCGCTGCTGCCGGGGCTCGATCAGGCACAATTCCGGCGACTGTTCGCAGTCTATAAGGCCAACGCGCTCGCGCTGCTGCGCTATACGCCGCGCCCCTACGCCGGACGGCTGACCTTGTTCCGAGCGGATGCGGCGGCGCAAGGGAGCGATCCAACATTCGGCTGGAGCGCGCTGGCCATGGCGGGTGTTGCGACCTGTGACGTTCCGGGCGACCACGACACGATGTTGCAGGAGCCACATGTGCGCGTGTTGGCCGACCGACTGACGGAAGCTATCGCGCAGGCGCAGATGCTCAGACAAACAGAGGAGCTGACACTATGACCAGCCTTGATCAACGACTGGCGGGTCTGAGCCCCGACCAACGCCGCCTGGTGGAGCGCTGGCTGCGCGAGCAATCGGAGTCGGCAGCGCTCTCGCCGTCTGCCGGCATCCCACGTCGAAACGCGACCGATGTGTGCCCGCTTGCCTTTGCCCAACAACCACTCTGGTTCGTGCAGCAATGGGATCCGGACAGCGCTGCATTCAACTTTCCGATTGCTGTGCGCCTGCGTGGCCCGTGCGACCTGGCGACACTGGAACACAGCCTCACGGCGATTGTGCAGCGCCACGAGGCGTTGCGCACAACCTTCCCCGCCGTGAATGGGCAGCCACAGCAGTTGATCGCCCCAGCCGTGCCGATCCGGTTACTTCGAGTCGATCTGGACCAGCTGCCGGTCGCTGAGCAGGCGGCGCAGGCCGAGCACCTGGCGCGTACGGCGGCGGTGCAGCCCTTCGATCTGGAACGTGGGCCGCTCTTGCGCGCGCAGATCCTGCGCCTCGACGCCACCGACCATGTACTACTGATCACGCTGCACCACATCGTGTTTGACGACTGGTCACAAGCGGTCTTGATGCGCGAGCTGATCGCGCTGTATACGGCGGCGCGTGCGGGGCGCGCCGCGTCGCTGCCCGCATTGCCGATCCAGTATGGCGACTATGCGACCTGGCAACGCCAGCACCTGCCGGGCGGCGGGGATGCCCAGTTGGCGTTTTGGACCGAGCAGCTGCAGGATGCGCCACCACTGCTCGACTTGCCGACCGACTACCCGCGCCCGCCGATCCGCAGCGCGCGCGGGGCCGTCCAGACCCTTGCGATACCAGCGACCATCACCGACGGCCTCAACGCATTGAGCCGACAGGCCGGCACCACACTGTTCATGACGCTGTTGGCGGCCTTCGATGTCCTGCTGGCGCGCTATAGCGGTCAGGACGACATCGTCGTCGGTACGCCGATCGCTGGGCGCAATCGAAGTGAGCTGGAAGGGCTGATTGGGCTGTTTGTGAATGTGCTGCCGTTGCGGATGCATCTGGCGGGCAACCCGTCGTTTCGCGAGCTGCTGCAACGCATACGCGCGGTGGCGCTGGCGGCGTATGCGCACCAGGAGGTTGTGTTTGAACAGCTGCTCGACGCGCTGGCGATCGAGCGCGACCCGAGCCGTCACCCGATCTTCCAGGTGATACTGGCGCTCCAGAATGCGCCGATGCCGATGCTGGCGGGCGCGGGGCTGCGCGTCGAGCCGCTGGAGCTGGAGCGGACCACTGCACACTATGAGCTGGGGCTGTCGTTGCGCGAGGGCACCGACGGGCTGCGCGGCCGCGTCGAATACTGTACCGACCTGTTCACGTCAACGACGATCCAGCGCATGTGCGAACAGTTCGTCATCCTGCTGAGCGGCATCGTGACCGACCCCGATCAACGCATCGCCACGCTGCCGCTGTTGACTGCCGCCGAGCGCGAGCAGGTGGTGATAGCGTGGAATGCGACCCAAACGCCCTATCCGCACGAGCAGAGTCTGCCTGTGCTCGTGCTGATGCAGGCGGCACGCACACCGGATGCCGTCGCGGTCGTCTTCCACGATCGGCACCTGAGCTATGTCGAGCTGGCGCAGCGTGCCAGCCGCCTCGCGCACTATCTGCATGCCCAGCATGTCGGGCCGGAGGTGCGCGTCGGCGTCTGCCTGGAGCGCTCGATCGAGCTGGTGGTGGCGCTGCTGGGCGTGCTCACGGCTGGTGCCGCCTATATCCCGCTCGACCCAGCCTACCCGACCGCCCGGCTCGCCTTCATGCTTGCGGACAGCCAGGCGTCTGTGCTGATCACGACGACCCAGCATGGAAACAAGGAGACAAGGAGATCAGGAGACAAGGAGGCCAGCGATCTCCTGGTCTTTGTGTCTCCCGGTCTGCTTGTCTCGCCGACGGTGGTCGATCTGGCCGTCGATTGGCCGCTGATCGCGCAACAGCCTAGCGACCCACCGACACTACCCGTGCTGACCGACCACCTGGCCTACATCATTTACACATCGGGCTCGACTGGCACGCCCAAGGGCGTGCTCGTGGCGCATCGCGGCCTCAGCAATCTCCTACCCTACGCCGGTGCGCTCTTCGCGCTGGACGAGCACAGCCGTGTGCTACAAGTCGCATCGATCAGTTTCGACGCCTCGGTGCTGGAGCTGTTCGCGGCGCTGACGCACGGCGCGTGTGTCGTCATGCTCGCGCTGGAGCAACTCGGCGGCGGCAGCGCGCTAGAACAGCTGCTCAATCGTCAGGCGATCACGACAATGATTGTGACGCCGTCGTTCCTAGAGTTGCTGCCGGCGGTGGCGTACCCGCAGCTGCGCACGATCAGCCTCGGCGGCGAGCGCTGTAGCGCGGCAACGCTGGCGCGCTGGGCGACTGGGCGGCGGGTGCTGAACGTCTATGCGCCGACCGAGGCGACGATCTTCGCCACCGCCTGGCGCGCGGATGCACATAGTACCGCGCTCGCGCCCCCGCTGGGCCAGCCGATCGCGAATATGCAGCTGTACCTGCTCGACCCACACATGCAGCCGGTGCCGATCGGCGTGACCGGCGAGATTTATCTGAGCGGGGTCGGCCT